>Ga0265798_10002879_pt1 | contig 24951 bp, 22 predicted proteins | sample P3T30metagenome_FD_192430 | JGI IMG/M metagenome (GOLD analysis project Ga0265798, IMG submission 192430) | Plant litter microbial communities from East Loma Ridge, Irvine, California - P3 T30 | ecosystem: Environmental > Terrestrial > Plant litter > Unclassified | place: USA: California...
GGCCGAGCAGTGTTTTAAAGGTTCCTTTAGTATAGAAGTTATTTTGTGTGCCGGTTAATTTACCGCTAAAGCTAATGTTACCAAACTTAGCCATTACGTTTGGCACATGTTGGTTGGGCGTACCGGTGAAACGGCTGTACAAATTATCAAGGTCTTTTTTGTTGGTGGCTAACTGGTCAAAATCCAGTTCCATACGAGTGCTTTCCCATTCGGGTAAACCTTTTAAATTGAAGTTTCCTTTGATGTAAGTGGCTTGCCCGGTAGTAACTGTGAGGTTACGGGCTTTAATGTTGTTAACCAACCCACTGGCACGGCCGTTAATGTCAAACTCAAAGTTAATTTTACCCAACGAGGGGGTAAAATAGCCAATGTCGGCAGATGACAAGTGCGAATTTTTCAGCTCCGCATCCATCCTTACCTTATTCTCAAAATCGCTAAAATCATCAAATGATCTATAACGCATCCGGAAATAGTTCTTTAAATGCGATTTAGGAGTAATTAGGAGCAGGTTTTGCAGCAAAATTTGATTTGTATCTATACTGGCGTTAACGGTAAGGTTTTTTACTGTAAAACCACTTTTTTCATGCAAGGTTAACTTTTGCAGGTTGCCTTTAAACAGGTGGTTCTTAAGGTCCATACCGGTGAGGACGGTGCTAAAGCCGCTCACATCCAAATCGTCGAAGTTAACTACGCCTGGTGTAGGCGCAGGTTTCAACAGATTTTTATAACGAACATGCAGATTATTTACGGCAATACGCTCGAAATTGAGCGTCCAAGGCTTGCTCACTTTTTTGATTGTATCGGGCTTGCCGTTAAAATAATCGATAATGAACTGCAGGTTGGTAGTGCTGTCCTTTTGTTTCTTCAAGTAAAACGAACCATTATCCAGCTGGATATTTTTAAATTCAATATGCCGCTGTTTTATACTGTTAAAAACAGAAAAGCCGGTGAGCTCTACCGTAAGCAGCGGGGTGCGCAGCAAGGTATCTTTTTGCTTATCGAGCACATAAAAATCCTCAAGTGCTATCGACGAAAACGGTTTAACATACAGGCTTTTGATACTTACCTTGGTATGCAGCTCTTTGGAAAGGTAGTTGGTGGCTTTGCGGGCTGCCCACGTTTGCACGGGCTTGTATTGAAAAAGTAATAACACTATACTGACAAAGAGCAGTACAATGAGTACGATAACAAGCGCTATTTTGAGTATTTTTTTAATAATTTTGCTGCGTTAAACCCCGTAAAAAAGTGCCTGTAATTTTAGGAATCGAATCTTCTTGCGATGACACCTCGGCTGCTGTATACTCGGATGGCGTAATGTTAAGTAACATCGTAGCCAACCAGGCCATACATGAAGCTTACGGGGGCGTTGTGCCCGAGTTGGCTTCGAGGGTTCATCAGCAAAACATTGTTCCGGCTGTGCAACAAGCTCTAATTAACGCAAAAATACGCAAAAATGATATTGATGCGGTAGCTTTTACACGCGGACCTGGCCTTTTAGGTTCTTTATTAGTAGGCGTATCTTTTGCCAAAGCTTTTGCGCTGGCAAAAAACCTGCCTTTAATAGAGGTTAACCACATGCAGGCCCATATACTGGCGCACTTTATTGATGAACCTAAACCATCATTCCCCTTTTTATGTTTGACCGTATCGGGCGGGCATACACAAATAGTTTTGGTGAAGGATTTTTTTGATATGGAGATCATTGGCCACACCCAGGATGATGCCGCGGGTGAGGCTATGGATAAAACCAGCAAAATTTTAGGTCTGCCCTACCCCGGCGGCCCTTTAATAGATAAATACGCCCGTTTAGGCAATCCCAACGCTTTTCCTTTTCCCGAACCGCAGATACCTGGTTATAACTTTAGCTTTAGCGGACTGAAGACTTCTATTTTATACTTTATTCAAAATAACGTAGCCAAAAATCCCAACTTCATTGTCGAAAACCTGAATGACATTTGTGCTTCTGTTGAGAAGAGGATAGTGACCATCCTACTGAACAAATTAACCAAAGCCGCACTGGCTTACGGTATTAAAGATGTCGCTCTGGCAGGGGGTGTGTCTGCCAATACTGGTTTGCGGCTGGGTTTACATCAACTCGGCACCAAACGCGGTTGGAACACTTTCATCCCGGCTATGCAATATTGTACCGACAATGCCGGCATGATTGCCGTAGCCGGCTACTATAAATATTTACAAGGCGATTTTACTAATCAGCATGTGGCGCCGCTGGCCCGCATGCCATTTTAATTAAATACATACATGAGCATTCCATCGTTAATTTTCTGGCTGATATTTGTTGTTCCCCTGGTTGGTTTGCTCATCTGGATCATGAAGCAGGATAAGCGCAAAGGTATAACCGGGTTGATTATTCTGGGCGTTACCGTGATCATAGGCATCGTATATATGTATGTGCGTACTGGTGGTAAATAATATCAGTTGACCAACTTTGCTGCTGACAATGAGCAACAAAAACTAATACAAAAAGAAAGCCGCTCCTTTAGCGGCTTTCTTTTTGCTTCCTACAACCATCAATAAAACTTAGGCGGCGGATTTAACTGCGGGTTTTGGCGTTGATGCCAGTATGGATAAATTAGATCCCGTTCGCTGGCGGCATCCAATTTTTTCACTTGCTCGGTGGTTAGGTTCCAGCCTACGGCACCCAGGTTTTGTACTAATTGCTCCTCGTTACGGGCACCGATGATAATATTGGCAACCGTAGGGCGCTGTAACAACCAATTCAATGATACCTGTGCTACTGATTTGCCAGTTTCTTCGGCTACTTCATCTAAAGCATCAACAATTTTATAAAGCAGGTCGAAGTTAGTAGCCGGCCCGTGCGATCCACCCTGACTCATACGGTTATTTTCGGGCAGGGATTTATCCCTGCGGAACTTACCACTTAAACGCCCTGATGATAGCGGACTCCACACAATAGTGCCCACATTTTGGTCGATACCTAAAGGCATCAATTCCCATTCAAACTCACGGTCTAAAAGCGAATAATACGCCTGATGCGCAATGTATCTCGACCAACCATACCGTTCAGATACCGATAGAGATTTCATTAAATGCCATCCGGAAAAGTTAGAGCAGGCGATGTAACGTATCTTTCCGGCAGTCACCAAATCGTCCAAAGCTTTCAGCGTTTCCTCCACGGGCGTGTTACCATCAAAGCCATGCAGGTGATAAATGTCTATATGATCCGTGTTTAAACGGCGCAAACTGGCCTCACATTGCTCTATTAAATGGTAGCGCGACGAGCCAAAATTGTTTGGACCCTCACCTTCCATAGGAAAAGTGGCTTTGGTTGACAGGATGACCCGATTACGAATGCCCACAATAGCCTTACCTAAAATCTCTTCGGATGCTCCTTGTGAATAGATGTTGGCCGTATCAAAAAAGTTAACCCCGGCATCCATACAAAGATTAACCAGGTGTTTAGCCTCTTCTACCTGGGTACTACCCCAGGCTTTAAAAAATTCGTTGGTGCCGCCAAAGGTTGCGGTACCAAAGCTGAGCACGGGCACTTGTAAACCCGAACCACCTAATTGTCTGTATTCCATAGTGATGATGTAAGCAAATATGTTTATGTCATTTGCGAGGAGCGATAGCGACGAGGCAACCGCACAGATGCATATCTAAACGCGTGCGATTGCCACGCTGTCGCTCGCAATGACATTGAAAAAAAAGATTTATTACTACTCTCCTTTCGGAAAATCAGCGCCTACTGTGGTTTCTTCCCAGGCATCAAAATCCTTTTTCAACAGCTCAATTTTGTTGCGGGCGCCTTTTAAGGCAGCTTCGCCTAAAAGTAAACGCAGGGGTGGATGCTCCGACTCTACTGCTTTGATCATCGCTTTGGCAGCACGCACCGGGTCGCCGGGTTGGTTGCCGCTGTAGCCACGGATGTTATCTTTATTGGTTCCGGCTGTTTCTTTATAGTCGTCAATCACTATTTTGCTGTTATTGGCCGACCGGCCTGCCCAATCCGTACGGAAACCGCTTGGAGCAATTACGGTTACTTTAATGCCTAAAGGAGCCAGCTCTTTACTAAGCGATTCTGAATAACCATCAACCGCAAATTTGGTAGCATTATAAAAACCCACAGCCGGGAAACCCACTAAGCCGCCAATAGAGGCCACATTAAGAATGTGCCCGCTGCGCTGTTTACGCAAGATAGGCAATACCGCCTTAGTTACGTTGGCCAACCCGAAGAAGTTGATCTCGAACATGCGGCGTACTTCTTCTTCTTCGCTTTCTTCAATAGCACCAAAATAGCCTATACCGGCATTATTGACCAGTACGTCTATTTGTCCGAAATGTTGTTGTATCTGGTCGACTGCGGCCTTAATATCCTCAGCCTTGGTTACGTCCAGTTTAACGGCAATGGCCGTTTCGGGGTAGGCATCGGTGATATCTTTTACATCGTCGGTGTTGCGGGCGGCTACAGCTGCGCGGTGACCCGAGGATAAAACCTCCTTGGCTAATTCGCGGCCGAAACCGGTAGAACAGCCTGTTATGAACCATACTTTACTCATGGTAGTGTGTTGTTATTTGTTAGTGTCAAAACAACATAAGTATGGGCAATTGTTTGTCAGGGTTTTATCAGGATGCACATTGAGCCAAGTTTTACTTAAAACCGTATGAATTCTTTGTCCGTTTGCAAGCTCATTACCGGCGCAAAGTGTTCACGCAGGAAATGCACTTATTTATTCATAAAACTTCAAAAAAGTACATTTTTCTTCATTTAAACACGTTTTTATAGCCGGTAAAAAGACGGATTTTGCCAAAATTAAGCCCAAAAGTGTTCACGCGTGAACACTTTTTGAACGGTTTTTGAACACTTCGTGAACAGCCCCAGGGCAAGATCAAGCTTAGGCGTTGTGCAAATCAGGCAAGCCAGGCCTCACATCAGCGCATAAAAAAAAGCCGCTTTACCTTGGTAAAGCGGCTTAATCATATTAAAAAACTAAAACTTATTCAGCTTCGATAGCCAGGCTGTCGCCGGTAACTACTCCTTTAATTTTGGTTTCCAGTTCTTCCATCAGTTCAGGATTATCCTGAATCAGCTGTTTCACCGCATCGCGGCCCTGGCCTAAGCGGCTGTCGCCGTAGCTAAACCATGAACCTGCTTTTTTAATAATATTGTGCTCCACACCTAAATCGATGATCTCACCGGCTTTAGAAATACCTTCGCCAAACATGATATCAAACTCGGCCAAACGGAACGGAGGGGCTACCTTGTTCTTTACAATCTTCACCTTTACGCGGTTACCCGATACCTCGTCGCTGTCTTTAATCTGTGATATACGGCGTACATCCAAACGTACCGATGCGTAGAATTTTAAGGCATTACCACCGGTAGTAGTTTCTGGGTTACCAAACATTACACCGATTTTATCGCGCAACTGGTTGATGAAGATACAGCAGCATCCGGTTTTGCTAATGGTACCGGTAAGCTTACGTAAGGCCTGCGACATTAAACGGGCGTGTAAACCCATCTTAGAGTCGCCCATTTCGCCTTCAATTTCGCTTTTTGGTACCAGGGCAGCTACCGAGTCAATTACTAATATATCTATAGCTCCTGAACGGATCAGGTTATCTGCAATTTCCAGGGCCTGCTCACCGTTATCGGGCTGCGAGATCAATAAGTTCTCTACATCCACCCCTAATTTTTGGGCGTAAAAACGGTCGAAAGCGTGCTCGGCATCAATAAAGGCTGCAATGCCGCCTCTTTTTTGACTCTCGGCAATAGCATGGATGGCTAAAGTAGTTTTACCTGATGATTCAGGACCGTAAATTTCAATAACACGGCCTTTAGGTAAACCGCCCACCCCTAAAGCCAGGTCGAGCGTAAGTGAGCCGGTAGGGATAACCTCAATAGGCTCAATGGTGGTATCACCAAGCTTCATGATGGTGCCTTTACCGTAAGATTTCTCCAGCTTATCTAAAGTTAGCTGAAGTGCTTTTAATTTATCTGCGCTTGCGTTACTCATCTTGTTTATTTTGTATAACAAATATACTGTTTATTATTTAATTACTAAAAAAATTAGTAAAATATATTTTTAATTTATTAATTGGTTTAAAGCGTAGTTCGGCTTTGGTTAAAGTGTGAAATATCGTAAATCCTTTCTTCGTGCATAAACGTATACTTAATACAAAAGTACGTTAACCTACCTGTTTACAATATAAATATACATTAATTAGTTTGATTAACCTTAGCATTTATGCCCTTAAAAAAAGGAGAATTTATACCGGCCATTGTAAAACGGATAGCGCGTTACAGCTTTAATTACGGCTGGCATGGCCGCTACCAAAACTGGGCACAGGCTCTTGGGCAAACCACAGGTTACAATGCAAATACCGTATTGCAGAGGGTAAGCGCTGCAGCCTCAAAAGTACAGAACGGGCAGGCCGTTTATGAGCGCGATGGCATTGCACTTAACCATGTAGAAGTTTTTTACCCGCTGCTCTCGGCATTGCTGCTGGTAGCTTCGCGCAATAATAATGAGTTGAGTTTAATTGACTACGGCGGCTCGTTAGGCACGTCGTACCGGCAAAACCTGCCTTACCTGCGCCACTTAAACAGTTTGCAATGGCATTTGGTAGAACAAACCATGTTTGTAGAGGAAGGCCGTAAAAAATTTGAAGATGAGCACCTGCACTTTTATTATAACCTGGCGGAGGTACTGCAACAGGATAAACCGCAGTTACTGATGTTCAGCAGTTCGTTGCAGTACATGGAAAAGCCGTACGAATTACTTACGCAGGTAAAGCAGTCGGGCATTGAGTACCTGCTTATAGACCGCACGGCGTTTACTAACGAGGCCGAAGACCGCCTTACCATACAAAAGGTACCACCAGCATTTTACGAAGCTTCCTACCCCTGCTGGTTCTTCAGCGAACAAAAAATGACCGCCTTTTTGGAGGATGCTTATGAACTGGTCTTTGGTTTTGAATCGGGGCAGAAAGTTACCTTAGGTTTAACAGAATTGGATTACCAAGGTATGTTGTGGAGGCGTAAGCAATAACAACCTTAAACTTGTCGCATTTGGCCCTCAACTTGCCGTATTTGCACCCATAACATCTGTGGCGGAGCACATAGCTTTATATCAAAATTTAAAGCTATGTTACAAAACACTATAGAAACGTATAAAAGCAGCATACAGCAATTTATGCAAGTGCTTGCTGCCATTGAGGCCGACCGTTTTAATGCTATTCCGTTTGAGGGCAGCTGGACACCCGGACAAGTAGCCGAACACATTGTACTATCGTTGCAGGGAGTGCCTGAAATGTTTAAAGAAGCCAGGCCGGTTAACAGGGCCGCTAACGAAAAATGCAAGGCTATAGCGGGCATTTTCTTAAATTTCGATCTCAAATTTAAGGCAGCCCCGGCCATAACACCATCTAACGACGCAAAAGATAAGGAAGCCATGATGAGCCGGCTGTGGCAGGTAAGCGACTCGATGATGGATGCTATACAGGTATACGACTACACCGGGGAATGCACTGCGGCAGAGGTGCCCACTTTGGGGTACTTAACGCGCCTGGAATGGATGTGCCTGGCCGCCTTTCATATTCAAAAGCACACCCACCAGCTCAAGCAAATGCAGGTAAACTGATTACGATCAGTCTACTAATATTTCTACACCTGGATTAAGGCCCGATATAGCTTTAATTTGACCTGTATTTTCGCTGCCATCAAACCTGTCGTAATAGGTAATGGTTGTTTGGCCTATGGCTTTCACTTTGCCTGTATTTTCGCTGCCATCGTAACGGTCATAATAGCTTATAGTGAGGCTGCCTGCCATTTTTAATTTACCGTTATTATCAAGCCCGTCGTAGCGGTCATTGTATTTAAAGGCAATGTTTCCTACTGCTTTCACTTTGCCTGTATTGTCAGGCCCATCATATTTGTCAATATAAGCAATAGCAATTTCACCAACCGATTTCAATTTGCCGGCTTTATCGCTACCGTCAAAATTATCGTAATAGTCTACCTGCGTACTGCCAATAGAGATGATCTTGCCGCGGATATATTCCCTGTCTGAAGCTGTGCCGTAAGCTATTTGACCATCATTAGCAGGGTAAACCCCAACTTTCCCGTTTCCGCTTACTACTATGACTGCGTTGCCGGACACAACTTCTACAGAGCCAATGAAATTGGCAGAGCTTCGAAGGCTGACAGCAGTAATTTTTTGCGCTTTACAGCAAAAGCCCGTCGCAAGAAGCAGGAAACCGATGATTAATTTTCTCATGATGATGGAACAGATTGTACCAGTTAGAGCGACGCCTGAAGTATAGAGTTTAATGATGAACATAAAAATTCACAGGAAACAATAAACACTTGCTTATCAACCCCAGCCACGATCAACTAATAATTTCGTTAACTAATTTGGAAATTCAAATTTTATATTCTACACTTGTAGAGCAATCTCTAAATTTGTAGAATACATGAAGCTTACCCATACCGAAGAACAATTGATGGAACTGATTTGGGACAAGAACGAATTGTACCTGAAGGACCTTATTGACAGTTATAACGACCCTAAGCCAGCTACCACCACTATTGCCACCCTGCTTAAGCGTATGCAAGACAAAGGCTTTGTAGGCTACAAGCTTATGGGCAACTCGCGGTTATATTATCCGCTGGTGAGCAAATCAGATTATTTTTCAAAGCATGTAAACGGGTTGATCAAAAACTTCTTTGGCAATTCGGCTATGCAGTTTGCATCGTTTTTTACTAAGGAAACCAACCTGAGCCAGACTGAGTTAGAAGCGCTTAAAAAAATAATAGACCAGGAAATTAAAAACAAGAAATCATGATAGCCTACTTCATCAGCTTTGTACTCTGTTCGGCAGTATTGCTGGGTACTTACTTGTTATTATTGCAAAACCAGGCCATGTACCGCTTTAACAGAGCTTACCTGTTATTGAGCCTTGCCTTTTCGTTAATTGTGCCTCTGGTGATAATCAACAAACCATTGCCTGCTATTCAAACTATAACCAGCACCACCAAGGTAGCTGCCCCCCAGGAAACTGCTATGGTGAGTAGCATTGAAACCAATGATGCCCAAACTGCAACAATGCCACAACCGGTTAATTACTATAACTATGCATGGGCTGCATACCTTTTCATAGCAGGATTACTATTGATCCGCTTTCTTAGCAACCTGAGGGCATTGCATAAAACGGTTAATGGCAGTAAGCGCATCGCCTACCATGAAGCCACATTGGTACTTATTACGCAAAATGTAACCCCGCATACATTTTTAAGCAACATATTTATCAATAGCGCCAGCTATGAAGCCGGCACTATTAATCAAAGCATTTTACAGCATGAGTTAGCCCATGTAAGGCAACGCCATTCGCTCGATATTATACTGATAGAACTGCTGCAGGTGTTTTGCTGGCTAAACCCCATGCTGCTGTTATACCGCAGGGCTATACAACTGAACCATGAATTTTTGGCCGATGAGGCCGTACTCAAGATTTCGAAGGATGTGAAGCAGTATCAATATCTATTGCTCAACCAGTTGGGGCTTAACAAAAGCATGCCTGTTACCAGTCAATTTAATTATTCCATAACCAAACATCGCTTACTTATGATGACTAAAACCACATCGGCCGTAACGGGCCGCTTTGCCAAACTGGCTACATTGCTGGCGGCCGCCCTTGCTTTTGTATTATTCAGCAACAAAACCGAAGCTTTTCAACAACCTTTAAATGCTAAAAAAAGCAAGATAACAGAGCCTGTAAGAACCATACAGGACACCACAAAAGCTAAGCCGAACATATTTTGGGACAAGCGGTACCCGCATACCGAAGAAGGGGTTTCGCAGCAGTTGCTAGAGGAGTATAACACCCTGACTATCAAATACGAAAATAAACCAAAAGTACACGGAAGTGCATGGCCCGAAATTACTCTTGCTGATAAAACACGTATGGAAGAAATATTTAAGCAAATGAACCAGGAACAGCAAAGTGCGCAAAAAATTGGGTTTAGAACAAACCCGCCTATACCGGCTAAAGTTACACCCACGTTAGCGCAGCTAAGCCAATGGCAAAACAGCAGCATGTACGGCTTATGGATTGATGGAAAGCGGGTAGAGAACTCGTTGTTAAGCAACTACAAACCCAATGATTTTAACCAAATTTTCGTAAGCAAGCTTGCGCCCAACGCCATTAATTACAAAAACCATAAATACCAGGTAGATTTAACTACCGCCAGCAGATACCAGCAATATTTAAAGGAAAAACGGCCCGGAAGCCTAATGTACCTCCGCTACCGGCCAAGTAAAAACAAATCTATTATACAGGTTAAATAAAACTTGTTATCTGTAAAGTAAGGCGGCGACCTGTGGCCGCCTTCTTTATTTGACCTCACACGTTGGTTCATGGTCAACCTTAAAATTGACCGAATTGGCTATAAAGCAAAACTCATTAGCCCGTTGGTGCAAGGCAGGCACTTTTGCAGCCATGTCCTGCTGCGTAACTACCACATGCGGCCTCAGTGTAGCACCGGTAAAGCGGCCGCTTCCATTGCTCTCCTCTACCATTGTTGCTGATGCGTTGTCGGTATAGGCGGCTACCGTTACGCCTGCCTCACTGCACAAGTGCAAAAACCAAAGCATATGGCACGATGAGAGCGACATTAACAACATTTCTTCAGGATTATGCAATGCTGGGTTACCCATAAATGCCGGGTCAGACGAACCTTGAATGGTAACCTTGTTATTGATGCTGATACTATACGAGCGGTCATAACTACGGTATGTTTGGGTACCCTGACTGGTGTTACCGGTCCAGGTGAGATTTGCGTTGTAGGTGTGTATTTTACTCATAACCGGCAGCATGATTAAAAACAAAGATAAATTGAATTGTTATAAGTTAATACTTACAGCTTTACACTTTAATATCAATGCTATGCGCAGAAATTTTGTTAGCCGGTTAGCTTTGCTTTGTATCATCTTTTTATCGGGCATTGCAGGTGCGAATGCCCAAAAAGTAGCCAATTATGCGGTAGGCCAATACGGTAAACCCAATTATGAACATTTTTCTTTTTGGACGAAAGCAGGTAAGCGTGCCCAAATCGCGTATACTCAAGGAAAATATGGGGAGGATAAACCTGTTAAATATTTAGGAAAGGCCGCTTATGAGGGTAAAGCCGCTTTCAGAGTGCAACTGCCCAACGGTACCATACTTTACGTCATACCATCGGGCATAAACCTCAAAGTGCAGAGTGCTACCAAAAGCTACAGCAAAACATTTGCCTGGGCTTATGAAGGCCCTGTTGACGGCAGAGGCACTTTCTGCAGTGAGTGTGCAGAAGACGAGAAAGACGCCATGAAGCTTCTCCGTGCTTACTATCTGAAATAGTTGATTGGAAATAACCGTCATTGCTAGGTACGAAGCAATCACTGCACGCCAGGTATATTGGTCACTTTTCTACGCAGGGATTGCTTCGTACCTCGCAATGACGTGCTTTTTACTTAAACAGTTGCTTAGTGTTCTTTCAGGATGGTATGATCCATTTTATCGCGTTTGGTACGCAGGTAAACTTCGTTATGCGGGTTGGGTACGATCTCAATAGGCACGGTCTCAATTACCTCTAAACCATAACCAATTAAGCCGGCACGCTTTTTAGGGTTATTGCTCATTAAGCGCATTTTGGTAATACCCAGATCACGTATAATTTGCGCTCCAATACCGTAATCGCGCTGATCCATCTTAAATCCTAATTTTATATTAGCCTCTACAGTATCTAAACCGCTTTCCTGCAACTGGTAGGCTTTCAGCTTGTTAATTAAGCCAATGCCTCTACCCTCTTGGTTCATGTAAACAATTACGCCTTTGCCCTCTTCGCTCACCTTTTCCATGGCCTTATGCAACTGCGGACCGCAATCGCACCGGCATGAGCCAAAGATATCGCCCGTAACACACGAACTATGCACGCGTACCAGCACAGGTTCGCCGGGCTCCCAGGTACCTTTTATTAAGGCCAGGTGGTGATCGCCTGTATTTTTTTGCGTGTAGGCAATCATCTCAAAATCGCCCCATTGGGTAGGCATTTTTACAGACACCTCACGGTCTATCAGGGTGTCGTTAGTCAAACGGTAGGCGATCAGGTCTTTAATAGAAATTATCTTCAGGTCAAACTCTTTAGCAATGACCAACAGTTCAGGAAGGCGTGCCATTTCGCCATCCTCTTTCATAATCTCGCAGATCACCCCGGCAGGCTCCAGTCCGGCCATTACAGGCAGATCTATAGCTGCTTCGGTATGCCCTGCACGGCGCAATACGCCGCCATCTTTGGCAATCAGGGGAAACACGTGCCCGGGGCGACCTAAATCCGATGGCTTAGTAGCAGGGTCAATAAGGGCCAGGGTAGTTTTAGAACGGTCGGACGCGGAGATACCCGTGGTGCAACCATGTCCTAATAAGTCGATAGATACGGTGAAGCTGGTTTCGAGCGTGGCGGTATTGTTAGTTACCATAGGGTCTAATTCCAACTCGCGGGCACGCTGGCGGGTTATGGGCGCGCAAACTAACCCGCGGCCATAACGGGCCATAAAATTGATAGCCTCGGGCGTGGCAAAGCGCGAAGCAATTAGAAAATCGCCTTCGTTTTCGCGGTCGTCATCATCAACCACGATAATGATCTTGCCTGCTTTGATAGCCTCAACAGCTTCGGGTATGGTATTTAACATAGGTGTAAAAGCAAAGTAAAACAGCGCAACGGTTGTGTACCATAACCTGTTTCATATAAGTATGAACAAAGTTAAATTAAAGCAGGGTAAAGAGGGTCTGCTGTTTGTAAAATCAATGAAGCTCGCTTAAGGCTTTTTTGCGCTTAAATACCTTGGTAAAATAGCGCTTGTAGGCATCGGTATCAAACAAAACCGAATCGTTAGCGGCCTTGTAAGACAGGAACAAACCTATAGGCGTTAGTATCACAATGGCTATCCACATACCCATAGCCGGCGTCAGGCTGCCCTCCTTGGCCGATTTTTCGCCAATGGTAGCAATTATATAATAGATGAGGAAGAAGATAACCGATACCACCAAAGGCAAACCCAGCCCGCCTTTACGTATGATAGCCCCCAGCGGCGCACCAATTAAAAACAGCACCAAACAAGCCGCCGACAACGTAAACTTTTTCTGATATTCGATAGAATACTTTCGGATGTCTTTAGCATCATTTTCAAATCTTTCAGACAATGAACGAAGCGATTCTTTGATAGTTTGCGCCTCGCTGAGCGCATTGGGCAGCGCCTTTTGCAAAGCATCCGGCTTAATCATACTTAGTGCGGCATCGGCTTTATACGTTTTGCCCGCCGGTAATTTATGCGGTACCGAAAAGTATTTCAAATAAGAAGTAATAATAGCCGTATTGCCTTTATTGATCAGATTAACCGCCTTAATGCTCGAGTCCTGAAACTTGGTAAGCTGCTTCAAATTCATCATTTGGATAGTAGACCTCCACTCGTTAGCGTCGGTACGCTTCATTTTAAAGCTTTCTAAACTAAATTTTTGCTCGGTAGAGGTAAACCGCTCGCGCCTGAACATTTTTCTTGCGTTAAAGCTTCCTTCGCCCGCTTCCTCCTCATAACGCACGCCGTCTTTGATCTTCAACACCAGGTACAAGTCATCGGGGGTGCGGTACATAATAGCCTGTTTGGCTATGGTCACGATCATATTATTAGAGCCCGGCTTGTTTTCATAGATCATTACGCCGTAAAGCGTTTGCCCATCCGGGTCCTTTTTTTGCACCCGTATAGCGTAGCCCTGGCTTTGAAAACTATTGTTAAATACTCCTTCGGAGATCAAAAAAGATGTTTTTTGCTGACGCACATCGTATAGCAAAGAGAAGTATTTAAAGTTGGCAATGGGCAGCATATAATCTGAAAATATAAATGCGCCGATGCTGAGCAAGGTTACTACGATCATCATGGGGTACATAGCCCTGTTAAGCGATATGCCTGCCGATTTGATGGCCACCAGTTCATAATTCTCGCCCAAACTACCATAGGTCATAATAGAAGAAAGGAGGATGGACAAAGGCAGGGCCATAGCTACATTGGTCATGGAGGCGTACATCATGAGTTCGAGGATGATGTACCATTGAAAGCCTTTGCCTATCAGGTCGTCGATGTATTTAAATAAAAACAGCATCAACAACACGAACATTACGATGAAAAAGGTAACAACGAAAGGCCTGATGAAAGATTTAAGAATTAAGAGGTGTATCTTTTTCACTGGGCGAAGTTAAGCAATTGTACCCGTTCCTACTTCTCTTAACAGAAGCATACTGGCAACGTTTATGCTAAACGCTGAGGCGGCCTTTTTTAGTATAAAGGCGTTGTTTGGTTATCAATGCGCTTCTGTTAAGCGCCTATTACACCTATTAAGTAATCTATCTGGTTGTTCCAGATGAGTTTGCGTTCGGCAATGGTATCTTCGGTGGCAAAATCGGTAACGCTCAGGGCAACATCATTGGTGAGTTCGTCCTGAACAATTTCCATTTCAAAATAACACTGAGGATCATCATCCAGCCAGCGAAAACGGATAAATTTATTCTCTTTCATACCCAGCAGCTTGGCCTTTTGCTCCTCACCGTCCCAGGTAAAAGTATACAACTGGTCTCTAAACGTAACCTGATCTGCAAACCATTGTGTAAGGCCGTTGGCCTCGCTTAAAAAACTATACAGAATACGGGGAGAAGACTTGATTTCGTACTCCAGTTGAAACTTTTTTTTATCAGACATATCAGGTTTACAGGGGGTTTTGCCGCCGTTGCCGCAAATGTTAACATTTTTTCTAAAGAAAGGTAAATAATCCTATATTTGCAAACCTTTTTAGGAAAGCCCGCAAGGAGCCCTAAACAAGGTACGGCGGGGTAGCTCAGATGGTTAGAGCGTAGGATTCATAACCCTAAGGTCGGCAGTTCGATCCTGCTCCCCGCTACTGAAGGAAACACCGTATCATCGGTGTTTCCTTTTTTTATGCCAATAAAATCTGTGACCTAAGTAGTTAAATCTCGTCATTTTTAATTCGAACTTTACTGACAAATCCTTAGACTTTATTCAATGAGGTCTAAAATGGAACTGAAAGTTACTTTTAAGCTGTTTTCTCAAGGTTCGAATTCTCCTTAAGATTAGGCGTATTTTAATTGGCGAGTATGCAGCCTTTTAACCGCGCAATCGTCGGAATGACTAGTAAAATATAAATGCGTGTGCCATCAAATTCGCTGGAATGTAAAGACAAATCCATTATTTCTTAAAATAAGAATTCTTGTCAGGGCCCATAGTGAGTTGGCCGGCGATGAAGCCTATGGCGGGATCGAACGTGGCACCAACGGAGCCGACGATGCATTCGTTTCGTTTGAGGCCTGCGATAGTCATGATTTGATGAACGGGCTGGATGCCGGTGCAGTGGGCGCCCATGAAGTAACGAACACCGGCACCTTTTAGTGCTTTGGCGGTCCAATCGATCTGCTGATCTGTAGCGGCTAACAGGTGGAACCCGCCGATAGCTGCATATATCTTTTGACCCGGAAAATGCTTTTCCACGGCGGTCAAGAGGTTGACCGTACCGGTATGACCACAACCGGTGAGCAATACTAATCCCTGCGCTGTGGAGATCACCATGGACATATCTTCGGGGATGGTATCTTTTACAATTTGTCCTCCTGGTAATTGACGCTTTAATACGGCCGGGTAATTTTTCTCCGGGTAAATACGCGGTACGTCTTTACCGGTTAAAAAGATACCGGGTGCGATCTCTTTCCAGGTGCCAACTTTTTCAATTTTACCGCCCGAAGCAACATAAGCCGCTGAATCAGGTCTCAAATCATATTTGCCGCCAGAACCAAGGATAACCGGATCAAAAAAACTGGGGGCTACATAGGTGAGCGCTAAAGCTCTTTTGTTCGTACCCACTAATCCCTGACGTAAAGAAAGCCAGCCCGCGGTATGGTCGGGATGGCCGTGGCTTAACACTACGGTCGGAACTCTCGACAGGTCAATATGCAGCTCTTTGGCATTGTCATGCACCACAAATTCACGCCCGCCGGTATCAAATAAAATCCGGCTGCTGTCGCATTCAATCAGCGCGCCGAACCCCCAGTCCCCAACACCCTCCTGCGCCAGCATGGTGCTCAGAATTGTAATTTTCAAATGGCTGACCTGGTGCGGCGTCTGCGCACGCGTGACCGTATATAGACTTATTAAGGCGACTATCAGGCTAAACTTTTTCATAGATGGATTGAGAACACAAGTTAAGCAAAATCCTAATACTTTAATTGATAGCCATTGGGATTGTTTGCACATTGTTCATACAACCATAAAAGTCAAAATATTCATTTTTCCTATTGTTAGCACCTTATTTGCAAGGGTTTATGTTTCGGAAACAAATTATCACGTTGACATTACAAACTCATTTTTGTATATTGAAAATGGATAATCGAACGTTCTGATATCGTATTAAATCCATATCAGAATAATTGGTGCCCGACATGGTACTAAGTTTTGCTTTAACTCATAACGGTCATCCAGAATATCTATTTCCATAAACAAAGGAGGTGCTAAGCCATTTCTATTTGCCGGGTGCGTTTTTCTACGTGCAGTTTCGTACGGATTGTGTAACAATAGCGTACATTATTTGATATTATAAAATGCCTAATATATTGATAAATAGACACATAAAGTCACGGCACAAATATCGCGCAATTATCGCAGGCACATCAATTACCAGGATAGTATGTTTAAAAACAACTTTAAGATCGCTTTAAGAAATCTTTTAAAAAACAAAGGTTTTACAGCTATAAATATCCTGGGCCTGGCCTTGGGTATTGCCACATGCTTGCTTATCTTTTTATATCTGCAAAGCCAGCTGGGTTATGACCGTTATAATGAAAAAGCGGACAGGATGGTGCGTGTTGTTTTTAACGCCCGGATGCAGGGTCATGATATCAAGGAAGCCAACGTAATGCCTCCGGTCGCGCAGGCGTTCAAGAAAGACTTTCCTGAAGTTGAGGCAGCTACACGTATGCGTGCCGTGGGTAAGCCACGGGTAACTTATCGCAATAAACTATTTAAAGATGATGAGCTGGCTTTTGTTGACGGTAATTTTTTCAGCGTATTTACGCTTCCTTTAATCAAAGGCGATTCCAGGACGGCCTTACAGCAACCCAATACAGTCGTGATATCCAGGCAACTGGCCAGGAAGCTTTTTGGGAACGATGACCCCATTGGTAAAGTGCTAACCTTAAAAGACAACAATGTGCAGCTCACCGTAACCGGAGAAATAGAGGAAGTACCGGCCAGTTCGCACTTTCATTTTGAGATGTTTGCGGCAATGTCTGGTCTTAACGAAGCCAGGGAACTGAGTTGGATGCAATCCGGTTTTTATACCTACCTGGTTTTACCCGCAGGCTATGATCCTCAAAAATTGGAAGCCAAGATTCCCGGCGTGATAGAAAAATACATGGGGCCACAACTACAAAAAGCGATGGGCGTAACTTATGCACAGTTTAAGCAGCAGGGCAATAATCTTGGTTTCCAGTTGCAGCCCATTACAGACATTCACATGCATTCCAATTTTTCGGGCGAGTTAGAACCATCGGGCAATATTACTTACGTGTATATATTTAGTGTGGTAGCAGTTTTCATGCTACTCATCGCCTGTATCAATTTCATCAATCTATCCACAGCCAGCGCCTCTAAACGGGCAAAGGAAGTAAGTGTGCGCAAAGTAATGGGGTCGGATAAATTACAACTGATATCGCAATTCCTTTTAGAGTCTTTACTGCTTGCGCTGGTTGCCCTCATTGTTGCCGTAGCTATCGTTTTAATAGCGCTGCCCTATTTTAATTTGCTTACCGGCATTAACCTTAAAGTGTCACTTTTTGCCAATTTGCGTTATATTCCTTTGCTGTTGTTGTTTGGTTTGGTTACCGGCGTATTGGCCGGCAGCTATCCTGCTTTCTATTTATCATCGTTTAACCCGGTTACGGTATTAAAAGGCAAGTTTACGTCGGGTAAACAGAGCCACTTGTTGCGTAGCGGACTGGTAACTTTTCAGTTCTTTATTTCCATTTTATTAATTATTGGCACCACTGTAGTATACAAGCAACTTTCATTTATTCATCATGCCCGGTTAGGCTATGATAAGAACCAGGTAGTGGTTATACAGAATACCTATATACTGGGCAAGGAACAGGGCTTGTTTAAAAAGCTTTTGCTGCAAGATCCGCGTGTGGCAAGCGTAAGTGCTTCGGGCTATTTGCCGGCAGGTAATTCAAACAGTAATAACTATTTGGCCTACCCGGATACCCGGTCGGCCGACCTAATTAACTCGCGCCGGTATGAGGTAGACGAAAATTACATCCAAACGTTAGGGATGCACCTGGTTATAGGGCGTAATTTCTCTAAACAATACGGAGGTGATTCATCGGCCATGGTTATTAATGAAACTGCGGCAAAAGCTTTCGGATGGGGAACTAACCCACTTGGCCATACCGTTACGCGGCCTGATAATGACGGCCAGTTAAGCACCTACACAGTAGTTGGTGTGGTAAAAGACTTTCATTTCGCCTCGCTGCATGATCTGATCACGCCGCTGGTGATGACCTTAGGCGGCGAAGGCACCGTGATTGCAAAAGTTAACTCGGCCGATATGGCCGGTGTATTGGCAAGTATGAAGAAAACATGGAATAGCTTAAAGCCTGCCGAGCCTTTTTCTTATTCATTCTTGGATGAACGCTACAATAACACATACAAAGCGGAACAGAATATTGGCCGTATAATGGGTGTTTTTGCAGGCCTGACTATTTTTGTAGCCTGTATGGGTCTTTTTGGCTTGGCTGCTTTTACTGCCGAACGGCGAACGAAGGAAATAGGTGTGCGAAAAGTATTAGGTGCCAGCGTTAGCGGCCTGGCGGTACTGTTATCATCAGATTTTTTCAAGTTGGTATTGATCGCCTTTATCCTGGCATCGCCCATAGCCTGGTACTTTATGGAGCAATGGCTACAGGGCTTTGCCTATAGAATACACCTCAACTGGGTAGTATTTGCCATAGCTGCTATAGCGGTTGCACTAATCACTCTATTAACGGTAAGCTATCAAAGCATCAGAGCTGCCTTAGGTAACCCTGTTCACAGTCTGCGTAGTGAGTAACAGGTGGGTACAAAATCAGTCTTAGTTTCTCTAAACTGGAATCTCTTAAATGATGCCATAAATTTTATTCGCCAGATGCATTTTGAGTAAAGCGCAACCGGACTACCTTACTTCGACCTACATACCATTGGATTAAAATGTTGATTATATTAGACGCAAACTACATCGTCAAGGATCAGTATTTATGGGAAGAGAAACTTATACCTTCAAGTTAAATGAGCAGAAAATTTCAACCACACTGGCAGATGCTCTTCAAAACGAAAAAAGTGGCGGTTTGTCGTTTTTTGATTATATCGTTAAAGAAAATGAAGGGATAAGTAAATATAGTAGTAGCAAGCAACTTTTAAATGCCGGCGAAATAATTTCAACCCTTAAAAAGGAGCCTGCTAAGGCAAACGCATTATGTTTGGGTTTAGCAATGAACTGGCTATGGGAATTGGAGCAAATAAGCTATAAATATACGGAGGATTTGGTATCTATTTTTGCTCGATACGGATTTGAACAAATTTATGAGCTTGGACAAAAAGACAAATGCTGGGTCTATCTCAATCAACTTAGTGCATATGAGGACATGAATGATGTAAAGGAGGATACTTATGATGGCCAGTATTATTTGTGGGAGAATGATGCATATAAAGATGGCTTGGATTATCTGCTTGTGCTTTTAAGCAAAGTTTGCCTCGATAAGGATTATAAGATTCATTTAGGATATTATAGAAGCGAAGAGTATTCTAAAGACGAATTGAATTTTTTAACTGATTACAAAAAAGATGAACGCTTGATTGAACAGGCCGAATCAGAACTAATTGAGATCAGAACTGAAAACGAAGAGGAAGACTTGAAAGAAGACGCTGACCCTAATTATCGTCGCCCTGTAACTGCGAGTCATTATTTGGTTGCGTCAGAAATGTTTAGCCAGATAAAGGAAGTACAAGAGCGTATAAAAGATTATACCGGCAAGATCTTCATCCTTGATAATTAGCTAAAAAACAGATGGCTTTCATTTCTGGTTATACTCAATGCGTGTTATTACTCATAATTAGCATTTTGCATAAGTTTTACAACAACCTCATATGCTGTTTTTTTCTCCCAGTGTGCTACCAGCCACGCAATAAAACTCCATGTAAAGATGTCGTTATTATCTGCATGTTCCAATAAGCTTAAAACCGACTTCTGGTATGTCTTTTCGAAAGCCACATCAGGTTGCATTAAGTACTTTTCTACCAGCTTTAAGTAAATAAGCACACGTTCTTCCGATGTTTTAAGCAAATACTTTTTATACCGCCGCCGGAAGCTGGTTAACCTCGACATGGCGAGTTCTATATTAGAGAATTGTGCATATACCAAAATCTCCATTAAATGCTTCCGAATGGTCCACAACATGCCCATCTTTTTTTCATACCAGGCATCAGTTCGTGTAAGCAAGGTCAGTTGCTTCAAACTTCTACGGTCATTACTTAGCGCTAAAAACATGGCTAAGCATATTCGTATATCCTCTACATCTTCCGGCTTAGACGCGTGCTTTGTGCCCGAAACCGATTCCTGCAATAGCGCAGTTGCATCATGAGCATTACCTGTAAAGTACAGGTTGAGGGCAGAGAGTAACTTATAACGCAAGTAAAACAGCGAATGATAACGACTATCCGTCTGCATTAAATCCACCATCTCTTTAAGGTGCAGAGTACTCTTTGCAAAGTTGTGTTGCCGCAGATGAAAATTGGCCAAAAAGTACAGGATGGATGTATGGTAAAATAAATAGGACTTTTTGGTATAGGCCTGGTCCTGCATAAACTGGTTAGTTCGGTTAATGTAGCGCTCTATCAATCTATAATTATGCTGAATTGCCGCATATTCATTTGCAATAAAAAGAATTTGGTAAATAGACTTGTAGGTCATCAGGTCTTTTGCAGAAATTTTATGTTTCCGGACCATTGTTATAATGAGGGCCGTTAAATTAACAACCTTACCTTTCAAATGTATTTCCTGTAGCTCCTGCCTCAAAAACGCATAGGCTATATTGAGCCTGGCCTCGCGCTGCATGTTTAACTGGTTGCGTTCAAATCGGGCGGTTAAAGCTTCGAGGTTTTCTGCACCGGGCAAATGGGCATATTGCAATTTCAAAAGCAAAAGCTCATTCAACAAGTTAAACTGCTCTAAATGTTCAGCCAGCCTTTCTGCCTTGTCCAAACATTTGAATGCCACCTTTACCACATCGTTTTCCAACAAAAAGCGCCCAACCACCAACAGGCGTAGCGCATTGTAAGTGTCAGAATGATTGCTCTCAAATGTCTTTTGCGATAAGAACAACAGCAAATTATCCTGCAGCCTTTTACGCAGGGCATGGTAGGCATCCTTATTTTTCTCGGGTTTGTAAAGCTTGTTTATACCAGTTATATCGTCAGTTTCTATCAAATTAAGTAACTGCAAATTCTTTACATCGTTTCTTTTGTTTTTCCGCTGTAAAAATTGCCTGAACAACTTTTTATCTTTAGTATTAAGCAGTCCGGTTAGCTCTAAAAGTGAGTCCATAAGGATATAATTAGTTTTAGTAAAAGTAAATAACAAAAATATATCGTCAGTTATTTAACGAATATAGCTTTTTTAGCTTCGTTTTTCATCACACATTTGCTTCCATATTAATCATCAAAAACAAAACAAACATGGAACCGCTACAAAACAGAACAGACGAAAATTCACCTATCGCAAAACATGGCGAAAACATCAGAAATCCATTTAAACCTACCGGCGCATTTATAGGTGCCTCCTGGTTTGCCTTATTAGCCGGAACGGTAGGCTATTGCATTGGCTTATGGAATGCAAGTATGCAGCTGAATGAAAAAGGTTACTATTTCACGATCCTGTTATTCGGCTTATTTGCCGTTATCTCCGTTCAAAAAAGCGTAAGGGACAGGGCCGAAGGGTTGGCCGTTACCGATTTGTATTACGGACTGAGCTGGTTTGCCACCATTGCGGCCATGATCTTGCTAACTATTGGCCTTTGGAATGCAGGTTTAGCCCGGAGCGAGAAAGGCTTTTACGCCATGGCATTTTGCCTCAGCATGTTCTCGGCCATTGCCGTACAAAAGAATACCCGCGACGCCAAACTGATTGGGGATAAAGAACTGTAACGTAGCGGTTACCACCCCGCAGCGTCTTGCCCCAGGGCAAGCCTGCGGGGTTTTTGTGTTTATAATTGCGGTAATCAATTGCAGGCCACCTCACCTGATAATTAGTTGACCAACCTTTGCGCGATCTAACCAAATAACTTCACAAGCTATCGCTACCTAAACAGGATAACATTCAAAATCTCATGCCCTTTTGTAAAATATCAGATCAGGCATTATTCCATCATAATTCAAGTCTCCGCTTAACATTTTTCCTATTCCGGGGTTTAATATGATACGCGTGGTCAGTAAAAAATGAAATTACATCAATGCATATTGGTTCTATTAAGTGCATGTTACTTTTGTTTGGGTTGCAAAAATAAGCCTGCGCATGAGTTGCAGCAAAATCATGAAAAGGAAAGCCTTCCACCGACAGACCGCAGCACGCCCCGCATAAAAATTGTATGGAACAAGACCGGCAAAAAGATTTCGCACCAAGAGTACTTTGCTGAATATGGCCGCATAAGACGCTTAAATGGCGACACCTTACTTTTAATTTATCATTGCGGCAACAAGGGCAATGAATGGGATAATGTTGTACTAAGTAAAAGTTATAACAATGGCAGTAGCTGGCAGGCACCCTTAACCGTAGTAAAAGACAATGATCCGCATTATTATGGTTTTTCTACGCCCGATTTGCTGGTATTAAAAAACGGCTGGCTGCTGGTTGCTTACACCGGCCGGGGTAAACCCGATGACAGTACTCACAACAACATTCAGGTGCGCATTAGTAAAAACAAAGGGCAAAGTTGGAGCAACCCTGCAATAGTTAGCGTTGGCCGCTCCTGGGAGCCCGGCATGGCACAACTGCCCGATGGTGAGATAGAGCTTTTTTTTTCAACCGAATTATCCGGTTCCCGCAGGTCATGGGGAAGACCGGAACAACGCATTACCTTAATAACTTCGAAAGATAACGGATTAACATGGGGCCAGGGCAAAGAAATTGCTTTTATGAAAGGCGGGCGCGATGGTATGCCCATACCGTTGGTGTTAAAAAGCAATAAGGGCATTGTGGTGGCTATTGAGTCGGTACACAGCAAAAAATCACCCTATATGATTTGGTCATCATTAAAAACAAAGTGGAATTATAAAACACTGCCGTTTGAGGCCAATGGCCGACGCTGGTTTGGCGCTGCCGGAAAGCTATGGGCCGGTGCCCCTTACATTATTCAGCTGCCCTCGGGCGAAACGGTAGTATCTGTACAAGATACTGGTGGCCGTAAAATAAATCGTTATACAGACTGGAAAAAGAACACTATGCTGGTCATGACAGGCAACAGCGTAGCTAAGAACTTTACTAACGTAACCTACCCTTGGCCCCAATTACCAGTAACCCAAGGCGCCTATTTTAACTCGCTGTTTTTAAAGAACGACAGTACCTTATTTGCCGTAAGCACCCGTAACTTTGCCGACGGGCATAGCGAAATATGGTTAAAAGAAGGGCATGTCCGCCGGTATTAGTAAGCAGTTAATGCAGTGGTTTAACAAGCATATTTAGCGGTATAACTGATACATACCAAAATGCTCAACTTGCAAATAATATCTTACCTTTCGGCATGCACCATCAAGAATTTGAACCTCCTGAAGAGCTACGCCATATCATTCAGAACTTTTGGCATACCTGTATAGACTTCGACGATGTTCCGCCTACGGGCTTTGAAGTACTGCCCGACGGCTATACCGAAATCATTTTTCTTTTTGGCAATCCATGCAGCATTGATCAACCAGGCGGACTACAGCCCCTGCCCTCTCCTTTTTTAATGGGACTGCTGGGCAAACCTGTGCTGTTACACGGCACCGGCCGGTTAGAGGTTTTGGGCGTTAAGTGTTTTCCGTGGACGGTTTTCGATTTATTGAGCTTGCCGCCAAGTAATGATGGGCTACGCCTGTTTAAACACCCAATTGCCGGGTTGCAGCCTGCACTGGCCAAACAGGTAGAGGCCGGTCAGATAGTTGAAGCACTGGCCCAACTGAAGCAGTACTTTTTAATTGACCAAACGAATTTGGCTACCGACAATACGCTGTTTAAGGCGGGCACCGCCATGAGCCAGGCCAACGGCACCCTGCCGGTACGCCTGGTAGCAGAGGCCGCCCACGCTACGGTGCGTACGTTGGAACGCAAGTTTAAGCAGGCGGCCGGTTATACGGTTAAAGATGTATCGGGCTTAATGCGCTTTGAGCAGGTTCGCAACCATCTATGGTTTCACCCTGATGCCAGCCTGGCCGGCCTGGCACAGGAGTTAGGTTACGCCGACCAGGCCCATCTGAGCAAGGAGTTTAAGCGGTACAGCGGCACCACCCCGGCCGCCTTTGCCCGTAAGGCCAAGGACAGGACATGGACCATTAGCCAAAATTTTGTCGCGTTTGTACAAGACTGAGGAAAGGGCATTACACAATTTTGCATTAGTTATTAACAATGCAAAATCATGTTACTCCATCATAAAAATGTAGCTATTATTGGCGCCGGCCCGGTTGGTTTGACCATGGCCAGGCTGCTACAGCAAAAAGGCATAGCCGTAACCGTTTACGAAAGGGATAAAAACCCGCAGGCCCGCATTTGGGGCGGTACCCTCGACCTGCACCGCCACTCGGGGCAGCAGGCCCTGCA
>Ga0265798_10002880_pt1 | contig 24950 bp, 20 predicted proteins | sample P3T30metagenome_FD_192430 | JGI IMG/M metagenome (GOLD analysis project Ga0265798, IMG submission 192430) | Plant litter microbial communities from East Loma Ridge, Irvine, California - P3 T30 | ecosystem: Environmental > Terrestrial > Plant litter > Unclassified | place: USA: California...
CGATCGTTTCGCTGCGCGTCGAGCCGCCCAGCGCATGCCAGGCGTCGTCGGAAGCGGCCAGCATATTGATGGAGCTGATCAGGGCCTTGCCGTTGCGCTGGTTGCGGTAGTACATGATGTCGAGCGAAACCGGCACGCTGGCGTCCGGGTTGCGGAAGGTCGCGCGGTACGTGGCGTCCGGCGCGACCCAGCGCGGCGTCCAGCCAGTAAATGGCGCTGCCTGCGGCCAGCCGACCGTCACGTTTGCCAGCTGCACGGGCTGGGAATTGAGATTGGCTGCATCGTTGTAGCGGGCAAAGCCCGGCCACAGCGCGGCCAGCGCCACCACGGCGGCGCACATGGCCGCCATGCGGGCCGTGCTGACAGGCGGCAGGCCATCGCGGCGGGTACGCGCTGCCACCGGCAGTTCAGCCGCCGGCAGCGGGTCGTCATCGCGCCAGAAGCTGCCGATCCAGAACATCAGCAGCATCACGAGGCCAAAGAAGACCCAGCCATAGATCAGGTGATCGACGCCGGTGGCCAGTTCCATGCCCGACAGGTGGCCGATCATCACGATCATGTAGGCGCGCAGGCCATTGGCGATGATCGGCACGACGATCGACACCGCGATGAACAGCAAACGTTTTTTGGTCGACTGGTAGGTCAGGTAGGCGTACAGGCAGCCCAGCGTGACCGACGAAATCAGGTAGCGCACGCCGCTGCAGGCTTCCACCACCGACCACGAGCCGGTTGGCAGGTCGAAGCGGGTACCGTTGCGCAGCACCGGGATGCCGGTGGCTTGCACGGCCCACACGGTGAAATCGGCGGTCAGGTTGATCAGCGGGGCGACGAACACTTCGCCGAACGGCACTGCCAGCAGCAGAAACAGGAGCGGAAACGCGAGCGCCCCGGCCAGGCGCGGGCCGAGCATGGCCAGCGCCACGATCGGGAACATGGCGACAAACGCGTACTGCATCACGACCTGTACTTCGCCCATGCGCGCCAGCAGCCAGCCGGCGCCCAGCAGCGCCAGCAGGAGCAGCGCCGGCGCCCACGGGCGCGCCGGAATTGCATCGAACACGTCGCGCCGGCGCCAGATCAGCCACAGGCTGATCGGCAGGATGGCGTAGCCGTGGGCGAAGGTCTCGGAGCTGTTCCAGATTGCGACCAGCGATTCGGCGGTGCCCAGGTACAGGAAGAAGGGCGCGAGCAGCGCCAGCGCGATCAGCATGGCGCTCGAGCGTGCCAGTGGCGTGGGAGCGGCGTCCAGGTTGGCGCCGGCAATGCCGGATGGGGGTGTCACGTGCATTCCAGTCGCTCCTCGATGCAGGCCAGGTTGCTTGGCCAACTATAGTGATGTTCGACGCGCGCGCGTGCGGCGCGGCCCATGCTTGCGTTCTGTTCGTGCTGGCGCGCCAGCAGCGCGCTCACGGTGGCGATCCAGGCCGGCGCGCCATCGGCCACCGCCAGCTCGCTGCCCGGTGCTGCATCGATGCCTTCGAGCGCCTGCGGCGAGACCACCGTCGGCGTGGCCATGGCCATCGCTTCCAGCACCTTGTTCTGGATGCCGCGCGCGATGCGCAGCGGCGCCACCGCCACGCAGCCGTGGCGGATATACGGGCGTACGTCGGGCACGGTGCCCGTCACGGTCACACCCGGCAAGGCGGCGAGCGCCTGGACCTGGGCATTCGGGCGCGAGCCGACGATGTAGAAGGCCAGCGCCGGATCCTGCGCGCGCAGGGCAGGGAAGACCTCGTCGCAGAACCACTGCACGGCGTCGACGTTCGGCCAGTAATCCATCGCGCCAGTGAAGACCAGGGCGCGTTCGCCCGCAGCGTACGGGCTGGCAAACGCGTGCTCGGGCGAGAAGTACTCGGTATCGACGCCGTTGCTGAAGTGGCCGATGCGCGCGACGCTTTCCGGCGCCAGCTTGCGGAACAAATCAGCTTCGGGCGCGGAGACGAACAGCGACGCGTCGTACTGGCTGGCGACCTGGCGTTCGTAGCGCAGCAACTGGCGCGCTTCGTGCCGGTACAGCCAGCTCATCGGTGGCGATTTTTTCTCGGCGTACTGGCGCCATTTATCGGAATCGACGTCGCAGAAGTCGATCACGCGGCGCGCATCGCCCAACTTGTCGGCGTATTGCGCCATGGGCGACGAAAACACCATCACGCGCTTGATACCGTGCGCGGCGACGGCCTGGTCGACCCAGCGCGCCATGCCGGCATCCTGGTAGTAATCGAGCGACAGCGAACGGTTCTTGACGAGCGCGCCCAGGCTGCGCACGCGGGCACGCAGCGGATTGAGGGGCGCGAAATGGCTGCTGGCGCACAGCGCCTCCACCGCCGGCACGTGCTGCCAGTCGTCGGCATCGTCGACGAACGTGGCCAGGTGCACGCGGTAGTCGCGCGCCAGGTGCTTGAGCAGGTGGTAGGAGCGGATCTTGTCGCCCTTGTTGGGCGGGTACGGGATGCGGTGAATCAGCAGCAGCAGGTCTTGCACGTTGTCAGCCCAGGTTGCGCACGATGTAAGGGCCCATGAAGTTCGCCACCGGCAGCGGCAGCTTTTTCCACACCTTGATGAACAACTGGTACTTCGGGTTCAGCGGATTGTTGTCGGGCAGCGCATCGGTGGCGTACAGCTTGTACTCGTACGGCAGCGGCGTGGCAACAAAACCCCAGTTCTTCTTGAAGTCGTAGGCGCCGGTCCCCAGCTTGCTGCGGCCGAAGTCGAACAGGCGGCAACCGCGCGCAGCAGCTGCCTGCATCAGGTTCCAGTACATGAAATCGTTGCCCGCCACTTCGCGCGCCAGGTCCATGCCACCGCCGTAGTAGGGCACGACTTCGTCGCGCCAGTAGAACGACAGCACCGAGCCGACCAGGCGGTCGTCGCTGGTGTAGATCGAGCGCACTTCGCATTCGGCGCCGAAGGTCTTCTGCAGCAGCGCGAAGTACTTCTTCGGGAACACCGGCGTACCCAGGCGCAGCACGCTGTGGGCATACGCCGTGAACATATTGTCGACGTTGTCCTCGACCACGCCCTTCAGGCCCAGCTTGATCCCCTTGCGCACCATGGCGCGCTGCTTGCGCGGGATGGCGTTGAGGTTCTCGTCATCGACGGCGCTGATCTCCTTGCGGAACGTGACGTACAGCTCTTTGGTCAGCCAGCTCGGGTCGTGCGGGTGCGCGCGCTCCATGGCACGGTATTCGAGGTGACCCACGCCGAGCTTGCGTGCCAGGGCATCGGCCGCGCCATCGAGCAGCACGCGCGCGCCATCGTCGATGGCCGCCACGCCGCCGTACACGCAGAACGGCATGGCGCCCAGCGAATGGCCGAACAGGCGACTCTTGATCTCTGCCAGCGGCAGCACGCCCTGGATCTGGCCGTCCTGCTCGACGAAGTAGAACCAGGTCTTGATGCCGAACGATTGCTCGATCACGGACTGCCAGCCGGACAGGTGGAAGAACGTCGCTTCCGGGCAGGCCCGGACGAACGCATCCCAGCGCGCCGCGGTTTGCGGCGTCATCAAATGCAGCGTCTGCGGACCGGCGGCAGCGGCGACGGGCGCCGCGCGCCTGGCTTGCGCCGCTTCGATGATCGAATTCATGGCTTGTCCAGGAAGATGCGGTCCATGCGGTCCCACTTGAAATCACGCGCCAGCTGTTCGAGACGGCGCTCCATGCGGTCGATATTGACGTAGTGACGGAACTTCGCCTTGGCGCCCAGGCCGTCGGGCCGAGGCTGGTCGGTGTCGATTTCCCACGGGTGGAAGTAGAACAGGGCCGACTCGCCGTCTTCGCGGTTGACCTTTTCCATCATCCAGCGCGACAGCGCGTACGGCAGCAGGCGGAAGTAGCCGCCGCCGCCGGCCGGCAGGTGGCGACCGGCCATCTTCACCGTGGTGATCGGCACTTCGAGGATGCCGTCCGGGCCGTTTGGGTAGAACGCGAAACGCGGCGCGTCGGGCATGCCGTAGTGGTCGTGCGCGATCGGGTAGATGCTCGAGCTGTACTTGTAGCCCGCTTCGTGCAGCGCGTCGAGCGCCCACAGATTGCCGTGGCCAATCGAAAAACTTGGCGCGCGGTAGCCGACGACGGCCTGGCCGCCGATGTCTTCCAGCAGCGCCTTGGCCGAGCGGATATCGTTGTCGAATTCGGCGCGGCTCTGGTCCGAGGCGCGCAGGTGGCCGTAGCCGTGGCTGGCCAGTTCGTGGCCGGCTTCGACGATGCGGCGCACCATGGCGGGATAGCGTTCGGCGATCCAGCCCAGCGTGAAGAAGGTCGCGCGCACGCCTTCGCGCTCGTACAGCGCGAGGATGCGTTCCATATTGGCTTCGACGCGGCATTCGCGCGTTGGCCAGCTGTCGCGGTCGATGTACGGGGCAAAGGCCGACACCTGGAAGTAGTCTTCCACGTCGCAGGTCATCGCATTGCGGATTTTTTCACCCGGCGCTGGACGCGGTCGGGCTGCGGGAGCGGTCATTTTCATGGCGGGTTATTCCTGGTGGTCCGGGTGGTGGGGCGCGGCGCCGGCGGCGTTGGGTGGCGTGGCGGCGATCTTTTTCAGGATCGACAGCACCGACACGATCGATTTCTCGAGGCGCATCATGCGTTCGTCGAGCTGCTCGACGCTGGCACGACGCTCGCCCGGGTGCGGCTCGTTGCCGTGGCTGCCGCCGATTTTCTGGTCGTGTGCATCGCCCAGATCGTCAAGGTCGGGGGCATCGAATTCTTCCGAGATGTCGCGCACCACATCGTTGATGTGCGCTTCGGTGAATGCCTGCAGTTCTTCCAGATAGCCCATCAGGAGCACGCGGTCCATCAGCGTGTTGGTCTTGCGTGGGATACCGCCGCTGTAGGCGTAGATCGCGCTGTGTGCGCCGTCGTCGAACGACGGCGTGCCCTGCCAGCCGACGGTGGCCAGGCGGTGTTCTACATACGCGCGCGTCTCGGCCGCATCCATCGGGCCCAGGTGGTAGCTGGCGATCACGCGCTGGCGCAACTGCTGCATGCCGGGGCTGTGCAGTGTGGCGCGAAACTCGGGCTGGCCAAGCAGGAACGTCTGCAGCAGCGAATGTTCGTCGGTCTGGAAGTTCGACAGCATGCGCAGCTCTTCGACCGTGCGGGCGTTGAGGTTCTGGGCTTCGTCGATGACGAGCAAGGCGCGCTTGCCCTGGCGGTCGACCGTGCGCAGGAACTGTTCGAGGCGGTTGAGCAGCTCGGCCTTGCTTTGGCCTTCGTACGGCAGGCCGAAGCTCGAGACCACCATGCGCAGCGTGTCTTCCGGGTCGAGGCTGGTGTTGACGATGTGCGCGGCGATGATCTGGTCGAGCGGCAGGTGACCGAGCAGGTTGCGCACCAGCGTGGTCTTGCCGGCGCCGACTTCGCCCGTGATGACGATGAAGCCTTCGCCCTGCGACAGGCCGTACTCGAGGTACGCCATGGCGCGCTTGTGGCCCTTCGAGCCATAGAAGAAATGCGGGTCGGGGCGCAGCTGGAATGGCTTGGCCGACAGGCCATAATAGGATTCGTACATCGTGATTGTCGTAGCTTTTAGAACTGCATGGACAGGCTCGCCACCATGGCGTGCTCGGTATAGGTGCCGCTGGTGGAGCCGGCCTCGGTGGTGAAGCGGCCAACGTTGCCGGTGCGGCGGCGCAGGTCAGCCGTGGCAAGCAGATCGCCAAAACGGCGGGAAATGCCAAGGCGCAGCGTGCGCTGCAGGTCTTCGTAGCCGCCCGAACGGGAGTCGCTCTTGTTGAAGTCGTAGCCGGCGATCAGGTTGGAACGGGAGCTGAGCCGATAGGTATAACTCGCGTCGAGGCCATGCTGGCGCACGTTATCGTTCAGATTGCTTTGCCCGACGCCCAGCAGCTGACTGTCGCTTTGCTGCGAGGACAAGGCGTTGCGGTCGTTGGCATACACCGAGACCACCGCGCTGCTGATCCCTTTGGTATAGGCCACCGATGCGCGCACCGATTTCTGGCGCATGAAGCGGTTGCTCAGGAAATTGACGCTGTCGCTGAGTGACGACGGCAGGCCATTGGCCTGGATATAGGCTGCCACGATGCGCTGGCGCTCGACCGGATCCGGGTAGGCCGTGGCAAACATGCTGTTGAGCAGCCCGGCCGTGTCGAGTGTCGACGGCATCAGGAATTGCTCGCGGGACGTCGTCACGATATCGTCGTAGCTGATATTCCAGCTCGTGTGACGCGAACGGTGCAGCGCCGACAGGGTGCCGGTGGTGCCATAGAAGTGACGTCCGAGCGTTGCCTGCACATTCGTGCGCAGCGAAGGCGACCAGGCAAAACCCAGCGACCAGTTGGCGCCCTGGTCACCACCGCCCATGCCTTCGTACTGGTAGCGGTCGTAGCCGGCATTGGCCAGCAGCGACCAGCGCGAGTTCAGCACATAGCGCAGATTGGCGGCCAGGTTTTCGTTGGTCGAGTCGCCATACTGGGCGCCGCCCAGTTCCTGCTTGACGTAGGTAAGGCCCCAGCCGACGGTCCGGAAGGATGCGCCGCTCGTGAGCGTTGCCTGGATGGTATCGCCCCCGGTATTGCTGTAGCCGAAGGCGTCGCCGCCATCGACCGAGTCGCGCGTGTAGCGCAGCACGCCCGAGGCGAAGCTGCCGAAACGGTGCGTCAGATAGGGACTGATGCTCCAGGTGTCGATATCGGTACGGTTGCGATTCGAGTACAGGTCATTGCCCGTGCGCGGACCGAATGCCGAGAGGCTCTGTTGACCACGCGACGCCGTGGCCTCGACGAAGAACAGGTCGGAGAGCACCTCGCCTTTCAGATTGCCGCTGTAGGTGCGCTGGGTGTTCGACGTATTGTCTACGGCGCCAATCACGCCGGAATCGCCAAGATTGCGCTTGTCGCTGTCGTGCAGGTAGGAAAACCCGTGCAGTTGGGCAGTGGCGTCGACGCTCAGGCGCCGGCTGCGATTGGCCACCATGATGCCCGGCGACACCTGAGTGATCAGGTCGCTGTGCGCGAACTGGTCTTCGGTGAGGTTGACGTTGTCGGTCCAGATTTCGCTGACCAGCAGAATTGGCGTAACGCGCCATTCGGCCTGCGCCGGGCAGGCGGCCAGCAGCATCGCTGCCGCCGCCAGGGGTGCCAGACGCGGCGCGCAGCGGCCTGCTCGCCCTTTAGCCATAGTGGTAATCATACGTTTCTTCAATGCCCGGAATATCCCTGGTCTTGTTGTAGAGGAGATTGACGTTGGCCATGCCTTCGAGCTGCTGCAGCGCTTCCTTGACCGCGTGCTGGGTCGTGGTCTGGGCTTCCACCACGACGATGATCTGGCCCATGTGGCTGGCCAGCACCCGCGATTCGCTGGTGAGCATCAATGGCGGCGAATCGAAGATGATGACACGGTCGGGATAACGGTGCGCGAGTTCATGCACCATCGCCGTCATGGTCGAGCTGGCCAGCAGCTCGGTTGCACGGGGGGTGCTGGTACCAGCCGGCAGAATCGACAGCGTATCGACGTTGGTGCGCAGCATGACGTCCGCCAGGTCGAGCTTGTCGTCGAGCAGGATGTCCATCAGACCGCGCTGGGCCGGCAGGCCGAGCGTGCGCAGCACCGAAGGGCGCGCCACGTCGGCATCGACCAGCAGCACCGTGTGATCGAGTTCCATCGCGATGCTCATCGCCAGGTTGATCGCGCTGTAGGTCTTGCCTTCGCCCGGAAGAGAACTGGTGACCATGATCAGATTGCCCGGATTGTCTTTCGGGCCGCGCTCGACGAAGGCGCGCTTGAGCAGCGGGCGCTTGATGATCCGGAATTCTTCCAGCAGGTTCGTACGGCCGCCGGCCGCAGTGACCATGCCCAGTTCGCGCATGCGCGCCAGGTCCAGTTCGATACGGCGGGTGCTCTGGCGGCCCGAAGGCGGGGCAACCGCCGGCGCAACTGCCGGAGCAGCTTCCAGCGAGACCGCTGGCGCAGCCGGGGCGGGTGGGCGCGCCGGGACATAGCCGGCATCGGGGGTGATGGGCTCTTGCGGATCCGCCACGATCACGGCGGCGGGGGTGGCAGCAGCGTTCTGACGCTGCTGGTCGATGCGGCTGGCCGCTTTTTCGATAATGCTCACATTTGCTCCTTGGTGGCCAACCGGCCTTACATCGTCGGGCGGATCATGATGGCGGCGACGCCGGCGCCGTACAGGCCGAACAGCAGCAGCACCGACGCAGCGAGGGCGAGCAGGCGGCGCTTGCGCAGCACCGTCTGTTCGGCGGTCCAGTTCATGCTGACCGAGCCCAGGATCGGCAGCCCCGTGACTTCACGCAGAGCGGCCTGGCTGAGGAAGGTCGGCCGCAGTTGGCTCAGCAGGAACGCACCGGCCAGGCCCGCAGCGAGGGCGGCCACGAAGACCAGCGAGAACAGCTGCATGCGGTTCGGGCCGCTTGGCGTGGCAGGCGCGGTTGGTGGATCGATGACGCGGAAGGTCAGCATGTCGGTGGCCGAGGACAGGTCGCCCGACAGCTTGGCCGACTCGCGGCTCGCCACCAGCTTCTGGTAGTTTTCGCGATTGACTTCATAGTCGCGGTTCAGGCGCGCCAGTTGGGCTTCGATTTCAGGCACTTGCTCGCCCTGGCCACGCAGGCGACCGACGCGGCCGCTGTATTCGGCTACCCGCGCCTGCAGCGAGGCGACGCGTGCTTCGGCATCGGACAGTTGCACGGTCAGCTGCTGCAGCATCGGGCTGTAGCTGGCGCCAGGGTCCATGCTTGGCTTGGTGTTCTTGGCTGCATCGGCGCGGCGCTCGCGCAGTTGCTCGAGCAGGCGGCGATTGGCGACGATGTCAGGATGCTGTTCGGTGTATTGGGTGCGCAGCGTATCGAGCGTCTTGTTGACGTTGGCGATGCGTTCATCCAGCTCGGGATCGACGAAGATCGGCGCCGGGCGTTTGCCACTGCCGCCGCCCGAAATCTGGCGCCGGATCGCATTGCGTGCCTGCTCGGCCTCGGCCAGCTCCAGACGGGCCTGGCTCAGGCCTTCGTTGGTGGCGACCATGCGCGTGCCGTAATCGGCGCCTTCGCTCGGCAACATGCCGATGTGACGGATCTTGAATTCCTTCAGACTGTTCTCGGCAGCGGCCAGACGCTCTTCGTAGCTGCGGATCTGGTCGTCGATGAACTGCACTGCTTTTTCGGAATCCTGCTTCTTGTTGCCGAAGCTGCCTTCGACGAAGATGGTCAGGAAGGCCTGGACCACGTCCTTGCCTTCCCGGGCGCTGGTGCCGGTGTAGCTGATGGTATAGATGTCATCGCGCTCGGTACCGGCGATCTTGATGTTGGCCATCATGTCGTCGACCAGCTTGTTCATTTGCTTGGCGTCCGTGGCCTTGACATCGAGGTCGACCTCGCGCACCACGCGCTCGACGTTCGGGCGGCTGATCAGCGTGCGGCGCATGAACAGGACCTGCTGCTCCAGGTTCGGCAGCATGGTCATGCCCGACAGCAGTGGCTTGAGGATGCTCTGTGTGTCGACATACACGCGCGCCGACGCCTCATACTGATTCGGCAGCTTGTAGACGACCAGCCAGCCGGCCAGTGCCACCACCCAGGCAATGATGACCGCGTGCCAGCGGTACTTGCCAATGGCTTTGAGGAGGTTAAGAATCTGGGAAGTAATTTCAGCCATCGTATCAGTCTCGCCGGTCAGGTCCCGGTCTGCAAAAACCAGGCTCACAAATAAACAAAGTGCATGATCGCTTGTACCCTGAGCAATTGCAATTGCAGGTTGGAAAATCCAGCGATTCTGGGTAAACGATACCGTCTGTTTGCAACAGTAGCGCAAACAGCCAAAGAAAAATCTTAAGTGAATTTCATTACAGGATGCTTAATTGTTGCATTATCGCAAACATTTAAGGAATCCGCTTGTTGTATTTTCTGGAATCATTGCGCTACGGCAGAGAGCGTGGCAGAGGTCACAAAAATGTTGCTGAAATTCAAAGGTCCTTATTGTAATGGCTAAAAAGCGAAAGGGGCCGTACGATTGCTTCTATCGTGCAACTACAACCAATGAGATCGTTTTGATGATGCGTAGAGTGTTTGTAAAGAAGCTTGCTGCCGTGACTCTGGCAGCGCTGGCGGGGAGTGGCATGGCGATGGCACGGGCGGTGGCGGCCACGTTGCCGCAGACGGTGGCTGCGGTCAAGCCGTCGATTGTCGGTATTGGCACCCAGATGCAGACGCGCAGCCCGGCCATCGTGTTCAGTGGTACCGGCTTCGTCGTCGGCGACGGCCTGAGTGTGATCACGAATGCGCACGTGGTGCCCAACGAGCTCGACGGCGCCAAGCTGGAAAAACTGGGGATCGTGGTGCCTGATGGCGCTGGCGTGCGTTTCCGGGCAGCGCAACTGGTCGGGCTCGACCGCCAGCATGATCTGGCCCATTTGCGTATCGAGGGGCCACCACTGCCGGCGTTGCGTCTTGGCAACGCAAGTATGGCAGCCGAAGGGCAGGCACTGGCGTTCACCGGTTTTCCGCTCGGGATGGTGCTGGGCCTGTATCCGGCCACCCACCGCGCGTTGCTCGCAGCAATTACGCCGGTGATGCAGCCGTCGCTCAACGCGCGCAAGCTCGATGCGCGCGCCGTGGTGCAGTTGCAGCGCTCGCCGTTCAGCATTTACCAGCTCGATGGCACCGCGTATCCCGGCAACAGCGGCAGCCCGCTCTACGATCCCGAAACCGGGCAGGTGCTGGGTGTGATCAATATGGTGTTCGTGAAGGGCTTGAAAGAGACCGCCATCACGGCGCCAAGCGGCATTACGTATGCGATTCCGGTACGCCATGTCCAGGAACTGCTGGAGCGCTAGACTGTTGCTGTCATGCGCCTGACACGAGGTCGTGTTGAACTTGCAACAAGAAAGTATTTCAATTGTGCATGGCTTGTTCCCGCGGCGGTCTGCGCTACAATAGCGTAGGCCATGATGGCGAAATAACAATTATTGATTCGTACGGTAAACCATGCAGGCAGGTGGGTTACGGTGCGTGCGAGGGATGAACGCGATGATGACGAAACTGACGAAACACCTGGTCGCCGCTGGCGCGGCTGCCTGCATGCTGATTCTGGCTGGCTGCGCCACGCCGCTGCCGCCGAGCACCGCCGCCATGGCGCCGATCAATCCCGATTACCTGATCGGCCCTGGCGACAGTGTCAATATCATTGTCTGGCGCAATCCGGAAGTGTCGATGACGGTGCCGGTGCGTCCGGACGGCAAGATCACCACCCCGCTGGTCGAAGATCTGCCGGCAGCCGGCAAGACCTCGACCCAGCTGGCGCGCGACATCGAAGGTGCACTGGCCAAGTTCATCCAGCAGCCGGTCGTGACCGTGATCGTGACCAATTTCATCGGCAACTTTACCGATCAGATTCGCGTCATCGGCCAGGCAGCACGTCCGCAAGCATTGCCGTATCGCCGCGAGATGTCGGTGATGGATGTCGTCATTGCCGTTGGTGGCGTGACCGAATTTGCATCGGGTAACAAGGCCAGCATCATTCGCACGGTCGACGGCAAGCAAGAGAAAGTGCCGGTCCGCCTCGATGACCTGATCAAGGATGGCGATATCTCCGCCAACGTCATGATGCGTCCGGGCGACATCCTGGTTATCCCAGAGAGTTTCTTCTAACAAGCCTGTCGATTATTCTTACACTGCTGCGGCTTGGGCCGCGCAATGCAGTGTAAAATCGTGCTTGACAAGCGTCTAAGTAGTTGTTTTAAGTAAGAATATTCCTACAGGAATTTTTAAGGGCATGAAACTTGCTCTATTACCTGTGTCGCAATTGAATTCGAGGACTAGCCGTGGCTAACGATCAGCAACAAAGCGGTAACGAGCCGCAACACCTTCCCATCCCTCCGGCGATGCCCCAGCATGGCGCCACGCGCCGGCGGCTGGCCAAAGCCGGCCTGGGCGCGGCGGGTGTGCTGATGACGCTTGAAAGCCACGCCACCTTGCAGAAAACCGGTTTCGTGTGCGAGTCGGCATCGGCCTTCCATTCGGCAGGCCTGAACAGTAACGTCGCCACCGAGCAGCGCTGCAATCCGCTGTCGCCGTCGAACTGGTGCCATGTCCAGCGCAGCTGGCCATGCAACAAAGCCAAGCGTTTTGCGGACGTGTTCAACTGCCGTGAAAAGCGCTTCGAAAAAACGTACTTCGCATGCACGATGGCCCAGGTCATGACCTCGACCTTCGACTCGCAATATGCCTACATCGGCAAGCACCTCTGCACGGCGTACCTGAACGTCATTTCGGGCCGCATTGATTTCCTCGACGTGCCGACGCTGCAGCGCATGTGGAACGAGCTCAAGACCACCGGCTTCTACAAGGTCAACGCGAACGTTTCCTGGAATATCCAGCAGGTAAGGAAATATCTTGTCGCTGTCCACGGCGAGTGAGCATGCCGGGGCCTGGCGTCGTCCGGGCCCTGCAGTTCTGCATTATCGCCAGTGGCAAGACGAGGTCGTCTTGTTCAACGAAGTATCCGGGGCAACCCACCTGCTGACCCCCGAAGCATTGGTCGTGCTGCAGCACATGGGCGCCGGGCCCACGCCCGAATCAGCCCTGGCAGCCATACTGCGTGAACGTTTCGAGGTCGACGACGCCACGCTGGCCCATGATGTCGCCGAGCTGCTCGAACAACTTTCCTGCCTGAATCTGATCGAACCATGCTTCTTGTAGCCGATCTGGGCCGTGCCGAGCTGGCGCGGCGCCTGGGCGGCCCTGGTCTGTTGCTGCGCACCGGACCGTTTGTCAGCCGAATCCAATCGAATATCTCCCTCGTCGCCGATGGCATCGGGTTGATGTATCGCGACAACCTGATCGAGGAACCGGGCGGCTTCGCCGATTTCCAGGTGCGCCTGCGTCAGAGCACCGGCCTGCGCCACTGGTGGCATCCGCAGGTTCGCTTCGACCATGACGGCCGCGAGCCGTTCGCGCCGCTGCCGCTGGCGCAGGCCTGGCCGATGTTCGAATGGGTCATGAACTGGTGCGTCTCGAACCGCGCGCACCGCTACCTGATCGTGCACGCCGCCGTCATCGAGCGCAATGGCTGCGCGATCGTCCTGCCGGCGCCGCCCGGCTCGGGCAAGAGCACGCTGTGCGCCGCCCTGGTTTGCCGCGGCTGGCGCCTGCTGTCGGACGAATTGACACTGATCCGGCGCAGCGACGGCATGCTCGCGCCGCTGGCGCGCCCGGTCAGTCTCAAGAATGCCTCGATCGACGTGATCCGCGCGTTTGCGCCGGACGCCTTGCTTGGCCCGTCGGTACCCGGCACCAACAAGGGCACGATCGCGCACATGAAGGCGCCGGCCGGGAGCGTGGCGCAGGTCGGCAACGTTGCGCGCGCACGCCACATCGTGTTTCCCCGCTACGAGGCAGGCGCCGCGACCACGCTGACGCCCTTGTCCAAGGGACAATTGTTCACCCGGGTGGCAGAGAATGCCTTCAATTATTTCGTGCTCGGTCCTGCCGGGTTCGATTGCCTGGCCGATCTGGTCGAGGGCGCTGATGGCCACGAGTTCTGCTACAGCCAGCTGGACGAAGCGATCGCGCTGTTCGACCGCCTGGCGGGAGTGCCGGCGTGACGCGGCGCCCGCCATCGCTGCTGGTCGAGGTGCTGTCGGCGCCAAGTCGGGTCCGGCTACTCGACCTGCCGGGCTGGGAGCGCTTGCTGCGCCAGGCCAACAGCGCCAATGTCGGCGCGATCCTGGTGTTTTTGCTTGAAGAGCATGACCTGCTCGACGATGTGCCGCCGCAGCCGCGCGAGCACCTGGAAGCGGCGCGCATCGTCGCACTGCGCCATCGGCGCCTGACCGGCTACGAGGTCGAGCGCATCCGCAGCGATCTGGCCCATCTTGGCTTGCCCCTGATTCTGCTCAAAGGCGCCGCGTATGCGATGGCCGGCTTGCCATCCGGCCGTGGCCGCCTGTTTTCGGATATCGACATCCTCGTTCCCAAGGACAGCCTGGACGACGTCGAAAGCGCGCTGATGGTGCATGGCTGGGCCAGCACCCATCACGATGCTTACGACCAACGGTATTACCGCACCTGGATGCACGAGTTGCCGCCGATGGTGCACCTGCGCCGCGGCAACGCCATCGACGTTCATCATGCGATCCTGCCCGAAACGGCGCCAGTACGGCCCGATCCGGCACTGCTGCGCGCGGCGGCGCGGCCGATTTCCGGCGACCTCGGGGCACTGGACGTGTGTACGTTGTCACCGCACGACATGTTTCTGCACAGCGCCGTGCACCTGTTCTTCGGCGGCGAATTCGACCAGGGATTGCGCGACTTGTTCGACATGCATCGCCTGGCGACGCATTTTGGCGCTGAGCCGGGTTTCTGGGATGGCCTGGTGACGCGCGCCATCGCGCTCGAGCTCACCCGTCCCATGTTCTATGCGCTGCGCTACGCCACCCGCACGTTCGGCACACCGGTCCCGGCATCGGTCATGGCTGCCGCCGCAGCATTCGCACCCACCCGGCCGGTGCTGGCGCTGATGGATGCATTGTTCGTACGCGCCCTGGTGCCGCCGCATCCTGACTGCGCAGCACGCTTCGACGGCGCAGCCCATTTCGCCCTGTATGTGCGCGGAAACTGGCTCCGCATGCCTTTGGTGTTGCTTACGCGCCACTTGTTTCACAAGGCTTTCGTATCACCACGTGCCGCAGAGGCCACTTGACCTGCTACTCTTTGCTGTGAGGGAAGTTGCGTAGTCACTCCACTAATTTAAATTCCATTTGTCAATAAAATTGGCATTGAGATAATTGTCGATGTTATGATGACTACATTGTCGTCGCTGCACGACGCGTCGATACCGCCAGGAGAACGTACATGATCGAGACATTAGCGCCAGCCATTCCGAGCACCGGGCTTGGTGGCGATGACTCAGCCCAGGATGACAATCCGAGCATCATTGACGTCACCATCAACGAACGCGTATTCGGGATTCGCGCTGCCGACATCGATACCCAGCGCAATTCCGCAAGCATGCTTATCAGCAAGATGTATGCTTGGCGCGGCTACAGTGGCAATCACCAGATCGGTAACGATCCCAACCGCATTACACTGACCGCATCGGACCGTGGCCAGGTCTTCGGCACGCTGAGCCTGGGTCTGGATTCCGATATCGGCCTGTTGGCCGACCAGGTATTCGCCGACTACATCGATACCCAGCGCGGGACGGGCAAGGTCTGCGAAATCATCAAGCTGGCCGTTGATCCGGCCATCAAGTCGAAGGCCGTACTCGCCTCGCTGTTTCACGTGGCCCTCATCTATGCGCGCGACCTGAATCATTGCAGCCACATCTTCATCGAGGTCAATCCGCGTCATCGCCGGTTTTATGAAGCCATGCTCGGCTTCCAGACCGTCTGCGAATCACGGCCTAATCCCCGCGTACAGGCGCCAGCGGTGCTGCTCAGCGCAGCCACGGCCTTCGGTACCGAGCAGGTTGCCAAATGGGGCGGCATGCAGGACAAGGCGGTTGGCGAACGCTCGCTGTTTCCATGGTTCTTTTCGCAGCGCGAAGAAGCCGGCATCATCAATCGCCTGCGAGCACTCGGCTAAGCGTGGCTCCCGGGGCGAATGCGCCCCATCTTTCCCCTTTGCATTTCTGCTTGCCTGCCTGGCAGGAACGTCCTATATTCAGCGCTTCTTGTATATCCAGTGAGGATGCGCCATGACGACAGGTAAGACCAGGGACGAAATCGCCGAAGCCTATTCCTCCGAACCGTGGTGGTACGACCTGCGCGGCTTTTTCATTCTGACCTTTGCCTACAACAGCACGATCGGCACCCAGATGCGGTTCTTCGGGCCGAACTTCGGTCCCGACCACCTGGAAGTGGCATGCGGTACCGGAACGCTCCTTGAAATGGTGCTGAACTGGCGCCGTCGCCGCAAGCTCCCACAAGTGAAGGTGACCGGCATCGACTATGCGCCCTCGATGCTGGCCGGCGCCAAGCGCCGCTTTGCCAACAATCCACAAGTTCAGGTACAGCACGCCGATGCGGCCCAGCTGCCGTTCGCCGACAACCGCTTCGACACGGCCAATATCGCCAACTCGATCCACTGCTTCCCGACGATCGACGGCGCGCTGCGGGATATTCTGCGTGTGCTCAAGCCAGGGGGGACGATGGCAGCAAACGTCCTGCTGTACCCAACCGGATTTGCACCACTGCGCTGGGCTGCGCAAAAAATCAACGACTGGGGCATCCGCAAGGGCATTCTGTACAGCCCGTTCCACGTGGAAGAGCTCCGCGCCAAAATGTTGGAAGCAGGTTACGAGATTTATTCGGAATTTACTTCCGGAAACACATGGAATGTGGTGGTGCGTAAACCTGTGTAGGCCTACTCCGACAGCAGCGTTTTTCGCGCGTAAATATGCTGTCGGTATTTTTTACAGTGATGTTTGATCTTGATCAATACGAATTGTTAAGTGTTTGATTTAAAACAAATCTCTTGAGCTGGCACGATGGTTGCTTATATAGCCTCGTGAGCAGTACCCATACAACCCAGGAGATTTACGAAATGAACGCCTTCAAGAAAACCATCGTCGCCGCATCGATCGCAGCTGCAACCATCTTCAGCGGTACTGCCGCAGCAGCTCCTTTCAATTCGTTCACCGTCGATCCAGTCGGTCCACAGGCAAACTTCGTTGCTGACAAGATCACCGGTAACTACACCGAAACCGCGACCTTCAACCAAGATGGTACGTTCAACGTCTCGCTGGTGTGGACTGCTGGCCAGTTCGTCGGCAACGGTGGCAACACCGCGTACGAAGCTTTCCAGACCGGCCTGGGCGCAAACTACGGCCTGTTCGCTAACTACTCGGCAAGCGGCACCTACTCGGTGAGCGGCTCGACCACCACGTTCAACTTCCAGCCAGGCACCGGTAGCCTGGACCTGTTCATGGACACCACGCTGGGCGTCGCAGGCGGCAACGTCCTGCTGGGCTCGGGCAACCCAATGGCTGGCCAGGGCACGCTGAACCCAATGCTGAGCACCTGCTCGAGCCCAACCAATCCAACCGGCAACGGCATCAACTGCGGCAGCTTCGGTGCATCGAGCTCGTTCGCACTGACCGCAGCTGGCAGCGATTTCTTCATCCTGCCTAACCCGTTCTACTCGATGTCGTTCCAGTCGGGCCAGCTGAACAACTTCACGCCATCGGGCACCCAGACCATCAACGGTTCGCTGGACGTCGTGTTCGAAAACGCAGCTGAAGTGCCAGAGCCAGCATCGGTTGGCCTGCTGGGCCTGGGCATGCTGGGTCTGTACGCAGCACGTCGCCGCAACAAGAAAGCTGCCTAAGAACCACGGGCCTGCAGCGCAGGCCCTGTTCTCAAGCAAGAAAAAAACCACTGTCGGTAACGACAGTGGTTTTTTTCATTGCCCGATTCGTCGGCGGCATGCGCCGACGCGCCAGTCGCTCAGCGACCGGCGGCAGCCATGCGCGCGAATTGACGCCGGCCAATGGCAATCGCCAGACGCTGGATCGGATGCCGGTTGCCGCCCGGCCGCCAAGTGCGCTTGAGCTTGTTGCGGTAGGCGTCGAACTGCATGCCCCACGGCGCTGCCAGCACATCTCCGCGGCCCAGCAGGATCTTGAGCGACTCCGTGGCGATGATGCCGGCGCACAGCTGGCAGGCCATGAAGGTGGATGGACCGCGCCGCTCGGCAAAGTTCACCGAGCCCGGTACCATCAGGTAGTTGCGGTGCAGGCCGGCCGGCGCCAGGCCGACCACGAAGCGGATCGCTTTTTCCTGCTCTGGCAAATCGCCCCAGCCGAAATATTCCTCGAACGTCATCTTGCCCGGCATGAAGTTGAGCAGGGCCGCGCCCATGCCCAGTGGTGCTGCGGTAGTGGCCGGGATACCAAGCCGTGCACAGGCGGCAAATGTCTGCTGGCGCGCATCGAAGGCGAAGAAGTCGAGCGCATCGACGTACAGGTCGACGCCGGCCAGGAACGCGTCAAGATTGTCGGCATGGACGCCTTCGGGAAAGATCTTGATGTCGATGTCGGGATTGATGTCGCGCGCCATGCGCGCCAGCACGTCGGCCTTGGGCTGGCCGACAGTCGACATCATCGCGCCCACCTGGCGGTTAAAGTTGGGAATGTCGAACGTATCGAAGTCGGCAATATGAAAATGCGTCACGCCCAGGCGTGCCAGCGTCAGCAGGTGCACACCGCCGACGCCGCCGCCGCCCGCGATGGCAATGCGCTTGCCGCGTAACTGCTGCTGTTCGGCAGGCGTGACCCAGCCAATATTGCGTGAAAACGCCTGTTCGTACTGAAACGGATTGCTCATCGGGGACATTGCGAAAAGGTAGGGACGAGATGGCGGGCGCCGCAGGCAGGGCAGGGCGCGTACCGGCGATGCAGGTGCTTACGCGGGATGTGACTCATCCATGCGCAGCAGGCGGTTGATGATACCGCGTTCCTCGCGGGGCGAGAAGAAGTATGGGTAGAACGAGCGCTCTTCGGTTTCGCCATCAGCCGCAAACGTGCCGCCAAAAATGCTGATCTGCTCGGTAACGTATTTGAGGTTCACGCGCAGCAGGTAGGCTGGCGCATCCACGCGCGTGTTGATCTTGAGCTCGCCCTCTTTGCGAAACCCCAGCATGCGTTCGTAGAAGCGGCGGTGGCGCGGATTCACCTCGATGATGATGTCGGTGCAGCCATGCATGTCACGGGCGTAGATGACGGCCAGATGAAACACGTTGGCCAGTGCGGTTTTCGAGCGTACCGACGGATCGAAGGCGAATTTGGTGAACTCGCACAGGCGCGCGCCATTGGCGCGGTGCGCATCGAGTTCGGCGCCAAAGACCTCGTCGGCCATCAGTCCCACCTCGGAATCGATCCCGATGCTGAGGGTGCCAACCACGTCACCCTTGTCGGTAGCGGTCAGCGTGATGCGATTGGGATCGTTGCTCGGCTGGTGATCTCCGGAGTAGCCGCGCCAGGCATACATCCTGTTGATCAGCATGCTGGCCGAGTTACGGCCGTCCGAGGTATCGGTAAGCCGGATTCCGTATGAATCGTCGTTCACGATAAACATCCTTATTTATGTCATGACATCTTATCTCGGCATCAATAAATTGAGCGTTCGATAGGATGAATAAATATCACTGCCAGGATGCCGTATGCACCGGTAAACCAGGCCGCCACACACTGTGTGATAGCGTGCGGCGGCATGCCACATTACAGCGTCTTGAGCAGCGCGCGTGCTTCATCGGCTTGCGCGAACGGTGTGTTCGCTGCCAGCAGCTTGTCCAGCTCGCGCTTGGCGCCGGCCTTGTCGCCACTCTTGTTCAGCGCCTGTGCCAGGTGATAACGAATCTCCATGGCATTCGGCGCCTGGGTGCTGGCTTTTTGCAGCAGCGGCAGGCCACGTGCGACATTGCCCTGTTCAACCAGCATCCAGCCCAGCGTGTCCATCACCCCCGGATTGTCGCCGGCGACCTTCAACGCCTGCTCGGCAGTTGCCAGCGCGCGGGGATCCTTCACCTGCTGATAGGCCCAGGCCAGATTGTTCAGCACCAGCGGGTTGCCCGGGGCCGCTTTCTGCACGGATTCCAGACGGACGATCGCCGCCTTGTAGTCCTTGTCCGCCATATTGATTTCGGAAACCATCAGCGCCATGCGTGCATCGCCCGGGTTCTGGGCCAGCCACTTCTCGGCGCGCGCCAGTGCTTCCTTGCTCTTGCCGCCCGCCTGCATTGCCTGCACCACCTTGGCGTTCAGTTCCGACGACGGCGTGAGCGCCACGGCTTTTTCATACGCCTGCAAGGCAGGTGCGCTCTTTTGCTGGCTCATCAGGATGTCGCCTTCGAGCACGAAGCCAAGCGGCGCCTTCGGCGCGGCCTCTTGCACCTGGCGCGCCGCTGCCAGCGCATCGTCCGGGCGCTTGGCGCGCATTGCTGCGTCCACCTGCATCAGACGCGCCGGCATGAAATCAGGCTGCAGGTCGACCGCGCGCTTGATGTGGCCGGCGGCTGCGCTATCGTTCTTGAGCAGGCGTTGCACCTCCGCCAGACGAATCTGGGCCGGCGCCGATTTCGGCAGCACATTGGCCAGCTTGCTGTAGGTGTCGAGCGCGCCGTTCAGATCCTTGCTGGCGATTTGCGACTGACCCAGCAGTTCAAGCACGCCGGCATCGGTCGGGTTCGTGGTCTGGAACTTGCGGGCCAGCGCCAGCGCTTTTGGCGCCTGGTCGGTGCGCAGGTAGTGCGCGCCCAGCTTCAGTGCCGGGGCCGTTGCCTCCGGATTGGCCGTGCTGGCTTTTTCGAACCAGGTGGTGGCTTCGGCCGTGTTCTTCTGCAGCAGCGCCAGTTCACCCAATGCCGCCATCGCGTCGGCATTGTTCTTGTCTTTCTCGAGGAAGGCCGTGAAGCGCGCCTTGGCAGCGTCCGGCTTTTTCTCCTGCATGTCCAGGCGCGCCAGATTGGTCACGGCAGGCAGGAACGTCGGCTGCAACTGCACGGCTTTCTCGAACGCCGCACGTGCTGGCGCGTTCTTGCCCTGGACCATGTACACGGCGCCCTTGAGCTGCTGCACCTGCGCGCTGTCCGGCTGCTGCTTTTCAAGCGACGCCACGGCGGCCTCGGCCCGGTCGTAGCGCTTCATGCCCATCTCGGTCTGCACCAGTGCCATCGTGGCCTGGAGCGATTTCGGATCGAGCGTGGCAGCCGCTTCGAGTTCGCTCAGGCCACGGGCCTGGTCACCCTGCGCCAGACGCGACAGGCCAAGCGAGGTGCGTACGGCGGCAGCTTGCGGCGCCAGCGTGGCAGCCTGCTGGAGGTAACTGCTGGCCTTGTCGAAGTCGCGCACCTGCATGTACGACTCACCCGCCAGGGCCAGCAGTTGCGCGTCCTGCGGCGCATCCTTCAGGGCTGGCGCCAGGGTTGCGGCGGCATCGGCTGGCTGCGAATTGCGCAGTTGTGCCTGGGCCAGCAGCTTGCGTGCATAGACATTGTTCGGATTGCTTTGCAGGTATTTGCGCAGATGCTGCTCGGCCTGCTGGGTACCGCCAAGATTCAGCTCGGATGCGCCGGCCAGCAGGATGCTCGGCTGGTGATCAGGCGCGATCTTGAGGATTTTGGCCAGCGCGTCTTTCGCTGCGGAGTATTTACCTTGCGAGAACTCGTACAGGCCGCGGGTGTACACCACCAGCAGGCTGCCCGGCGAATTCTTTTCCGCTGCCTCGACTTCGACCTTGGCCGCGTCGAACTTGCCGCGGGCGATCTCGACGTACGCCTTTTCAATGTGGGCGCCGCGGTGATCCGGCTTGAGCTTGAGCGCCTGGTCATACGCCGCCAGGGCTTCGTCGGGCTTGTTCATCATGCGCAGCATCGAGCCGCGCATCATGTAGGCTTCGGGATTCTTCGGATCCTTGGCCACAGCCTCCTCGACGTAGCGCGCGGCTGCATCGCGGTCGCCTTTTGCGGCGGCAATGCGCGCCATGCCCATCAGCGCCTCCCCCGAATTTGCATTGGCCGCCAGTGCGGCGGTGTAGGCCTGCTGCGCTTCGTCCGGCTTGCCGCTGCCCAGCAGCGCGTCGGCGCGCAGGCTCAGCAGTGGCGCGGAGCCGGCCGCCGCTTCCGGCGTGATCTCGGTCAGCACTTCCTTGAACTTGCCTTGCTGCGTCATGGCCTGGCCAAGCAGCGGCAGAACGCGCGCCGCCGGGATGCCCAGTGAACGGGCGCGGCCGAATTCTTTTTCAGCCGACACGGCGTCGCCGGTCGACAATTGCAACGTGCCCAGCGCCATGCGCGCTTCGCCATTTTCGGGGCTGTTTGCCACGGCATTTTTCAACTGGATCAGCGCCGCCTTGATATCGCCTTTTTGTTGATACTGCGTGGCTTCGGCCAGCAGGGTCTCGGTCGACTGGGTACGGTTGCAGCCGGACAAACCGGCGGCCAGGATGGCGCCGGACAGCAGGGCGGTAAGAGTAAGCTTGGTTGCGTGGCGCGACATGTGGGATTCCTCAGGCAATGGAGTTCGTTGTTTCGCCAGATAGCGAAATTCCTCAACAACAAATAATACCTGAAGGAACAGCGTCGCCAACGTGCAAACGGATGCAATTGTTGCAAATTCCAGCCGCGGGTAACAGCAAAAAAGTGAGAGCAATTGTTACCAAGATTAGAAGCGGCAGGCGTAGCCCGTTTCACCCCTCGTCGTTGCCTGGCCCTTTGCGCAGACGTTGCAGCAAGGCATTAACATCGTTGCCGACTGGCAAGTTATGCCGCCGCAACAGCTGTACATGAAGCACGAGATTTTCCAGCACCAGCTTGGCCGAGACGGCAAGCAACGTCATCAGGCGATCTTCCTGGCTGAAGTTCTCCATCGCCGCCGCCATTTCGCACAGGTGATTGGCGACGAGGTCGCGCAGTTCGTCCTCGGGGAAGGGAAGGTCGGCGAAGTCGATCGGGTCTTCCTGTTCGACTTCGCGCATCAGGGCGGCAAGTTGTGCGGGGCGGATCGGCATGAATGACTCCGTGGTGTTCACGAAGCCATTCTAGGCCGTTTGCCGCCGCCGTTATTACAATTACATATTGCGCCGATACTGTCCGCCCACCTCGAACAGCGCCGTCGTGATCTGCCCCAGCGAGCACACGCGCACGGCGTCCATCAGGTGCGCAAACACGTTCTGGTTGTCGATTGCTGCCTGGCGCAGGGCGGCCAGGGCTGCCGGCGCAGCGTCCGCGTGGCGCGAGTGGAAGGCGTCCAGGCGCTGCAGCTGCGATTGTTTCTCGTCGTCGGTCGAACGCGCCAGTTCGATGGTCGCCGCTGCGCCCGAGCCCTTCGGATTGCGGAAGGTATTGACGCCGATGATCGGCAGCGTGCCGTCGTGCTTCTGGTGCTCGTACAGCATCGACTCTTCCTGGATCTTGCCGCGCTGGTAGCCGGTTTCCATCGCGCCCAGCACGCCGCCGCGTTCGGCGATGCGCTCGAATTCCTGCAGCACCTGCTCTTCGACCAGATCGGTCAGTTCGTCCATGATGAACGCGCCCTGGTTCGGGTTTTCGTTCTTGGCCAGGCCCCATTCGCGGTTGATGATCAGCTGGATGGCCAGCGCACGGCGCACCGATTCATCGGTCGGCGTGGTGATCGCTTCGTCGTAGGCATTGGTGTGCAGCGAGTTGCAGTTGTCGTAGATCGCGATCAGCGCCTGCAGCGTGGTGCGGATGTCGTTGAAGTCGATCTCTTGTGCGTGCAGCGAACGGCCCGACGTCTGGATGTGGTACTTGAGCTTTTGCGAGCGGTCGTTGGCGCCGTAGCGCTCGCGCATGGCCACGGCCCACAGGCGGCGTGCGACGCGCCCGAGCACCGTGTATTCCGGGTCCATGCCGTTCGAGAAGAAGAACGACAGGTTCGGCGCGAAGTCGTCGATGTGCATCCCGCGCGCCAGGTAGGCTTCGACGAACGTGAAGCCGTTCGACAGCGTGAACGCCAGTTGCGAGATCGGATTGGCGCCCGCTTCGGCAATGTGATAACCGGAGATCGACACCGAGTAGAAGTTGCGCACGCCGTGGCGCACGAAATACTCCTGGATGTCGCCCATGACCTTCAGCGAAAACTCGGTCGAGAAGATGCAGGTGTTCTGGCCCTGGTCTTCCTTCAGGATGTCGGCCTGCACGGTGCCGCGCACGCTGGTGAGCACCCAGGCGCGGATTTTTTCGCTTTCCTCAAGCGTGGGCTGGCGGCCGTTGTCGTGCGCGAACTTGTCGATCTGCTGGTCGATCGCCGTATTCATGAACATCGCCAGGATGGTCGGCGCCGGGCCGTTGATCGTCATCGACACCGACGTCGACGGGCTGCACAGGTCGAAGCCGTCGTACAGCACCTTCATGTCGTCCAGCGTGGCAATCGACACGCCCGAGTTGCCCACCTTGCCGTAGATATCGGGCCGCAGCGCCGGGTCGGCGCCGTACAGCGTGACCGAATCGAACGCCGTCGACAGGCGCTTGGCGTCCATCCCGGTCGAGACGAGCTTGAAGCGTTTGTTGGTGCGGAACGCGTCGCCTTCGCCCGCGAACATGCGGGTCGGGTCTTCGCCTTCGCGCTTGAACGGGAACACACCGGCCGTGTAGGGGAACGCGCCCGGCACGTTCTCGAGCATCAGAAAGCGCAGGATTTCGCCGTGGTCTTCAAAGCGCGGCAGCGCGACCTTGCGGATCGGGTTGCCCGACAGCGTTTTCGTGACCAGACGTGTGCGGATTTCCTTGTCGCGCACGTGCGTGACGTAGTCGTCGCCGGCATACGCGGCCTGCAGCGCGGGCCAGGCCGCGACGAGGTTTTTGGCTTCGCCATCCATTGCGTTGTCGCGTTCGGCCATCAAGCCGTCGAGCGCGTCGCCCGCGGCAGCGCCCTGGCCGGCGGCCAGCAGCATGCGCTTCGATTCGCCCAGTTGCTGGCGCTCGCGTGCGAGTTTCACCTGGCGCGCCACGTGGCGGTGGTAGCCGCGCACGGTGTCGGCGATCTCGGCCAGGTAGCGGCTGCGCGCCGGCGGCACGATCACGTTCTTGCCGCTCGAGTAGCGCAGCGCCGGCGAGGGCAGGCTGCTCGTATCGATCGGCAGGCCGAGCGCCGCGAGCCGGGGCAGCAGGCCGTGGTACAGCGCTGTCACGCCATCGTCGTTGAAGCGCGAGGCCTGGGTGCCGAACACCGGCATCTGGTCCGGACTCTGGCTCCACAGTTCGCGGTTGCGCTGGTACTGCTTGGCCACGTCGCGCAGCGCGTCGAGCGCGCCCTTGCGGTCGAACTTGTTGATGGCGATGAAGTCGGCGAAATCGAGCATGTCGATTTTCTCGAGCTGCGAGGCGGCGCCGAACTCCGGCGTCATCACGTACATCGACGTGTCGACGTGCGGCACGATGGCGGCGTCGCCCTGGCCGATGCCCGACGTCTCGACGATCACGAGGTCGAACCCGGTCACCTTGCAGGCGGCGATCACGT
>Ga0265798_10002881_pt1 | contig 24941 bp, 22 predicted proteins | sample P3T30metagenome_FD_192430 | JGI IMG/M metagenome (GOLD analysis project Ga0265798, IMG submission 192430) | Plant litter microbial communities from East Loma Ridge, Irvine, California - P3 T30 | ecosystem: Environmental > Terrestrial > Plant litter > Unclassified | place: USA: California...
ATGTCCACGCGCTCCAGCCCGAGGCGTGTACCTTCGACCCCAAGGGCGCTGACCTGCGCTGGGTCGGGAATGAGGAAGGCGAGGCGGGCGATCCGTGCTGGGCGACGATGGACGACGGGCCGTTCACGCCCGAAAAGGGCAATAGCGGGGTGCGCGGCGGCGCAGTGTGGTGGCCTGCCGAAGCGGACGTCTCGACGCGGCACGGCTGGTTCTGGCATCCGCACGAAGATGGCGAGAGCCGGACCGCGGCGAATTTGATGAAGATCTATTTCGACACGGTCGGGCGCAGCACGGTGTTGCTGCTCAACTTCTCGCCCGACACGCGTGGCCGGATCACCGATGAGGATGCGGACAAGGCGCGCCGCTTCGGCGATGCGGTGCGCACGATGTACCGGGTCGATCACGCCGCAGCGGCACGTGTGACCGCGAGCAGTGTTGACCGGGACACCGTGCGCTATGCAGGTGCGAAAGTGCTCGATGGTCGTGCCGACAGCTTCTGGATGGCGGACGAGACCGCGCAGACGCCGACGCTGACGCTTGCGCTGGCGGGGGCGAAGACGTTCGACGTGGTTCGACTGGCCGAGCATCTGCCGCTCGGATTGCGGGTCGACCGGTTCGCGATCGATATCGCGCAAGCGGACGGCGCATGGCGGACGATTATCGAAAAGCGCGGGATCGGCGCGCAACGGCTGATCCGGTTGCCCGCGCCCGTCACCGCAGCGCAGGTCCGCTTGCGGGTGGTTGCGGCGGCGGCGGCGCCTGCGATCACGCAGGTCGCCTTGTACCGCCAGCCGGTGCTGCTCGATCCGCCCGCGATCCTGCGCGATGCGCAGGGGGTGGTGACGCTGATCGCGGATACGCCGGGGCAGTCGCTTGCCTATACGCTGGACGGCGCGGTGCCGACGGCACGGGCTGCGCGCTACACCGCGCCGTTCGCGTTGCCGGATGGGGGCACGGTGCGGGCGATCGCGATCGACGCAGCCAGCGGGCGCGCCAGCGAAGCGGGTAGCCGCAGCTTCGACCTGCGCAAGAGCGACTGGCGGATCGTCGATGCGAGCGCACCGGAGGCGGAGCGTCTGATCGACGAGAACAACCGGACGGACTGGATTTCGCCGGTCACCGAGAATGCGCCGGCACATGTTACGATCGACTTCGGGCGGAGCGTCACGCTGCGGGGTTTCGTTCTCAAACCCGCGTGGCACGCGCCGCAGGGGGCGGGGGATCCGTCGCGCTGGTCGGTCCGCGTCGGGGATGCAGCGGATCTTGCGGGCGCTGCGGTCGAGACGGGCGAGTTCTCGAACATCGCCGCCAATCAGGCACCGCAGCGGCTTTCGTTCGCGCGGCCGCGGTCGGGGCGGTATCTGCGGATCGATTTCCCCCGCACGGCGGGGGGCGAGACACGTGTGGCGATCGCGGAGCTTGGGGTGATCACTCGGTAGCGGGTTCGTCCTCGGGATGATCGAGCGATGCGAACCAGTCGGCATAGGGCGTGTTGCGCGCCATATGCCGGTTGAGGTCAGGGGCGCCGTCGTCCCACCACACCGTACCGCGTTCGCCGAGCGCATGTTTCGCGCGGTCGACGTGCGCGCGGGCGGAGGCTTCCGCGTCCTTGTCGTGCGCGCGCCGTGCCACGCCGACCGCGCGGCGGGCGTCCATCAGCGCGTTGACGTGGCGCTGGCGTTCGGTGTCCGACAAGGCGGGGTTGCTCTTGCGCCACAACCGGCCGCGCACGACGAAATAGCGGCCGTCGGGGGTGGTCGGATACTCAGCCGCCACGGCGGAGCTCCGCCGCCAGGTGCAGCGCAGCGGCGCGCACCGCGCACCAGCGTTCGCGTTCCTCGACCGCATCCGCGAGCGCGCGGTGTTCCGGTGTGTGATCGGGCGCGCGGACGTCGGTCAGCGTGAGCAGATCCCCGACCGTGTTGGCGAGGTCGGTTTCCGGCACCAGCGGAGCGAGGATGGCGGTCGCGATTTCACGGTGCGCATCGTCGCTGTCGCGCAGGCGGAGCGTTCGCCGGTCCACACCCGCCGCGCGCAGCAACGCGCTGAGCCACTTGCCGTCCCAGGACGGCGCGCTCGCGAGCAGATCATGTCCGGCGAGTTCCTCGACCATCCGCGCGGCGACGATGTCGTGCGGGGTGCCTTCCGCGAGCAGCGTGGCGTGCGGAATGTGGTGGATCGCTTCGGCGGCGGGGTCCCAGTCGGTCCATTCGGGCGCGGGACGAATGAGATGCGCTTCGGAACGCCCGTCCTCGAACACCCACGCCACCTCGATCGGGTAGCTTTTCTTGGCGAGCGACGAAGCTTCGAAATCGAGAAAGACCAGCATCAAGCCCGAACGCAGGACTATGGCCAAACGGCCCATCGGTACCGGTCCGGAAAAGCGAAAGGCCGCCCCTTGCGGGACGGCCTTTCCATTGTCTTGCCAAAGCGGCGCAGCTCAGACGAGCGCGGCCTCCGTGGTGGAAGCCAGACCCATGAGACGTGCCGCGAGCGGCGTTGGACAATGAGACATTCGACCACCTCCTTTCAGTTGTTGACGTTGACCAGCATGTGGGTGCGGGCGTTTCGGCATTCAAGACCCGTTTACAACGCCTTGCGACGGTTCGTTCGGATCGGCGCGGTCGCGGCCGAGCCACGCCAGCGCCGCAGTCCCGCCGACCAGCAACGCGCCCTCCACGCCCCGCCCGCGCCGCAGCAGCGACAGGCCGAGCGTGGCGGCGACCGATGTCTTCCAGCCGACCTTCTGCGCGCCGACCAGCCCCGCAAGCTGCCCGCTGGCGACGCCGATCGCGGTGGTGGATGACTGGCGTGGTTGCGCATCGAGCCGGGGCGCAGGTTCCGCGAGACCGGTCGAGGCGGGCACATCATGCCCGTCGCCCGCGACGTTGTCCGCCGCCCAGGCCCCGCGTTCCCCCATCGGGGCGTCGGCGTGGGTGGTGTCCTTGGCGGTCTGGTGCTCGAGCTCGGCGTTGAGTTCGGCGCCGAACAGCAGGATGTAGCTCGACAGGTACAGCCACGTCAGCGTCACCACCACCGCACCTAGCGACCCATAGGTCGCGTTGTAATTGCCGAACTGCGCGACATAGATGCCGAACCCGATCGTGAGGAGCAGCCACATCAGCGCGGCGAACAGCGACCCCGGCGTCAGCCACATCCAGCGTGCGTGGCGGCGCGAGGGGCCGTAGCGGTACAGCGCCCCGGCCGCGGTCGCGCCGGCGAACAAAACGAGCGCATAGACCGCGATCTTGCCCGCAATGACGGCGGCTTCGGGCGCGCCCGGAAACAGCGCCTGCAAATAACCGAGCGCGGCGATCGCCACCAGTGCGAGCATCGCCGCGATCACTGCGGACGCCGTAATCCCGATTGCCAGCAGGTTGACGTGAATGAACCCGCGCTTCTCCTGTTCCTCATAGGCGACGTTGAGCGCGGTGATGATCGCCCCCGCCCCGTTGCGCGCACCGAAGATCGCGAGGCCGAGCGCGAGCGCCAGGCCCAGCCCCTTCTTGCCGTCCGATGCCTGGACCACGCCCATCAACTGTTCGCCGATCAGGCGCGCGACGTCGGCGGGCATCACGGAGGTCAGCTGCGTCATGTCGCGAATGACGGTCGCGGGATCCGCCGCGAGCCCGTAGACCAGCACGGTCGCACCCAGCAGCGGCACCAGCGCCAGAAAGCCGTAGAAGGCGACGCCCGCCGCAATCAGCCCGATATTGTCGTTGCCGGTTTCCGCCCAGGCCCGCTTGAGCACCGCAAACCACGCTGCGCGTGGCATCTGCCACGGGCTTTCCGCTGTATGTCCGTACTTGTCCACTAATGCCCCACTGATCACCGTGCCGATCCACGGACACAATCAGAGGAACCCCTCGATCCGGGTGCCGTTCCACGGTTCCGTGTCGATACCCTCGGCCAAGTCGCTCGAGACGCAGTGGCCAAGCCGTATCTTACCCCGTATCGAGGACCGATCGACGGTAGAAGGCGCGCGCTTCTTGATACGCAGGGGATCATGGCTGGCTCTGTTGCTCCTTGCCGGGTGCGGCCCGGAGCGTCATCCGCCAGCGCGGCTGATGTTCGGCGGACTGCCGGTGCGCGGGAGCATCGCGGACGCCCGCGCGGCAGGCTTCACCGATTGCGTCCAGCCCGACTGGGACAGCCTGCGCTGTCGTCGCCACAAGGTGCTGTTCCAGGGGGCGGGGCCGTATGAAGCCGCGGTCGATCTGGTCGGCCATGACGGCAGCGGCGGGTTCGACCAGTTGATCCTGTGGCATGGGCAGGACCAATATGCGGTCTACAAGATCACCGACGTGCTCGACCGGCAGGGGTGGAAGAATTGCAGCACCGGCGACGGCGAGCGGGGCGACCAGATCGTCTATTCGCACGCGGGCGCGCCGGTCCGTATGTCGATGGACCTGAGCTATTGGGGCAAGCGCCGTCTTCGCGTGCTGCCCGCATCGAATACGCGGGAACGGCGCTGTTGATCGCTGTTGTTGGACGGGAAACCCGGCTTCTAGGGCAACAATGGCCGAAGCTGCCGGTTTGCGAAAGGCCTTGCCGTGATCTCACCAGAGAGGATGACCGTGCCGCGCCATAAGCACAAGCCTCGACGCGGCGGGATATGACGGCAGAACGTGCCCGCTGGCGTCAGGTCAGGAGGTAGAGTGTCACAGCCGAATGACGGCGAGTTTGTCTGCTTGGGCAGTTTGTCGACACCGTTTTACTCGATCCGATGGGCGGCTACGTGGAAATCAACCGCGTGTTTATGGCGGGAGAAGACTGGACGCTCGGCGAGAGCCTCGATGGGCTCGATGACATGCTACGCGGCGGCTATGGTGCCATCGAGGGACGCGAGCCGATCAAGCTCGTGTGGCGGGATATCGCGGTTGCCCGTTGCAGCCTCGGCATGAAAGCCACGCGCGCATTCCTGCAGGCCAAGCTGGAAAGCCCCAATCTGTACAACGCCGAACGGATCGGCCGCCAAATCTTCCGGCTGGAGAGCGGCGCCGACCAGACCTACTTCGAAATCATCCTCGAAATCATCGGCGGGTACTCGAATATCCATCTCGTTTCTGTCTGACGGACCCTGCCCCCTGTGAACGTGACGGCAACGCGCGGTGCCGGCCGCTGGGACAAAGTTGGGACTTGCGTAATGGAAGGTTGCAGTTGCGCCCACCTAAGAGCGCGTGTTGCGCACAACTCTACTGGCAAACAGCAGGAATCGGCCGCCCCAATTCTCAACATGGAAAAGTGCAATGAAGCAGCAGAGCGTAGCGGGTATAAATAGCCGAGAAATTTGGGCATCTAACGTGTGATCTCGGGTAAGCAACGGTAATAATGGCGGAGGTAAGCTCAAGTGTTATTCTTGCAACATCGAAGTTGAAGATGATAGAAGGCGGGATGGAACGTAGGGAACATGGTGTCGTAATCGCGGTCGCCGTCGCTAGTATGGCCGCGACCGTGATGTGCGCGCCGAGTCTATACCCCAAACATACATATTTGGTTTTTTGGATCTGCGTGACCGTAATCGTAATTGGACTATCGTTGGCGATGGGTCTCACATTTATAACCGTGGAAAAGGTTCCACGAAAGCACCAGTCAACTACCGCAAAAGCATCCGGACGGGGGAGCATTGATATTGACGGAATGGTCTCGACGGCAGACACTTTTGCCGATGCGCAAGACGACTCGACAATATCTGCTCGGGGGAGCCGTCATACCCCTACGTAAATCAACGCCGGTCATTCTCGCTTTAAATGAGAATCCATTTACCGTGACCATGACGAATTGTAGCACGACGATCTCACCAGACTTGGGGATACCTTCAATCGGCTTACTTGCTGATGGCGACGCGATGGTCGTGGTCGATGGCTTCACCGTAGACGGCGCGGAGACGGGAGTGGAAGCACGCGATAACGCCCGCATCGTTGGACGTGGGGTCATACATAATCCATGACCCGGAAGACGGCAGGATGGGCGCGCCCTTTCGCTGTTCGGTTTGCCACGGTCTGCCCGCTTCAAGACATGATCTAGTAGTTATTAAGTTAAGCACAAACGAAATTGGACAGTGTTACTATAATCGCAATTTGGCAGATACTATGTGGCTATCGGAGGCGCACATGCTGGCGCGATCGCAAGTACTCAAGCTCATTTTTGTCAGCCTGGCTTTGTGGGTCGCTGCAACCCTGTACATCCGCTTTTTTCCGTCGGCGCTGCTCGATCCCGTGCTGGGCGCGCTTTCTTTCCTGACCACGTTTGTGTTCGCCTGGCTGAGCATCGTCATCATCCGATCGACCGCTGGGTTGAACCCTGACCAACTGGTTGCTGGAGTCAGCGTTGTCGGCACAGTGGCGATGATGATCGACGGGGCCGTCCTACATTGGTGGCCTGCGATTTACGAGGAAAGCGAAACCGTCGTCCGCTTGGGTGCTGCGTGGCTATTGTGGGGCTAAGGCGTCAGCTTAGGCATCGCCCTGCTTATGGTCTCCGGGACTCGTCGGCCTGCAAGGTAGCTGTTTCAGCTCGCGACTTCCCGCCTTCTCGATTGAAAATCATGTTCGGGAAAGGCGGGATTTCGTCGAGGCTTGTGCGCATGGCGCGGCGCGGTCATCCTCTGCGGCAAGATCACGGCGATATGGGGGTATGATGACGCGTTCCACGAAGTTGGCCACGAAACGGACCACGAAACGGGCGGCGATGCTGGCAAGCGCCGCGCTGTTGATCGCAGGGGCCGCGCATGCGCAGCAGGCCGCTTCCCCGCCGCGTGCGGCGAAGAAGCCGTTTCAGGTCGTCTCCCCCAATGGCGCGCGCGACGACGCTTATTACTGGCTGCGCGACGACACCCGCAAGAACCCCGAGATGCTCGCCTATCTCGCCGCCGAGAACGCTTACGCCGATGCGCAGCTCGCGCCGCTGAAACCGCTCGAGGCGAAACTCTATGCCGAGACCGTGTCGCACATCAAACAGGACGACAGTTCGGTCCCCTATGCCAAGAACGGCTATTATTACGGCTCGCGCTTTGCGACGGGCGCGAACTATCCCGTGATCGAGCGCCGCAAGGGCACCCCGACCGCCCCCGCGACGATGCTGTTCGACGAGCCAGCGATGGCGCAGGGGCACAGCTATTTCGCGCTGTCGGACTGGGCGGTCAGCCCGGACAATGCGCGGGTCGCGTGGGCGGAGGATACCGTCGGGCGGCGGCAATATGTGCTCAAGGTCAAGGATCTGGCGAGCGGTGCTGCGCTGCCCGACACGATCGCCAACATCGAACCCAATGTCGTCTGGGCGGACGACAATCGCACGATCCTGTATGTCGCCAAGGACCCGGTGACGCTGCGCGGCGTCAAGGTGATGGCGCATGTGCTCGGAACGCCGGCGACGGCGGACACGATGCTGTACGAGGAGAAGGACGAGACCTTCCAGATGAGCATCGCGCGGACCACCGACGATCGCTTCGTCTGCATCCGCGTCGAGAGCACCGTCAGCGACGAGCAACGCTGCGCGCCTGCCGCCGCACCGACCAGCTTCGCCGTCCTCGCGCCGCGGGTGCGCGACTTCCGCTATGGCGCGGACCACCAGGGCAATCGCTGGATCATCCGGACCAATCGCGCGGCGAAGAACTACAAGCTCGTCACGCTCGCCGATGCCGATCTTGCCAAGGGCGTCGCCGCGTGGCGCGACCTGACCCCGGCTAGCGACAGCGTGTTCATCGAAGGGTTCAAGCCGTTTGCGGGCTTCGTCGCGATCGACCAGCGCGAGGGCGGCAACCGGATGATCCGGCTGCTGACCGATGCGGGCAAGGCGATCCCGGTCAAGGCCGACGAACCCGCTTACCGGATGGCGCTCGACGTCAACGAGGAACCGGTTACGCCGTGGGTGCGCTATACCTATGGCTCGCTGGTCACGCCCACGACGACCTATGAGGTCAATGCGAAGACGGGCGCGCGGCGGGTGCTCAAGGTCGCCCCGGTGCCGGGCTATGATCCCGCCAATTACGTCACCGAACGCGTCTGGGCGAGCGCGCGCGACGGGACGCGGATTCCGGTGTCCTTGGTCTATCGCAAGGGCGTGAAGCGCGACGGCACCGCGCCGTTGTTCCAATATGCCTATGGCAGCTACGGCGTTTCGATGGACCCGGGGGTCGATCCGGGCCGGATCGGGATGCTCGATCGCGGGGTCGTCTACGCGCTAGCGCATATCCGGGGCGGGCAGGAAATGGGCCGCGGCTGGTATGACGACGGGCATCTGCTCAACAAGAAGAACAGCTTCACCGACTTCATCGACGTCACCCGCTTCCTCGTCGCGCAGAAATATGCCGCGCGCGACCGCGTTGCGGCGATGGGGGGCAGCGCGGGCGGGTTGCTGATGGGCGCGGTCGCCAACATGGCGCCGGCCGATTACAAGGCGATCGTCGCGCAAGTGCCGTTCGTCGATGTCGTCACGACGATGCTCGATGCGTCCATTCCGCTGACCACCTTCGAATATGACGAATGGGGCAACCCCGCGCAAAAGCCGTTCTACGATTACATGCTAAGCTACTCGCCCTACGACAACGTCGCGGCGAAGGCCTATCCCGCGCTCTATGTCGGGACCGGGCTGTGGGACAGTCAGGTGCAATATTACGAACCGACCAAATGGGTCGCCCGGCTGCGCGAGCTCAAGACCGACGCCAACCCTTTGTTGTTCCGCGTCAACATGGAGGCGGGGCATGGCGGCAAGTCCGGCCGCTTCGAACGCTTCCGCCAGAATGCGGATTGGCAGGCGTTCGTGCTGGATCAACTTGGGGCGACGGGGGCGTCTTAAGGGGCGGTATCCCGCCTGCCACGGTGGGCGGAGAAGGCCCCCAAGGGCGCGACCAAGCGGTGTTTCAAAAACCTGCCGTTTTGCAAGACCCAACGGTTCGACTGGACCTTCTTGCCGCTCGATCGCCAGGTACTGACCATTGCAAAAGCCAACAGCATTTCCGTGATGTCCCCTCCATAGTACATCAGCTCAGCGCCACGGCGAAGCTGATCGGGTGGGACCGGAATGGCGACGAACCAGCCTGCGTAGAGCATCTGCGCCATGATCGAGTGGATGACGACAGCGACCCCCAGTACGACCAGTCGGGCAGGCACGGACAAGCGGTGCGGGGCTGGATCAGGGCCCGCGATGACCCAGACATAGAGGCATCCGGCTGCCACGAAGTGAAAATGCACGAGGTAATGCAGGCCCGGATACGTCATCATCGCCCTGTAGAGCGGGGTGAAATACAAGGCAGCCATCCCGCCCAGGTTCAATACGAGTGCCGTTACGGGATTCGCCCAAAGACGGATGGTCCGCGAGCGCAGCGCACGAACGATCACCTTTCCGAAACGCACGGGGGCGGTGCGGAGGACAAGCGTGATCGGTGCCCCCATGACCAGGCCAAGAGGCGCCAGCATGCCAAGAAGCAGGTGCTGGAGCATGTGCTGGCGGAAGTCGCCCGACGGAAATGGCAGGTACTGCGGCATCAGACCGAGCGCCAGCACCGCAGCGCCGGACCCCCATGCGGCGGTGCGCCAGAGGCTCCAGCCGCGGCCCGCGACGCGCCTCTGATAGGCGACGCCACCGAAGTACAGCAGGGTCAGAAGACCGAGGAACACCAGGAGCAGTGCCATCGATGGCGTGTGCGCGTGTCCTTCCATGGGCATGGCTTCGGCGGCGCCTCAGGCGATGACGATCGGTTCGGCACGGCGTGCGATCGCTCCACCGGCCACGATAAGGATCACGCCCGATGCGAGGAACAGCATGTCCCAGAGGAACTGGTTCGCGTCGGCGTACACGTGATGAATGCCGAGGATCTGGTGGTCGATCACCCCTTCGACGAGATTGAACCAGCCCCAGCCGTTGAGCATCCAGCCCCAAAGCATAGCCGAGCTCCAAACCTGCCTGCGGGCATGCGTGACGCGCGCGTACAGCAGGCCAAGGCCGACCAGCACCGCGAGCCACGTCACGGTATGAAAAAAGCCATCCCCCAGCGTATTCATGCGCAGACCCGGCACTGTGTCGGGCGTGATCCTGCTGCTGAACATGTGATGCAGCTGAAAGATCTGGTGAAGAAAGATACCGTCGAAGAATCCGCCCAGCCCGATACCGAGGATGATGCCTGGTGCCTTGACCGAAAGCGTGTCGGTTGTGGTGTTCACGTCGGGCACTCCTTGTACGCTGCTTGTAACCCCCCAGCCACCGCATTTGATTCATCAATGTCTTAGATGCTGCCGCCGGTAAACCACGGCAGTTTTCGTCATCCCGGAAATCGCGCCGACAGGCATCCAGACATTCGCTTCCCCAAAACCTGCCCCGATCGCTCTTTCCCGAATTGCAAAGCGAAGAGGGAAAAACAGATCCTAGTGGTCAGCGGCGGCATGCACCCCGATCCCCGTCTCCGAACGCAACCGCTGCTCGGGATAGGCCGCCCGGTCGATCGCCGAGCGGGGGCTACGGTCGAGCGTCGAGATCAGCCAGATCGCGAGGAATGCCGCAGGAACCGAGAACAAAGCGGGCGAACTGTACGGGAAGATGGCGCTCTCGAAGTGGAACACCGCAACCCAGATCACCGGCGACAGCACGGTCAGCACGAACGCGCTGAGCAGCCCGATCGCGCCGCCCCACGCGGCACCCTTGGTGGTGCAGCCCTTCCACAGCAGCGACATCACCAGCACCGGGAAATTGCCCGACGCCGCCAGCGCGAAGGCGAGGCTGACCATGAAGGCGACATTCTGCTTCTGGAACACCACGCCGAGGATGATCGCGGCAATCCCGAGCAGGATCGTCGTGATCCGCGATACGCGCAGTTCCTTGACCGGATCGGCGTCGCCTTTCCGGATCACGCTCGCATAGACGTCGTGCGAAATCGCGGACGCCGCCGACAGCGTCAGCCCCGCGACCACCGCAAGGATCGTCGCGAAGGCGACCGCCGAGATGAAGCCGAGGAACAGGTTTCCGCCGATCGCGTGTGCCAGATGCATCACCGCCATGTTGTTGCCGCCGCGCAAGGCCCCCGCCGCGTCGACATAGTCCGGGTTGAACGAAATCATCACGATCGCGCCGAAGCCGAGGATGAAGGTCAGCGCGTAGAAATAGCCGATCCACACCGTCGCCCACAGGATCGACTTGCGCGCCTCGCGCGCATCGGGAACGGTGAAGAAGCGCATCAGGATATGCGGCAGCCCCGCGGTGCCGAGCATCAGCGCAAAGCCGAACGACAAGGCCGAGATCGGATCCTTGATGAACCCGCCCGGCCCCATGATCGCGCGGCCCTTGGCGGCGGCGTCCGCAGGAGAAAGCCCGCTTTCGAGCGCGAGCCTGGTCTTGACCGCGACCGCCTTGGCGAACAGCGCCTCGAGCGAGAAGCCGACGCTCGACATCACGCCGAGCACCAGGAAGGTCGCGCCGCAGAGCAGCATCACCGCCTTGATGATCTGCACCCACGACGTCGCGCGCATGCCCCCGAACAGGACGTAGACCATCATCAACCCGCCGACGACGATGATCGCGATGAGATAGGGCAGGCCGAACAGCAATTGGATCAACTGCCCCGCGCCGACCATCTGCGCGATCAGGTAGAAGGACACGACGAGCAGCGTGCTGACCGCCGAGAAGCTGCGCACCGGCCCCTGCATGAAGCGGTACGACGCGACGTCGGCGAAGGTGAAGCGCCCGAGATTGCGGAGCTTTTCTGCGACCAGGAACAGCACGATCGGCCAGCCGACGAGGAAGCCGATCGCGTAGATCAGCCCGTCATAGCCATCGTTGAAGATCTGCGAGGTGATGCCGAGAAAGGACGCCGCCGAGCAATAATCGCCCGCCATCGCGAGGCCGTTCTGAAAACCCGTGATCCCGCCGCCGGTGTAGAAATCCGACACCGTCCGCGTCCGCCGCGCCGCCGCGCCGGTGATCCACAAGGTGATCGCGACGAACCCGCCGAACATCAGGATCGCGGTCCAGTTGGTCGGTTGCCGCGCGACCGCCCCCGCGATCGCGGCATTCGCACCGGTCGCCCAGCCGAGCAAGGCGAGCAATCCGGCGCAGCGGAACAGGCTCGGGGTCATGCGCGGGGCTCCGCGAGCAGTTCGGCGAGGCGCGCGTCGTAACTGCCGTTCGCGCGCCACACATAGACCGCGCAGATCGCGACCGTGCCGACCAGCATCGCCGCGCCGAGCACCACCGCGAGGCTGATCGTGCCCCCGCCGACCGGCTGCGCCATCAACGGCTTGTCGAACGCGATCAGCGAAATGAAGCTGCTGTAGACGATCACGGTGATCGCGGTGAGGATCCACGAGAACCGCTGCCGGTCGCGCACCAGCGCGACGTAGCGGGGGTCTGCGGCGATCCGCGCTTCGAGTGCGCTTCTGCTGTGGGGGGGCGTTGCCATGCCGCATCATTGGCGAGGATTGTGCGGATAGCAACGTCCTGCGCGATCAATGGCTAAGCTTTGATGGGTTGGCCCTCTTGATCGCTGCGGCGCATCATGGTCTGTGATGCGTCCGAGCGGTGTTCTCCGCCGATCCATTCCCGTCTCCCGTCTGCAAAAGGATGCCCGATGCGTTCAAAGTCCTGCCTGTTCGTCGCGCTCGCTTCGGTTGCAGGGGTCGCGGCCGCGCCGGTGTCCGCCAGGACGGTCGTTGTCACCGCGGCGCACATGATCGACGTGCTCGGCGGAAAGCGCGTCGACGATGCGCAGATCACGGTGGTCGACGGGCGGATCACCGCGATCGGGCGGCGCGGCGATGCGGTTCCGGCGGGCGCGGAGCGGATCGACCTTGGCAACCGCACGGTGCTGCCGGGGCTGATCGACATGCACGTCCATTTGACCAGCGATCCGACCTTGAGCGGGTATCGCGGGCTTGAATTTACCGACAGTTACTGGACCGTGCTCGGCGTCGCCAATGCGCGCAAGACGTTGAATGCGGGTTTCACCACGGTGCGCAACGTCGGGTCGAGCGATTATGCCGACGTCGGGCTGAAGCAGGGGATCGAGCGCGGCGAGATTCCGGGACCGCGGATCGTGCCCGCGACTTATGCGCTCGGCGTGACGGGCGGGCATTGCGACGCCACCGAATTCCCGCCGTCGATCACCACCGCCGCGCCGCAGATCGCCAATTCGCCCGACGGCTTCCGCGCGGCGGTCCGCACGATCCGCAAATATGGCGCGCAAGTGGTCAAGGTCTGCATGACCGGCGGCGTGCTGTCCAAGGGCGATTCGGTCGGCGCGCAGCAGTTGAGTTACGAGGAGATCAAGGCGATCGTCGACGAAGCGCACATGCTGGAGATGCGCGTCGCGGTCCATGCGCATGGGACCGAGGGGATCAACGTCGCCTTGCGCGCCGGGGTCGACACGGTCGAGCACGCGAGCCTCGCCGATGCGAGCTCGTTCAAGCTCGCCAAGGAGCATGGGGCGTGGTTCGACATGGATATCTATGACGACGACTATATCCTCGCCGAGGGCGCGAAGAACGGCGTGTTCCAGGAGAGCCTCGACAAGGAGCGCGCGGTCGGGCTCAAGCAGCGGCAGACCTTCCGTGCGGCGCATGCGGCGGGGGTGAAGATGCTGTTCGGGACTGATGCGGGGGTCTATCCCAACGGCAACAACGCTTTGCAATTCGCCAAGATGGTCGAATGGGGGATGACCCCGATGGAAGCGATCCAGTCCGCGACGAGCAGCGCGGCACAGGCGCTCGACCGCACCGCCGACGTCGGCGCGATCGCGGTGGGGCGCTACGGCGATCTGGTCGCAGTCGACGGCGATCCGCTGGCGGACATCAAGACACTGGAGCGCGTGGCGTTCGTAATGAAGGGCGGCGTTGTCGTGCGCGGCGGGAGCGCGGGGTAAGCGGCGCGTATCAGCCCGGCACCACCCCGGTCGATTCCCGCACCACCAGCTCGAACGGCAATGCGCGCTGTTCGGCCGGGGACTCCGCGTCGACCGGCGTGAGCAGCAAGTCCGCCGCCTGATACGCCATCTGCCGCGTCGGCTGGCGGATCGTGGTGAGCGGGGGCCAGACGAACCCGGCCATTTCGGTATCGTCGAACCCGGCGACGGACACCTGCTCGGGCACGCGCAACCCGCGCCGATGCGCGGTGTTGAGCGCGCCCGCCGCCATGTCGTCGCTCGACGCGAAGATCGCGGTCGGGGGAACCGCGAGATCGAGCAACGCCGCTGCCGCCGTTGAGCCCGACGCGAAATCATAGCTTCCCTCGCGCACGAGATCGGGATCGAATGCGACGTCCGCGGTCGCCAGCGCCTGCGTATAGCCGCGCAGCCGTTGCGCGCTGGTCGCGTAGCTCGGATGGCCCGCGATGAAGCCGATGTGCCGATGCCCGAGCGACAGCAGATGCCGGGTCATCTCGGCGGCGGCGGCGGCGTTGTCGATGAAGGTCGCTGGCCCGAGGTCGGGGTCGCTTCCCGGCGAAACCCGCACGAACCGCACGCCCCGCCGCGCGAGCAAGTCGAGCACCGCGGGATTGTCGGATACGGGGGGCGTCAGGATCAGCCCGTCGACATGCGTCGCGTCGACCAGGCTCTCGAGTTCGTCGAGCAAGGTGGTTGCGTTCCGGTCGTAGGGCTGCGCGATCATCCGCACCCCGTCGAGCACGCAGCGGTCGCGAATGCCGGACTGCATCTCATAGACGTAATAGGGGCTGGGGTTGTCGCAGATCAGTGCGATCTGGAAGCTGCGCCGCCCGGCGAGCGAGCGCGCGGCGGTACTGGGGCGGAACTTGAGTTCCGCCACCGCCGCCTGGACGCGCGCGCGCGTTTCGGCGCCGACATAGCGTTCGTTGTTGAGCACGCGCGAGACGGTCTTGATCGACACGCCCGAGACGCGCGACACATCCTTGATCGTTACCCGCAACCTGTGTGCCCCCTGCGGCTGCCTCGCGCCGCCATCGGTTTGCCGCAGGGAGCAGACGACGGCAACCATCACGCCATGATATTGCGCCCGCGTTGCACGGTTGCACTATGTCCGACGCGCCCGGCCGGGGTTTTCGCCTTGATCGTGTCGACCATGATCCAGTCGTTGCGGACGGTGGCGTGGGTCAGCGTCATTGCCATGTACCCACGACGGCTGGTGTCGCACCATTTGAGCTCGGGATTGGCCCTGACCAGCGCGGCGGCGATCACCTTGGGATCGGTCTTGCTGGCGGATTCATAGCCGGGCGAGGTGACCGCATGGCCGGCGAACTCGACCCCGGCGGGCTTGCCGTCCTGCCCGAGATCATATGCCCAGGCATTGTGGCTGTCGCCCGACAGGACGACGAGGTTCGCGCCAAGCCCCTGCGCCTTGCGCAGGAAGCGTGCGCGGGCGGCGGGGTAGCCGCCCCAATTGTCGTAATTGAACGGCAGTCCGACCTTCGCGGCGGCGACGCCCGAGAGCAGATAGTTGCGCGCGCGTTCGGAGGAATCGGGGGAGAGCCAGCTCATTGCCTCTGCCGGCATCACCGTCTCGCCCATGATCGTGCCGAAGCCGACGACTTGCCATTGTTGCCCCTGTCGCACCGATTGCGCCATCGCATGCCCGAGCCAGCTTTCCTGTTGCGACCCCATCATCGTGACGGCGGGGTCCATCCACGCACCGTCGCGGAACGCCTTGAGCGCGGTGCCGGGATCATTCGAGGAGAAGAGCGGCGCGACATCGGGCTGCTTGGTCCGCGCGAGCAGCCGCGTTTCGGTGCGGAACAGCGTTGCGAGCGTGCCGATCTCATAGGATTTCCATGGCTCGTCCGAGACCGGCATCCACTCGCGATATGCCTGGATCGATGCGGCGCGGCGGGCATTCCAGTCGCCTTCGCCGGCCTGGTGGTTCTCGGCCCCACCCTCCCAACTGTCGTTGGCGGATTCGTGGTCGTCCCACTGGACGATCATCGGATGTTTCGCATGGAGTGCCATCAGGTCAGGGTCGCTGCGATAGCTGCCGTAGCGCAGCCGAAAATCAGCGAGGTGGAGCAGCTCGCCCGCCGGCAGCGGGACGCGACCTGCCATCTGGTCCTTGACCGCCGGGTAGGTCCCGGATTCGTATTCGTAGAAATAGTCGCCGAGGTGAATCGTGAGGTCGATGTCGTCGCGCGCGGCGGCGTGCGCATAGGCGTTGAAATAGCCGTACGGCATGTTCGAGCAGGAGAAGGTCGCGATGCGGAACCGCTCGACTGGGCCGACCGGGAGCGTCCTGGTCGTGCCGACCGGCGAGAAGCTGCCGTCGGGGGCGACGAAGCGATAGTGATAGCGGGTGTCGGGCTTGAGGTTGTCGACCGTGATCTTCGCGGTGAAATCGCGCCACACCCCGGTGATCTGCGCGCCGCCCGAGACGATGCGCGCGAAATCGGGTGTCTCGGCGATTTCGGCGCGGAGTTCGGCCCGAAGTTCCCTGGGGTCGCCGGTCGCGGGGACGTAGCGCGTCCACAACAGCATCGTATCGCTGCCGGGTTCGCCGCTCGCGACCGAATGGGTAAAGCCGCGTGCCTGCGTGACATTGGGGCTTTGCGCGAAGCCGGGCACGGCGAACGCGCCCAATCCGAGCGAGCCGGTGAGCAACAGCGAGCGACGATCGATCTGAACGGTCATGGTGAGTCTCTATGCTTGTCCCGGAAAGCCGCTCCTGCCCAAGAGATATGGCGTGCGCGTGACAGTGTCGGGGGTGCGTGCTACCCGGCGGCGCGATGGAGCCCATCGTTCCCGTGCGTATCGGTCTGCCCGTCCGGCTTGTGGCCGTGGTGGTTGTGCTGTTCGCGTTGCTCGCGCTGTTGCGACCGATCGATCACGACGAAAGCCAATATGTCGCGGCGGCGGTGCTGAGTGCGCATGGCGACCTGCCGTACCGCGATTACGCCTATCTCCAGACGCCGCTGCAACCGTTGCTGTTCGCGCCGCTGGCGTGGTTTGCAGGCGCGCTTGCGTGGCCGGTGCTGCGGTTGGCGAACGTGTTGCTTGGGGCGTTGCTGGTCGGGTGCGTGTGGCGCGCGAGCCGTGAGGCGGGGGCGCGGCCGCGCGCTGCGCTCATCAGCGCTATGCTGTTCGCGACGTGCGACTGTTTCCTGTTCAGCATCGCGACCGCGCGCAACGATGCCTTGCCCGCCGCGCTGCTCGGGATCGCGATGGTGCTGATCGTGCGCGTTGCGAAGGGGCGGGGCAGTACGATCGCGGCGGTTCTGACGGGCTTGATGCTGGCGGCGGCGGCTGCGGCCAAGGTTTCCTATGTGCTGCCTGCGGTTGCGTATGGGCTGTATGCGCTGGTCGACCGGCGGCATCGCCCGTTGGCGGTTCTGGCGGGGGCGTTGCCGATCGTGGCGCTGGTCGGCTGGACCTGGGCACAGGCGCCTGCGGGTTTCGTGTTCGGGACGCTGACCTTTCCGGCGCGTGCGCCGGCCGAATATTACCGTCTTTCACCGTGGAAGCTGACGTGGGCGGCGAAAGCGGTCGATGTGCTCAAGTTCCTTGCGCTCGGGCCGGCGTTGATCGCGCTGGTGCTGGCGGTGCGGGGGGGATGGCGGCGGTTGCCGGTTCTTGGTGTTGTTGCGGGGGCGGGCTTTGTCGCGGCGGTGCTGCCGTTTCCGACCTGGCGGCAATATCTGCTGCCGCTCCTCCCGCCGCTGTTCGTGCTGCTCGCGCTGGCGTGGGCGCAGCGTCCGCCGGTGCGGTGGGTGCGGATCGTGACGGTGGTGTTCGTCTGTGCGGGGCTTGCGCCGACCGTTGTCGGGTTGATCGTTGGTGGGGGTGGTGGAACGGGGCGGGTGCCGATGCTGGCTGCGCTGCGGGATGGGCGCGCGGTTCGAGATGCGCTTGACCGGGCGGGGGGGGGGGGGCCGGTTGCGACGCTGTCGCCGCAGTTTCTGGCTGCGACGGGGCGGTTGCCGGACGGGCGCTTTGCCACCGGGCCGTTTTATTTTCGCAGCCATGCGCTGGTCGCGCCGGGGGCGGAGGCGGGGTTGCACCTCGTGTCTGGGGATCGGTTGGCGGCGCTGGCGACGCCCCCGATAAGCGCTTCCCCGGCGAAGGCCGGGGCCCAGTCGCGGAGGTCGAGGTGGGTGAGCGCAACGCCCGATAACCCTCCGGTCGCTACTGGGCCCCGGCCTTCGCCGGGGAAGGTAGAAGGGGGTAGTACGCTGATGCCCGCCGCGATCCTCGTTGGGGGTGAGGCCAAATGGAGCAGCGGCAACCCCGCGCTCGATGCACGCCTCGAAAACTGGGCGATTGCGCATCGCTACCGCGCGGTCCCGGTCGCGAGCCCGCGGTTCCGGCTCTACGTCAGGCGGCCCTGAGCAGCTTTCCCGCACGCTTCGCGTCGACCAGCCCCTGGTAATAATCCATCAGCTCGATCGTATGCTCACGGTCGCTGCGCACCTTGGTCGCGGCGACCAGCGCAGCGCGGCGCAACACGCGCTGGTCGCGCGCGAACAGCCGGTGGATCGCGCTCGCCGCGCTTTGCGCATCGCGTGCGGTGTAGAATTCGGACGACAACGGATCCGCGACTTCGGCGCATCCGCCGGTGTCGGGGACGATCAGCGGCAACCCGCCCGCCATCGCCTCGGACGCGACCAGCCCGAACGGCTCCGCTTCCGACCCGTGGATCAGCGCGTCGCAGCTCGCCACGATCCGCGCGAGCCGTTCGCGGTCATAGACCGGGCGGAACATGCGGATGTGCGGTGATCCCGCGATCCGCGCCTCGATCTTGGCGCTTTCGACGCCGGTACCGAGCAGCATCAACCCGACCGGCAAGTCCGACCCGGCCCGCTCGACCGCGTCGATCACCAGCCGCCAGCGCTTCTCGGGATGATGTCGCCCAAGCCCGAGCAGCAAATGCCCGTTGGCGGGGAGATCGCATTGCGCGAGCAGCGCCGCGCGCAGCCGCTCGTCGCGCAGGTCGGGCGAGAAATGCCCGCGCTCGATCCCCAGCGGCATCGACACGTCGATCCGCACGCCGCGCCCCTTCAGCCGCTTCTCGAGCGCGGGGCCGTTGGTGACGACCGCGTCGAAATGCGTGAGGAAGCTGTCCATGTAGCGGCTGTACCAGTTGAACGCGCGCTCGATCCGTTCCTGCGGCGCAAGCCCCTCCAGCCAGCGCAGCGCATAGGCCGCCATATTGTCGTTGTGCATGAAGAACGCCTTGACCGCGCTCCCCTGCCATTGGCCCACGACCCAGGGGAGGCGCCACGGCGACGACGTCTCGACCACGTCGGGCTGCAACTGGTCGAGCAGGCGCGTGACGGGCGTACCCTCCCAGAAGATGCCGTAATTGGTGTCGAGCGGCAAATGCCCGGTCTGCACCGTGATAACCTGGCCGCCGCCGGGGCGTTCCTCGATACTCGGCACCCGGCCCGGCGCGATGACGATGAGTTCATGCCCGAGATCGGCCATGATCCCCATCTTGCGGTCGATATAGGTCCGCACGCCCCCGCCGGTGGGGGAGTAGAATTCGTTGACGTCGACGATGCGCATCGGATCAGTCGCCCCGGATCGGCCCGAAACCACCGAGGCCGCGCAGATATTGCGCGTGAATATCGATGGATACAACACCCTCCGGAACGACGATTCGCCCTTGCGTTACCTTGGGTCGCGACCGGCCGAGTTTGGTGTTGCTCGGGAAGCCCGCACCGTCGGCCCAGAAGTTGAACTTGTTGCGGCCGTCGCGATTGTGCGTGAACAGCAGCGCATAGGGGCCGGGAGTGGGGACGCGGATGCACAGCACGACCGGCCCGGTGGCGGGCGTAGGCAGCCGCACGCGCCGGAAGAACTTGCCTTCCTTGATCAGGTCGCGATCGTCCTTGAGGAAATCGGCCTCGGTCGCGGGATAGAGTTCGAGCTTGAGCTCGCCCGTGCGGTCCTTCAGCCCGTCGACCGTGACGCGGATCGCGGGACCGCCACTGGCGCACGCCGCCGCGTCGCTGCCGATCGCCGCTTGCGCCGCAAACGCCGGGGCCGCCGCGAGCGCCATGCCCGCGAGAACCGTCGTCATCACCAGCCTCAGCACCATCGTCAGGATTTCCTAATCAGATCGACCAGCCCGAACAGCGCGACCAGCGCAACGTGAACCAGCAGGGGCAGCGCCGCCGTCACCGCGATCAACACGGACAGTTGCGCGTCCTGCCCGATCAATAGGGTGGCGAAGGTGGCAAAAAGAAGGTCCTTGTTCGGCACGAGCGGCAAGCGCCCGACGATCATCCGCGCCGCCGACAGTAGCAGCCACATCCCGACCGGCACGATCGGCAGGCCATAATGCCACGCAAAGGCGGTCAGCACCGATCCCGCAATCAGGCGCAGGCAATGCACCCCGAAGATCCACCACAATGTCCGGCGCGGCAGCGAAAAGACGCGTTTGGAGAAGATGAGGAACGGTAGAGACATCGCGAACACGCCGACGATCGACCAGATCGCGGTATGCAGCTGCGATTCGGTCATCAGCCCGACGCCCAGCGGGAGCGCGAGCGCGATGATCGCGAGCGTCACCATGTTGCCCGCAATCGCGGACAGGATGCTGACGTCCTTGACCGCGCCGAACGGTGCCGCGACCATCGAAGACCGTTGCCGCGCCCAGGCGTAGAAATACGCCTCGCCCGAATAATTGAGCACATCGTTGGCGATCCGCTTCTTGGCGAGCGCGACATAGCCCGACGCGGGGATGCCCCACAGACGGCGGAAGATGATGAAATCGCCCGTCACCGGTGCGACGTATAGCAGCGCGAAGAACAGGTAGAACAACGGGTTGCGCGGCATCGCCGACCAGAGGTTGTCGACCCCCATCGCATGCAGCTTGAGCCCGAGCCACCCGATCATGAACAACGTGGCGGCGGCCCCGAGATAGGACGGCCAGCGCCGGCGCTTGCGCGTCATGGGCTCGAGTCCGGCAAGATCGGGGGCACCGGCGATCCCCGGCAATGTCGGTATGGAGAGGGGGGCGGCGGGGGTTCCCGTCGCTGCCCCTATGCCCGGCCCGGTCGTCAATTTGTTCACGTGGCGAAAGTGTCCGCTTGTACGCCGATCAGGGGATCAGGGCGATCGATCCGCGCGCCTTACCCCGAACCATGCGACGCGGCAAATCGACTGCGACGAGACCGTCATAACGTATGATGGTTTACACCCCGTACATTAATGAGGATTGGCGAGGAAACATTTGCGACACAGCGGCGTTCTAAACCTTCTGTCATGTTAACCCCGCTTGCGCCCGCTGCACATATTCTCGCTTTTGCGCAGACGCTCGACGGCGGCGGCGTGGAGAAGACGTTGCTGCGCCTGGCGGGTGCGTGGGCAGAGCAGGGGCGGCGCGTAACGCTCGTGGTCGGCGATGTCGCGGGGCCGCTCGGACGTGATATCCCTGCGGGTGTCGATGTGCGGATGGTCGGCACCCGGACGATGATCGGCATGTCCGCGATCGCCGCGTTGACGCAAGAGATCGATCCCGACGTGCTATTCTGTCCGGGCAACCATTACACCGCACTGGCGGCCTGGACGCGGTTGCGGCTGGGGACGCACTGTCCGCCGATCGTCGCGAAGGTTTCCAATGCGCTGGTGCGGCGCGATCACAATGCGCCGGTCGCGGCAGCGTATCGCACGTGGCTGAAATGGCATCCGAGCTTCGTCGACCGGTTGGTTGCGATGAGCCCCGCGATGGCGGACGAGGCAAGCGTGATGATGGGAATCGCGCGTGACCGGATCAGCGTGATCCCCAATCCGCCGCCACGGGCCTTGGCGCATGGCGTGATGCCGGGGGCTATCCCCGCGATGCCGTCCGGGCGGTTTTTGCTGGGGGTCGGGCGGCTCGCACCGCAGAAGCGTTGGGACCGGTTGATCGACGCGTTTGCGGATATCGACGACCGGGACGTGTCGCTGATGATCCTGGGGGAGGGGAGCGAGCGTGCGACGATCGAGGCGCGGATCGCGGCGCATGGGCTCGACCGCCGTGTGATCCTGCCCGGGCATGTCGCGGACCCGACGCCGACGATCGCGCGGGCGACCGCGCTGGCACTGGTGTCGGATTTCGAGGGGGTGCCGGGGGTTCTTCGCGAATCGCTCGCGGTCGGGACGCCGGTGGTTGCAACCGAATCAAGCGTGGCGGTGCGCGAGATCGTTACGAGCGCTGCGGTCGGCAGTGTCGTTCAGCCGGGTGATGCCGCCGGACTCGTCGCCGCGCTCGAGCATTGGCTGGAGCCGGGGCGGTCACGCCCAAGCCCGATCCCGCAACCGGGCGAGAACGCCGCGGCGGCGTATCTCCATCTGTTCGACCAGGCGGTGCTCGAGCGCCGGTTCGAGCGGGGCCTCAGCCGACCGGCTTGACCCGGTCCGGGTGCGCGGCGGCAATCTCGGCGACTGCAGCCGCGGCTGTGTCGGCGGCGAGCAAACGGGGAAAGGGATCGAGCGAAACGCCGAAGCGCCGCGCGTTGTAGATCTGCGGAACGAGACAGGCATCCGCCAGATTGGGGGCGTCTCCCCCCAGGAACGGTCCCGTTCCGTCCGCTGTCATCGCTTCGAGCGCGGTGAGGCCGGTCTTCACCCAGTGGACGTACCAGGCTTCGCGTGCCGCCTGATCCGCGCCGAACTGATCGGTCAGGCGATTGAGCACGCGCAGATTGGTGATCGGATGGAGATCCGCGACGATCGACAATGCCTGTGCGAACACGCGAGCCCGCGAGAGCGGCTCGCGCGGCAGCATCGGCGTGGCGGGATAGGCGGCATCGAGATAGTCGATGATCGCCAGGCTCTGCGTCAGCACGGTGCCGCTGATATCGAGCGCCGGGACGAGCCCTTGCGGATTGCGCGTAAGATAGGTGAGGTCGCGCTGCGCCCCCGTGGTCAGGTCGATCGCCACACTGTCATAGGCGACATGCTTGAGGTTGAGGACGATCCTGACACGATATGCCGCCGACGAGCGCCAGTAATCGTACAGGACCGGCGTCATGCCGCGTCGGCCTGCTCTTCGGCTTCCGAACTCCGCTCGAGCGCGACCTTGATCATCGCGGTCATCGGATCGGCGAGCGTTAGCCCGAGCAGCCCGAACAACGTCCCCGCCAGGATCTGCGACGACAGCGTCAGCGCGGGCGGCAGGTCGACGGTCTTCTTGGCGACCATCGGGATGATGACATAGCCGTCCAGCGCCTGGATGAAGACATAGATGCCGATCGCGTAGAGCCCGGTATCCATCCCCGCGCTGAAGCCGACCGCAACCATCAGGATGCCGCTGACGATCGCGCCCAAATTGGGGATGAAGGCGAGCAGGCCAGTCAGGATGCCGAGCACCAGCGCCATTGGCACGCCGGCGATCGCCAGCGCAACCCCGGTCATCGCGCCTTCCAGCGCCATGCCGAACAGACGCCCGGCGAGCAGCCGGCGCATGGTACGCGCCATCGTCGCGATCGTGCCTGCGAAGCGCGGACGCATGTCGGTCGGGACCATCCATTCGACGCCACGTCCGTACAGCCGTGGCTCGATCGCGACGAACAGGCCGATCACGAGCACCATGACCAAGCTGGCCAGCGCACCGAACGCGATGCCGAGGTACGACGTCAGCTGCCCGAACGACCCGAGGACCTGTTGCATCATCCCGTTGATGTCGACCTGTTTGGGCATGATCCCCTGGGCGGTCGCCCAGTTCACGGTCCGTGTCGCCTGGGTGATCAGGGTCTGTTGCAACTGCGCGAACTGCGCGGTGACCTGGACCCCCGTCAGCCACACCAGGCCGACCAGGAACGCCACGGTCAGCAGTACGACGATCATCAACCGCCATGACCGCCCGATCGGCAACACACGCCCAAGCAGCCGGACGCCACCGTCGAGCATGGACGCGAAGACAAGCCCGCCGAAGATGATCAGCAGCGGGTGGACCAACAGCACGACGAGCGCGATCGCGCCCGCGGTGCCAAGCCATACCGTTGCCCGGGTCAGCTCCTTGCGGACGAACGGATCGCGCAGTTCGTTGGGCGCGGGTTCGCTTACCATGCCAGCACTCGGGGACTCACTCATTCACTACGGCTCGCATGCAGGGAGGTGCCAGCGCGTCCGCCCCGGAACGACTGACCCCAGGTCAGGGGATTCCAGGAACCAAGCCCGGTCTTCGAAAAGGTGATGAACTCGGCGCGGCCGCCGAGATATTCCCATGGCACCGGCCCACCAAGGCCCTGTTCGGACAAGGGGAAGCGGCTGTCGGCGCTACGGTCGCGGTTGTCGCCCATCAGGAAGACGTGGTTCGCGGGGATCGTGACGGCGGGGTAATTGTCGCCGGGATAGGTGCCGAGATCGACCGTATCGTAATGCCGCCCGTTGGGCAGCGTCTCGGTGACCAGGGGAAGGCGGCAGGTGCTCTTGCCGTTCGCGCCGGTCTGGAGCGCATCGTCATACTGGCTCGAGTCGCACGTCACGCCGCTTTCAGGCGACGGAAGCGGGGTGTTGCCGTAATTGGGGATGTCGACATAGTGCAGTGGGCCATGCTTCACCGGCACACCGTTGAGGATGACGATGCCGTCGCGTACTTCCAGACGATCACCGGGGAGGCCGATCAGGCGCTTGATATAGTCGGTCTTGGTGCCCGGGGGCGTAACGATCACGACGTCGCCGCGCTCGGGCAGATGCCCGAACAGGCGGCCGGGAATGAACGGCAGCAAGTGGAAGGTCGGCGAGACGAACGAGAATCCGTACGGAAACTTGCTGACGACGAGCTGATCGCCGACCAACAGGCCCGGAAGCATCGATTCGGACGGGATGTAGAACGGCTTGGCGATGAAGCTGTGGAAACCGAGGACCGCCAGGACTAACCAGAAGATGCCGCGGATTTCCGACGCCCAGTCGGTGCCGGGTTTTTTGGTCTGCGGTCCGCCGGGGGTGGCGTGCGCATCCTGGGCGTCGGCGCGCGCCTTGGTCTCGTCTGCGCTCAGGGCCAGCTCCTCGCTCATGTCTCGTCCCTCGGAACCGCTTCAATAATCACGAAAGCTTGCGCCCAGGGATGATC
>Ga0265798_10002884_pt1 | contig 24934 bp, 20 predicted proteins | sample P3T30metagenome_FD_192430 | JGI IMG/M metagenome (GOLD analysis project Ga0265798, IMG submission 192430) | Plant litter microbial communities from East Loma Ridge, Irvine, California - P3 T30 | ecosystem: Environmental > Terrestrial > Plant litter > Unclassified | place: USA: California...
CTCGACTTGGGGGCTTGAGTCTCGAGTGCGTTTTTCTCATATTATTTCGCGGTATAGTTCTTGTACCTTGCACCTTTCAAACACATAATTATTCTTGCTTTTGCTGACTCGGAGTCTAGTCTTGCCTACTTGCACGAGAATTCTTCAGCGCAAGCGTCGAGGAAAATCGGTCTAAAGGGGAGCTGGCAAGATAGCAGCAAGGCGCATTAGTGTGTGGATTGTGCCGACGATCGAAGCATTCGCGAGCTGACATGTTGTAGACACCTTAAATTCCCGACTTCGCATACCTAATGTCGATCCAAGCGTGACGGGACGCAAGGTGTAACGGGACACTTTTTCTTCCGTACCCTCGGATTCTCCCTAGTATACTCGAATACCAACAAGTGCAACACGCATTTATTCTGCAGCTCTCGTTTTCCAATTAGACTAGTCTCCGGCGCAGAATAGCGCGTTGCTCACTGTGCTGTCGCTCGTCCTGTTAAAGCTATTCCTAACTCTCCTCCGCTACTCCCCTGTTTGTCCGCGACGCTACATTGCTGCGAAAGGGTCTGTAGGCTAGAAAGGGAGCTACGATAGCAAAGATTCAGATTGTAGTCTTAAAAGCCCGACTTAGGGTCATAAGTGTATATTCCGGCGTTTTCTCCGCGCAGACAGCAAGATCATTGAAACGTGTTCTCCAGGACGTGCGCTGTCGGCGGCCTTGGCATACAGACAGTCTGCAGTAGCGTGCTCAGATATCACAGTATTCTACCGTATTAAATTCAACGCTATGCCTGCAGCAGCTTATATGCTCAAAATGGCTGTGGCGCATGCCGGCGGCTTTCTAGAAGCGTCTACCATCTCGCTTTTGGCCGTCCACACCGTGTACAATACCTACACGACCTACGGACAGCAAAGAACCTGGTGCTTAAAAATCACTAAACAGAGTGGTTAATAGGCTATCTGTAATGATTCTAGAAGCTTCGATGTGGCCAAGAGTTGACATATATATTCATGTCCGTCTCCGCCCCTCTATGAATGCTGATTTATGGAATATAAAAGAGAAGAAGAACAAGTAGTAGCAAGGCTTTACGACCATAGCTATCGCAGAACGCGGCAGAACCAGACCTTTCCTGATCCTGTACCTATGCCAACACATCTGCCTGACACAGCTGAGCACCGTGGTCGATATTCTGTAGGGAGCCACAACACATCTTGAGCATTGTTAGAAATCTAGGGATGATTTGGGCTAATCGCTACTTCCTAGAAGACAGATTGATGATGATGGGTTGGATACGCAGTGTGAGTTGTGTTTTCAGCCGGGTTGGATTACGGGGTGGGTGAATGTTGGGTGGGTTTGTGGTGGTGTGACAATGGATTTATCAAGCTTTTCTTTTTGCTTTCCTTGTTTTAGTTGTGGACTTTGAGCTATGGTGTGTATTCTCGCTGCGACGCATTTATCTCTGTGTTCATGGCGAAGTGCATCATGACAGTGTGTATTAAAATAACGTTAGTCAGAAAAGTCTAAAGAGAGAATGTCCTGTGACCTCTAAGACAAGACAAAATGTCACGAAGGGTTGTGCAGAACTAACGTGTGGAGAGAGCAAGTTCTATGATGGGGAAAGAGTGACACGATGCACAAAAGATTCTTGAGATGCGATTTCTTTATCCCATGTAGTCAGTCTCAAGCGTAGATATACACAAGTGGTGAAATAGGTGTTAATTCATCTTCATCCCTCATTGCTCATCCACTCGCCTCTATACTACACAATGACTGCCCTCTCTACAACACCACAGCATCTCCGCCGCCACGGGTATCGAACATCGACGCCAAAACCGCCAAATAGGGTAGGAAGAATAGAAACGCTTCTCAACTTGCGCCAAAAATCGCTATGCGTGAGTCGTGATGATAGGACCCAAACGCCATGTGGTGGGAATACAGGTTAGGTCTTCGCTCGTTCCGTGGTGCTGGTGTTGCTGCGTGGAGAGCCTCTGGTGGCTCGTACTTGCCCGGGCGATACGGCGGAGATCAATCGTGGTTGTATGCGCTTCATCGTCTCAGGCTGGTGGTTCCTCGGATTTTTCTTTGGGTGGCTCTTCTTCCTGCGATGGCTGCTCCTCATTCTCTTCCCTTGGAGATTCCAGCTTGCCTTCTTCCTGGTTCTCCGCCAACCGCTTCTGCTCTTCGTCCCTCCTGTCCGAGCTTCCGTCCTCTCCAGCATTAGGGTCATCCGACTGCGCAGCTTGCCTTGCCTCCTCTGAGGGATTAGACATGGGGACCTCGTTCGCAGGCTTGGTAGACGCTTTCTTCGCGTCTGATTCGCCAAGATGGAACCAGCCACCTCGCTCCCATTGCCCCGGCTTGTACAGCCAGTCTTTCCGAGTGTCCTTGTCCACGATAGCCGCCAAGATCATGTTCAAGCGGTCGAAGGGGATAGGCTTTAGAACCCACGCATCGAAGCCGGCATCAATATACTGCTGTCGGTCCTTCTCGATCAGTGATGCGGACACGGCGACGATTGGTATGCGGCCGTTCAACTTCGCGCGCGGGGAGTATATATTCGCATGTGTCCTTTCGTATGAGCGGATCATCTTGGTCGAAGTGAGGCCGTCTACTATTGGCATCTTCAAACTTTGTTAGCAATAGCCCAGACCGCGCCTGTCACTTCTGCTCACCTGCATGTCCATCAAGACTACGTCAAAGTCTCGAGATTTGTCGCTAAAGGCTGAGGAGCACTCTTCGCCATTGATTGTCAAATACACTTCGTGTCCCAGCTTTTCCAGGCGCTTCTTCACAATCCTACTGTTCACAGGGTCGTCTTCGGCGACCAAAACATGGAAATTCTTCGCGGTCAAGTTTTCGGCTTCCTCCACAGGAAGGCGCTCTTTCGACTCGTCGTGCACTTCTCCCAGTATGGCGCTAGCCTTGATCCTCTCATCAGAAGGCGATGTCGTTCCTTGGTCGGGCATTCGAACTGCCCTCAGAGGTTGAGAAGAGGTCGCTATACGTTCTTCACCAGGTGTCTTTGAAGAGTCCATGCTCCGTTGGTGTGGTGGGACGATCATGCTTCCCTCCATATGGTCAAGGCTCCGAGATCGCGGCACAGATGGTGCTCCCGAATCCATACTATGGCGTTTTGTGAGCGACGGCCTGAGCGAACGCGTACTCGGACTTTGATCACCACCAGTACGCCGCCCAATCATGTGGGGCTCCGAGATTGCGTCGATAAGCCTGTCGACGTCGCTTCTTTGACTCGAACCACTTTTGAAACTCTTCAGACTTGATTTGCTTGTTAAGCTCTCGGCGCTTGACCGGCGTGCAACGCTGTGGTTCGATTTTTGATCGTTAGAAGTATTGCGTGAAATTGACGGCGCAATCAGAGTGCGCTCTCCGTCGGTAGAGTTGCGCAGCGATGGTTCAGGTTGAGGAGTGATACTACCACTTTGTGAGGTTGCTGTATCCTCGCCCACTTCGGAGTCCGGAAGGTCGAAAGGAAACAAGATGACAAATCGTGTGCCTTTGCCTTCCTCAGAACGGATCCTGAGATGGCCATCCATATTCTTGATAATGCGCGCCACTACAGCAAGTCCGAGACCCAGGGTAGTCTTGTCACCTCTCTCAGCGATTTGCTTCGGGTCCGGAACGATTGCATCCTCAAGCAGAGACGCAGGTTCAGACTGGACTTGTTCCAAGTCATAGAACAGCTGGTCAAGCTTCTTCGAGCTCATACCAGCACCAGTATCGGACACAGCAACTTCCACGTCAGCATGATGCTTATCTGGCTTCTCCGCAACGTAGGCCTCGATCGTCACATTGCCTTGGGTAGTGTTCTGGATGGCGTTGGCAGTGATGTTCGAGATGACCTGTCGTACCCGACGCTGATCACCAATGCACAGGGTCGGGAGGCTGGGGTGCTGCACAACCTCGTAAGCAACATGCTTCCTCTTCGCGTCATTCCGGAACATGTCAGTAGCCTCCGTAATGGTCTCTTTCAGATTGAAAGATTCGCCCTTGATCAATGCACCGCCTTCTTCTGTCTTGGTCAGATCGAGTAGATCGTTGATCACATAAATCAAAGACTTCGAAGCTGAGTGAGATCTAGACAGGTTCTCGCGAGTTTCCGTATCAAGTGAACCTTCCAGAGCGATCTCGAGATAGTTGATAATGGCATTGAGTGGTGTTCGGACCTCGTGCGCAGAATTGGCGAGTAGTAATCGTGTCAACTGACTGCTTTGCAAAGCCGCTTCCTTCTGTCTCCAGACCTCGATGAACTTGCCGTAGACCAAGCACAGCACAGACGCCGTTTCGATTTCCTCCTCAGTCCACTCTCGACATTGTCCCACAACAGTCTCCGACCATGTCTTGAAGCTCTTGCGGGGTTCCAAATAGCCTTCTGTGCCCGATTTGATGAATTTTTCGTAAGGGTTTCCCGCCCATTTGACCTCCTTTAACTGCCCTCTCCGAAAGAACACAATGAAATCTTCTCCGCTGACGGATAATGGCACGATGAGCATTCCCGCCAAAACATGGAATCCAGGTGGGTATCGCAGATCGGGGAAGTCCTGGGAGATGTCAAGTGAGGTCATGACGGACTGTATCCTCCTCATTCGAAGATACTCCAGCATGGCAAGAGCTTCCTGTGAGTTATCCAGCGTGCCTAGAATTTTGGTCTCGTCTCTTATAGACAGAAGCCCGAAATCAGCATCAAAAAGTTTGAGAAGATCGTCCGAGGACGCTATAATGTATCCAGATGGGTTGTGCTGGGTAGGGGCCGTGTTGATCAGCTTTCGAGCCTGCAAGCGGGATGCGTACGAGAGCCGCTCAATATTTCTCGAGGCGGCATCGCCCACCATGCGACACATCTTACGAATCGGAAATGAGACTCGCATGCCGCGTGCGCCGTAGGAGTGACAAGCTATGAGGCCCCATAGGTCGTTGAAGGCATTGATAGAGATGGACATGGAGGACCTCACGGCCATGTTCGCAAGATACTTCACGTGTATCGGCGACATTGCACGGAGGTATGAGTGTGTGAGGTCGAGAGGGGTCTCGAGATCTTCGACTGTGCGACAAACGAGACGAGCTGTTTCCTGGTCGCGGTCATAGAGCATGCGGACCTTGTTGAGCTTATACAGCTCCCTTGCCTGTCTGGGGATGTCCGATGCAGGGAAATTGAGGCCCTTGTACAGATCTTTGGTGGCTCTCGGGTCGACAAGCTCGGTCACCACGCGGCCATTGAAGGACGCGTCGAATTGATATATCATGACACGATGGAAGCCGGTCAGCTCCTTGACTACACCGACAAGAACCTTGAGGAATCTGTCCAAGTTGGATGCTGTAGCTAGCTGCTCTTGGACCTGTGACATGATGTTGAAGACTTCCATGGCGGCAGCCTCCCCTTTTCTCTTTCGCGCACTCCGTAGAACTCTTAGGGGTTTGCTCTTAATTTCGGTGCTGTCCTGGAACTCTTCTGTGGTGGGTTCGCTGCCGAGAGTATCTTCGGGAAGCTCAGGGGTGAGGTCGTTGTTTGGGACAAGTGGATACTGAGGATCGTCCTCGAGTTCAAATTCGCAAACCAGAAGTCCAGGGTTGGCTTCTGACGTGTGAATAGCGCACCATAATTTTCGCGTCCGCGAGACACCCGGTACCTTGACTGACATTGTGAAGACCTCAGGACCATTGGTAACGACATCCGACTCGTCGTCTTTGATGAAGTCGATGTGGTCCAGCAGATTGTCGGCTTGTTCTTCGGATAGAATGTCTGTGAAACTTTCGAGGGCAAATAGCTCTTTTGGCGTGCGTCCGATGATTCTCTTCGAGTTTTCGCTGACAATGCGCACCACCAAGTTCCCGCTGTCCGACGCGTCTTCCGACAGCGCTATGATGAGGCCAAAGCCCTGTATGGCGCCCGGTATGTGGATGGGCTCGTCCTCGCATTGCTGTAACACGTCGCCATCTCGTCCAGTTATGACCATGTGCCCGCCCTCAGTGGTGACATGCTTGAATCGGTGGGTTACCAAGCCTATGTCGCCCAAGCTACTAGCTTTGCTCCGTGTCGAGGCAGCGCCCGGTGATGGCGGACGCTGGCTGTTGTCGTCGACAGTTGAGTGGGTCGACGAGGCCGTTTCGCTGAACAGCTGGGATGGCAAATGCGGTGGCTGCATTTTGGACGAGTCGGTGCGCCTGATAGACATTCTGCTCTGCGTAGGGGGTACTTCTCCCCTTGGCGTAGCAGACGCAGAGGCACTCTGCCGCGGCACTCGCTGGCGCTGTTGGGAGGCATGTGAGGATTGTGACGTCGTTGACCCTTGCGAGGCACGACGGGCTTCTGGGATGCGTGAGTCGTTCGCTCGACTCCACGGGGAGAAGTAGTCGCCTGGCGATTGGTTTTGTATCTTCGGAGTGGGGGTAGGATCGACCGATATGGCACTGCGAATGGGAAAGACGCGGTCCGTGGCATTGGGGGACAGAGGCTGCTGTGGTGCGGCAGGCTCGGTGGCTTTGGTGGTCAGGTCTGACGACGGTGTGCCGGGCTCTTCTTCTATCGGAGACACGGTGCTATACACGCCGGGCGCGCTGGGTTGGGCGGCTGGTTCAGCGTCTTCGTTCCGCTGCGGTTCTTCTTCGGCCATGGTCGCGGCTCGCCTACATGCAGGAGAGGTGGTGGGATATGGATATTCGTGCGGTCCGCCGAGGGTGTGACACTTGTGAAGCACGTTGTCTCCACGATCAGTCCATGCGCGCGATTGCGAGACGTGGGGCTTTCCCACGATGTGGCAAGTGTTAGGCTCTGCCTGTGCAGACGCAATCGCAGAACTTGGCTCGCCGAAGGAGGCGCGATGATCAACGGCCGGGTGGCGAAACGGCAATCGCAGCCCTAAAAGACTGCTGTCGCAAGATGTGGATGAAGAGGCGGAGGGCTGGCGACGTGAGGTCACCCGGGAGAGGCACGGCGGGGAGGAGAGGATGTGGTATCGATCAGAAGTACATTGCGACAAAGCAGGGACAGTATCGACGCAGGTTCGGTCTTGTCGATGACCTGCTCTAAAAAGCTAGGTGCAGGCGTAAGTTGCAGAAACGCAGATGGATGTGATAAACCCACGTCTCGCACAATAATCTAATCACACGGCACGAGAAATGGCCCAGAGGTCGTCGGAGACAGATGCACTACCAGCGCTGTGGCTGATGGGCTGTAAAATGTCGATCAGAAGGCCACAACGGCTAACAGATCGCCGATGAGCACATCATCAACCAACTAGTCGCGGGGAAGTAATTGTGTTGGATACATTTCACTATAGGTGATGGAACGGTGCAAGGCCGCGAGACCGTTCCGAAGATAGCGAGTCTCTGGAGAGATGCTGTGCAGGATGCTGCGACGACACCGTATTCTTGAAAGCCCATCGTCATCATTCGAAAGGGCATGTATGACAGATCAACATCCCGGGAAGGCCGCCCGCCAACTGCATGATTCGTGCGTTCGCCGAACGCATTTGCTTCACACGCTTTCAACCCAAGTCTCAGCTTCCATTGGCAAGGAAGCACATGCTTTTGGAGACGACTCAGTGGCCAGCAATTGCGGAGGGTTTGGGGGTGCTGGAAATCCATCACTTGGACCGTCGTTGAAGGAACATTTGGCGAGCTGCCCCTCTATGATCGTCCTGTTTGTTGCAGTGAAAGTGCTGTTCGTACGTGACAGTATGCATTGGGGCCACATTATTAACTCCGGCTCCGGTGTATTCTTTGTTTCCGTATCCCTCGGAGGTGGTGAGAAGACAAAATTTACCGCTAAGCCACTGACGCTTCGATGAAAGAGGGATGACAGCGTTAGATCTCTCCAGGTGGTCACGCTGTAGGCCCATTCGTGCATTGTCGAGAACCAAGACCCAGGCCCAGCTCCACTGAGTTAAAGCAAGGATGCCTTACTAAAACATCTAACATCAAGAAATGCGTAAGTTACCATGATTAACAAACGCACTCATTTGCTTGCTTGCACGTTCGCATACACCATGCGGTGGATTGCTTATAGGTCGAGCCACCATAACAAGTGAGATCGTTCATTGGCCAGAGGCCTTTTTTCGCCATAAAATCCACCGGAAATCAGCCATTGGCTCGACCCACAAGCGATCCACCGCATGGTGTAGAGGAAGTGAAGCGCGGCCAATGACGGCTCAACACATTCTCACGATCTTCAAACTACATCCCCACCGACGTCTTTGGACACCTCCCACCTGCACCTCCTCATGCCCGCGCAGTCTTCGGAGCGCTCGTTGAACGTCCTCGTCGCCCTCACCGACCCGACCGCCTTCAAATTTGGTTGTGCCGTCGTCGCCCGCCTTAACCGCCTCCACAATGTCTCGCTGCGCATCGTCGCTTGCGATGATTTCCCGGCCGCGCCGCACGGCAACATTCCCTCCCACCTAGAGCGCGTCTGGCACACATACGATGTCAAGAGCAACACAGCGCCCGCGTGGCAGCACGAGGACTTTCTCGAGGAGAAGGTGGCTGACTACTGCGCATGGGCAGACCTCCTAGTCCTTGCGCCACTCGATGCCGAGAACCTTGCACGAATGCTGCACGGCTTGACCTCGAATCTGCACCTCTACATACTCCGCAGCTGGGATGTGTCGAAGAAGGTCATGCTCATACCGGCCATGTCTACGCTCATGTGGGAGAATCCCATGTCGAAGAAGCAGATGAGCAAGATCAAGAAGAAGTGGAACTGGATTCGCGTCCTGCCGCCCTTCCTCTGGTCCTTCGATCAGGGCAGTCGCAAGTACCAGCCGTGGGAGGGTTACAAGGCGTTCAACGAGTCCATGCAAACACAACTTGATCTCATGGCTGTCGGCAATCGCACCATGGCCTTGCCCATGTCGCACATGCCACGGCTGTCTACTACCAATAGCAAGGGACTGCGCCTCCCGCCTGAGCTGTGGTCCATCATCCTAGAGTTCACGCAGGACTGGGAGCTTGCAACCACGCTCAACGTGCGTACGAACATCCCTGTCCCTCCTGAGTGGCGACAAGCTGCCAGTAGCGAAGGACCCAAGACACAGCTGCAGAAGCTGGAGTGGGCTCTCCTCACCTACACGTATGCCGAGATCAAGAATCACTTCGACCTAGAGAATCCTACCCGTATCTCACGACTATGCATCGAGCTCATCATGCGGTTCGCCATGGTGCCAGTTCTCACTCACCTAGAGCATCACCACAAGGACCTCTTCTGGGGCACCTTTGGCCACACTTTCCTTCCACACAAAGCATCTGTCTTCGGAAAGGTAGAGCTATTGCAGTACTGGCGTACGTCGCCAACTTTCCTGACCAAAGAGTATTCTGCGGAAGCCGTCGACAACGCCAGCCGCACGAATTCGGTACAAGCACTAGACTGGTGGTACAACTCCAGTCTAGAGCTCAAGTACACCGAAGCCGCTCTTGAACAGGCGAGCTCTCAGGGCCACATCCAGGTCCTCGAGTGGTGGCAAGACCACAGCCGCTACCGCAAGGTACCCACCGAGCCACCTTCCCCAGGCGAAGCGAAGCCCGAACCCAGATCCCACCGCGATCTCCTCAAGCTCAAAGTAGGCAAATCCATCACCTACGCCACGCAGTCCGGCTGCCTCCCCGCAATACACTTCTGGGTCGAGTCAGGCATACCATTCTCGCACGAAGACACCGTTGCCAAAATCGCCTCCACGCACGGCCACACGCACATCCTCGACTACTGGAAGAAGCTGCGCAACGAGAAGATTCTGTTCGACAACCAGGTCCTCGTCGGCCCTACCAAGATGGGGCACGCGGATGTGCTGGAGTGGTGGAAGCGCAGCGGCTTGCGGGTCGAGTACAAGACATGCGATATTGAGGAGGCGCTGGAAGATGGCGTCGAGGGCGAGAAAGGTGAGAGCGTGAGGAAGTGGTGGGCACTGAATGGTTTGAATTTGGGCGTGGGTACGAGCGAGTGGATGAGGGTTAAGGTTCTGGGACGGTATGGCGAGTGAGATTGTCAGCGTGGTATTAGCATCGACCTGCGAGCCTCAGTACAGCCAGCAACATAAATAAAATCATGATAAACGAACATCTCAAGCAATTCGCGTGACATGCAAATATCAATCTTCCCCATGCCACAAAATTCCCCTACCTCCTTCTGAACCCATCGCCCCACGGAAACCCGAACAAACGCCCCACAGCGCGGCCCAGGGTCCCCGTTTCCCGCTCACTCCCAAAATCCAACCAATCGCGGGGCCCGTGTTTCGCCGCCGCTTTCCCGTCAAGCCCAACACCAAAAAGCTCCTGTTATCCTGTTCCCTCTCACCTCAGCAAAATCCTCGGCTATCCACCCACCGTACACGCCCACTTCGCCCGCAAGCTCACTTCGCCCGCTGCCTACACACTTTGCAAGCTCAGACACACGCAATGGCCGACAAAGAATACACCTACTCCGACGTCTCGGAGCATAACACGAAAAAGGACTTGTTCATCGTGGTGCACGATAAAGTGTACAATGCGTCGAGTTTTGTGGATGAGCATCCGTATGTTGTTTTTCTCTATTGACTACCACAGCACAGCATCCCGAGCTTGCGAGGCGTAGCTCGGGCGGATTCGAGTGTTGGAACGTATACCTACGAGCCATTTGCTGACGTGTGATTCGCAGCGGCGGCGAAGAAGTCCTCCTCGACGTCGGCGGGCAAGACAGCACAGAAGCATTCGAGGACGTGGGACATTCGGATGAAGCGCGCGAGATACTCGAGGGCTTGTTGGTGGGGACTTTGAAGAGGGAGGTAAGGCTACATCCTGCCCCCATTTCCCACTCCAATTGTCCATACACCAATCCCCCACTCCTCAATCCCATTCCCCAAACACCCAATCCTGACCCACGCTACCTACTTCCCGCCATTCAAATCATTAGAAGCTAATAGATCTCGCAGGAAGGCGACCCAAAGCCCAAATCCTACGCGCAAACTACCTCCGCGGCCACGACATCTGACGGCGCGGGCACGGGCGTCGGGCTGTATGCTATTGTGCTGGTTGGTGGGGCGCTGGCGTTTGGGGCGTATAAGTATTTGCAGGGGCAGGCGCAGAAGCAGGGGGTTGCTGTTTGAGGGGGTTGGGTTGGTGGGATGGGGGGTGGTATGATGAGATAATGAGGAAAGGGTAGGATGAGGTGCGAGAGGGGGGTGTATATTGGGGAAGGAGGAGTGGGAATGGGAATGGGGATATACTATTCGATCGGGCGTAGGCTTGATTTTGAAACGTGGGGGTTTAGATGGTGGAATATACATACTTGCTCTGAGTAATTCACAGATGAGTTTGTTCAAAGTGCGCGTTCGTTCATGTCTGACCTCTGGTCCATCAAGCACAATCCACAATGGTACAACTTTGAATCACAAATCAGGGTATCATTCAATCTCCATCCCACTCCCCCACTCCACCACTCCACCAATATCTACATCCCCCTAAACGCATTCCCACTCGCACTCCTCCTCTCCTTACCCCCCCTCTTCTCCCTCCTCCCACCATCCCCATCCCCACCACTCCCACCACTCTTCTTCCACACCTTCTTCTCCGGCGCAAACGTAATCTCCCTCTCGCCCACAACCGTCGTACTACTACTCGTCCCCGGCGCCCTTTCCTTAAGCTTCGACACTCGCGAGCCAAAGCTCTTATCCTTCGCGGGCCCGACTTTGCGTGCGCCCGACGACGAGACTTGCATTTCGGGGCGTTGGGTGCGGTGTCCTGCTTTTGCGTAGGAGGATGTGGCGATGCGATTGGTGTTAGGGTCTTTGGATTTCTTGGCGGGTGCTGAGGGCTCCGAGTCAGATGAGTCGGAGTCGTCGTCGGATGATTTGCGTGTTTCTTCGAGATCTTCTTGTTCGGCGGCCGTAAGGCCCTTGGGTATGCGCGTGCTGGGATTAATGGCTTGGAACTCGTGGCTTTGCTCGTCGACTTCAAAGTCTTCGTCTTGGAAGAGTTTGGCGAAGCGCGGATCTGTGAGGATGCCTTCTGCGGGCTTGACGGCACCTTCGCTGGTAGAAGTGGTGGGTGTGTCGAGCATGTCTTCGTCGCCGCCTTTTTTGAGAAGGCGCTTGGCTTTGCGGCGCTCCTCTTTGTCTTGCTTCTCGAGGATTTTCTCTGCGAGTTTGCGGTTGACTTTGACGGCGACGGCCTTGTTGCCGCGGATGCGCGAGTCGCGCTCTTTATTGACTTTCTCGGCCACGGATTTGGCGCGCTGTTCTTGGAAGAGGTCGGGGTTGGAAATGAGGCGCGCTTCTTCGTAGAGTTTCTGCGCGACGAAGTGGCCGTGCATGTACGGGCGCAGCAGGCTCGTCGTGCCGACCAGATGATCCAGGTTGAGCTGTTTGAGCTGTGGCATGGTAAGGAACTTGAAGTTATCGTAGACTTCGCCTGCGGAGCCGCGGCCAAAGGCGTTGGGGTCGTTTGTGTCTTCGGCCATTTCTTCGACGATGTTGTCGAGGAAGGAGCACCAGCGGGGCGCGGGGCCGAGCTGGGGTATGAAGAAGGAGTGCTGCTGTTTGCCTTCGTTGGCGGTGAGGAGCATGCCGCTGTTCTTGACCCATTCGACGTGGTTCATGTCGACGGCGGGCTCGACGGATGTCCAGTTTGCGCCGTCGCGTGGGTCCCATATCTTAATGATGCGCTTGTCGGCGGTGAGGATCTTGGGCTCGGATATTTGTTCGCGTGTCGAGGTGTTGGAGTCGAGGTAGATGATGTTTTGGATGGGGAAGCCGTATCCTTGGTCTTTCTTGAGCACCGGCTGTGGCGATCGCAGGTCGTATAGCTGTACTATGCCGTTCGAGTCTCCGACAGCCAGCTCCAGCCCTGAGCGGTGGTATGTCAGGGCGCTGATCTCCGCCCTTCCTTCGAATGAGTCTTGTGGCGCAGACAGTATCCCGACTCTGTTCCGTGATCGCGAGTCCCAGAACTCGACTGTGCCTAGTGACGTTCCAAATGCCAGTAGATTGTGTGTTTCTTCCGCGATCGCTCCAGTATTGACCGAGCCTGCATCGATGCCACCTTGCAATGTTCCGGCACCAAGATCATCGCCGCCCACGTCGATTTCGTAGCTCCGCATGAACCGCCCAACTTCCAGATTCAGCCTGTATGCTTCGCCCATTCCATCCGCATTGACACCCACCGAGGGTACTAAACATTCTGCCGACCGCCGATCGTATACGAGGTCTCTGCCGTAGCGAGGTATGCGGGTAGAGTAGTGGAGGCCGCCGCCAGTGTGGAACTCGATGACGCGATCAGACTGGAGGTGGACGCTTTTTGTGTAGTCGCTCGAGAGCAGTCGGAAGGTCTGGTTTAGGGTGTTTGTGTGGCGTGCAAATGATAGAGAGAGATGGGGTAGGTAGTGTACGTGTATTTGGGGCTGGTCAGAGGTCAGTGTGAGGTATTGTTTTGATAGTCGCATAGCACGTACCTTGTAAGTGCCCGTGGACATGACCCAGTCGCCATCGTCGCTGGCGCGCACACACTGGCTGGCTTCCTCAAAGTCGAAATCTTGCAGTAATTCTACTCGATTCGCAAATTCGGGGTCGTTCTTCAGACTCCTAGGAAAAAGTCAGTCTATGATATTGGGATGCGAATCGAATTGCGCACCGTTTTCTTTGCCGTATCAGCCATTCTGGAAGTGGTCGTGCTTCGCTGCCGCTGATTGTGTATACAGGCACCGCAGAGTTGGAAATCTTCATCGTGGCGGCGTCGTGAAGCGTTGCGGTGAGGAGGTTTGCGAAGACTGAAGATGCACAAGACCAGAAAAAGTTCCGGGTCAGTGCACGATCGTCATGCAGGGCTCGATTAGATCAACGCAGAGGTACTGTCACCACCACTGTGTGTTGAAGCAAGATATGCCGTGCGGAACAGCCTATCCATGTCTAATCTATGCGAAATGTAGTATTCTAGAAGATAACATGCTTTCAAAGTTGACATTCTGCTATATAGTTACTTTCGAAGGTAAGATGTCATCGACCGCAACTCAATGCGGCACGTAGTGGTGGGTCTCGACCCTTGTCAGGCGTTCGTTCGCCAACCATCACGACAGCAAACCTCAAGCGGAAGCCTCGCGCGAGCGTCCGAACCGCCTACACCACCTGATCACTAAGCGGGACACCTTCTCGAGGTAGACGCGACCTCGAGTACACCACTTTTGTCACGCTTCCCGTCCCGACAAGGCCAGCGACGCGTAGGACAAGTTCGCGGGACCTCCGCTCTTCCCGCACACCGGCCAGCGCGTTAGCCATGCTTCCGCAGCGGACTACTACACCAACCTACCATGCAGCTGCGATAGCTTGCCTCGTCGCCACTTCATATCAGCCAGTGAACACTCGCCAATAACCTGATCCTACGCGACTTCTACGGCACCGTGGAGTTGATGAAGGTCTACAGCGCATTAAGTGGAGTGTACATTCGACGCGGATATCATCTGCATGTGCCATAGAGAGTCGGAGTCTCTCTAATGGAATTTCTCAAGACTTGTAGCACTAATGCGCAAGCTATCGTATGCTTTTGTCCGACGATACCTTCCAAGAGACAGGCTAACACCACACAGGGAGACTACGAAGCCGTCGCATACCAAGCCTTCTCCATCACGCGCGACAACGACCATGTCTCCCACCGCCCTCGCGACTGGAGCTCTTCCGACGAACTGCGCGCCGCCGAAGCTGGTCTGCGACGCGACCGCCATTTTGTCACCCAGGATGCCTCGCGCCCGTGGCTATGGCACTTTGAGCCTATTGCGCTCGATGCGGTCGGGCACGACACCGTAAAACTGCCGTCACTCGAGGGCTATTACTTTCATCGTACGTCCAGTCATCTTTCAGCATCGCGCCGTCCTAACACAGTCCAGGTGAACAGTCCGGTAGCATGAAGGCCTCGGACATGGCACGCCCACCTATGCGCATGGGGAACCACACCCTAGCCCACCCGGCCACCACCTCCTCGAACACGACGTCTCAAAGAAGCGCACAAGCCGGGGGAGCAAGATCCGCGCCAGGACAAAGCCAAGCAGCGGGTGTGGACCAACATCCGCCTCTGGACTGCTCTACCATTTATGAGTTATTTGTGACCTCCGTCACTGCCATGATTTCGTACCATCTGGTCAAGAGCTCAGGAGTCGTTGCATTGGGCTTTCGCACATTTGTTACAAAGCCCATCCTACAAGCCGAGCATAGTCATCCGAATGACACCCTCACGCTGCATTGGCTTACAAGTATCAACGTACACTGGGTCAGCATAGGGACACTGCTTGTGTCGACCAGCACAGGGCGCCATCAGCATCTCAAATGCCTTGATGTCATTCTGCCCGAGGACGAGAGACAGGTTGTCGGCAAATGCATACGCGTGGCACCGAACGGTATGCTGGCTAGGATTTCGAGCTTCGAAGACCCTTTAGAGGTCCCAGTGGACGATACAATCCGCAAGGCTCCCAAGAAGAAGGCCAAAACCGCCTCCTTGGAACAGAGCGTTCAAAATTGGAAAGCGACCGTCGAGCGCTGGCTGGGCTGGAAGGGCTATGTCATTTCGAATCTCAACGACAATAGTTCATGGGTCCGCATCCGTGTTGCACATGCTATCAAATCCCTGGTGGTCAGCCCCATCTCAGCAAGTTCAGACCGCGACATGCTCTGGCCCCGGGCTCTGTGCTTCATCCAGGAGACAGAGCTTCTTGATAGTATTGGACTGGACGAGACCAGAGGCCAGCCATCACCAAGCAATCTCCGGTGGTTCGAGACTTCCATCTCCAAAGGGTTTCAAGACCCCTTAGACGTTGCTCAAGATTGGTTTTTGGGTAAAGTCGACCGAGACAGGATTTTAGACGCTCGAAGAAAGGCCAAGAAAACCGAGGAGGATGCGGTACGCCGCAAGGATGAGCCTTCTGGCTTGTTTCCTTCATCGCCCTTCAATGCTCGAGGCGGCGTCTATGGCGATCTTCAAGCTGTCAGCGGAGTCTATCCTACACCTCCCGATGGTGTGGCGCCTGGACCTGGTCTATCTTCCGTGGACACACCAAGTGTCTCTGGCGGCAACGTAGTCCTGGTACCTGGAGGAACTAACCCTGCCATAAACTTATCAGCACCACAAGATCAGCCACCCACAGACGAGCAGCAAGAACCTGCGACGTCACCGGCATTTCCTGCGACCTCTGAGCCTTTCCAGACGTCCGGCGATAACGACGATCTGTTCGAAGACACGGACGGTGAAACATATGGTGCGAATGGTGTAAATGACGCCGATTTCGACTTCTTCGACGGGCCAGACGAAGACGACGTGGACATGTCTGACGCGCCGGAGCTTCCACGGGCCGCCGCAGACAGTCACGTAAAGCCTCTACCTGTCGCGGAAGCAAAATCACTGCCAAAATCTGCTACCGAGGACGAGACGTCGGACCCTCTAGCCGCCTTAGAAAACGCTTTAGCAACGCCAGCCCTACCTACTGACGAAGACATGCAAGACGTCGAGAGCGAGTCACCACAAAAAACGAAAGCACCGCTGACTCAGGGTGTTAAAAAGGTTGTAACAGTTCAACTGGCTTCGCCGCCGTCGCAGGATCATGCGCGAGCTACGCCACCGACGCCTCCGCTGAGCTCGGGGACAATAGCCATATCTTTGCGACCTTCACCACCCAATAAAGCTTCATCGAGGAAGGGTCATCCAGCGGACTCACATGCTCTCCCCGAAAGCTCGTTCCATTCGCTAGACTTCAGCAGACGATTGAGCCTTGTTGATGCAAAGTACCAGGAGGGACGATACGCTGCGCCTGTCGAAGATGACGCGGACGATAAAACTACTCAGATTTCTGCAGGTGCGCCGCAGGCCAGAAGTCTGCGAGATATGCCGCTTCTTTCAAAGTTGCGTTATGCGCTAGGCGCGGCCTCCGCAACTACACTGCCTGAAGTGATGTCTTCGGGTCGTGCTGATAGCGATGAATCCGATTCAGGCGAAGAGAGCGAAACATCTGAAGCGTCTGAGGCTGAGATCGAAGACGTACGAGAAAACAAGCCACCACCGTATCTGGGCCGTCTCATTATACCTGCGAAGCGAAAAGTGCCCACAGAAGGTCATGGCACACCCATGTCAGTTACTTCATTCGCCGACTCTTTCGGTGGCGATTGGGAGAACTTCGGCGCATTGCAGCTCGACGAGAGCATTTTGAACAGTTTCGAGCCAAACACCTGGGATTGGCGGATGTCATGTATACCTGCACCCGTGGAACGACCATTAGCCGGTGCTCGCTATGCCGTGCCCTCATTACCGCCATCCACCATGAAACTCCCGGACACGCCCACTTCTCAGCCAGATCTCTCACCCGGTATGCCCGATGAGAAGCCTATCAATGTCAATGGCAAGGACAGCATTGCAGTCACCCAGATCGTCACGGATCAGATCATCTCAGCAACTCTCGACTTGCTTGGAGAAGATCAGTCGTTGACCTCAAGCTCCACGCCATCAGTTACGGAAGCCCATTGGCAAACCGCTCTAAAGCGAGTTTTTCCGAAGGCCGCTGACTGTAGCGTCACGTCTCTCATTGCAATCCACGACGTCTTCCCTGATCTTTCTGCTCAGGGCAAAGGGCAGCAAAGGCCTCTACCGCGGAAACCGAACGACAGTAATGCGATGCCTGGTAACCACATTTATTTGATTAACCCTCCGTTCATCAGGGTCCGACGCGCGGACACGCACTGGGATCTGCTGCCCCCGTCGATAGCCTTCTGGGAGCCCCTCGGACTTGCACCTGTGAGCCCAGCAAAGAACGTCGTGGCCTTCTGCATTTATCCGCAGAGTGAGGCTCTGAGACCTATACTGCAGCGTTTCATGCTCAACCTGCAGCTTGCTTACGACACTTGCAAACTCGGTACGCATGCTCGGGTCGACACGATCGCAGGTTATGAGGGTGGTTTGGTGCCTTGCAGAGTCGAGTCGCCAAACTCACTACAAGACGCGTTGAAGGCACTCAAAGAGACGTGTATTCAGTTTGGCAAGCTGCTTGCTACACATCATGGCCAGATACGAGAGCAACAAGACGCGAAGATCGATGCGTTTGTGGTGTACATGGTGGACCCCTTCGGCATCCCTGCTGCGCTCTGGGAGCTTTGCTCAGCGTTCTGGTCGCTCTTCCAAGCGTACGGCCAAGGGCCATCAGGTCGACCAGACACACCAAAGCCGGATCTGGTACTTCAAGTAATACCGATCAAGTACCTTGCGTCCTTCGACGTGCCTGTCATCCTCGATCCAAGCACCTACGTCAATCTAGCTCGCGAAGTATATGACCGCTGCCCACCGAGTACTTCGAGCGCCGATAAGACGCCGCTCAGCATATACAAGGCACCTGCTTTCCAGCTGGAAGAAGGTTTACCTCGCAACATTCAGTTCAAACTAATCTCAGAGCCTCCACAAGACTTGCTACGCGAGAACTCGTACATGCACCTCGCGTACGCCGTCAGTCTCGACGGCACCTGGGTCACAGCCGCTTGGACCGACAACTGCGGCAAATCCCAAGCTGTCGTCTCCTACCACCTCGGCACCCGCCCCTTTGGCGAAATTGCCAAAGAGATCTGGCAAACCACCCTCGAAATCCTCTCGTCACGACACGTCCAATGGCGCGTCTGCATCGCCAAGTACGGTGCCATGGAGCGCGAAGAGCTCGAGACTTGGGTCTTCCTCATCACATGCCCATCACAAGTAAACCTCTTCCTCACGCTCCTCACCGTCATCGAAGACGCGCCATACCGCTTCACACCGCCCGCTCCAACCGCAGGAAATGTAGCTACGCCAGCATCAACCCCTGTCTCCCCAGACGCCGCTGCTACCCCTGGACCAGACGCAGCGCCAGACCCCACCGTTGACCCAGAAGCGCGCCTCGTCGACGTCTCAGACGAAACATGTGGCGTCGTCCTCGCGCACCGCCTGCACAACTCCAACTCCACAAACCAATTCTTTCCCGCCCTCATATCCGGCCTCATCATCAAACGCGGTCCCACCCACTCCAACCCCCACTCCAGCCCCAACCCTCCCTCATCCCCCATCACCACCGCCATCAACATCCTCTGGATTGGCGCCGTGGGCTCCACGCGCGCCGCTACGTCGCCCTTTCCCCCTGCCACACCAACGCCTGGCACGCCCACGCACGAGAATAGCAGTCCGAGTAGTAGTAGTCTTATGTGGACGCCGACTGTGCAGACGCGCGCGACGGCGGAGAATCTGTTGAAGTAGGTGATGGGTCAGTTTCGGGGGTTGGGGTTGTTGGCACGGTTGAGGGGGGTTAGGGGGAGTGGGTGGGGGAGCTTGCCGTGGCATGTTGTTGTTGTTAAGAGGGGGGTTGAGGGGTTGGGGTTGGTAACGGGGGGGAGGGGGGTATGATACTTTTCTGGGGGAACTTGGCGATTGGTGGTTTTGGGTGTTTCTTTGGATTGAGCTGAGAGATTGGGATGGGATGGGTTATATTTGGATGGCGTGTATATGGCGTACTTGATATCATAGGGGTTGTTCCTATATCTTTTTTTGTTTCATTTCTATTATTTAGCTTCTATTGCCATTCTTTAGGCGATTCATTAGTAAATGCTTCACATGATGTATCTAATCGTACAATCGTCCAAACCAGTCGTGATCGTACTTATCCACACGACCAGAAAGAGCAGGCACCATCGTTCCACCTCCTTTCACCTCACCTCACTTCCACATCTCACCACACCTCACCTCACCTTGACCTACGCCCCTCTTCTCATCCCCTTACCCACCTCACCACGCCGACACACCATGCCCGGCCTCCGCCAGCGCAAATCCAATTCTCGCGCAGAGCAAAAGAACAACGCGCGAGTCGCTACACATCAAGCTCGTGTTGGGCTTGCAGGTGGAGTACAGATGGTTGGACAGCATGGAGAGCAAGGGAAGCAACAAGAAGCTAGGCGCGATGAAGGACAGCAATAATAACGGAATTGCGAGCAGAAAGAAGCTCAACGCGATCGAGGACAGCATCAGCAACAAAAAGCTCAGCGCGGTCAAGAGCGACAGGATCAGGAACGAAAGGCTCAGCGCGGTCAAGCGCAATCGCAAGGTCCTCAATAACACACCCAACGCACTCTAAGTAAAGATCATCACAGCCACACACAAGTGCCGCAGCATGCAACTCATCAGCAAAGCCCTCAACGCGGAAACCCCCAACACCAAGACACTCCCAGCCCTCAAGGCCAACATCAAGCCCCTACACACGCCCCACAATCTCAGACTAGTACCTCCCAGCTCGACAAACAAGGTATGAAGCTCGGCGTTTACCTCCCTTTGTGAAGTAATTAACACGCCCTTAGCCCAGAGCACAAATGATTCTACAGGAAGGACAGCGCCTGCACGCTTTATATACATCCAGATTCCGAATCCAGCGTACGATGCGTGGGTAGCGGTAAAGTGGTGGATCTTGATAAGGGAGGGTGAATGGGGTGAGTGTTTATGTGTTGGTGCGGCAGTGTGGTGGGAAGGAAAGCATGGGCGATAGGAGAGATAACATTGAAGAACCCAATCCGCGAAGTCAAAAGTATTTGATTGATGCAATGTAGTATCTCCTCATTACATGCCAATCAAGCCCCTCAGAGTCGTCATCTTAGCTACTATCTTACCCTTAAGTCCCCCGGCGCCCCCTGTCGGCACTTCATCCGCGCCGACAAAGCGTCTAACTAGTAGATTGAAGATGTTTCCGAAACCGAGTACCATAACCGTACTCGTCAAAATGATAACGTTATACGGCATACTAAAATCCGGCGTCGGAAGCGGCAACAACAACGACGTGGTTCTTAAGTACACGCCCTTTCTGTCCCCTGTGTTAGGACGCAATACGCGAATAACAGCAGGCGCAGCGTCAAAGCCGCGGTTCGCGTCGGGCGGATACTCGGTGTAGCGCAGGATCGCTTTGTCGAAGTCGTATGTGAGTGTGAGCGTGGACGCGGGTGGGATGATCATGCGGAGTTCGAGGTGTGTGCCGCGCTGGCGGTCGATGGCGGGGCGGTAGTATGTTTCTTTGATGGGGGAGTCGGATGTAGTGTCTAGGGTGGCGCGTAGGGTGTGCAGGTACGGCTTCATGAACCAGGGAAGGGACTCGAGGTACACGAATTCAACGGGATCGGTGGCTGAGGGATTGCGGATGATGGACTGTGTGCTTCCGCGCTCTTGTCCGTGGCCGTTGATGGAGCGCGCTGCGTAGAGGGGTGGGTCGGGGCGCACGAGGCCGGTTGTCATGCGTTGTTCGGGGAGGACGAGGTCGAAGTCGGAGCCTGTGGGCAGATTGTAGCAGCGAATGGTGTCGGAGGCAAGCTTGCTTTCGAGAAATTCGCCGGTTGTGTTGGCGGTCACGGTGCGTTCTGGGGGCGTGTGGATGCACACAGCGTTGGCTGCGTCGCCTTCGTTTCCGGTGAGGGGGCAAGCGCCGCGAAGAGGGCGACCAAAGACTTCTTCGAGTGTCCAGGAGGGTTCGGCGCCTTTGTTAAGGGGGTAGCAGGTGTCGTGGTTGTTGTAGCCTTTTGATTCGTCGCACTCGATTTGCTCGACTGGGAGAGGGCGTGGGATGGGGTTGTCTCGTGGACGCTTCGAGCGAGCGACATCGAGCACCATGTCGACGGTCTGCTCCATCTCCACAGAACAGTCACCAGTGGCGTCACATACTGGCCGTACGTCGATGGCCATGGTCTGGAAGGAGGCGTCGAAGAGCTTGTGTCCGTCCAACAAGCTAGAAATGCCAGCCTTGCCCTTGCAAGGAAGTAGCTTGATGAACGGTGTGAGGTTCTCCGTGCAGACCACTTCGTGCGGTAGTGTGCCGTGCAGGAGGTGAAGGCTCGAAACGTTGCCATGTTGGCCTTCCGGCGCAAAGGACATGACGGGTCGTATGGTCTTGGTGGCATCGATGAAGTTCATGGAGGCGCAAAAGAGGCCAGAGAGCGCATTTGTGAGTGTGAGCCAGCGGGCAAATGCTCTGCTGAGGTTAGCCTTGAGTGTATAGAAATAGAATTAGCAGGGTATCGCACTCCTCCTCGTTGTCTGCTTCTACCCACGCCCACAGCTCAACACCAGTGCCTCCTTCTCTTGCGCCATTCCATGGCCGCTCGCCCCAGCTCTCGGCATCCCACCTGCCAACACTGAATCTCAGGTGAAGCTCCTTCGCGTGAGCATGTTGGAGGATCTGGCCAAATGACCGCGGAAAGTAGCGGAAGTTCTGCTGCTCAAAGGCGGCCTGGGTCTCGTTGCTGAGGAAGTTGAACGAAGCCAGAAGGGTTCCCTGTGGAAGGGGCCGGAGGAAGAGTCGCTCGTGGTAGCCGGTGCTGGCTACAACGCCTGTTATGAGGGCATTGAGCAGGAAGAAGAGAAGCGAAGACAGCATTGCAGCATTGCACCGCTCTCTTGCTGCAATGACGAAGTGAGGCTTGAATCGACGTTGCGCGTTGCGGGAGTCAGAGTCAGGGTCCATTGGCCATTGGCCGGCGCATCTAAAGCTTGGCATCGCCGCGGTCGCGATTTCTTCGAGGCTGGCCGTCATCTTCCACCTCACAACCACCGTCAACACCTAGACAATAGACAATATGGCCGCAGCGGAGACGCGCAGGCTGCTTGGTATGTCCTGCAACCACAGTACGGCTTGTACAATACTAACACCCACGCAGAGCAGCTCATGGGCGAGCAGTCCATGAGCGGCACCGACCAGCGCGCGCCGCAGCTCAGCATCACCGACCCCAAGGTCTGCCGCTCCTACCTCGTCGGCAACTGCCCCCACGACCTCTTCACCAACACCAAGAACGAGCTGGGGCCCTGCCCAAAGGTGCACAACGAGGCGCTCAAGACGGAGTACCAGGAGGCAGACGCCGACCAGAAGCGCAGGTGGGGCTTCGAATTCGACTACAACAGGGACATGCAGCACCACATTGACAGCTGCAACCGCAAGATTGACTCGGCCCAGCGCCGTCTCGAGAAGACGCCCGAGGAGATCCGGCAGACCAACGCTCTGGTGAGTCTTCCAACTATACACGAGACAGCTTCTACTGACAATAGCCCAGCTCAAAGCAATCAACGAACTCACACGATCCATCGAAGCCGGCATGCTCGAGATCCAAATTATGGGCGAGGAGGGCATGGTCAACATGGCCGTCCAGGAGTTCACCAAGCTGCGCTACAAGAAGGCCGAGAAGGAGGAGCGCGAGCGAGAACTGCGCGCCCTGTCCGACACGGGCGGGCCATCGGGCCACCAGAAGCTGCAGGTGTGCGACGTATGTGGTGCCTATCTCAGTCGACTTGACAATGATCGCCGTCTAGCAGACCACTTCTACGGCAAGATGCATCTCGGATACGCCCAGATGCGCAAGTCGCACGACATCCTACAAAAAGAGCTCAAGGGCCGGCCTCCTCCGCGCGACAGCTACGGCGGCGACGACATGGGCGGCCGCGGAGGCTGGGGAGGAGGCGGTGGCTACGGCGGCGGTGGCGGCGGATATGGTGGCCGTGGAGGACGGAGAGGCGGCCGCGGAGGAGGCGGTGGTCGCGGTCGTTGGTAATCATTCCCCGGGTCTGGCGTTAAGGTGTGTCTATGAACGATTCCCAAAAGGTGCAACTCACTACAGCATACTCCGCGGACACTGCATTTCCAGCAGCACGTGTACAACATCAGAACATCCTTTCAGGCCATCTGGAGCATCGAGCTTCTTGCTTAGTCCAATCAAACATGTACGCTTTCTCCACCATGCACCTGACTTGCTTCTAACCTCCACAAGGGATGTGCGTGCGACGGCCAGTGGTCGATCTACATAGTGTCCATGCTGTGAGGTAAGTACCTTTCATCGCTCTGAGTTGTTGACCTTCGCTGCAAGCTTTCGTCTGTGTCTTGCTTATACACCTTACCTCAAATTGCTTCTACCGTATACCACTTCAGCAGTTTGTACGGTAAGCCGAGCTATCGAGCGCTGAAGATGTTCATGAGTATCGCGAGTCTGGCCAGATCATAAATATCCTGCTCGCCTGTAAACACATCGGGTAATCAGAGGCATCATGTTGCACCAGCTCAGGAATGCTGCGTGGCTATGTACCACTGCTCAATACCCCTTTCTCTGACCGCATGCCTCCCGGCAACAACGGCACGTTATTAGGCAAAAATGACAACTTCTCTCCGCTGATCGTGCTCTCCTCCCAATCTTCCACGTTCATCATGCATACTTTCCTTCCTGTACTCTTCTCTTCCTGGGCGCAGGGTGCGTATGCACTCAATCGCAGAGCACTAGCAGGCATACAAGGTAAGATCCCAATGCGATCCAATACCTCCCACTACTGATACGCCCAGTGACGAACAATGTCCTCGAACTCACATCCGTCCCGTACGCGCCACACCTCATGCCCCCATCATCCAAACACCTCGCGCGCCGCCGCAATGCTCTCGCCGGACCCATCGAATCCGATCTCCTCACCATCGGCGGCCGCGTGTACATGCTCAACGCGACCATCGGTAACCAGCCCTTTACACTTGTAATCGACACCGGCAGCGCAGATACATGGGTCGCATCCTCGTCCTTCCAGTGCAATAATCCGTACACCAGTAACTCTGTTCCCGAGGATTGCGGCTTCGGCGCGCTGTACGATGCGCGGGCATTCGAAAAGGTGGAATACCAATCCAAAGTTGCATATTCTGGGGGCGAGTTCTTGAATGGGGATATGGGGTTTGAGGACTTTGGCTTGAGTACTGGGGAGGGCAAAAGCGTGAGCGTGAAGCAAATGATTGGTGTCGTGGACGAAGGGTATTGGATGGGCAATGGGATCTCGTCTGGCTTGATGGGCTTGGGATTCCCGGCTCTCGCTTGGGGCGTGAACTCGCGGGATTTGAATTACACGGATGTGTTGTATACAATGTAAGTCCCCCCATTTCTCATTTACCTGACGTGTCGTGACTTAAGTCGTGCACGATAGCTTCAACACCAGTGGGCG
>Ga0265798_10002885_pt1 | contig 24927 bp, 17 predicted proteins | sample P3T30metagenome_FD_192430 | JGI IMG/M metagenome (GOLD analysis project Ga0265798, IMG submission 192430) | Plant litter microbial communities from East Loma Ridge, Irvine, California - P3 T30 | ecosystem: Environmental > Terrestrial > Plant litter > Unclassified | place: USA: California...
GTCAGTTACAAATGCTCGGACACCTACGCGCCCCAAAACGATGGTGGCATCCGCTGGGATGATCCCGCGATCGGTATCGACTGGCCGATGCCCCTTGGTACCGTTCCCGAACTGTCGGCTAAGGATGCGGTGCAGCCACTGCTCGCCGACTTCGACAGCCCCTTCCCCTATGACGGCCGCCCGCTGGCGCCGCTCGCCTGAAGGATAAATCCATGCGTATCTTCGTCACCGGCGGGGCCGGCTTTATCGGTTCGGCCCTCGTCCGTCACCTGATCGAGAACACCGATCATGAGGTTCTCAACTTCGACAAGCTGACCTATGCCGGCACGCTGTCGACAGTGGAGCGCGTTGCCAGTTCAAACCGCTACCGTTTCGTCCAAGGCGACATCTGCGACGCCGAGGCCGTCAAGGCTGCGATCGCTGAGTTCAAACCCGAGATCGTCACGCATCTCGCAGCCGAAAGCCATGTCGACCGGTCGATCGACGGCCCTGGCGCGTTTGTCCAGACCAACGTCGTTGGTACTTTCACGATGCTGAGCGAAGCGCGTGCTTACTGGCTCGGCCTCGATGACGAAGCCAAGGCGGCGTTCCGCTTCCATCATATTTCAACCGACGAGGTCTACGGCTCGCTCGGCGATACCGGGCTCTTCACTGAGGAAACGCCCTACGACCCGCGCTCGCCTTACTCGGCGTCGAAAGCTGGCTCGGACCATCTCGTCAGTGCCTGGGGCCACACTTTCGGGCTGCCGGTGCTGATTACCAACTGCTCGAACAATTACGGGCCGTATCACTTCCCCGAAAAGCTGATCCCGCTGATGATCGTCAAGGCGCTCGCCGGCGCCGATCTGCCGGTCTACGGCAAGGGCGATCAGGTCCGCGACTGGTTGTTCGTCGAGGATCACGTCCGTGCACTGCACGCCGTGTTCGAAAAGGGTGAGCCCGGCCGGACTTACAATGTCGGCGGGAACAACGAGAAGCAGAACCTCGAGGTCGTAAAGACCGTCTGCATGATCCTCGACCGGTTGCGTCCGCGCGCCGATGGCCAGTCCTACGCGTCACAGATCACCTACGTCGCCGACCGCCCTGGTCACGACAAGCGCTATGCGATCGACGCGAGCCGGATCAAGAACGAGCTTGGCTGGGAGCCTGCCGAGACGTTCGAGACCGGCATTGAGAAAACCGTCGCTTGGTATCTCGACAATCAGGGCTGGTGGGAAGCGATCGTTGCCGAGCACAAGGCCGATCAGCGACGAGGGCTTTCTGTATGAGCGAGGCCGGTATCATCGATACTGTGAGGCGGATACTCGTCACCGGCGGTAATGGCCAGCTCGGTACCGAGCTAAGGCGCTTTGCCTGGCCCGAAGGCTGGGCCGTGACCGCAATCGACATCGACGAACTTGATCTGCGCGATACCGCCGCGATCGCCGCGATGGTCGCGTCCCAACCCTGGGCTGCCGTCATCTCAGCCGGTGCCTACACCGCCGTTGATAAGGCCGAAAGCGATGCCGTCACCGCCTGGGCGGTCAATGCGATGGCCCCCGCGGCATTTGCGGAAGCCTGCGCCAAGGCCGGCATCCCGATCGTCCAGGTCTCGACCGACTATGTCTTCGACGGCGCGCGTGATGGTGCTTGGGAGGTGTCCGATCCGGTTGCCCCGCTAGGGGTGTACGGTGCGTCGAAGTTAGGTGGCGAACTTGCCGTGCGCACCTCGGGCGCACGCCACGCGATCGTCCGCACCGCTTGGGTGGTCAGCGCGCACGGCAACAACTTCATCAAGACGATGCTTCGCGTTGGTGCAAGCAACCCCACTCTGCGGGTCGTGGACGATCAGCGCGGCAGCCCCACGTCGGCCACCGACCTCGCGACAGCGCTTGCAAAAATCACGATGCGGCTTGTCGAGGATCTCACCGCACCGACCGGCACCTATCATTTCAGCAACGCCGGTGCCGTCACCTGGGCCGGATTTGCCCGTGAAATCTTCGCACAGAGCGCCGTACGCGGCGGGGCTAGCGCCGAGGTGCAAGGCATCACCACCGCCGAATACCCGACACCAGCAACGCGGCCAGCCAATTCGCTACTCAGCCACGACGCGATCATCCGTGACTACGGCATTCATCCGCCAGCGTGGCAGACCGCGCTCGGCAACATCCTCGACGAGCTACTCGGGGCACCCAACAAGGAGACACGCGCGTGAAGGGCATCATTCTCGCAGGCGGTTCGGGTACGCGGCTTCACCCGGCCACGCTGGCGGTCAACAAGCAGCTGTTGCCGGTCTACGACAAGCCGATGATCTATTACCCGCTGTCGGTACTGATGCTCGCTAACATCCGCGACATCCTGATCATCTCGAGCCCCGAATATATCGGCAATTACAAGAACCTGTTCGGTGACGGCTCGGCGCTCGGCCTAACCATTGCCTACGCCGAACAGCCAAAACCCGAAGGCCTTGCCCAGGCGTTCACGATCGGCGCGGACTTCATCGGCGACGACAATGTCGCGCTGGTGCTCGGGGACAACATATTCTTCGGGGCGCACCTGACGGACCTGCTGGCGAGCGCGGTCGCGCGCAAAAGTGGCGCAACGGTGTTTTCGTATCGGGTCGAGGATCCCGAGCGCTACGGCGTGGTCGAGTTCGGCGAAGGCGGAAAGGCGATTAGCCTCGAGGAGAAGCCCGAGGCTCCTAAGTCAAATCACGCGGTCACCGGGTTGTATTTCTACGACAATCGCGTCGTTCAGCTCGCGCGCGACCTGAAACCGTCGGCACGTGGCGAACTCGAGATCACCGATCTCAACCGGCTTTACATGGAGGCCGGAGATCTTTTCGTCGAACAGATGGGCCGTGGTTACGCATGGCTTGATACCGGCACGCACGACAGCCTGCTTGAGGCGTCAGAATTTGTACGGACGTTGCAGCATCGGCAGGGGATCCAAATTGCCTGCCTGGAAGAAATTGCATTCGAAATGAAGTTCATTGACGCCAACCAAGCACGTTCGCGAGGTGAGGCGTTTAAAAAGACTGCCTATGGTCGTGCGATCTTGCGAGCCGTGGACAGAGCATGACCCAATGCACAGGAAGATTGGCACTACGGATATTGTGGGCAAATACCGCGTGAGGCGACGGTGATCACGGCAATCCAAAGGAACGGATAGTACAATCGGCTACACGAATTTAAGAGGTTAAAGCCCAGTTAAGTATGCAACGCAGACGGTGCACCAGGTCGCTAAGCGCTACATTGGTGCGTCGTTCGACATTTGGCTTCCGGTTATCAGTCAGGTAAAGCGTTGTGACAATGCGGTTTTATGCGTCCGTTGGTTATGCCAGCCTACGAGCTATGTGGATTCGTGACGAGCCACTGGCGATGACATTTTCTCGCCGACACACGGATTCTACGACATGAAAGCTTCGGTTACGCAAATGAAAACGAAGTGGCAACCTCGATCGGCAACGCTCCGAACGCGCAGCTTCTTTTGCCTCCTGTTGATCGATCTCGTCGGGATTCTCGGAGGGTTTGGTGTGGCTGCCGCGAGCCGTCCTTTGTGGCTCATAAATCACGATTGGCCATTTCTTTTTCTTACTATCGTTCCACTATATTTTATCGCCGCAATCAATAACCATGCCTACAGCAGCGTGAATTTACGAAGCTCTCTACTTTCAGTAGGTCGTAGCCTCAAGGCCATGACGTTTGCGATCATGGCCTTGGCCTTAGTAGGATTTTCCCTAAAGTTCACAATAACATGGCCGCGCAGTGTTCCGATACTCGGTTTTGTATTGGCGAGTGGCCTAATTGCGGTCGGGCGATATTATTTTTCACGACACTACGAGACTATAATAGGTGGTAGCCCTTTCAACATCATGCTGATTCGGGATGGTGAGCAGCCGGTGCCCACCGGTGAGTTCTCCGTGATCGTTCAGGCCGCAGATCAGTTCGATCCTGAAAATCATGATCCGATGATGTACGATCGCTTGGCAAAAACCCTAAGGAGCGCCGACCGTGTGGTCGTGGCGTGTGCTCCCGACCGCCGTGAAGCTTGGTCCCATACACTCAAGGGGGTGAGCGTGCAGGGTGAGATCATTTTCCCTGAGCTTGGTTCCTACTCGCCGCTGGGTGTTGATAGCTTCGGTTCAGTCCCGACATTGGTAGTGTCCGCGGGCCCGTTTGATATGTTTGATCGCGGCATTAAACGGGGCTTTGATCTTGTAATATCGGGTATAGCGCTCGTCGTCCTGAGTCCGCTGCTCGCGCTGATTAGCGTTTGCATCAAAATCGATAGCTCAGGTCCAGTGTTTTTCCGCCAACTGCGTATTGGTCGAGATAACGAGACGTTCCACATCTTCAAGTTTCGTAGCCTCCGTCACGAGCAGGCTGATAGTGGTGCTGTCCGTCTAGTCACCAAGAACGATGATCGTGTGACACGCGTCGGACGTTTTATTCGCGCAACGAGTATCGACGAGCTCCCTCAACTTTTTAATATCGTTCAAGGCCGCATGAGCGTTGTAGGCCCGCGGCCCCACGCCCATAGCGCCAAAGCGGCTGACAAGCTGTATTGGGAGGTTGATCCGAGATATTGGCATAGGCACGCGATCAAACCAGGCTTGACGGGATTGGCGCAGGTGCGTGGTTTTCGCGGTGAAACGGTTTTGGAATCAGATTTGTCTAACCGGCTACAAGCAGATCTTGAGTATCTCGAAAACTGGACAATCTGGCGCGATATTCAAATTATTATACTAACGTTCAAAGTACTCGTTCACCGTAACGCGTTCTAATTCAGTTTTCATGATACTATGATTTTAACCTCGGTGGTAACGGAGTCGATGTCATTTAAAGTCATACCACTTTTTGAAATAGCGTAGTAGTCATATTGTATCGTGGCGTCGACTAATTCAAGGTGGTGCCAATCTGACTCGGCCCGTACCAATACCATTGTCCGTTATGCATGTGGAATAAGTGATCAACATGGTGCAGCCTATCGCCACACGAGCAAGTGCCGCAAAAGCAGGCCTCTGGAGTGCGCTTGACCTTGCTCTTCGACAAGGTCTCCAGTTTTTCGTTTCGGTTGTACTTGCAAGGTTGCTCACGCCCGCTGACTTTGGCGTCATTGCCATTGTTTCGTTTTTCACAAGCTTATCCGGTATATTCATACAGGGGGGGTTTGCCACCGCGCTGATCCAGCGCGCCGATCCAACCCATGAGGAACAAACCGCAATCTTCTGGCTCGGCTTGGCACTCAGCGCGGCAATGGCAGCAGCGTTGTATGTCAGCGGCGATGTAATTGCTCGGTTCTATAATCAACCCTTACTTGCGCCGCTGATGATCGTCGCAGGGGTTCAAATTGTATTGTCGGCTTTAGGCTCGGTGCATTCGGCGTTACTTGCACGAGACCTCCGGTTCGATCTCACCATGATCTCGGGCATATTTGCCTCAGTAATTTCCGGGACTGTTGGTTTAGCTGCCGCATTTGCCGGGTTTGGTATTTGGGCTCTTGCTGCCCAAGCGTGCACTGCCGCGTTTATCGGTACAATCTCTCTCTGGGTGTTTTCGCCGTGGCGACCGGCTTGGCGCTTTAGCCCTACAGTTTTGAAGCCTTTGCTGGGATTTGGAACGTGGATCAGCTTATCCGGCGTTTTAGAGATTATATATACGCAGGGGTCAGCCTTGCTGGTTGGCAAATTGTATGGCGTGCAGGACCTTGGATTTTACAATAGGGCGGCCAGTACTCAGCAATTGCCCTCGATGACGCTATATTCTGTGATAGGCAGAATAACCTTGCCGTTATTTGCTGCGCGCATTGATGAACCAGAAGCAGTCCGGCGGGGGTTACGTACTGCCATAGGACTGGTAATGCTCGTAAACGTTCCGGCGATGATCGGTATTTCTCTGCTTGCGGATCCGATTGTGACGACGTTATTTGGCGATAAATGGAAGGCCGCGGCGCCCATTCTATCTATCTTGGCGATTGGGGGCTTACTGTATCCCATGCATGCGCTTAATCTCCAAGCATTGCTCGCACATGGGGGATCTGCTCGCTTCTTTCGCATTGAAGTTATCAAGAAGCTTATGGGCGTTGGATTTGTCTTGGTCGGTACAATCTATGGCGTAGAGGGTCTTGCCTGGGCGCAGGTTGTCCTAAGCGTCGTGGCGTTTCATTTTAACGCGGCACCAATGGGGCAGCGCGTTGGATATGGTACCACAGCGCAAATACGTGACCTTGGTCAGTTCGTAATTCCTACCCTTCTGATGTCTACAGTCGTTCTCCTAATCGTTCATCTAGTACTGTGGCCTGTAATGATATTGCCTTTAGCCGTCTTGAGTGGGGGCATAACCTATATCTTGGCATGTTACATGTTAAAGGTCCGTGCCTTTACCGATGCGCTTGACTTGGTCACTGACATGGTGCGCCAACGCAAGGGGCGGCGAGCAGCGGACCCCGTACAGAGGTCGAACTCAACACATGATGAAGGACTGTTTTGAATGCGTTGGGCGATATTCGGTACGGGGGGAATGGGACGAGAGGCTGCCGACATCGTGCGTCGCCGTTTCCCGGATGCCGCGATTGTTTTTGTGACGGATACTGGCGGGGGGCCGGTGCAGGGTCTTGAGCACGTAATGCCGGATGCCCTTCGAGATGATGATCTTGTGATCTTGGCAATCGGTGATCCCCAATTGCGGTTTGGGCTCCGGGAGCGGCTCGGTGAACGTCGATACGGCACCATCGTCGCGTCATCGGCGATTGTTGCGCCATCTGCCGTCATAGGGGAGGGGTCGATTATCTGTGAGGGAAGCATCGTCAACAATGACGTGCGCGTAGGCCAGCACGTTATCGTCAACGTCCTGAGTCATTTGTCTCATGATTGCATTATGGGAGATTTCGTTACCGTATCGCCGCGTGTTTCGTGCAACGGTTGGGTAGAAATCGATGATAAGGTGTTCGTTGGGGCAGGGGCTGTCATCCGCAATGGCGTACCGGCTCGCCGTCTTCGGGTCGGTGTAGGCGCTACGATTGGCGCAGGAGCCGTAGTGGTAGGTGACGTTGTCAGCCATACAACAGTGTTAGGCGTACCGGCGCGTTCTTCACATGACCCTCATAGGCAGCCTTAACGCTGTCATAGGCCCCCCTCAGCGCCCTTATCAAAGTTGCGAATCAATGCCTCATCTCCATGACTCGAGCGTATCCGTAGACCGTGCTGCCGAAAGGCAGTTGTTGGTCAACGATTTCGGATACCAGTTGCTTCGAAACAACCTAGTGAAGCTCTCGGTGCGGGGGGATCCCGATTTGCTACAGCGGGCCGAAGAGGTTGCCCGCTATGCATGGGCTGCCCACCCCGGCCGCTTTGCGGACGGTGTGGTCGAAAATATTCTTCTCGAAGCGGGGCGCGTCCTAGAAACGGGCCCTCTTTCTGCGCCGCTGCCGGGATCGGTTGCAGGCGAGACGCGTACCTTGCACGTGGCATCAGAACTTTATCTTACTGGCGGACATTCCCGTGTTTTAGCCAAGTGGGTGCAACGGGATTCGGGCTCATCTCACGATATCGTGGTTACGCGGCAAAGCGGCCCCATGCCCGAATATCTAACGGCGATCGCTGATGATCGTGGCGCTAAAATCACGCTTCTCAATCCGAGCGACAGTATTCGTCGACGAGCACAGATCCTGCGATCGATCAGCAGTGTATATGATCGCGTCATTTTACACCATCATCCGGATGATGCGGTTCCCGTACTGGCGTACGCAGTACCAACTGGCTGTCCGGTCGCAATGTTCAACCATGCCCATTTCTCCTATTCACTCGGCAGTGGCGTAGCCGACGTTATTATTAACACCATGCCTTACTTTCGAGAACTCACCGAGCGTTATAGATTTCCGCAGGCATGCGCGCTTTTGGAAGGTCCATTAGGATTGGATCGCCTGCATTGGCACGATGTCAATAAAAATCAAACTAAGGAGCGGCTTGGACTTCCGCGTGATGGTTTAGTAGCGATGACGATCGGTGCGGAAGCGTACTTTACGCCATCCGGAGGTATAAACTTTTTTGAAACGCTTGGCAAACTCCTGGAAACTAGAGAAGAACTTCACGTTCTTGTTATCGGGGTGGCGGCAGATAGTGTCCTGGTACCATCGGGTATTCGTAATGAAAGACGCGTTACGCTAGTCGGACCCGTAGCAGATCCCAGGCCCTACTATGAAGCCTCTGACATTTGTCTAGAGTCGTTTCCGATGCCCTCGTTGGGTGCTTTGACCGAGGCCGTTGCCTATGGTGAAGCTTTTCCCGTGCCTGCTTTTGCAGAGGTTGAAAATCCGCTCAGAGTAAATCAGCAGCGCGTTTCATCGATCGCTGTCCGGCAGCGAACAGAATCTGATTACATTGCTTACATTATCGACCTGCTCGACAATCAAACAACGACGCGCGAAAAAGCTGCGGCGTTGCGGCGTATGCTTATACGCGATGACGAATGTTTTGGGGATCAGTTCAACGCGTTGTACGAGTTGATAGCCCGCGCTGGGCATAAGCCCCGTCAAATCCCAGTGACGGATTGCGCCGTAACTTCCGAAAACATTGTCTTGGCATCGCGCACAAACCCGGCCGCCCTGCGCGACGTAATCGCGAAACTTCCTGCAATGGATAGTATTGGAGCACATATTCGTGCCGTTGCGTTTGGATATGAGCCTATAGGTGAGGCGGTGTCTTACTTGGCGCGTGACCTCGCACGTCCGTTAGCGCGCCGCCTCGGAATTCGAAAAAAGCCTTCAAAGCAGTAGCTTAAAGAAAAGGTTGTCGTGTGAAACGGCGCCTAAATTCGGCGCCGAATGGGTTCGATGATACGATCTTGGTCCTCGGTGGATAGATCCGGATAGATCGGTAGGCATAGGACTTGCTCCGCCGCTCGTATCGCAACCGGGAGATTTTCGGCAGCCGCCGACGGAAGGTCGCGATACATAGGCAGGCCGGAAAGTAATGGAAAGAAGTAACGACGAGTATAGATCGAGTCTTCTTTCATGCGATTATAAAGCTGGTCGCGGCTTTCCCCGTACTCCTCAGTAACTAGGATAGGAAAATATGAAAAGTTGGGTTCTACCCCTACCGGAATAGGCAGGCACTGTATCCCTGGCACGTCGGCTAAGGCTTCACGATATCGTTTATCGATTATGCCACGTTGGCGCACCACGTTGTCGAAATGCTTAAGCTGAAGAGTGCCGAGTGCAGCGTTAAATTCGCTCATTTTAGCATTTCCACCAACTTCGGGGATACTAGATTCACTAGTAATTCCAAAGTTCTTCAGCGTATCAATGTGAGCCTTATTCTCTGACGTTCCTGTTACAATCGCACCGCCTTCGAAAGTGTTGAAAACCTTGGTAGCGTGGAAGCTTAACGTCGCATAATCTCCAAAGGACAGTACGCTCCGTCCGTTGAAACGCACGCCAAATGCGTGTGCCGCATCGTAAATCACCGCCAAGTTGTGACGTTTGGCAATATCCTCGATCATATCGACATTACAAGGGTTGCCGTAGCAGTGAACCGCAACGATAGCGCACGTTCTCGGCGTAATAGCTGCTTCGATTCGAGTTGGATCGATGTTCAGGTCATCAGGCTTGATGTCCACGAAGACTGGCGTTAGCTGCCCCATTTTCACCGAATGGGTCGTGGCGACGAAGGAGTAAGGCGTGGTTATGACCTCACCTTCGAGGCCGGCCGCATCGATAGCGACGGTCAGCGCCAACATCCCATTGGCAACCAGCGAAACCTGGCGACCGTCGAACCTTTCGCTAAGCGCCGCTTCCAGTTCCTGATGGTACGGACCGCCATTAGTCAGCACCCGACGATCCCAGATATCCTGCAGAAGTGGTAGCATCTCACCAAAATCAGGCAGAAAGGGGCGGCTCACATAGATGGAATTTGTCAACGATTACTCCGGTAACTAGGACGGATCGGAGCATTAGCACCCATACGGCGCAAGGGCTGTATGTTTGACCCTTATTAGCAACACGTATTGCCTAACAGCCCGTTAGCCTGACTGAGCCTTCGAGCTGGCGTAGCGGTCGCTTTCATAGCGGATGGATTGGCATTGGGAAAGGGCTACGAACTGGTGGTCCTCAGCCCGACGATCGCGTCATCGATGAACCGTCCTGGGTCTGCTGGGGGCCTTGGGTTGTGAGTCATGCTGCCATATCGATGTTGTCCGCGGCAGCATAATATTGATCTTCGGCCTCGGCGGGGAGGATGTTGCCGATGGGCTCCAGCAGGCAACGATGGTTGAACCAACCGACCCATTCAAGCGTGGCGTACTCGACGGCTTCGAAGCTGCGCCAGGGTCCGCGCCGCTGGATCACCTCGGCTTTATAGAGACCGTCGATCGTTTGGGCCAAAGCGTTGTCGTAGCTGTCGCCGACACGGGCGACCGATGGCTCGATGCCGGCCTCGGCAAGGCGCTCTGTGTACTTGCTGGACACGTATTGCGACCCACAGTCGCTATAATGGATCAGGCCACCCCGAAGAGTCGGACGGCGATCGTGGAGCGCCTGTTCGAGAGCAGGACGAAGCTGGCGTGCGCCGTCCGGCTAGCGCGCCAGCCTACGATCCGTCTGGGGTAGGTATTGATGACGAAGGCGACGTAGACGAACCCTGCCAAGGTCGCGACATAGGTGAAGCCCGACACCCCACGCCTGTTCGGCGCTGGCGCAAAGACCCTTCGACAAGCTCAGGAGGCGGTTGACGTGATCGCGCGGGCACGGTGCCGCCTTGTCGCTGATCGTCATACGCACCGGCTTGCCCCGGACCACGCCTGCCAAGCCCATCTCATGCATCAGCCGTTCGACGGTGCAACGGGCGATCACGAAGCCCTCCCGCATCATCTGCCGCCATACCTTCCGCACGCCGTAGACCGCAAAGTTCTCTGCGAACGCGCGAGCGATCTCGGGCTTGAGGGTCAGATCCTCACGCGCCTGTGCTGAAAGACGCGATGGATCCTGTCGCTGCGCGACGTGCTCGTAGTAGGTGGATGGGGCGATCGGCAGGACACGGCAGATCGGCTCGACCCATAGGCATCGCGGTGATCGTGAATGAAAGCGATCATCTCCGGAACAGGCGGTCAAGCTCCGCCTGCGCGAAATATGCCGATGCCTTACGCAGAATCTCGTTGGCCTTCCGCAACTTGCGGACGTCGCATGCCAACGCCTTTACCTTGTCAGCAACCTCGGCCGGGACACCGGCACGCTCGCCGCTATCGACCTCAGCCTTCTTGACCCATTCATGCAGCGTCTGCGGAACGCAGCCAATCTTTTCGGCAATCGATACCACGGTCGCCCATCGGGACGTACAATCCCGCTCGTGATCGAAGGACATCCGCATCGCTCGCTCGCGGACCTCGGGCGCAAACTTGCTCGTCGTCTTTCGTCATGGCTCCACCTTCTCAGGCGTTGGAGCCTCCGACAAACCCGGGGCGGTTCAGTTTGGCCCAATGGGTCAGTCCGGGCGGCAGTTGAGCGTCACGATCGGCAGCGGCGCGATCTCCACATTGCGGCGCCAATCGATGTCGGGTGCACTGAGCGGAGTGCCGGCCCGGTCCCAGACCGCATTTGCCGAAGTCCGGATCAGCGAGCCGCTCGTGATGCTGTCGGCGCCGCCGGCATAGGTGCCAGCGGACGCCCGGGCCACAGGGCAGATCGGTATCGGACTGACTTCGGGTGTACGACTGAGGGCCGACGGCCGCTAAGATTTCACCGATTTCACGCGATATCCTCGAACATATCGTATCTGCAAGTTTAACGCCGCAAGTAGATCGGAAGGTGGTCCGCGCTTGGCCTTAATGAACTCGTTTACATGCCCGGCATGGCATCCCGTTAGTCGGCACCACTCCCGTAGGCTCATCGTTTGGAAACGCAGTTCCATCGACTGTCGCAACTCATCTTCCGTCATCGCCCCTCCCCGGCCTTCCCCTAATAGGTAGCAGTTTTCGCCCCGGCAAGTAGGCACATAGACAGGATGAGCTGCTGCCGATCCGATGGACACGAAATTACGCTATCCGTCCCTACCGCACAAAGTCCATGAGACTGATATAACTGAGCATCGAGTGACGGCACGCCTGATTGTAGAAGCGCTCTATGTAACGAATTCGGCTGCCTTCACGTGATTGTGCATTCGCTATGTCTTTCGGCCGATCCGTTTGATCGTCATCGAAGGGAAGAAGCTTCACGGCATCGTTCAAAGAGCTGCCATCAACCCGTTAAAAGGCTCCGCCTGAGGTGGCCCCCTAAATGACCCGAAGGTGCCCTGCTTTTAGTTAGGAGTGAGGCACATGGCTGACTGTACGACCAGTCGTTATGACGGCGGCAGGTACTCTCTAGCGGAATGAAGACCGTCAGAGTAAAAAAAAGGCCGGCTGGGAAGCGCCTTCCCGCCGGCCGGTTCCACAAGCCATCATAGATGGCTCATGGGATTGTGCGTTGCCGGTCAGGCGATAACGGCAATGTTATTGACGTCATGCATGAGCTCAGGTGTGAACCAGGGTTTGCCGGACATCAGGAGGACATCTCCATGGTCTTCGCCAGCGACACCCGCCATGCCAATAAACGCATGGGCAAGGCTATCTGCAGCGGCAGGTGCCTCGACCGCGTGTGTGTCGACAATTGCCGTAGGTGTGCCGACCGAGTGTGTGTCAAACGCTGCAGCGCTCGCTGTCGCGGATCCAGTCGAGCGACCTTCGGCATAGCCGTACTCGACATAGTGGCGGGTAAGGGCCTCCTTGTCCGTTCCGAAGATCGCAGCAAGATCAGGATTGGCAGCCGCGTAGCTAATTGCGTCGAAAGTGACCGTCCGGTTCTCGGTCGCCCCAAAGGTAATGAAGTGTCGTGCCGCGGCATTTTCGTCAGTGCCGAACTCCCGGATAAGGTCTCCGTAAGAGGCAAGATAGGCGAAGGCGTCGAACGTGACCGTCCGGTTCTCGGCTGCGCCGAACTGAATGAAGTGGTTCGCCGCGGCGGTCGTGTCGCCGCCGAACGCAGCGCGCAAGTCGCTATAAGAGTCAAGATATTCGAGTGCGTTGAACGTCACGCCCCGGCCTTCGGCGAAACCGTACTGCAGAAAGTGCTGCTCGCCACTGACTGCGTTGGAGCCTATCGCGTTGCGCAAGTCGGCGTAGCTGGCGATGTAGCTCAGCCCATCGAACGTAGCAATGCTCGCCGTTACGGCTGAGAAGGACAAGGCGGTGCCGCTACCAAAAGCAGCCTGTTCGATGCCCGTCACCTGGGTCGCGCCATTGGTAGTCACTAGGTAAGTGCTTCCGTTGGCGTTAAGCACGCGATAGTCCGACTGGAATCCGCCCAGCACCAGCGTGTCGTTGCCGCTGCCGCCATCGACCTGGTCGAAGCCACCGTTCGTCGTGAGCGAATAGGCGCTGGTGACGGTAACGATAATGTCGTCGCCGGCCCCACCCGATAAGATGTTGCGTCCGACATTACCGGTGATGATGTTGTTGGCATCATTGCCGGTGCCGCTGATCGAGTCGGTGCCAGTCAGTGTCAGATGCTCCAAGCCATTGCCTAGAACGTAGCTGATGCTCGCTGAAACCGTGTCGGTACCGCTGCCGCCGAACTCGCTGACCTGATCGCCGAGATTGTCGATGACGTAGCGGTCGTTACCGGCTCCGCCGTTCATGACGTCCGCTCCGAGGCCCCCATCGAGTACGTCATTGCCGTTGCCGCCGTTCAGCGTGTCGTTGCCGGCTAGGCCGATCAGCACATCGTTGCCGTCACCACCGCTGAGGACGTCATTGCCAGTGGCGCCGGTGATGGTCTCATTCGCAGAGAAGCCGGACAGCGTGAGGTCGCCGATGAAGCCGTCGAAGTTAAACGCCGTGAACCCGCCTGTGTAGCCGTTGCCGATTGTCATGACGGTCACGAAGCCGTTGGCCGTCCCCACACCGTCGCGATCTGCCTGTAGCAGCAAGTCTCCGCCCGATTGGACCAGCCGCAGATGGCCGTCAGCGAAGGCGTTGCTGTTGGCGGTGTAACCGGTCAGGCCCAGGTTCAAGAAGTTGGTCATCTCGAACTTGTCACCCGCGTTGCCGATCTCAAAATCGTTTACGCGGCTCGTACGGGCGGTGGTCGCCACGTCCGTCGACAAAGCGGCGGTCGCGCCCACGCCGAACTGGATGAGGTCGGCGCCTGCTCCTAGAGTGAGCTGATAGTTGTTGACGGTGGTCGCACCACGCATGCTGATGCTGACGGTATCGTTGCCTGAGCCGGCGTTAATTGCGGCGCTGGCCACACCACTTAGGATGATGCGGTCATTGCCCGCACCCCCATCGACGGTCACGATGTCAAGGTTACGATCGTTTGATGTCGCGCCCAGCGCCGCATAGGTTGCGCTCGACAGGCCTGCGGCATTCGCCGCGAGCGCCGACGACAGCGTACCGCTGCGCAGCTCGATAAAGTCGTCGCCAGCGCCGCCATCCATGTTGACGTTGGTCGCGACCGTCCCCGCAACGCGGGTTACCAAGATGCTGTCGTTACCGCCGTAACCGAACAACGAGTCCGTTTGGCTAAGTGCGGTGGTGGAGGAAACGGCATTGTCGATAAGCAGATTGAAGTCGTCGTTGCCGCGCAGGGTGTCGCCAAAGTTCGAGCCAGTCAGATACTCGATGTCGACCAGCGTATCGACACCTTCGCCGCCCGTATCTTGCGCGACGCCCTGGAGCCGCAGGTCGACGTTCACGCCTGCCGTCGAGTTGACATAAGTGGCGGTATCCAGTCCTTCGCCGCCATTGAGCGTGTCGTTGCCAAGCCCGCCGGACAGCGTGTCGTTACCGTACCAGCCGTCGAGGACGTCGTCGCCGGCGTTGCCCACCAGCGTGTCCAAGGTGCCGCCACCGCGAACGACGTCGTTGCCGCTGCCACCACGGAAAATTACGCGCTCAATGCTAGTGAAGGAACCAATGTCGACGCCGTCGCCGATGATCGCACTGTTTCCCGCCAGGTTGCCAAGGTCGAAGCGGATTCCTGCCGTGTGATCCGTATAATACGCGTAGGCGAGATCAGTGCCGTCGCCACCGTCATACGTGTCGTTACCGCCATCGTTGGTATAAACGGTGCTCAGTCCGGCGATGGTCGCGTTGGCGATGCCGCCGACGAGGATGTCGTCGCCGGCGCCGCCGCGCAGGATGTCGTTACCCAGACCACCAATCAAGCTGTCGTTGCCGTCGCCGCCCTCGAGCACGTCGTTGCCGTCGGCCGTCGTTGCCACTGTGCTCAACGTATTGACATAGTCACCGAAGATCACGTCATTACCGGCACCGCCGATCAACGTGTCAGCCAGACCGTTGCCGATCAGTAAATCCGCAACCGCGCCGCCGACCAGCCGGTTGGACGTGGTGTCACCGCCCCGCAGGGTGTTGGTAAGGGTTGCCGCACCGATTAGGTTCTCGATCCCACTTAGCGTGTCGCTGCCACCGAAAGTGCCGGTTGTCTGGGCGGTAGTGGTGTTGAGGTTGACGGTGACCGACGACGTGGAAGTGGAATAATCGACCGTGTCCAACCCGATGTCACCGGTATAGGAATCTGCGCCGCCGCCATCGAAGAAGATATTGTCGCCATTGTCGCCGATGACTGTGTCGTTACCAGATCCGGTGCGAACGTTTTCGAACCCAATTATGGTGTCGTTGCCCACGCCCTGAGCGGTCAGCGCCGTGAGGTTGACCGTCACCGCCGTCGCACCGCTGAAGGACACTGTGTCAATGCCTGCGCCACCGTCGAGGACGTCGTCGCCAAGGCCACCCTCGATTACGTTGGCGTTGTCGTCGCCGACCAAGATGTCGTTGCCGGCACCGCCCATGAGGTTTTCGATACTATGTAAGGTGGCGATCGCTGCGCCAGCAATGTTGGCGGTTCCGTCATTCGCGCCGTTCAGCCGCGCCGTGACGTTGGCGGTGTAGTCTGCGAACGAAGCAGTATCCGACCCAACGCCTCCATCGAGCAGGTCGACGGTGCCGCCCACATTCGCACCGGTGCTGAGCGTATCGTTGCCCGCGCCGCCCGAGACGGCGTTCGCGGTAGTATCGCCGCTAAGAGTGTCGTTAAACGCAGAGCCCAGCAGGTTCTCAAACCCGTTTAGCGTGTCGGTGCCCGCGTTAACCGTATTCTGTGCAGCGCCTTGGAGCGTAAGGCTTACCGTCACGCCGGTACTAGCGCCTGCGTAAGAGGCGGTATCGCTGCCCGCGCCGCCGGCCAGAGAGTCGTTGCCGAGGCCGCCTTCGATGACGTTAGCGTCGGCGTTGCCGATCAGGGTGTCGTTGAGTGCCGAGCCAATCAGGTTCTCAATGCCCGTCAGGGTGTCGCTACCTGCCGCGACCGTATCCTGCGCCACGCCCTGCACGTTCAGGTCGACCGTCACGCCCGTCGTCGAGCCAGCGCTGAAGGCGTTCACGAAAGACGCGGTGTCGTTGCCGTTGCCGCCACTCAGGATATCGTTGACGATCGTTCCTTGCAGGAAGTCGTTGCCCTCGCCGCCGTCCGCTACCAGGCTGCTAGTGTTGTTAGCGGCGACCGTTGTTGTCACGACCGCTGCGTCTTGAAGTGAGATGTTCAGCTGATAGGTCTGCCCGGCCGTCAAAGGCTGGGCAACGCTTCCGGTTGCAGCCGAGTACTGACCAACGCGGAGGTAGTAGGTACCTACGGTGGCAAAAGTATAGGTGATGTAGGCGTCGTCGTTGACTGTCGTGCCAAGATCGCCCGGGCCGGTGTCGTTGCTGGCCAGCACGGTGCCAGCGCTGTCAACCAACTCGATAATGCTGTCGCTCAGCGTGCCGGTTCCGTCAATGTCGAAGATCGCCTGCGACCCGGCCACCGTCACGTCGACCCGGTAATACTCCAAAGAGCCGCCTGCCGCCGCGGCATTCACGGTCGCGTGTGGGATGCTGGCCGAACTCGTGATGTTCACGTTGGCGTCGACGTCGTAGAAGCCCGCAGTGGCCACCGCCGTCGCGATGCTGTCGTTGTTAACCGTCTGCGGCTTGGTGATGTCGGGCTGCGACGGTGCCGAGACGGTCGTGGTGGTTGTGAAGCCGCCGCCAATCAGGCGGTCGTCGCCGGCACCGCCCGACAGAGTGTCGGCCCCGCCGGCTCCGCCGCTGAGGATGTTGTTCTGGCTGTTGCCAATCAGGGTGTCGTTGCCGACGGTGCCCCCGATATTCTCGATGTTGCGCAGGGTGTCCGTCTCGCCATCGTGGGTCACGACGACGTCCGCCCCGGTGTCGTTCATGGTGACGCTTACGCCAGTGATATTGGTGAAGATCACCGCGTCGCTGCCGGTACCGCCGTCGAGAATGTTGTTAGCAGTGTTGCCGACAAGGACATCATTGCCCGCGCCGCCCTTGACGTTCTCGATCAACGAACGGGTGTCGTTGTCGTAGAGCAGCGACATGGCAATGTTGCCGGGCGCCAGAGCGGTCAGCCCCTGATAGGCTAGGCTGTTGGCCAGCTGCGCCTGATCGAAGGTCGAAAATTCGCCCGGACGCAGGTCGACCGTGACGCCGTTCGAATAGTTGCTGACGTCGATCGTATCGTTGCCACCGCCGTCCCAGACCGTGAGGAAGATCTTGTTGCCCGACGGCACACCTTGGCCAGCGCCGTTGATAAACATTTCCCCGGTTGCTTGGCTGAAGGTGTAGACGCTGTCGCCGGAATTGGTGCTGTAGTTGGCGCCATACAGATACTGCAACGCGGCCAAATCGTACTGCATGTACGTCTGCGGTTGGTTGATCTTTTCGCCAGCAAAGTTGCTGTTGGTGAACGGCGCGGGCGTATAGGTCATCAGCGACCACGCCTGCCCGTCACGGTCCGGGGTCAGCGACTGGGTGCCGTAGCGCGGCGCGGTCCCGAAGTAGGAGGACAGATCGCTGAACGTGTAATCCTGGTGCCCGTGCTTCAGCCCCATGGTGTGGCCGATCTCGTGCATCATGGTGGCGTAGCCCCACGTGCCCTTAAAGGCGAGGTCGTAATAAGGTTGGCTGGTGCGGCCGAACCAGATGTCGCCGGCCAAGCCCTTGGTATCGGACGGGAAGTTACCATAGGCGGACGCAACATCGTTGTCGGCGCTCTGCGAGATGCGGATGTTGGCGTGAACCGTGTCCGTATCCGTGATCTCAGTGAACGTCAGGCCTGTTGCCGCTGAGAGCTGAGCGAAGGCGGCACGCGCAGCGACTTGCTGCTGCGTGCCCAGATCAATGTGATAGAGGCTTACACCGTTGGTGTCGTAGCCGCTGCCGTTATAGTTCGAGCCTGACGTCGGGAAGCTGTAGGTGAGGTTCAGGCTACCCCATTTGGAGCCGATCAGGGTGGCGTCGACGTTGCGGTTGCCCGTGAAGAAGTGGCTTCCGTCCGGATTGGTGCCGAGCGGCAGCAGCGTGCCGATATTGTTGCCGACCGGATTGGCACTGGTGGGATCGACGCCGAGCGAATTGGCACTCTTTGGGGTGGTGCCGTCGGCTTCTTCGTCGGCGATCGTCACTTGGTCGATTTCCGATAGCGTATCCCACGTAAGGTCACCGTTGCCGATGGGCGATTCTGTCACGGTGTTGCCGAGCAGGGGATCGGTTTCAGCGGGCCGATTTCGAATACCGATCACCACGTCGTTGGGCGCAATGCTACCGTGATCAGAGATGCTCATTGATAGTCCCCTCTTATGACACAGGCCCGCTTCTGCGGCTGGTTTCACTCGCAATCGATGACAATTACTTCATGTATTCACGGTACGCGGGAACCGGTCAATAGCGAGTTTGACCAATGTGATGCGAGTCTTCAACTCGGCACAAAACACCGTGAGGGGCGATGCAAGGGACCGGCTACAGATCAGCCTGAAGATTGACGGTATCTGAAAGCAGGCCGCGGTGGATGCTGCCTGTGCCCCCTTTTGCTCATGGCTAACACCGCTCCGTCTCGACCACTCGTGACTCTAGGCTGGAGTTCGCTTATCAACAGCGGTGTCCAAGGGACGGAGAACGCCATGCTCCGCAATTTTCTATCAATTTTTGCGGCGCTCGCCGTATCCACGCTTTCACCCCAGGATGCCGCCATGCGCAGGTCCAGTCCCGTTTTGAAAACGATCGCTTTAAGTTCAGGCAAGGCAAGGCTGGATTCGCCAGCCCCTAGTTCGACCGGGCAAGACGCTAATGACCGCGACCAGGCCGCTCAGGGACCAATCCCAGTGCCGGTCTCTGCAGCAGGGGTCCCCAGCCGATCCATACCGACGCATACCCCGGTGGATTTGCCCGCAGGGGCTATAGGACGCCGGACCTTGTCCACGGCGTTCGTTAGGGTAGGAGCTGACGGTCATCTGACGGTGGAATTGCACGATGGGCGTGTGCTGGTTCTTCGCGACGTGGTCATGCGGCGCAAGGACTATTGTGGCATGCAAGTGCTCGAGGGCCTGAAAAAAACTAAGTATTGCGGTGGCTACGCGGACATCGCTGCGGCGCGAGCGGGGGGCTGACGACCAATAATAAATAACGTCGTTATATGGCTTGCGCGTAGTTAGCCCGTGTCGTCCCGCGTGCAGGGGAGGGCGCGCATACCGCCCCCAACCTTCTGGTGTCGGTTGGTGATGACGCATTTTGGGGCTAGCGGACTGTTCCGACCTTATGCCTGAAGTCGCTTATCGACTATTCGCTCGTGCGCGGCCCATTCTTACCGGCCGTTTTCTAAATTGGCTTGTTGTCAAAGTTCGACGTGTTCCGCATCACTGACGACTGTGCGATCGTAATTATGCTGGCACCCGCGCGGCGGTCCGATACCTGTCAGCTAGGCCGTGATCGGCTCGCGCCGGCGCATGGCATCCATCAAGCGTGTTTGAAACGCAGTTCGCCTTTGCGTAGAAGCAGGCGCGGCGCCTGTGATTACCTTTCAAATGACCTGACCGGATTTCGCCTGGATAACAGCGAGCATATAGCGCGGTCTATTGGTGAAAGCCGGGACGTGTATTAAACAGCGAAGCCCACTAATCATTGACAGGAATTCCGAGTTCGCTTGTTTACCCGCTCGCGCCATCATTCTCGAAATGCCCGCTCACTGAGCCGAGTAAAGGGCGTCAAGAGGTAGGACAAAATTGACCGCTTCTCACCAATCAGGTTGACGTCGGCGGTCATTCCGGGACCGATCGGCAGCTGGCGTCCGTTGGGATCACGGAAACTTTGAGCATCGGCGCGAACCCTAACGATATAGTGGCTCTCGCCGGTCCGTTCCTCGACCGTGGCGTCTGGCGAGATGGTGGTGACGTGGCCGTCCATGCCACCATAGACTCCGCTTTCGTAAGCGGTGATGTTGACCTTGGCGTGCTGGCCGATGCGGATCGAGGCAATGTCCTTTGGCGCGACCATCGCTTCGATCGTGAGCGCGTCGGCGCTTGGCACCACCTCGGCGATCGGCTGGCCGGCGCCAATGCTACCCCCGACGGTGGTCACCATCACCCGATTGACCTTGCCGTCGAGCGGGGCAACCACGGTAGCGCGACGGACCTTGGCAGCGAGCGCGGGCATCGCTTGGCGCCGTGCCGCACGCTCGCCTTGCGCGGTAGCAAGCTCGGTACCCGCCTGCGCGCGCCATGCTTGGCGGCCCTGTGTAAGCGCCGCGCGCGCCTCGCTGACCCCGGCCTCAGCGCGCGAGATCGCCGCGGCTGCCTGAGCCGCATCGGTACCCGACACGGCAGCGTCGTTCTCCAATTGGATCAGCGTCGCCTGCGGTTCGATTCCACGCTCAACTAGCGGGCGGATGAGGTCGAGCTGGCGTCGCGCGGTGTCGCGCGCAGTGACCCGCGACTGGTAGGCTGAGCGTGCCTCTGAGACGGCGCGCTGCGCACCCGACTCGCGCGCTGCAGCGCCCGAGGTGAGACTTGCGAGGTCGGCGATCCGGGCGGCGTGAAGCGAGCGCTCAATACCGATCTGTTCGACCATGGCAGGGCTTGTTGGGGCCGGATAAATAGGATCGCGGCCAGCAATCTCGGCCTCCAACCGTGCGATCTTGGCTGACAAGGCGCCGACAGTCGCCTCCGAACTGCCAAAATCGGCACCTGCTTGCGTTTGGTCGAGCAGGACTAGCGACTGTCCGCGGCGGACGATGTCGCCTGCATGAACAAGGATCTGCGAGACGATGCCCCCTTCGAGGTTGCTGACCACTTGGAGTCGGCTCGAAGGCACCACCCTGCCCGGAGCGTGGACGGTGCGGTCGAGTTCTGAAAGCGCCGCCCAGATAACGAACAGAACGAAGAAGCCGAAGATCAGCCAAAGGAGAAGATTCGACACCGCCTTGGGATGAATGCGGTCGGCTAGGTCTTCGAGATGGGTGTCTGTCATACGATTGCCTCAGGCCGGGCCGCGACGCTGGAGCGCCTGAAGAACGGCGTCCCGCGGACCATCCTGGACGACCTTGCCGGCCTCCACAACGACAACGCGCTCGACCAGCCGCACCAGCGCCGGACGGTGGGTGATGAGAAGAAACGTGCGGCCCTTCAGCTCAGCTTCCAGCCGGGCGATGAGCTGCGCCTCGGTGACGTTGTCCATAGCACTGGTCGGCTCGTCGAAGATCAGGAGCTGCGGCCGTCCTGCAAGCGCGCGAGCAAGTCCAATAGATTGACGCTGCCCGCCCGATAGCCCCTCACCGCGGTCGGCAAGCTTCAAATCGTACCCGTTCGCGATCCGGCCCATAAAGCTATGTGTGCCCGAGAGTTCAGCCGCGCGCAGCATCTCCATATCATCAATTCCCGGTCGACCGAGGACGATATTCTCCCGTACAGTGCCACTGAGCAGAGCGCTGTCTTGAATCGCGGTGCCGATGAGGCTTCGCAAAGCGACGGCGTCATACTGACGCACGTCGGTGCCGTCGATCATGACTAGGCCTGCCTGGGGCTGGTAGAGGCCGAGGATAAGCCGCGCTATGGTCGACTTGCCGGAGCCGACCTTGCCAAGGAGCGCCACTCGCTGCCCGGCGGGGATTACGAGGTCGAGCCCATCGAGCGTCTTTTCGGCCGCGCCGGGATAACGAAACTCGATTCCCCTTAGCTCTATCCGCCCGTCGATCCGTGCTGGGCGGAGCGCAGTCTTTGCCGCCTCTTCAGAGCCGGTTTCCATCATCGTGTTGATCTGCTTGTAGGCGGTGCGTGTCGCCGACAGTCGCGAGAGAAGCGAAGCAATCGTCGCGAGCGGCTGCACCGCGCGTCCCGACAGGATAGAGCAGGCAACCAGTGCGCCGGTTGTCAGGCGATGGTCGTCAATCAGGAACACACCCGCGACCACGGTACCTGCGTAGGCCAGGGTGTTTGCCGACGACGCAACGGTAGTAGCGATGGTCGACACCAGCCGCGAACGGGTGGAGCTATCCGAATGGCTTTCCATCGCCTTGCGCCAGCGTTGGCTAAGGAGACGTCCTGCACCCGCCGACTTGACCATCTCGAGCGCACCAACTGTCTCGACCAGCACCCCCTGCTTAGCGAGCCCCTCACTCATTGATCGCGCAGAGAGGCGATCCATCGCAGGGCGGGTCAGAATGCCCGCACCGATCACGACCGGAATGGCGGCGAGCGGTACGAACACGATCATTCCGCCCAAGATTGCGATAAACACCAGCGTCACGACAATAAACGGCACATCGACCAGCGCGGTCATTGTGGCCGACGCGAAGAAATCGCGCAGTGTCTCGAGCTCGCGCATCATGCCGGTCAGCGCACCGGTCGACCCCTTCTTCTCATCAAGCCGGATCGCGATCAATCTTCGAAATACCCGTCCGCCAATGTCGTGATCGATATCGGCACCAGCGAGATCGGTGAAATAGGCACGTAGCACTCTGAGCAGGAAGTCGAAGACGATGACGACCATAAGGCCAATCGACAGCGCGGTCAGCGACGACCAGGCGCTGTTAGGGACGACGCGGTCATAAACGGTCATTGTGAAGAGCGAGGTCACGAGTCCGAAGATGTTGATCATCGCCGCCGCCAACGCGACCTTGATGTAGGTCGATTTGTTACGCAGCATCGGCTCGACCAGCCACGGCGCGAAACGCGGGCGCGGATGGGCGACAAGATCGGTTTCCCCGTCAGCAGAATGGTAAACGGTCATCGCAGGGTCTCCGACGCACTAGGGTCGATCCCCAGCGTGGGCAACAGCCTACCGGTCCGGGCGAGAAGAGCGTAGCGAGCGGAATCAAGCTCGATCAACGATTGGACGTAGCGTGCCGCTACTCCAAAATAGTTGCTCTGCGCACCAAGCAGTTCGAACACCGTCCCGCGCGCGACCCGAAAGCGCTCGACGAGTGCATCGCGTGAACGGCGACTGGCGAGGTAGTTGATTTCCAGTGCTTTCTGCGAGTCCTCCAGCGCCGCCACGTCGGATAATGCAATCTCAGCATCGCGCTGAAGTTCGATCCGGGTGCGGCTGAGCCGCGCGTCGGCGCGCGCCACTCGCGCCTCGGCCTGGCTGACACGGGGGCCGGCGCCGCCTCCGATACGCATGGTGAGGTTGAGGCTGCCACGCACATCATAATCACGCCTAGTCTCGATCACGCCGTAGCGCCCGGCATCGACTGAGACGCCGAGTTGGGGCAGCCGGTCGGCGCGCAGCGCTTTGGCATCGCGCTGGGCAGCAGTAACTGCAAGCCGCGCCGAACGTGCCGCAGGCAGTTTGTCGGTATTGGCGGCAAGTCCCTCGCGGACGATACCGTCGAGCGAAGGCACCGGCGCGCGTGCGAGGTCCGCCGGGGGTGGTGCTCCGATCACAGCTGCATACTGAGCCTCCGCGTTCAGCAGTTGACGCCGGAAATCGGCACGCTGCGCATCGGCAGAGGCGATGTAGCTGTCCACTTGGGCGACGTCAGCGGGGGCGGCAGCACCCTGACGGACTCGAGTCTCCACCGCGCGGCGCAACTCTTGTTGGGTCGTCGAGTACGCGCCAGCGAGACGCACCAATACGCGGTAGCCGTAGACCGAGTACCAAGCCGAAACCGCCTGTAGCGCAACCTGACTGCTAGTGTCCTCGATGTCGGCGCGCGCTGCCTCCAGTCGGGCCTCGCTAGCGCGGATGCGATTGAGGCTGGCGCCAAAGTCGATGACCGGCTGCTGGATGCGGACCAAGCCATCAGTCCGCTCGCGTGGACGTGATCGTTCCAGAACGTTGCCCGGGTCATTGGAAAAGGCACGACTGATGACCCGGAAGCTGGTCAGCGACAGGTCGGCTGTGGGGAACAGCGCCCGCTCACGCGTCTCGCGGCGGACCGCATCAGCCTCATCTGCCTGCGCCTCAATCTCGCCAAGCGCCGGGTTGCGTGCCACTGCCTCTGCGATTGCATGATTGAATGTCGTTACGGGTGCCGCACTACGTGCGATCGCCAGGATCGGGTCGTTGAGGGGGTCGATCCGCAGCGGATCGCCGCTTGGACCGGGCAACCCACCCTGCTGCGTTAGTCCGAGCGGTTCGGGTGCGGGCATAGCGGAGGGATCAACCCGGCTGCTATAAAGCTGCGTGACGGCGGGCGCGGTGGGAAGAACGACAATCGGGCCGGTGGGGCTCGGCGTCGGCACCGCCGGCAGAATTTGGAGTGGCAGCGTTGGCGCGGCAGGCGGTAAGGGGCGGGGGGTTGCGCCTTGTTGCGGGTCGACCACCAAAGACCCCGCCGGGGGGGGCGCGGCTTGAGGCGAAAAGGCGTGGGCTGACGCTGTGCTTACGAGCAGGGTCAGTCCTGTGACCACCCGGCCAGCAATCAGTCCCTTGTGCTGTTCCCCAATGCCGCAATGCCGGCCGACACCAGCCATCCAGCTCGTCATGACGCTTGCAAGTCCAATCCCCCCGGGGCCGTAGGCACCGAACGCGTCATAGGCGCCTCCCCAGCGCGTGACGGCATCCTGCGTCTCAGTTACCCTATCCCCGTAAGCTCAATCGCTCATCTTGGAACAGGTTACAAGCC
>Ga0265798_10002888_pt1 | contig 24916 bp, 23 predicted proteins | sample P3T30metagenome_FD_192430 | JGI IMG/M metagenome (GOLD analysis project Ga0265798, IMG submission 192430) | Plant litter microbial communities from East Loma Ridge, Irvine, California - P3 T30 | ecosystem: Environmental > Terrestrial > Plant litter > Unclassified | place: USA: California...
GTAATCTGTTTTGTTGTTGGAATTACAAGATTATTCGCATAGAAATAGAAAACAAGCCTTTTTAGTGGCAATATTTTGTTCTATCTACAACGAGTGACCGGTACAACCCTTCCTTCACATCGATTCTTGCCTGCAGGGCTTTGAGCCCTGACATGGGTCGTAGTTCGGACAGAGTGTTGCAGAGGTCGCCCCCAAAGCCTGGAGTTCTTCACATGCATCCCCGCGTCCTTGAGGTCACCCAACGGCTGATTGCGCGTAGCCAAGCTACCCGCAAGCACTACCTGCAACTGATCGACAGCGCCGCCAGCGACGGGCCCATGCGCGGCAAGCTGCAGTGTGCGAACTTTGCCCACGGAGTAGCGGGGTGCGGCACCGAAGACAAGCACCAACTGCGCATGATGAATGCGACCAACATCGCAATCGTTTCGTCATATAACGACATGCTCTCGGCGCACCAGCCCTACGAAACCTACCCGGAGCAGCTCAAGCAGGCGTTGCGCGAGATCGGCTCGGTCGGCCAGTTCGCCGGTGGCGTGCCGGCCATGTGCGATGGCGTGACCCAGGGCGAGGCTGGCATGGAACTGAGCCTGGCCAGTCGTGAAACCATCGCGCTGTCCACGGCCGTGGCCTTGTCCCACAACATGTTCGATGGCGCCCTGATGCTCGGCATCTGCGACAAGATCGTTCCGGGCCTGATGATGGGCGCGCTGCGCTTTGGCCATCTGCCGATGGTCTTCGTCCCCGGCGGGCCAATGCCGTCGGGCATCTCCAACAAGGAGAAGGCCGATGTTCGCCAGCGTTATGCCGAGGGCAAGGCGAGCCGTGAAGAATTGCTCGAATCGGAGATGAAGTCCTACCACAGTCCGGGCACCTGCACGTTCTACGGCACGGCCAACACCAACCAGTTGCTCATGGAAGTGCTGGGATTGCACCTGCCGGGGGCCTCGTTCGTCAATCCCAACACACCGCTGCGCGATGCGCTGACTCACGAGGCGGCCCACCAGGTGACACGCCTGACCAAGGCCAACGGCGAGTTCACGCCCATCGGCCGCATCGTCGATGAAAAGTCGCTGGTGAATTCGATCGTCGCCCTGCACGCGACGGGCGGTTCGACCAACCACACCCTGCACATGCCGGCGATCGCCATGGCTGCGGGCATCATCCTGACCTGGCAGGACATGGCCGATTTGTCCGAAGTGGTGCCCACCCTGTCCAACGTCTATCCAAACGGCAAGGCTGACATCAACCATTTCCAGGCAGCTGGCGGCATGGCTTTCCTGATTCGCGAGCTGCTCGCAGCGGGCCTGTTGCACGAGGACGTGAACACGGTGGCCGGTCATGGCCTGAGCCGCTATACCCGCGAACCGTTTCTGCAAGAGGGCCGGCTGGTCTGGCGCGAGGGTCCCGAGGCGAGCCTCGACGAAACCATCCTGCGCCCCGTGGCACGGCCTTTCTCGGCCGAGGGTGGATTGCGCGTGATGGAAGGCAATCTGGGTCGGGGCGTCATGAAAGTGTCTGCCGTGGCGTTGGCGAATCAGGTAGTGGAGGCGCCTTGCCGCGTGTTCCAGGACCAGCAGGAGCTGGCCGATGCGTTCAAGGCCGGCGAACTGGAAAAGGATTTCGTCGCGGTCATGCGCTTCCAGGGGCCGCGCTCCAACGGCATGCCGGAACTGCACAAGATGACGCCTTTTCTCGGCGTGCTGCAGGATCGCGGCTTCAAGGTCGCGCTGGTCACCGACGGGCGCATGTCCGGCGCGTCCGGCAAGATTCCCGCCGCGATTCACGTCAGTCCCGAGGCGGCCAGCGGTGGCCCGTTGGCCTTGGTGCGCGATGGCGATATCATCCGGGTCGACGGTGTCGAAGGTACCTTGCAGGTACGCGTCGATGCCCAGACGCTGGCCAGCCGCACCCCGGCGGTCGGCACCTTGGCCAATGGCGTAGGGTGCGGGCGTGAACTGTTCGGGTTCATGCGCCAAGCCTTCAGCTCGGCCGAGCAAGGCGCCAGTGCCTTCACTTCGGGGTTGGAGATTTTGCGATGACACTCGCCCTTATCGGCGACATCGGCGGTACCAACGCACGTTTCGCCCTCTGGGAAAACGATGCACTGCATTCGGTTCGGGTCTTCCCCACGGCAGACTACACCAGCCCCGAGCACGCCATCGGTGTGTACATGGCCGACCTCAAGCTGCAGAAGGGCGACATCGGCGCCGCGTGCCTGGCGGTAGCGGGCCCGGTGGACGGTGACGAGTTCCGCTTCACCAACAGCCATTGGCGCCTGAGCCGCAAGGCATTCTGCGCAAGCCTGCAGATCGGGCACCTGCTGCTGATCAATGACTTCACCGCCATGGCGTTGGGCATGACCCGTCTACAGCCCGATGAATACCAGCTGGTCTGCGAGGGCGAAGCGGATCCCGCACGTCCGGCAGTGGTCATCGGCCCAGGCACGGGGCTGGGCGTGGGCACGTTGATCGCCCTGCGCAACGGCTGGATGGCATTGCCGGGTGAGGGCGGCCATGTCGACCTGCCCGTCGGCAGCGCGCGCGAAGCCCAACTGCGCGCGCACATCGAAGCGCAGATCGGTCACGTCAGCGCCGAGACGATTCTCAGCGGTGGTGGGTTGTTACGGTTGTATCAAACTGTGTGCGAAGTAGACGGCCACACGCCTTCCTGCACCTCGCCTGCGGAAGTTACCGACGCCGGGCTTGCCGGCGACCCCGTCGCTCGGGAAACCCTGGAGCAATTCTGCCGCTTCCTGGGCAGGGTGGCGGGCAACAACGTGCTGACCGTGGGTGGTCGGGGCGGCGTGTACATCGTCGGTGGCGTGATCCCGCGCTTTCTCGACATCTTCATGCAAAGCGGTTTCGCCGAGAGCTTCGCCGACAAGGGCTGCATGAGCGATTACTTCAAGGGCATCCCGGTGTGGGTGGTCACGGCCGAGTTCTCCGGGCTGTTGGGCGCAGGCGTGGCCTTGCAACAGGCGCAGGCTTGAGCGTTTAATCAGCCCTTGAAAAAAGCCGGGCGTATCGACCCGGCAATGACAACAAGGACGCCCACGTGAGCACTGTCGGCAAATCGATCCTGCTGGTCGATGACGATCAGGACATCCGCGAACTGCTGGACACCTACCTTAGCCGCGCCGGTTTCGCCGTGCGCACCACGGCCGATGGCGCGGGCTTTCGCGAAGCGCTTGGCGCCGACGTCGGCACCGACCTGGTGATTCTCGACGTCATGCTGCCCGACGAAGATGGCTTCAGCCTGTGCCGCTGGATCCGCCAGCATCCGCGCATGGCCCAGGTGCCGATCATCATGCTGACCGCCAGCTCCGACGAAGCCGACCGCGTGATCGGCCTCGAGCTGGGAGCCGATGACTATCTGGGCAAGCCGTTCAGCCCGCGCGAGCTGCAGGCGCGCATCAAGGCGTTGCTGCGACGCAGCCAGTTCGCCAGCGAGCGCAGTGGCGAAGTACTCGGCTTCGACGACTGGCGACTGGATACCGTCAGCCACCGCCTGTTTCACACCGACGGCGAGGAGGTGTTCCTGTCCGGTGCCGACTTCGCCTTGCTCAAGCTGTTCCTCGACCATCCGCAGCAGATCCTCGACCGCGATACCATCGGCAACGCCACTCGCGGGCGCGAGCCGATGCCGCTGGATCGCATCGTTGACATGGCGGTCAGCCGCCTGCGCCAACGCCTGCGCGACAATGACAAACCCTCGCGGCTGATCCGCACGGTACGTGGTAGCGGCTACTTGCTGGCGGCCCACGTTGCGCCTGTTTAAGCCGCGCTCACTGCTGGGTCGCATGCTGTTGCTGACACTGCTGGCGGTGCTGCTGGCGCAGGGCTTGTCCAGCGTCATCTGGCTGTCGCAGCTGCGTGCCACCCAGCTCGAAGGGTTGGTGACCAGCGCCCGCAGCCTGGCCCACTCCATGGCGGCCAGCGTCAGCTATTTCCGCTCCTTGCCACTGGCCTATCGGCCGCTGGTCCTGGATCAGCTGCGCAGTATGGGCGGTACGCGCTTTTTCGTTTCGCTCAACGACAAGCCACTGGGTATGCAACTGCTCGAATCGACTGCGCGCAAGACTGCAGTGATCGATGCGGTTTCTGCAGTGCTCCGCACCCAGCTGGGCGTCGACGTGGATATCTCGGTGGCCTTCGTCAGCCCCGACGACCTGCGCATCTTCAATAGCGGCCTGAAGCTCGACGAGCTGCCGCGCTCCTGGGCGCACTACGCCTTGACCCTGGAACCGGTCAACCCGCCGGTGCTGGTCACCCAGATTCGCCTGGGACCCACCGAATGGCTGTACATCGCTTCGCTGTTGCCCGAACCCTATACCACGCTCGAGGAAGAGGGCCTGCCTGCCCAGCAGATCTGGTTCATCGCCCTGACCAGCGGGTTCCTGCTGCTGTTCATCGGCGTGCTTGTGCACTGGCAAAGCCGGCCCCTGAAACGCCTGGCCCGCGCCGCACGCGAGCTGTCGTTGGGCGAGGTGAGCAACGAACCGCCCATGGACGGCGGTGGCAGCGAGGTGGTGGAAGTGGCGCGTGCGCTGAATGCCATGCGCGAGCGCATCAGCCGCTACCTGACTGAGCGCAGCCAGCTGTTCAGTGCGATTTCCCACGACTTGCGCACGCCCATCACGCGCCTGCGGCTGCGCGTCGAACTGCTCGACGATCCAGCCCTGGAAGCCAAGTTCGGCCGTGACCTGGACGAGCTGGAATTGCTGGTCAAGGGCGCGCTGCAATGCGTCAAAGACACCGACATCCACGAAAACATCGAACGGGTCGATCTCGATCAGGTACTCGACTGCCTGGTAGAGCCCTATCTGGCGCCGCACGGCAACGGCCGAGTGACCCTGGAAGGCAAGGCGCGCCGGGCTTATACCGGCAAGCCGCTGGCGATCAAGCGCTGCATCGGCAATCTGATCGACAACGCACTCAAGTACGGCGACCGCGCGCACTTGTCCATCCATGACGACGCCGAGGCCTTCGTGTTGTACGTCGACGACGAAGGCCCTGGGGTGCCGGAGCAACGGCTGCAGAAAGTCTTCGAGCCGCACTTTCGTCTGGCCGGGACTCAGCAGGGCTACGGCCTGGGCCTGGGCATCGCACGCAATATCGCCCACAGCCATGGCGGCGAGGTGACCTTGCAGAATCTTCCGGCTGGCGGGTTGCGCGTGACCCTGGTGTTGCCACGCAAGGCGGCGTGAGACGTTCATGCGTGCTCACGCCAGCCGATCGAATGTCACCAGTCGGTGACATTTCCCCATCCCTTCGTTACCTGCGCCCCTGTGGCGATGTTTACACTCTCATGCAACGCAAGCATCAGACTTGCATCTGCATAACAACAAAAAAGGATGTCCCATGAACTCGCTCTCCCGCCTCGCCATCGTCGTTTCCCTTGCCTCCGTGTTCCCGCTCAGTGCCCTGGCTGCCGACTCCAAAGGTTCGGTCGAAGTGGTGCATTGGTGGACGTCCGGCGGTGAAAAAGCAGCAGTCGACGTGCTCAAGGCGCAGGTGGAGAAAGACGGTTTCACCTGGAAAGACGGCGCCGTGGCCGGCGGCGGCGGTTCCACCGCAATGACCGTGCTCAAGAGCCGCGCCATGGCTGGCAATCCTCCTGGCGTTGCCCAGATCAAAGGCCCCGACATCCAGGAATGGGGCAGCACCGGGCTGCTCAGCACCGAAGCCCTGAAGCAGGTTGCCGTGGATGAGAAGTGGGACAGCCTGTTGGTCAAGAAGGTGTCTGACACCGTCAAGTACGACGGCGAGTATGTGGCCGTTCCCGTGAACATCCACCGGGTGAACTGGCTGTGGATCAACCCCGAGGTGTTCAAGAAAGCTGGTATCGAAAAGGCGCCGACTACCCTCGAAGAATTCTATGCAGCCGGCGACAAGCTCAAGGCCAAGGGCTTCATCGCGCTGGCCCATGGTGGTCAGCCATGGCAGGACAGCACCGTGTTCGAAGACGTGGTGTTGTCGGTCATGGGCGCAGACGGCTACAAGAAAGCCTTCGTCGACCTCGATGAGAGCACCCTGACGGGTGAACAGATGGTCAAGGCGTTCACCGAGCTGAAGAAGGTCGCAACTTACATGGACCCCAACCGTGCCGGGCGTGACTGGAACATCGCGGCTGCCGACGTCATCAATGGCAAGGCCGGCATGCAGATGATGGGCGACTGGGCCAAATCCGAGTGGACCGCGGCAGGCAAGGTGGCCGGCAAGGATTACCAGTGCGTGGCCTTCCCCGGCACCGAGAAAGCCTTCACCTACAACATCGACTCGCTGGCCGTGTTCGAACTCAAGAACAAGGACGACATGGCCGCGCAGCAAGACCTGGCCAAGGTTGCACTGGGCACCGACTTCCAGAAAGTCTTCAGCATGAACAAGGGTTCGATCCCGGTACGTACCGACATGCTCGCCGAGATGGACAAGCTGGGCTTCGACGCCTGCGCCCAGACGGCGGCCAAGGACTTCCTGGCCGACGACAAGACCGGCGGCCTGCAGCCGAGCATGGCGCACAACATGGCCACGACGCTGGCGGTGCAGGGCGCGATCTTCGATGTGGTGACCAACTACATCAACAATCCCCAGGCTGATCCGCAGAAGGCCGCCTCGCAGCTGGCCAAGGCCATCAGTTCGGCCAAGTGAACATCAGGCTGACACACCCAGCCCTGTAGCACCGGCGCAAGCCGGGTCCCGATCGCCGCCGTTGCATCATGCATTCGCGGCGCTGCCGGACGCGGCTTGCGCCGCTGCTACACACCATCCAACGAAGCGGACATCTCAACATGAGCTCAACTGCTGTCATGCGCAGGGCTTCGCCCCTGGACGCCCTGCAGCGCTGGCTGCCCAAGCTGGTGCTGGCACCGAGCATGCTGATCGTGCTGGTCGGCTTCTACGGCTACATCCTGTGGACCCTGGTGCTGTCCTTCACCACTTCAAGCTTCATGCCCAACTACAAGTGGGCGGGCCTTGCGCAGTACGCGCGGCTGATGGACAACGATCGCTGGTGGGTCGCGAGCAAGAACCTCGCGGTCTTCGGTGGCCTGTTCATTTTCATCAGCCTGGTGCTGGGGGTATTCCTGGCAGTGCTGCTGGACCAGCGCATTCGCCGCGAAGGCTTCCTGCGCACCATTTACCTGTATCCCATGGCGCTGTCGATGATCGTCACCGGTACCGCCTGGAAGTGGCTGCTCAACCCGGCATGGGCCTGGACAAACTGCTGCGCGACTGGGGCTGGGAAGGCTTTCGCCTGGACTGGCTGGTTGACCAGGACCGGGTGGTCTACTGCCTGGTGATCGCGGCTGTGTGGCAGGCCTCGGGCTTCGTCATGGCGCTGTTCCTGGCCGGCCTGCGTGGCGTCGACCAGTCGATCATTCGCGCCGCCCAGGTGGACGGCGCCAGCCTGCCCACCATCTACCTGCGCATCGTCCTGCCGAGCCTGCGTCCGGTGTTTTTCAGCGCCTTCATGATTCTTGCGCACATCGCCATCAAGAGCTTCGACCTGGTAGCTGCGATGACGGCGGGAGGGCCGGGCTACTCGTCGGACCTTCCCGCGATGTTCATGTACGCCTTCACCTTCAGCCGGGGCCAGATGGGGCAGGGGTCGGCCAGCGCCATGCTGATGCTCGGCGCGATCCTGGCCATCCTGGTGCCCTACCTGTACTCCGAACTGCGGGGCAAACGTCAATGAACCCTATGACCGGCAAACCGGCCCTGACCTTCAGTCGCGTGGCGATCTACGCCGTGCTGCTGCTGGCCGCGGCCATCTACCTGGTGCCGCTGGTGGTGATGCTGCTGACCAGCTTCAAGACACCCGACGACATCCGCACCGGCAACCTGCTGAGCCTGCCGGAAGTGTTCACTGCCATCGGCTGGGTCAAGGCCTGGGGTTCGGTGGGTGGGTACTTCTGGAACTCGGTGATGATCACCGTTCCTGCCGTGCTGATCTCCACCTTCATCGGTGCCATGAACGGCTATGTGCTGTCGATGTGGAAGTTTCGCGGCTCGCAACTGTTCTTCGGCCTGCTGCTGTTCGGCTGCTTCCTGCCGTTCCAGACCGTACTGTTGCCGGCGTCATTCACCCTGGGCAAGTTCGGCCTGGCCAACACCACCACCGGGCTGGTGCTGGTGCACGTGGTGTATGGGCTGGCATTCACCACGCTGTTCTTCCGCAACTATTACGTGAGCGTGCCGGACGCACTGGTCAAGGCCGCACGCCTGGATGGCGCCGGGTTCTTCACCATCTTCGGCAAGATCCTGCTGCCCATGTCGATCCCGATCGTCATGGTCTGCCTGATCTGGCAGTTCACCCAGATCTGGAACGACTTCCTGTTCGGCGTGGTGTTCGCCAGCGGCGATGCACAACCGATCACCGTGGCATTGAACAACCTGGTCAACACCAGTACCGGGGTCAAGGAATACAACGTGGACATGGCAGCGGCAATGATCGCCGGCCTGCCGACGCTGTTGGTCTACATCTTCGCTGGCAAGTATTTCCTGCGCGGGCTCACGGCCGGCGCGGTCAAGGGGTAGCAACATGGCAACGCTGGAACTGCGCAACGTAATCAAGACCTACGGCAGCGGCTTGCCGGACACGCTGAAGAACATCGAGCTTTCGATCGACTCGGGGGAATTCCTGATCCTGGTGGGGCCGTCGGGCTGTGGCAAGTCGACCCTGATGAACTGCATTGCAGGCCTGGAGAACATCTCCGGCGGGGCGATCCTGGTCGACGGCGAAGACATCAGCGGCATGAGCCCCAAGGACCGGGACATTGCCATGGTGTTCCAGAGCTACGCGCTGTATCCGACCATGACGGTGCGCGAGAACATCTGCTTCGGCCTGAAGATCCGCAAGATGCCCCAGGCTTCGATCGACGAAGAAGTAGCGCGGGTGGCCAAGCTGCTGCAGATCGAGCATCTGCTCGAACGCAAGCCCGGCCAGCTCTCCGGTGGCCAGCAGCAGCGCGTGGCGATGGGGCGCGCACTGGCGCGGCGGCCCAAGATCTACCTGTTCGACGAGCCGCTGTCCAACCTCGACGCCAAGCTGCGGGTGGAGATGCGCACCGAGATCAAGTTGATGCACCAGCGCCTGAAGACCACCACGGTCTACGTGACCCACGACCAGATCGAGGCCATGACCCTGGGTGACAAGGTGGCGGTGATGAAGGACGGCATCATCCAGCAGTTCGGCACGCCGCAGCAGATCTACAACGATCCGGCCAACCTGTTCGTGGCCAGCTTCATCGGCTCGCCGCCGATGAACTTCATTCCGCTGCGCCTGACCCGCCAGGACGGTCGCCTGGTGGCGCTGCTCGACAGCGGCCAGGCGCGTTGCGAACTGCCGCTGGGCATCGCCGACGCGGGGCTGGAGGATCGCGAGATCATCCTCGGCATCCGTCCCGAGCAGATCGCCCTGGCCAGCGAGCAGGTCACGGGTTTGCCCACCCTGCGTGCCGAAGTGCAGATCACCGAGCCGACCGGGCCGGACACGCTGGTGTTCGTCACCGTGAACCAGACCAAGGTGTGCTGCCGCATGGCGCCGGATGCTGCGCCGGCCATAGGCGCCACCTTGAACCTGCTGCTGGACCCGAGCAAGGTCCTGATTTTCGATGCGGCCAGCGGTGCGCGCCTCGGCGCCACGCGAACCGCGCAGGAAGCTGCACCCTTGGGCAACGTGACCCAGTTCAAAGGACGCTGAATAGCGATATCGGCGGGCGGCCTGTCGCCTGTCATTGGCAAGACTGTACAACACGTCAATAACAATAAAAGAGGAAGAGGGATGAACAGCAGACTTATCACTAAACCCAGACTGATCGGCCAGTTGTCGATGCTCGGCGCCTTGAGTCTGGCCGGCAGCGTGCATGCCGCTGGGGCTTTTACCGAAGAGTCGCCGTGGATGACCGGTGACTGGGGTGGGGCCCGTACGGAGTTGCTGGAAAAGGGCTACGATTTTTCGCTGGAATACGTAGGGGAAGTTGGCAGCAATCTCGACGGTGGCTACAACGACGACACCACCGCACGCTACAGCGACCAGTTCGCCCTGGGCGTGAAGATGGACCTGGAAAAGATTCTGGGGTGGAAGGATGCGGAGTTCAAGCTGGCCATCACCGAGCGTAGCGGCCGCAACATCTCCAATGACCGGATCGGCGACCCGCGTGCCGGCACCCTGAGTTCATCCCAGGAAGTCTGGGGCAGGGGCCAGACCTGGCGGCTTACCCAGATGTGGTACAAGCAGGGTTATTTCGACGACAAGCTCAACGTCAAGATCGGCCGCTTCGGCCCTGGCGAAGACTTCAACAGCTTCCCGTGCGACTTCCAGAACCTGGCGTTCTGCGGTTCGCAGGTCGGCAACTGGGTTGGCAACATCTGGTACAACTGGCCGGTCAGCCAGTGGGCGTTGCGTATCAAGTACAACATCACCCCGGAAGTGTATGCGCAGGTGGGCGTGTTCGAGCAGAACCCCTCGTACCTGGAAACCGGTAACGGCTTCAAGCTCAGCGGCAGCGGCACCAAGGGCATGATCCTGCCGGTTGAACTGGTATGGACGCCCAAGCTCAACGACCTGCCGGGCGAGTATCGCCTGGGCTACTACTACAGCACGGCCAAGGCCGACGATGTGTATGAAGATGGCAATGGCCAGGCGGCTGCGGTCTCCGGCGCCAGCTACAAGTCCCACAGCAGCAAGCACGGCGCCTGGATCGTCGCCCAGCAACAGTTGACCAGTCACAACGGCAGCGCCGCGCGTGGCCTGAGCATCTTCGCCAACGCCACCGTGCACGACAAGGACACCAACTTCGTCGACAACTATCAGCAGATCGGCCTGACCTACATGGGGCCCTTCGACGCCCGGCCCAAGGACGACATCGGTGTGGGCATCGCGCGCATCCACGTCAACGACGACGTGCGCAAGAATCGCCGCCTGGTCAATGATCTGAACAACATCGAAGACTACGACAATCCGTCATACCTGCCGATCCAGGACACCGAGTACAACGCCGAGATCTACTACGGCTTCCACGTGACCAACTGGCTGACGGTGCGGCCCAACGTGCAGTACATCAAACATCCTGGCGGCGTGAACCAGGTGGATGACGCACTGGTGGCCGGGTTGAAGATCCAGTCCAAGTTCTGATTTGTGGTGTGCGCTTTCCGGGCGAATCAGGTCGCCCTTTTTTTCGACCTAGTAACGGGCTCACCGTAGGAGCGGTCATCGGCCGCGAATGCTGCCCCGCGGTGAAACTGGCACACCGCGGTGTTCTTTTCGCGGCCGCTGACCGCTCCTGCAGATCCATGTCCTTTGCCTGCATTCAGTCCAGGCCATCCCCAGCCGGGTAGCGACTCACGTTCAGGCTTTCCTTGATCTTCCTCAGGTGCGGCTGGAAATCCACGCCGCGCCGTAGCGTCATGCCCGTGGCCAACACATCGAGCACAGTCAATTGCACGATGCGCGATGTCATCGGCATGTAGATATCCGTGTCTTCAGGCAGGGGTATGTTCAGGCTTACGCTGCTGGCCTTGGCCAAGGGCGAGCCTGCTGCCGTCAGCCCTAGCACCGATGCACCGTTTTCCCGTGCCAGGCGGGCGACTTCCACCAGTTCGCGCGTGCGCCCGGTGTAGGAGATGATCACGAACAGCTCGCCGGTATGGGCAACCGACGCCAACATTCGCTGCATGAGGACATCGGCATGGGCCGACACCGCCAGGTTGAAGCGAAAGAACTTGTGTTGGGCATCGAGCGCCACCGGCGCCGACGCGCCGAGGCCGAAGAAGTGGATCTGGCGTGCCTGGATCAACATGTCCACGGCGCGGCTGACCAGCGCCGGATCGAGTTGCTGGCAGGCGCTGTCCAACGAAGCGATGGCACTGCCGAAAATCTTCTGGGTATAGGCCGCCGGGTCGTCGTCGGCTTCCACCGCGCGACTGACGTAGGCGGCGCCACTGGCCAGGCTTTGCGCCAGTTGCAGCTTGAGCTCGGGGTAGCCGCTGACGCCGAAGGAACGACAGAAGCGGTTCACCGTCGGCTCGCTGACCTTGGCGGCCTGCGCCAGAGCGGCAATACTGAAGCGGGTCGCCTGCTGCGGATTGAGCAGAATGACCTCGGCCACCTTGCGCTCGGCCTTGTTCAGCTCATCGAGGCGGCTCTGGATCTGTTCCAGAAGATTTCGCACACGGTCCATGGTATGTCCTTGGGTCTACTGCAGCGCCAGCGAGCATGTCTGGCCAGGCTGTCTTCACGGGTGGCTTATCCTACTGGGGGGCGCAGTGCGCCACCACCCGTATCTGTCTGAATGGGTAAATGTTGTGGTTATTACTACATTCTGCCTTGAATCGTGCCCTGAAAAAGGGTATTTCTACGTCAACTTGATAGAAGAACAAACATCATGCCCTCAATGACCGCAGGATCATGCACCTTTGCTCTTTTTGGCGCCCTGGGCGACCTGGCATTGCGCAAGCTGTTTCCGGCTCTATATCAACTCGATCGCGCGCAGTTGCTGCACGCCGATACACGCATTCTCGCCCTGGCCCGCGAGCCCGGCGACGAAGCCCATCACCTGGGTGTCATCGAGGCAGGGTTGCGCAAGTTCGTTTCCGACGCCCAGCTCGAGCCCGACGCGGTGCAGCGTTTTCTGGCGCGGCTGAGCTATGTGCACGTGGACTTTCTGGATGCCGACACCTACGTCGCACTGGCCGAGAAAGTCGGTGACGCCGAACAATTGATCGCCTACTTCGCCACACCGGCGGCGGTCTACGGCGCCATCTGCGAAAACCTGCACAAGGTCGGCCTGACCGCGCGTACCCGCGCCGTGCTGGAAAAGCCTATCGGCCACGACCTGGAATCCTCGCGCCGGGTCAACGATGCCGTCGCCCAGTACTTCCCGGAAAATCGGGTCTACCGAATCGACCACTACCTGGGCAAGGAGACGGTGCAGAACCTCATTGCCCTGCGCTTCGCCAACAGCCTGTTCGAAACCCAGTGGAACCAGAACTACATTTCCCACGTTGAGATCACCGTCGCGGAAAAAGTGGGTATCGAAGGGCGCTGGGGCTACTTCGACCAGGCCGGCCAGCTGCGCGACATGATCCAGAATCACCTGCTGCAGCTGCTCTGCCTGATCGCCATGGACCCACCGGCCGACCTGTCCGCCGACAGCATTCGCGATGAGAAGGTCAAGGTGCTCAAGGCGCTCGCGCCATTCACCGCCGACGGCTTGACCCAGCAGGTCGTGCGTGGCCAGTACATCGCGGGCTACAGCGAAGGCCGTCCGGTGCCGGGTTATCTGGAAGAAGAAAACTCCAACACCCAGAGCGATACCGAGACCTTCGTCGCGCTGCGTGCCGATATCCGCAACTGGCGCTGGGCCGGCGTGCCGTTCTACCTGCGCACCGGCAAGCGCATGCCGCAGAAGCTGTCGCAGATCGTCATCCACTTCAAGGAACCGCCGCACTATATCTTCGCGCCCGAGCAGCGCCTGCAGATCAGCAACAAGCTGATCATCCGCCTGCAACCGGACGAAGGTATATCGCTGCGCGTGATGACCAAGGAGCAGGGCCTGGACAAGGGCATGCAACTGCGCAGCGGGCCGCTGCAACTGAATTTCTCCGACACCTATCGCAGTGCGCGCATTCCAGATGCGTACGAGCGATTGCTGCTGGAGGTGATGCAGGGCAATCAGAACCTGTTTGTCCGTAAAGATGAAATCGAATATGCGTGGACATGGTGCGATCAGCTCATCGCCGGCTGGAAGAAATCCGGCGATGCTCCCAAGCCGTACGCGGCAGGTTCATGGGGGCCGATGAGCTCGATTGCCCTGATCACTCGCGATGGGAGATCCTGGTATGGCGATATCTGATTTGCAGTTCCCCAAGGGGGTCAAGGTTCACGATTGCGTGAGCGCACCGTTGCTGGCCGAAGCCCTGGCCGGCAAGGTCGCCGAGCAACTGCGCGAGGCGATCGAGCGCCAGAACGTGGCAACCCTGGTGGTTTCCGGCGGGCGCAGCCCGGTGGCTTTCCTGGAGTGCCTGGCGCGTCAGAGCCTGGACTGGTCACGGGTAGTGATCTCCCTGGCCGACGAGCGTTGGGTGCCCATCGAGCACGCCGACAGCAATGCCGGCCTGCTCAAGCGCCACCTGCTGGTAGGCGCGGTCGAGCAGGCACGTTTCGTCAGCCTGTACCACACCACTTCCAGCCAGGAGGAGGCCGCCGCAGTCGCCGATGACCTGCTCGGCCAATTGCCGCCGATCGACGTGCTGGTACTGGGCATGGGCGATGACGGGCATACCGCTTCGTTGTTTCCCGATAGCCCCAACCTTGAACAGGCTCTGGCGCTGGACAGCGAGCGCCGCTGCTGGCCCATGCTGGCGCCGAGCGTGCCGCATCAACGCTTGAGCATGAGCCGTGCGTTGCTGGCCTCGGCCCGTTTCAAGGTGCTGTCGGTGCAGGGCGAAAGCAAGTTGACCACGCTGCGCACTGCACTGGCCGGCGACGACGTGGCGCAGATGCCTATCCGCGCCTTCCTGCACTCCGCGCTGGATATCTACTGGTGTCAATGAATCAAGGAACCGCCGCTATGATCACCACCGAACAACAGCAACGCATGGTCGACAAAGTTGCCCGGATCGACGCCCTGGCGGCGCGTGCGCGAATTCTGCCGGTCATCACCATTGCCCGTGAAGAAGACATTCTGCCCCTGGCCGATGCCTTGGCGGCCGGGGGGCTGACCGTACTGGAAGTGACCCTGCGCTCGGCACTCGGGCTCAGGGCCATCCAGGTGCTGCGCGAGCAACGCCCGGAACTGCTGGTCGGTGCTGGTACGGTGCTGACCCGCGAAATGCTCGCCGCAACCGAGCAGGCCGGCTCGCAGTTCACCGTCACCCCCGGCGTGACCCAGGACATGCTCGAGGCCGGTGTGGAAAGCTCGTTGCCGTTGCTGCCGGGCATCAGCAGCCCGTCCGAACTGATGATGGGTTACGCGCTGGGCTATCGCCGCTTCAAGCTGTTCCCCGCCGAGGTGAGCGGTGGCGTGGCTGCCATCAAGGCGCTCGGCGGGCCCTTCCCGGAAGTACGCTTCTGCCCGACTGGCGGCGTCGGCCCGGGCAACATCAACAGCTACATGGCTCAATCCAATGTGATGTGCGTGGGCGGCTCCTGGATGCTCGACAGCCAGTGGATTGAAAACCGCGATTGGGCACGCATTCAGGAGTGCAGCGCGCAGGCGCTGGCTCTGCTCGACTGATTCGACTTCGTTAGGCGCTTCACGCTTGTCTTTCAGTGCGCTCGGTCGGCGCACTTTTTTTTGCCTGAAAGAAAGTTGCCAGACGGTTCAGCGCCCATCGGCGATGCGCGGCTTGCCATGCTTGACCCGCAGCGGATCGAGCAGGTCGGACAAGCCGTTGTGATCGATTTCCTGCATCAGCGCCAGCAGCCCACCTAGTTCACCTTTAGGAAAACCCTCGCGGGCGAACCAGTTCAGGTAATGCCCCGGCAGGTCGGCGATTACTCGGCCCTTGTACTTGCCGAAGGGCATTACGAAGGTCACCAGCGATTCAAGTTTTTCGGGGTTCATGACTGAATATTCACAAGGGTGTGGGTCTGCAAAAACGGCGTTGCGCGAGGTTACATGCATTCTGCACGGTCACAAAGTCATCGATCATGCATAAAGACAGCTTCGGAAAAACGTCGGCTATGTTAACTCTTTGATATAGATCATTTTTGTTTGCTTTGGAAGCTGGCACGAAGGCTGCTGTATGGACAGCATCCCAACGCGGTTTCCGATTTCCACAGGAATTCAAAAAGATGAATGATTCTGCCAAGACGGTTGTTTCCATCCTGAACAAGCTTATCGAGACCTGCAAGGACGGCGAGGAAGGCTTCAAGACCTGTGCCGAAGACATCAAGAATCCCGAACTGAAGGCTTTGTTCACCAAGCATTCCCAGGAATGCGCCGAAGCGGCCGGTGAACTGCAGGCCGAGGTCATCGCACTGGGCGGCACCCCGGAAGACTCCACCAGCGTGAGCGGTGACCTGCATCGTCGCTGGGTCGACGTCAAATCGATCTTCACCGGCAAGGATGAAGAAGCGGTGCTGAACGAAGCCGAGCGCGGCGAAGATGTGGCTTTGAAAGCTTACAAGGAAGCCTTGACCGAGGCGCTCCCGGCCAACATCTTCACCATTGTCGAGCGTCAGCTTGCCGGTGTGCAGCGCAACCATGATCAGGTCAAAGCCCTGCGCAACATCGCTCGCGCCAGCAGCTGAGCAGTCACGCTGTCGCTGTAAAGAAAACGCCCGCATCGGGCGTTTTTTGTTGGTCGATGTTCAGTGGCTGGCCGGCAATGCCGGTGTTCTGGAACCGTCGGTGCGATGGAACAGCCGCTCCAGTTGCAGATAGATCACAGGGGTGGTGAACAGCGTCAGCATTTGGCTGATCAGCAGTCCCCCCACCACGGCGATGCCCAGTGGCTGGCGCAGTTCGGCACCGGCGCCATAGCCGAACATCAGGGGTAGTGCGCCCAGCAGTGCGGCCAGTGTGGTCATGATGATCGGGCGGAAGCGCGTCAGGCAGGCTTTGTGAATCGCTTCACGGGCGTCCAGCCCTTCGCTGCGCTGCGCATGCAGGGCGAAGTCGATCATCAGAATGCCGTTCTTCTTGACGATTCCGATCAGCAAGACCAGGCCGATCAAGCCCATGATGGAAAAATCCTGTCCCCATAGCCATAGCAGCAACAAGGCACCCAGCCCAGCCGATGGCAGGGTCGAGATGATGGTCAGCGGGTGAACGAAGCTTTCGTACAGCACGCCGAGAATGATGTAGACCGCCACCAGTGCGGCCAGAATCAGCCAGGGCTGGCTGGCCAGCGAACTCTGGAAAGCCTGGGCAGCGCCCTGGAAGCTGCCAGCGATAGAGGCGGGCATGGCCAATTCGGCTTGCGTGCGTTCGAGCAAACCGACGGCCTCGCCCAAGGCCACGCCGGGCGCCAGATTGAACGACAGGTTGGCCGCCGGAAACAGGCCATCGTGGCTGATCGACAGCGGGCCCTGAGTGGGTGCCTCGACCTTGGCCACGGCCGACAGCGGCACCATTTCGTTGGTCAGGGGCGAGCGCAGGTAGGAGTACTGCAGACTCTGCGCCTTGCCGCGCTGATCGGCCTTGAGTTCCAGAATGACCTTGTACTGGTTGGTCTCGGTCTGGAATTCGTTGATCTGGCGCTGACCGAATGCATCGTACAGCGCCTGGTCGATGTCGCTGGTGGTCAGGCCGAAACGCGAAGCTGCCACCCGATCGATGCTGATGTGGGTCACGCTGCCACCCAGCTGCAGGTCGTTGGACAGGTCGCGAAAGGCCGGGTTGGCACGCAGTCGTTCGGTCAGGCGTTCGGTCCACAGGTTCAGGCTCGGCCCGTCGTTGCTCTTGAGCACGTACTGGTACTGGCTGCGGCTTGGCCCGGCGCTCAGGTTGATGTCCTGTCCGGCGCGCAGGTAAAGCACCACGCCAGGCACCTGGGCGAGCTGGGGCCGCAAGCGGTCGATGAATGCGCTGGCCGACACGTCGCGTTCGCTCTGTTCCTTGAGGCCGATCCAGAATCGCCCGGTGGCGATGGTCTGGTTGCTGCCGGTTACGCCCACGGCGTGGGAATAGGCCCTGACCGCCGGATCTGCACCGACGATACGGGCCAGGGCAAGGTGTTTTTCCTGCATGTCTTTGTAGGAAATGTCGGCGGCTGCTTCGGTCGTGCCGAGAACGAAGCCGGTGTCCTGCACCGGGAAAAACCCCTTGGGGATGAGCACGTAGCCCGCCACCGACAAGGCGACGGTCAAGCCGAACACGGCCAGGGTGACGCGCTGGTGAGCCAGTGCGCGGATCAGACCTTTGTCGTACCAGGCCAGCAGGCGCTCACTGAAGCCCGCGCGTGCGGCGTGTGCGGGGCGGCGCATGAACAGCGCGCATAGCGTCGGTGCCAGGGTCAGGGAAACCACCACCGAAATGAGGATGGTAGAGGTGGCCGTCAGCGCGAATTCCTTGAACAGGCGCCCGACCACGCCGCCCATGAACAGCAATGGAATGAACGCGGCGATCAGCGAAAAGCTGATCGACACTACCGTGAAGCTGATCTCGCTGGCACCCTTGATCGCCGCTTCACGCATGCCATCGCCAGCCTCCAGATGGCGATGGATGTTCTCCACCACCACGATCGCATCGTCGACCACGAAACCGACACTGATGACGATGGCCACCAAAGTCAGGTTGTTCAGGCTGAAACCCATCAGGTACATGGCGGCGAACGTTGCGATCAGCGAAACGCCCAGCACGCTGGACACGATCAGCGTGGCCGACAGCTGGCGCAGGAACAGGGCCATGACGGCCACCACCAGCAGCACGGCGATCAGCAGCGTCAGCTCCACTTCGTGCAGTGATGCACGGATGGTCTGGGTGCGGTCGTTGAGTACGGTGACATCCACGCTTGCCGGCAGCATCTCCTGCAGGCGTGGCATGGCGGCCAGTATGCGGTCGACCGTGTCAACGATGTTCGCACCGGGCTGACGGAAGATCGTCAGGTTCAAGCCTGGCTGATCACCTGACCAGGATTGCACATAGGCGTTCTCCGCACCCTTGATCACGGTTGCGACGTCCTTGAGTTGTACCGGTGCGCCATTACGGTAGGCCACCACCAGTTGCGCGTACTCATGAGCCTCGAAGAGCTGGTCGTTGGTGGCCAATGTGGACACGCTGGTGTCACCGTACAGAGCACCCTTGGCCAGGTTCAGGCTGGTCTGCTGGATGGCACCGCGCAGGTCGGCAAGCGTCAGCTCCAGCGCTGCGAGGCGCTCTGGGGCTGCCTGCACACGGATCGCCGGGCGTTGCTGGCCGGTGATGTAGACCTGGCCAACGCCCTCGATCTGGCTCAGTTGCCTGGCTAGCAGGGTTTCGGTGTAGTCGCTCAACACGTGGGTGGGCATCTGCGCCGAACTCACGCTGAGGATCAGCACCGGGCTGTCTCCCGGATTGACCTTGCGCCAGGTCGGCAGGTTGGGCATGTCCTGCGGCAAGCGTCCGGCTGCCGTGTTGATCGCCGCCTGGACCTCCTGGGCGGCGGTGTCGATGCTTTTGCTCAGGCTGAACTGCAGGATCAGGTTGGTCGAGCCCAGGGCGCTGCTGGAGGTCATCTGGGTCATGCCGGGAATGGCGCTGAACTGCACCTCCAGCGGCGTGGCCACCGAAGACGCCATGGTCTGTGGACTGGCGCCGGGCAGTTGCGCGTTGACCTGGATGGTCGGAAAGTCCGCTTCGGGCAGTGGCGCGATCGCCAGCCGGGTGAAAGCCAGGCCACCGAGCAACACCAGCGCCAGGGTCAACAGCACGGTGGCCACCGGATGGTCGATGCACCAGGCGCTGATCGAGCGCCCGGTGCTCATCGCAAGGTCGCTGCGTTGTCCACCGTTGGCTCGAGCACCTGTACGCGGGCTCCCGGCCTCAACCGCGATTGCCCGTCACTGACCAGCACGTCGCCCGCAGCGACGCCGTCTATCAAGCTTTGGGTCGACGTCTGGTAGCGCACCTGCACCGGCACCTGCTCGACTTTGGCGTCTGTGACGCGGTACACATAATGGCCTTCGATACCGCGCTGCACTACGGGCAACGGCACCACCAGAGCGTTGCGTTCGACGCCGACCTGCAAGCCGACACTGACCAGTTGGCCTGGCCACAGGGTGTGTCGGTCGTTGTGAAACTCGGCCTTGGCGCGGATGGTTCCGGTGCTTGCGGCAATCTGATTGTCGAGCAGCGTCAGGTGACCCTCACCCACCAGCTTGCCCGTTTCGGTATCGCCATCGAGGTAGGCGCGCACCACTGCCGGCTGCGGCCGGTCGAGCAAGGACTGCAACGTCGCCAGCTCCTGCTGGGGGAGCGAGAATTCCACCGCGATGGGGTCGATCTGGGTCACCGTGAACAAGCCTTCGGCATCGCTGACACGCAGGAAGTTGCCCGGATCCACACGGCGGATACCGACCCGACCGGTCACCGGAGAGTGAATCTGGGTGTAGGACAACTGCACCTGAGCGGCAGCGATGGCGGCCTGATTGCCTTGCAAGGTCGCGGTGAGCTGGTCGAACAGGGCCTGTTGTTCGTCGAGCAACTGGCGCGAAATACCATTGTCGCGACTCAGGTCCTTGTAGCGGCGCAGATTGACCCCTGCCACCTGCAACTGCGCCTGGCTCTGGCTGGCTTGCGCCCGCGCCTGAGCAAGGCTGGCGCGAATGGCACGATCGTCGATGCTGGCCAGCGCATCACCCTTGTTCACCCATTGGCCTTCCTTCACGGCGACCTGCGCCAGAACCCCATCGACCTGCGCGCGCACGGTCACGCTGTGCAGCGAAAGCACCGAGCCGATACCGGTGAGATAACGCGGCACATCGGCCTGCACCACGGTGATTACACGCACCGGGATGGGCATTGCCGGCACTGGCTTGTTCGCTGCAGTGCGATCAAGCAGCAGCCAGGCCGCGCCTGACACGACGACAAGCAGCAAGCCTGCCAGTAACAGCGGTCGGATGGCTATGCGCATGCGTATCGGACACCGGCAGGGGGAAGAGCTGGCAGTTTGACCTTAGTCGCGTTGCCTTGCCAAGCCCAAGCCCCGGCGTGATTGGTCGTGCGCAGGCCACGCCTGCCGCGCGCTCCTGATTCGGAAGGGAAAAAATCGTTCGGCTTCGCTGGAAATACACCAACAGTATCTATCGGGTTTTTCCTACGAGTTGCGCTGAATAGACCTATAGCGCCGCCCAGTTGATCACCAGAGACTTTCTTCCTTACAACAAGTCGATAAATGAAGGAAGGCCAGTGATCGTTATGGACTGTGTGAAGTATGGCAAAGGATTGCTGCTGGCGAGTCTGATTCCCGTGATGCTGGCGTTGCTGTACGTCAGCACGCTGCCGGCGGCGATCAAATGCTGTGCATTTCAACTGGCCCTCGCCCTGGGCATGCTGGTGTTGCTGTCGACCCGCGTGCCGTGGGTAAGGGTGCTGGTGGTCGCCTCGTTCATGCTCAAGTTCGCGGCCCTGGAGGCCCTCGACGAGAAAGCTGGCAACGTGCCGTTCATCAGTATTCTGTACGCATTCATTTTGCTGTGACGCTACTTGCCCTGTACCGAATCCCACGGGGTCACGAACGCCTTGCGGCTCTGTTTTTGGTACAGGCAGAGTTCTGCGCCAGGCTGGTTCTTCATGTGCGCCTGCGGGTAGCGGCCTTGAATGAGCACTGCGGTATAGCCCACGCGGTCTTCGAACTCGGCGGGAGCGCTGGCCACTCGGGCCTGTTTCAGGGTGGTGGCTTTCAGGCAGGTGCTGGCGACGCGCTTGTCGTGTTCCGCCCACGCCTGGTCGGTCGATGCCATCGCGTGGGTGGTGAAGCCGCCGAGTGCGAGCAACAGGGTCAGGTAGGTTTTCATGGTCGTGGTTCCTGCGCCTTGTGAACAGGCAGCCATTATGCCCAACTGGTGTTCATCTGCGTACCTGGACGCCTGCGCCAGGGCCCGGCTGTTTCAGCGTGCCTGCTCCGTGACGAAGCGCGCCGCGGTGATCAGGCAACCGGTGAGTTCCGGAGAGGAAAACTTGGTCAACACCGCGTTGGCACCGGCCAGGCGCGCCTTCTCGCTGTTCATCGTGCTGTCCAGCGAGGTGTGCAGCAGGACGTAGAGGTCCTTGAAGTCCGGTGTATCGCGCAGCGTGCGGGTCAGCGCATAGCCGTCCATTTCCGACATCTCGATATCCGACACCAACACATTGATCTGCGCATCGGTACCCTGCAGCTCCAGCAGGCAATCGATCGCCTCGCGGGCGCTGCGCGCCGTGCGGCATTCGATGCCCAGTGTGCGCAGGGTGATGAGCGACTGCTGCAGCGCCACATGGCTGTCGTCCACGACCAGAATCCTGGCGTTGGCAAGGCAGCGCGCGTCGGCATCGCTCAAGCGTTGAGGGTCGCCCTGCAGTCGCGCCGGGGCGATACCGTGGATGACTTTCTCGATATCCAGCACCTGCACCAAGGCACCGTCCACCTGGGTAACGCCGGTGATGAACGACTTGGTACCCGAGCCGTAGGGCGGCGGACGAATATCGGTGCTCAGGCAATGGACGATGCGGCTGACAGCCTGTACGTGCAGGCCCTGCTTGGAGCGGCTGACGTCGGTGACGATCAGGCAACCGCCGGAAGGGTCGAGCAATGGCTGTTCACCGATCGCTCGGCTCAGGTCGATGACGGACAGCGCCTGGCCACGCAGGGTTGCCACGCCCTTGACGTGCGGGTGCGCTTCGGGAAGCCGGGTCAGGGCAGGGCAGGGGATGATCTCGCTGACCTTGAGCAGGTTGATGGCCATCAACTTGCCGCTGCGCAAGGTGAACAGCAACAGCGAAAGGGAGTCTGCGCGGGCGTTCTGGGATGCCATGTGAACCTTCTTGATGAAACCGATGCAGGGCCGTGAACAGTAGACCCATCGAGTGCGTTGCCTATGTATCGACTCGGCGTGCGCAGGCTTTAACGCGATCGTCGACAGGCTGCGAGCAGGGTCTTAACGTCGGTTTAATCGACAGAGCATAACTGTAGCGAGGTTGGCGGAAATCTCTGGTTACATCGTATTTCCGGATTTTTCCTACAGTCGTCCGCGCGAGTCAGCGTGTAGACTGGCGCCCATCGAAAACCCGCCCGTTTTGGCCTGTGAAGGGAAAGCTGCAATGAACGAAGTCAACTTGCGCCTGAACCGCGAACGCCGTTTCCTGGTGCTGCTGGGAGTGATCTGCCTGGCCCTGATCGGCGGCGCGCTGTACATGCAGATCGTGCTGGGCGAGGCGCCATGCCCGCTGTGCATCCTGCAACGCTACGCCCTGTTGTTCATTGCCCTGTTCGCGTTCATCGGCGCGGCCATGCGTGGCCGTACCGGCGTGACTTTGTGCGAAGGGCTGGTGGTGCTCAGTGCGCTGGGCGGTATCGCAGCTGCCGGCCGCCATGCGTGGGTGCTGGCCAATCCAGCGGTCAGCTGCGGCCTCGACACGTTGCAACCCATCGTCGACGGTCTGCCCCTGGCCAATCTGATGCCCAGCGTGTTCCAGGTGCAGGGGTTCTGCTCCACGCCCTATCCACCGGTGCTGGGCCTGTCGCTGGCGCAATGGGCGCTGGTAGCTTTCGTGATGACGGCTATTCTTGTACCACTGGGCATCTATCGCAATCGCACTCGCCGCTGAGTATTCCAGCACGCACGCCCGGTCATTATTCGTGCCGGAATCCGATTCCCCGTTGATGGGGTAAAGGCGCGAATGTGGCAACGTGTCGCCCTTGAGTTTGCAAAAGCCTCGTAATTACGGGCCTTTGCAAGGGTTGGCCGGGGTGCGACATCGTGTCGCAAGGCTTTGAAAGTGCGTCGGATTGTTGCATAATTTGGAAATACCTGTTGCCGGATTAGTCGTAGTCAATGGGTAATAGGCTCACTACAATCGCGGAAATTTCAGTAGGTCAGTGCCTCAAAAAGGGCAGGTCAGGTGCTCGCATGCACCAATGACAGGCACTTTTCGTACCGTTGGCACTGCCTGGCTGAACCCTTGGGTGGTCCGTGCACTCAAGGGAAAGAGTCTGCAACCCCTTCGGGCTGCGCACGTCATGACAGCTGCACCGCTCCAGACCGGTCTTGTCACCCCGCAGCAACTGCGAGCCTGGCATGTCCGTATTCAATCCCGATATAAATGCTGGCGCTTGGCAGGTCGAAGTGTTGGCTACCAAAACACAATTGCATTGAAGCAAGCTGCTCTAGAGGTCGTGAGATGAGTAAAAAGCGTTACCCCAGACTGTTTGGCATACTGCCCTTTTTAGGCATGCTTTTTCTCGGCGGGTGCAAGTGGACCCTGATCGACTCGAAAGGGCAGGTGGGCATCGACGAACGCAACCTGATCTACATCGCCACCGGGCTGATGTTGCTGGTGGTGATCCCGGTCATCGTCATGGCGCTCGCGTTCGCCTGGAAGTACCGTGCCTCGAACAAGGAAGCGACCTACACGCCTGAATGGGCGCACTCCACCAAGATCGAACTGGTGGTATGGGGCATCCCGCTGCTGATCATCATCGCGCTGGGTTACGTGACCTATGTGTCGACTCATCACCTGGACCCCTACCGTCCGCTGGAATCCGAGCACAAGCCGGTGACCATCCAGGTCGTGGCGCTGGACTGGAAGTGGCTGTTCATCTATCCGGAACAAGGCATCGCCACGGTCAACAAGATCGTCTTCCCGGCGAATGTACCGGTCAACTTCCGCATCACTTCCGACTCGGTCATGAACTCGTTCTTCATTCCGCAGCTTGGCGGCCAGATCTACGCGATGGCCGGCATGCAGACGCAGCTGCACCTGATCGCCAATGAAAATGGCGAGTTCGACGGCATTTCCGCGAACTACAGTGGTGCAGGCTTCACCGGCATGAAGTTCAAAGCAGTCGCTACGACCCAGGCCGATTTCGATGCATGGGTCAGTGAAGTGAAGAGCGCGCCTAAGCAGCTCGATGCAGCTACCTACGAAGCGCTGGCCAAACCTAGCGAGAAAAACCCGGTCGAGCTGTATTCCTCGTACGTTCCGAACCTGTTCCAGACCATCATCGACAAGTATGAAGGGATGAACCCAGGCAAAGGCGTCAGCCACGAGGGGAAACAGGCCTCGAACGAAGGGATGGACATGGGCAAGAATTCAGCTGCTGGGGCAGAGGAGTAAAAGATGTTCGGTAAACTTAGTCTGGAAGCGGTGCCCTTCCACGAGCCGATAGTGATGGTGACACTTGCCGTCGTTGCGCTGCTCGGGGCGGTGGTGTTCGGTCTGATCACCTATCACAAGAAGTGGACGTACCTGTGGACCGAGTGGTTCACGTCGGTCGACCACAAGAAAATCGGCGTC
>Ga0265798_10002889_pt1 | contig 24912 bp, 19 predicted proteins | sample P3T30metagenome_FD_192430 | JGI IMG/M metagenome (GOLD analysis project Ga0265798, IMG submission 192430) | Plant litter microbial communities from East Loma Ridge, Irvine, California - P3 T30 | ecosystem: Environmental > Terrestrial > Plant litter > Unclassified | place: USA: California...
GCAGGCGACCCAGGATCGATGCGACGGACGCCAGCTCGGCCGAGGCCAGGTAGACGTTCGCGCCGTCACCCAGACGGTTCGGGAAGTTACGGGTCGACGTCGATACCACTGTCGAGTTCGGCTCTACGCGTGCCTGGTTACCCATGCACAGCGAGCAGCCCGGCATTTCCATGCGCGCGCCAGCCTTGCCGTAGATGCCGTAGTAGCCTTCTTCGGTCAGCTGATGCGCGTCCATCTTGGTCGGCGGCGACAGCCACAGGCGTGTCGGCAGCTGGCCCTTGACCTGATCCAGCAACTTGCCCGCAGCGCGGAAGTGGCCGATGTTGGTCATGCAGGAACCGATGAACACTTCGTCGATCTTCTCGCCCTGTACCGAAGACAGCAGGCGGGCATCGTCCGGGTCGTTCGGCGCGCAGAGCACAGGCTCTTTGACGTCGGCCAGGTCGATCTCGATGATTTCAGCGTACTCGGCGTCCTTGTCGGCTTCCAGCAGCTCTGGGTTGGCAACCCAAGCTTCCATCGCCTGAGCACGGCGCTCCAGGGTGCGTGGATCACCGTAACCCTGTTCGATCATCCAGCGCAGCAGCGTGATGTTCGAGTTCAGGTATTCGATGATCGGCTCTTTGGCCAGCTTGATGGTGCAACCGGCAGCCGAACGTTCGGCCGACGCGTCGGACAGCTCGAAAGCCTGCTCGATGCTCAGGTTGTCCAGGCCTTCGATTTCCAGAATGCGGCCAGAGAACGCGTTCTTCTTGCCTTTCTTCTCTACGGTCAGCAGGCCAGCCTGAATTGCGTAGTAAGGAATGGCGTGAACCAGGTCGCGCAGGGTGATGCCAGGCTGCATCTTGCCCTTGAAGCGAACCAGGATCGACTCAGGCATGTCCAGCGGCATGACGCCAGTGGCGGCAGCAAACGCAACCAGACCGGAACCGGCCGGGAAGGAGATACCGATCGGGAAGCGGGTGTGCGAGTCACCACCGGTGCCGACGGTGTCCGGCAGCAGCATGCGGTTCAGCCAGCTGTGGATGATGCCGTCGCCCGGACGCAGGGAAACGCCGCCACGGGTCATGATGAAGTCAGGCAGCGTGTGGTGCGTCTTGACGTCGATCGGCTTCGGATAGGCCGCGGTGTGGCAGAAGGACTGCATGACCAGATCGGTCGAGAAGCCCAGGCAGGCCAGGTCTTTCAGCTCGTCGCGGGTCATCGGGCCAGTGGTGTCCTGGGAGCCGACGGTGGTCATTTTCGGTTCGCAGTAGGTGCCCGGACGGATACCTTCCACGCCGCACGCCTTGCCGACCATCTTCTGCGCCAGGGTGAAACCCTTGGTGCTTTCGGCTGGCTGGTCAGGCGTCTTGAACAGGTCGAAGGCTGGCAGGCCCAGTTCGGCACGTGCCTTGCTGGTCAGGCCACGGCCGATGATCAGCGGGATACGGCCACCGGCGCGGACTTCGTCCAACAGCACCGGGGTCTTCATTTCGAAGGTGGTGATGACTTCGTCGCTGTCGTGCTTGCAGACTTTGCCCGCGTACGGGTAAACGTCGATCACATCGCCCATGTTGATGTTCGAGACATCGAACTCGATCGGCAGGGCGCCTGCGTCTTCCATGGTGTTGTAGAAGATTGGAGCGATCTTGCTGCCGAAGCAGAAACCACCGGCGCGCTTGTTCGGCACGTAAGGAACGTCGTCGCCGAAGAACCACAGTACCGAGTTGGTCGCCGATTTACGCGAGGAACCGGTACCGACCACGTCACCGACGTAGGCGATAGGGAAACCTTGGCCGCGCATTTCTTCGATCTGCTTCATCGGGCCGATGGAGCCCTGTACGTCCGGAACGATACCTTCACGGGCCATTTTCAGCATGGCCAGAGCGTGCAGCGGGATGTCTGGACGCGACCAGGCATCAGGCGCTGGCGACAGGTCGTCGGTGTTGGTTTCGCCGGTGACCTTGAAGACGCGCAGGCTGATCTTGTCGGCCAGCGTCGGGCGCTTCTTGAACCACTCGCCGTCGGCCCAGGACTGAACGACTGCCTTGGCGTGAGCGTTGCCGCTCTTGGCTTTTTCGGCCACGTCGTGGAAGGCGTCGAACATCAGCAGCGTGTGCTTGAGCTGTTCGGCAGCGACCGGCGCCAGCGTGGCGTCGTCGAGCAGGTCAACCAGCGTGACGATGTTGTAGCCGCCCTGCATGGTGCCCAGCAGTTCGGTTGCACGTTTTTTGTCGATCAGGGGAGAAGTGGCTTCGCCCTTGGCCAGGGCAGACAGGAAACCGGCCTTGACGTAGGCAGCCTCGTCAACGCCTGGTGGAACGCGATTGGTGATCAGATCGACAAGGAAAGCTTCTTCGCCAGCCGGGGGATTTTTCAGCAGCTCAATAAGGCCTGCGGTTTGTTCGGCGTTAAGCGGCTGGGGCACGATACCCTGGGCGGCACGCTCTTCGATGTGTTTACGGTAGGCTTCAAGCACAGTATTACCCTCATCAGTGGTCCCAAATGGGTGTCCGGGACGCTCATCCAGAAATTGTCCGTACCCACGCAAGACTTTGGAGCCTTGTTGGCAGGGTGTCGGCAATTCCTAACAGAAGCTGTTTTCAAAGTTTTACGCCTGCAGGACGGGGAGGAGAGGCGGTCGACACGGCCATCCGTGATGAGGGGATGGCCTGTCGACGCCGCACTGCGGGATTAACTTGACTGTGCTCGTGACGCTTTGAAAACAGCTTCCAACGGACATTGGCGCCTTAAAAGGCTCGCTGATTCTACGGCAAATCTGAACTAAAGGTAAGTTAGCCCCTACATGTTCGGGGGTGAAAGTGCTTAGACAAAGGACTAATATGGGCCCTTGTTTCGCCTGCCCAAGCCCCGCCAGCCATGCCTGATCACATCATCAAAACACCCTGCGTCGGCCTTTGCTCCACTGTTTACGGGGATTTGGTGTGCCGTGGCTGCAAACGCTTCCACCATGAAGTCATCCACTGGAACGGTTACAACGAAGACGAAAAAAGAGCCGTCTGGTTGCGTCTGGAGCAGTTGCTGGTTCAGGTCATGACCGCCAAGCTCGAAATCTTCGATGCCGACAAACTGCGGCTGCAGCTTGTCCAGCGCAAGATTCGCTTCGTGCCGCACCAGTCCGAATATTGCTGGGCCTATCAATTGATCGCTCGCGGTGCGCGGGTCATCAGTCAGGTGGAAGCCTACGGTTTCGTGTTGTTACCCGAATTTCGTAATTGGTCGCTGCCTGAGTTACGTGATGCGATCGACCGCGAGTTCTTCCTGCTCTCAGAGGCGCATTACCAGCGTTATATAGCGCCGGGCTTTCTCAAGGATGCCTTCGGCGCCTGATCCGCCGCCGCGCTTTTGTCTCGCAGGACGCCGACAGCCCTCGTATAATGCCGCGCTTTGCCTCTGCGCCATGTGTGAGCCTATGTACCCGATCCCTGAAATCGAAGCCTTTCTGCTTTGCCGTACGCCCGACAGCTGGGTTCAGGCTGCATTGCGCAACCTCGACATCCTGCTGATCGACCACGCGAACAATGAGAAGAAGGCGGCAGGGGCGGCGTTCCAGTTCATGTTTCAGTACAACGACAAGTTCGACCTGCTGGCCAAGATGTCGCGCCTGGCCCGTGAAGAGCTGCGTCATTTCGAGCAGGTGATCAGCATCATCCGCAAGCGCCAGATTCCGATGGCCAACATCAGCTCGGCGCGTTATGCCGGCGCATTGCGCAAGCTGGTGCGTAATCACAACCCCTACCGCCTGACCGATGCGCTGGTGGTGGGTGCCATCGTCGAAGCCCGTTCCTGTGAGCGTTTCGCCGCGCTGGTGCCGCACCTGGATGAGGACCTGGCCAAGTTCTACGGCAGTCTGCTCAAGTCCGAAGCGCGGCATTTTCAGGATTACCTGAAACTGGCTTACACCTACGGCGACAAGGCAGACGTGGACGCCAAGATCGAAGAGATTCGTCTGGCCGAGCGCGAGCTGATCGAAAGTCCTGATGAGGAATTTCGTTTTCACAGTGGTGTACCTGTCGCCGCCTGATCCGGCGCGCCATTTCGGCCAGCGACAAAAAACGACCGTCTTACCAGCGGTCGTTTTTTTATGCCTTTTTAGTAAGCAAGCTAACAAATGCTTTGACAATAGCTGTCTAGGCAGTAATATTTTGTAATCACTGCCTAGGCAGCTTTCCGGGTGATTCCTTGAAACATTTCAGTCCTGAAAATTTTGATTCCAGCCTGATCGGGCTGCTGGTCGGCCGTACCAACGCGCTGAAAGACCGCATGCTGGACAAGTACCTGCTGCCGTACGACGTCACGTTCGCGCAGTTCAAGGTGCTGATCATCATTGCCCAGTTTTCGACGGATACGCCGGTGGAATTGTGTCGGCACCTGTCGCTGGACAGCGGTTCGATGACTCGCATGCTGGACCGTCTGGAACAGAAGGGGCTGATCGTCCGCACCCGTTCGGAAACCGATCGTCGTCAGGTGCGTGTCGCCCTGACGTCTCAGGGACAAGCGCTATCCGACCTGCTGCCGCAGATCGGTGCCGATGCCATGAACGACACCTTCGCTGCCCTCGACGCTGAGGAAGTGGAAGTGCTGCGCCGGATTCTGACCAAGGTGCTGGTCGCCGCCGACGACCACATCACCCTGACTCGCCTGAGCTTCAACGCCAAAAGCAAATAAATACGAATAGCCCGAAGTTGAGGGCGGCCGGTCTGGCCGGATCTCAGCCGTTCTGCCGACTTGAAGGTAATTGTCATGGCCACTGCCGCCGCTGAAAACACGTCTGCCCCCGAACAGAAACAGCCGAAACCCCCGAAATCCGGCAAGCGCAAATTCCTGCTGGCCGGTCTCGCCATCATCGTCGTTCTGTGTGGGCTGGCGATCTGGGGCTGGTATGAGTTGTACGGTCAATGGAGCGAAGAGACCGATGACGCCTACGTGAGTGGCAACGTGGTGGAAATCACGCCGCTGGTCACCGGCACGGTCATCAGTATTGCCGCAGACGACGGTGATCTGGTCCGTGAAGGTCAGGTCCTGCTGCGTTTCGATCCAAGCGATGCCGAAGTGGGGCTGCAGAGCGCCGAGGCCAATCTGGGCAAGGTCGTGCGTCAGGTTCGCGGCCTGTACAGCAACGTCGATGGCATGAAGGCTCAATTGGCCGCGCAACGTGCGGCAGTGCAGACGGCTCAGGATAACTACAGCCGTCGTCGCAGTCTGGCGGCCGGTGGCGCAATCTCCCAGGAAGAGCTGTCCCATGCCCGGGACCAACTGACCAGCGCACAAAGCGCCCTGAACAACATCCAGCAACAGTTGAGTACCAGTGTGGCGCTGGTTGACGACACCGTAGTGTCTTCCCATCCGGACGTGAAGGCGGCGGCTGCGCAGTTGCGTCAGGCCTATCTCGCCAATGCGCGGACCACTCTGGTGGCACCGGTGACCGGTTACGTTGCCAAGCGCAGCGTGCAACTGGGCCAGCGCGTTCAGCCTGGTACCGCGACCATGGCGGTGATTCCGCTGGATCAGTTGTGGATCGATGCCAACTTCAAGGAAACCCAGCTAGGCAAGATGCGTATCGGTCAACCGGTGGAAATCAGCTCCGACCTGTATGGCAGCGACGTGAAGTACAGCGGCACCATCGACAGCCTGGGCGCGGGGACCGGCAGTGCGTTCGCACTGTTGCCAGCCCAGAACGCGACCGGCAACTGGATCAAGATCGTCCAGCGTGTGCCGGTCCGGGTCCACATCAACCCTGAAGAGCTGGCGCAACACCCGCTGCGCATTGGTCTGTCGACCACCGTTGAAGTCAATCTGCACGACCAAAGTGGTCCGATCCTGGCGCAGCAGCCTCCAAAGCAGGCTGCGTTCACTACCCAGGTCTACACCGAACAGCTGGCTGATGCCGATGCCTTGATCGCGCGCCTGATCCATGAAAACAGCGCCGCCAGCGACAAAAGCAAAACCGCCCAGCGCTGATCCGCCCATCCGCCTGCCCCGGTCTTTCGGCCGGGGTGTCGCCCACGTTTTCAGGGATTCGCGATGAGCACCAACGCCCCCGCTTCCTTTACGCCACCCAGCCTGTTGCTCTGCACCATCGGTCTGTCGTTGGCGACCTTCATGCAAGTGCTCGACACCACCATCGCCAACGTGGCCCTGCCGACCATCGCAGGCAACCTGGGCGTCAGCTCGGAGCAGAGCACCTGGGTCATCACCTCGTTTGCCGTCAGCAACGCCATCGCGCTGCCCCTGACCGGCTGGCTGAGCCGTCGCTTCGGCGAGGTCAAACTGTTCCTGTGGGCGACCCTGCTGTTTGTGCTGGCTTCGTTTATGTGCGGGATATCCACGTCGATGCCCGAGCTTGTAGGCTTTCGGGCCTTACAAGGCATCGTTGCCGGACCGCTTTATCCCATGAGTCAGACCTTGCTGCTGGCGGTCTATCCGCCCGCCAAGCGGGGCATGGCGCTGGCCTTGCTGGCGATGGTCACGGTGGTCGCGCCCATTGTCGGGCCGATTCTGGGCGGCTGGATTACCGACAGTTACAGTTGGCCCTGGATTTTCTTCATCAATATTCCGATCGGCCTGTTCGCGGCCTTGGTGGTGCGCACGCAGATGGCCAAGCGTCCGGTCAACACCCAGCAACAGCCGCTGGATTACGTCGGGCTGATATCCCTGATCATCGGCGTCGGTGCGCTGCAGGTCGTGCTGGACAAAGGCAATAACCTGGACTGGTTCGAGTCGAATTTCATCGTCATCGGCGCACTGATTTCGTTGGTGTCGCTGTCGGTATTCGTGATCTGGGAAATGACCGATAAACATCCCATCGTCAATCTGCGGCTGTTCGCCTACCGAAACTTTCGGGTCGGTACACTGGCGATGATTGGCGGGTATTCAGGGTTTTTCGGCGTCAACCTGCTGTTGCCACAATGGCTGCAGACGCAGATGGGCTACACCGCGACCTGGGCCGGACTGGCGTTGGCGCCAATTGGTATCCTGCCAGTGCTGATGTCGCCCTTCGTTGGCAAGTACGCGCACAAGTTCGACCTGCGCCTGCTGGCCAGCCTGGCGTTCCTGGCCATGGGCCTGAGCTGTTTCATGCGTGCAGACTTCACCAATCAGGTGGATTTCCAGCACATCGCCATGGTGCAGCTGTTCATGGGGATAGGCGTCGCGCTGTTCTTCATGCCGACCCTGAGCATTCTGTTATCGGACCTGCCACCCAACCAGATTGCCGATGGTTCAGGCCTCGCCACCTTCCTGCGTACGCTGGGCGGCAGCTTCGCGGCCTCGTTGACGACGTGGATCTGGATTCGCCGTGCCGAGCAGCATCATGCGTACCTGAGCGAAAACATCAGCACCTATGACCCGGCCACACGGCATGCGCTCGACACCCTGGGCGGTGCCGGTCCGCAGGCCTACGCGCAGCTGGAGCAGACGCTCAACAGTCAGGCGTACATGATGTCGACGGTGGATTACTTCTACATGCTGGGCTGGTTGTTCGCGGGGTTGATCCTGCTGGTCTGGTTCGCCAAACCACCGTTCGCCGCGAAAGCAGGACCAGCGGCAGGGGGAGGGCATTGATAGCGGGTTTGGCTGGGTAAACATAAACCGACGCCGCTGCATGATCGTGCTCATCGCTCTGCGTGGGCATGCCGCCCGTGACGCTCCGCGTCACAAATGGCACAGACTGCAGGTTCAGTAAGTCGTTGGGAGACGCTGTCTTTGTCTACAACGAAGACGGTAACGCCAGCGTGCGATTCTCTTCCGGCACAAAATCGAACGAACCCAGGCTAAAACCCTGTTCGTCCACCTGCAGCGCCCAGCCCTGACGATCCCAGTCGCCCAGCACGATACGTCTGGCGGCAACGTCGCCGAGCTGCAGTTTATGAATGGCAGGGCGATGCGTGTGGCCGTGGATCAGCGTGTGCACACCGAATTGCTGCATGATTCGCGGCACTTCTTCAGGCGTCACATCGACAATGTCGTTAGCTTTCATGCGGGTCTTTGCGCGGCTTTCATTGCGCAGCTTGCGCGCCAGTTTGTGGCGGGTCTTCAAGGGCAGGTGACGCAGAATGAACAGCGTCAGCGGATGGCGCAGGTAGCGGCGCATCCTGATGTAGCCCACATCACGCGTGCACAGGCTGTCGCCGTGCATCAACAGCACCGGCTCACCGTTCAACTGCACCACGGTCGGGTCGGCCAGCAGCGTACAACCCGCCGCCTTGCAGAAACCCTTGCCGATCATGAAGTCGCGGTTGCCGTGCATCAGAAAAATTCGGGTACCACTGTCGCTCAGTTCGCGCAGGGCCTTGCAGATCGAAAGCTGGAACGGCGACATGGCGTCGTCACCGATCCAGGCTTCGAAGAAATCCCCGAGGATATACAGCGACTCGGCTGTGCGAGCCCGGCCTGCGAGTAGATCCAGAAACGCCCGGGTAATGTCCGGGCGTTCTTGCTCAAGATGCAAATCGGAGATCAGCAGTATCACTCAACGATCTCTGCTTTTTCGATCACAACGTCTTCAACCGGAACGTCCTGGTGACCGGCCTTGCTGCTGGTGGCAACGCCCTTGATCTTGTCAACAACGTCAGTGCCTTCGATCACTTCACCGAACACGGCATAGCCCCAGCCCTGAACGGTCTTGGCGCTGTGGTTCAGGAAGCCGTTGTCAGCCACGTTGATGAAGAACTGCGCGGAAGCCGAATGCGGCTCCATGGTGCGGGCCATGGCGACTGTGTACTTCTTGTTCGGCAAGCCGTTATCGGCTTCGTTCTGGATGCTCGGACGCTTGTCTTTCTTTTCCTTCATGCCTGGCTCGAAACCACCGCCCTGGACCATGAAGTTGCCGATCACACGGTGGAAAACGGTGTTTTCATAATGGCCGGCTTTAACGTATTCGATGAAGTTGGCAACGGTCAGCGGCGCTTTTTCTGCGTTCAATTGCAGAACGATGTCGCCGTGGTTGGTGCTGAGTTTTACTTTGGACATAGGAGAGTCGATCTCTTGGCGTTCATGAAGGGGCGCAATATCACCCTGACGTGCAGTTTACAGGCGAGGTTACATTTTTCGCGCTTTTTGCCGCTTTTCTGTCTGCAACCCTGCACTCTGTTGTCAGGGACTTGACAGCTTCGGCTATGATAAGCGCTTTGATTTAGTCGGCCTACCCTGGCCGCGCACAAGTATTTCCAAGGATCCTATGAGCAAGCCCACTCCAGAACCCGCTGCGAATTCAAAGGCAGGCCCTGTCGTACCGACCAACTTCCTGCGTCCGATCGTGCAGGCTGACCTGGATTCGGGCAAACACACCCGGATCGTGACCCGCTTCCCGCCAGAGCCGAACGGCTATCTGCACATCGGTCACGCCAAGTCGATCTGCGTGAACTTCGGTCTGGCCAACGAGTTCGGTGGCGCGACGCACCTGCGTTTCGACGACACCAACCCGGCCAAGGAAGACCAGGAATACATTGACGCCATCATGAGCGACGTGAAGTGGCTCGGCTTCGAGTGGGCGGGCGAAGTGCGTTACGCCTCGCAATACTTCGATCAACTGCATGACTGGGCCGTTGAACTGATCAAGTCCGGCAAGGCTTATGTGGACGATCTGACCCCCGAGCAGGCACGCGAATACCGTGGCACCCTGACCGAGCCGGGCAAGAACAGCCCGTTCCGTGAGCGCAGCGTCGAGGAAAACCTGGACCTGTTCGCCCGCATGAAGGCCGGTGAGTTCGAAGACGGTGCTCGCGTACTGCGCGCCAAGATCGACATGGCGTCGCCGAACATGAACCTGCGCGACCCGATCCTGTACCGCATTCGTCACGCGCACCATCACCAGACCGGTGACAAATGGTGCATCTACCCGATCTATGACTTCACCCACGGTCAGTCGGACGCCATCGAAGGCATTACCCATTCGATCTGCACGCTGGAGTTCGAAAGCCATCGTCCGTTATACGACTGGTTTCTGGACAACCTGCCGGTGCCGTGCAAGCCGCGCCAGTACGAATTCTCGCGCCTGAATCTGAGCTACACCGTGACCAGCAAGCGCAAGCTCAAGCAACTGGTTGACGAGAAGCACGTCAATGGTTGGGATGATCCGCGCATGTCCACGCTGTCCGGCTTCCGTCGCCGTGGCTACACGCCGGCTTCGATCCGCAACTTCTGCGAAATGGTTGGCACCAACCGTTCCGACGGCGTGGTGGATTTCGGCATGCTCGAATTCAGCATCCGTGATGACCTGGACCGCAATGCGCCACGCGCCATGTGCGTGCTGCGTCCGTTGAAGGTCGTGATCACCAATTACCCGGAAGGCCAGGTCGAGAAGCTCGAACTGCCGCGTCACCCCAAGGAAGACCTGGGCGTGCGCGAACTGCCGTTTGCTCGCGAGATCTACATCGATCGCGACGACTATATGGAAGAGCCGCCGAAAGGCTACAAGCGCCTTGAGCCGAACGGCGAAGTGCGCCTGCGCGGTAGCTACGTGATCCGTGCCGACGAGGCCATCAAGGACGCCGACGGCAACATCGTCGAGCTGCGCTGCTCCTACGACCCTGACACCCTGGGCAAGAACCCTGAAGGCCGCAAGGTCAAGGGCGTTATCCACTGGGTGCCGGCCGAGGCCAGCGTGGAATGCGAAGTGCGTCTCTACGACCGTCTGTTCCGTTCCCCTTCGCCCGACAAGGCCGAAGATGGCGCTACGTTCCTGGAAAACATCAACCCTGATTCCCTGCAGGTCCTGACAGGTTGTCGTGCTGAACCATCGCTGGCTAATGCACAGCCGGAAGACCGGTTCCAGTTCGAACGCGAAGGCTACTTCTGCGCCGACATCAAGGATACAAAACCTGGTCGTCCGGTCTTCAACCGCACAGTGACACTGCGCGATTCCTGGAGCTGATGTACCACGGGGGTAGGAAAGTGCTTTCCATCTACAACACGCTCACCAAGAGCAAAGAAGTTTTCCAGCCGCTGGATGGCAACAAGGTGCGCATGTACGTCTGCGGGATGACCGTGTACGACTACTGCCACCTGGGCCACGGCCGCAGCATGGTCGCGTTCGATCTGGTGACCCGCTGGTTGCGGTTCAGCGGCTATGAACTGACCTATGTGCGCAACATCACCGACATTGACGACAAGATCATCAACCGTGCGCGTGACAACGGTGAGTCGTTCGACGCGCTGACTGCGCGCATGATTGACGCCATGCATGAGGACGAGGCTCGCCTCAATATCCTCAAGCCGGACATGGAGCCGCGTGCCACCGATCACATCGCCGGCATGCACGCCATGATCCAGACCCTGATCGACAAGGGCTACGCTTACGCGCCGGGCAATGGCGATGTGTACTACCGCGTCGGCAAGTTTGTCGGCTACGGCAAGCTGTCGCGCAAGAAAATCGAAGACCTGCGCATCGGTGCACGAATCGAAGTGGACGAGTCCAAGGACGATCCACTGGACTTCGTGCTCTGGAAGGGCGTCAAGCCGGGCGAGCCGAGCTGGGATTCGCCATGGGGGCCGGGTCGTCCGGGCTGGCATATCGAGTGCTCGGTGATGTCGACCTGCTGCCTGGGTGACACCTTCGATATTCACGGCGGCGGCAGTGATCTCGAGTTTCCGCACCATGAAAACGAGATTGCCCAGAGCGAAGCGGCGACCGGCAAGACGTACGCCAATGCGTGGTTGCACTGCGGCATGATCCGCATCAATGGCGAGAAGATGTCCAAGTCCTTGAACAACTTCTTCACCATTCGCGACGTGCTGGAGAAATACCACCCGGAAGTGGTGCGTTACCTGCTGGTATCGAGCCACTACCGGAGTGCGATCAATTATTCCGAGGACAGCCTGCGCGAGTCCAAGGCGGCGCTGGAGCGTTTCTATCACGCGCTCAAGGGCCTGCCGGTCTCCGAGCCGGTCGGCGGCGAAGCGTTCGTCGAGCGCTTTACTGCTGCAATGAACGACGACTTCGGCACGCCCGAAGCCTGTGCCGTGCTGTTTGAAATGGTGCGCGAGGTCAACCGTCTGCGTGAGACCGATCCTGCAGCAGCAGCGGGCCTTGCGGCGCGCCTCAAGCAACTGGCCAGCGTGCTGGGTGTGTTGCAGCTGGAGGCTGATGACTTTCTGCGCGCGGGTGCAGAAGGTCGTGTCGATGCCGCTGAAGTGGAAGCGCTGATTCAGGCGCGTCTGGCAGCGCGCGCTGCCAAGGACTGGGCCGAATCCGACCGCATCCGCGACCAGATCACCGCCATGGGCGTTGTGCTGGAAGACGGTAAGGGCGGAACCACCTGGCGTCTTGCGGACTGAAGTCGAAACGAGAGTGTCTGGCTGGATGCATAACGAGTGTGAGGCGGCTTGCCGGCGATAGCGTCAGTTCATTCACTGATCTGATCGTTCCCACGCTCTGCGTGGGAATGCCTCTCAGGACGCTCCGCGTCCGCTCTCGAATGTGGCGCAGATGTGTGCCCAAGCTCCAGTGTTTTTCACGTCATGCGCTCGGCACACTGAATCCTCAGTCTGTGCCATTTGTGACGCCGAGCGTCACGGGATGCATGCCCACGCGGAGCGATGGGCACGATCAGCGTCGAGGCGGGCACTACCTGACATCGATCAGGTTTCGCCGCCTTGCTGTTCCCGCAACCGCTTGTACAAGGTGTTGCGACTCACCCCGAGTCGCTTCGCCAGCTGCGAAATATTCCCTCCGGCCGCCTGAAGCAGATCGTTCAGGTCGTCGGTGTTTTGCAGGCGATCCGGCATAACCCCGGCTATCTGTAGGTCACTACGCTGCTCACCCAATCCTGCATCCAGAAAGAAGTCTTCCGGCAAATGATCGGTGGTGATCGGCTGATCGTCGGCCAATGCCAGCGCCACCTGAATCACGCTGTTGAGCTGGCGGATATTGCCCGGCCATGGGTGATGCTCGAACAGCTCAAGCACTTCCCGTGAAAAACCGGCCCGCTGGTGCGGGTCCCGATGCCGTTCCCAGATGCGTTGCACCAGTGCGTGCTTGTCGGTTCTTTCGCGCAGCGGCGGCAGTTCGATGTTCAGGCCGCTGATCCGGTAATAGAGGTCCTGACGAAAATGCCCGGCCTGCACCTGATCGCGCAACGTGCGGTTGGTGGCTGATACCAGACGGATATCCACCGGATACAACTCGCCACCCCCCAGCGGCTGAACGCAACGCTCCTGAAGGACCCGCAGCAGACGCGCCTGCACCGACATCGGCATGTCACCGATTTCGTCCAGAAACAGTGTGCCCTTGTCGGCCTTGCGAATCAGCCCGATGCTGCCTTTCTGGCTGGCACCCGTGAACGCGCCCTTGGCGTAGCCGAACAGCTCAGCTTCCACCAGATCGGCCGGAATCGCCGCGCAATTGACCGCGATCAGCGGCTGACTGGCCCGCGAGCTGGCCTGATGCAGCGCCTTGACGAACACTTCCTTGCCGACCCCGGTCTCGCCATGGATCAACAACGGAATATCCTTTTCCAGCAGGCGCTGTGCCTGGATAACAGCCTTCTCGACGCGGGCATCGCCCAGGCTGATGGCTTGCAGATCCAGGCTTCGGGCGACAATCGGAACAGGAGTGGCTGCCGTAACCGCATGCAGTTGCAATGGCTTGCGTCTCGGGCGTTTGATCAGGCACTGGAAGCGGTTATTGCCGAACGCCTGCAGCGCAAAAGGCCGGGCTTCGGGCTCGCTGAGCAGTTGCAGGATCGGGCATTTGAACAGCGTCTCGATGCTGACGCCGGCGAGCCTGACACCCAGCAGCGTGTCGGCGCGGCGATTTGCGCAGAGAATCTGGCCGCTCTCGTCGAAAATCAGCAGTCCGGCCCACTGGCTGTCGAGGTTGTTCAGGCCTGTATTGAAGATCAGCTGGAAATGCGTGTCGCGAAACTGGTCGAGGATCAGCCGGTTTTCCACCGACTGGCTCATCATCTTGACCATGCCCAGGGTGTGGGAGGGCGGCAGGAAGCTGTCACTGGACACATCCAGTACCGCAATGATGCGCCGGTCAGCGTCGAAGATCGGCGAGGCCGAGCCAGTCATGAAGCGGTTGGCCTTGAGGAAATGCTCGTCAGGCTCGATATGGATGGCCTGTTCACAGGCCAGCGCGGTGCCGATGGCGTTGGTGCCGGTGCCTCGTTCACTCCAGCTGGCGCCCGCCAGAAATCCCTGATGCGATGAGTCGCCAAACCGCTGAGTGCCCCATGACTTCAGCAACTGGCCTTGGGGATCGGCCAGCAGAATCAGGCAATTGGAGTTGCTCAGGATATTTTCGTAGACCGGCAGTACTTCCTGATGGGTCGTCTGCACCAGCGCGTTGTGGCGCTCCAGCAGCTGTGAGACTTCCGACCCGGGCAACTGGCCGAACGACGGACGCGTCTGATGGCTGAGACCGAAGTCCCGGCAACGGGTCCATGAATCGCGAATGATGATGTCGTGCGCAAGCGAAGTGCTGGATTGAGCCATGGCAAAACCTGCAAGGATGACGTGTTGTTTTTATTTTCAGGTTTCGTCGCGTGTCCATCCTGGCGTGCAACGTCCATCCAGTGTCGTTCAGATGTGTTCAAAGTCAACGTTCATTTTGTTCAGTTGTTCAGCGTTTACTGTTCATTTTTGTTCAGCTGCGAAGCGGCTTTCGCCCAATGAAACCGGGCGAATGCTCTGGGACGGGCCTTGGCGCGGTTTTGCCAGACCTGGCACGAATGTCGCTATCTGCACACCAGTCACGCATTACCCTTAAAAAAACAACAAAGGGCACGCCATGTCTCTCACGCTGGAGCACGTCAGTCGCGCAGTCGATGGCCAAATATGGATCGACGACGCGTCCCTGAGCTTTGAGCCAGGATCCTTCAACGTTCTGCTGGGGCGAACCCTGTCAGGCAAAACCAGTCTGATGCGCCTGATGGCCGGGCTGGATAAACCCGACAGCGGGCGAGTGCTGATGAACGGGGTCGATGTCACCCATCGTCCGGTTCGCCTGCGCAACGTCTCGATGGTTTACCAGCAGTTCATCAATTACCCGAGCATGACGGTATTCGAAAACATCGCCTCGCCGCTGCGTCAGGCGGGCATGTCCAAGGACGTTATCCACAGCCGCGTCCACGAAACCGCGAAAATGCTGCGCATCGAGAAGTTTCTGCAGCGCCATCCTCTTGAACTGTCCGGCGGCCAGCAGCAGCGCACCGCGATGGCCCGGGCGCTGGTCAAGGATGCCGAACTGATCCTGTTCGACGAGCCGCTGGTCAACCTCGACTACAAGCTGCGCGAAGAGCTGCGTCAGGAGATGCGCGAACTGTTCGCCGCTCGCCATACCATTGCCATCTACGCCACCACAGAACCCAACGAAGCGCTGGCGCTGGGCGGTACGACCACCATCCTGCATGAAGGTCGGGTGGTGCAGAGCGGCAAGACCCCTGAGGTCTATCACAAGCCCGCCACCGTGCTGGCTGCCGAGCTGTTCTCGGAACCGCCGATCAACCTCATGCCGGGGCGCATCGATGGTAACGAGGTGAGCTTCGCCAACTTCGTGCATTTCCCGCTCAACGTCGACCTGCGCGCCATCGGTGATGGTGAGTACCGCTTTGGCGTGCGGCCCAGCCACCTCAGTCTGGTGCCGTCCAACGACGATGACCTCGAGCTGGCCGTGACCGTGGAGCTGGCCGAAATCAGCGGCTCGGAAACCTTCCTGCACGTGCGCAACGAGTTGTTCTCGCTGGTGCTGCATCTGCCGGGCGTTCACGCCTACGACGTCGATGCGCCGATCCGGGTGTACATCCCGACCCACAAACTTTTCGTGTTCGATCAGCAGGGCGGCCTTATCCAGGCGCCGGGCCTGCGCATGTCGAGGTTTGCCTGATGGCCGAGATCCGATTGCAGAACCTGGCGCACAGTTACAGCACCAACCCCGGGCCTGACGACTACGCGATTCGCGAAATGAGCCATATCTGGGAGCAGGGCGGGGCGTATGCGCTGCTCGGGCCTTCCGGCTGCGGCAAGTCGACCTTGCTCAACATTATTTCCGGCCTGCTGAGCCCGTCGCAGGGGCAGGTGCTGTTCGACTCCAAAGTGGTCAACGAGCTGCCGCCCGAGCACCGCAACATCGCTCAGGTTTTCCAGTTTCCGGTGATCTACGACACCATGACCGTGTTCGATAACCTGGCCTTTCCATTGCGCAACCAGGGTATGGACAAGGCGCGCATTCTCGCCAAGGTCAATGAAATCGCCGAAGTGCTGGATCTGCAGCCATTGCTGAAAAAGAAGGCGCGCAACCTGACGGCGGATGAAAAGCAGAAAGTGTCCATGGGGCGCGGGCTGGTGCGTGATGACGTTTCAGCCATTCTGTTCGACGAGCCGCTGACGGTCATCGACCCGCACCTGAAGTGGAAGCTGCGCCGCAAGCTCAAGCAGATTCACGAGCAGTTCAACATCACCATGGTCTACGTCACCCACGACCAGTTGGAGGCCTCGACCTTCGCCGACAAGATCGCGGTGATGTACGGCGGCCAGATCGTCCAGTTTGGCACCCCGCGTGAACTGTTCGAGAAGCCCCGGCACACCTTTGTCGGCTATTTCATCGGTAGTCCCGGCATGAACCTCATCGATGTGCAGCCACAGGGTGACGGCGTCGGTTTTGGCGACGTTCACGTGCCGCTGTCCGGCCTGCTGCAGCAACAGATCGCACGGACCTCGTTTACCAGTCTGAAAATCGGCATTCGCCCCGAGTTCGTGCACGTCTGGGACGGTCCGTACGAGGAAGCGATGTGCGCCGAGGTGGTCTATGTCGAAGATCTGGGCACCTACAAGATTCTGACCCTGTCGCTGGCCGGGCAGAAGATCAAGGTGCGGATGCCCGAAGACAAGCCGGTGCCGCAAGGTCAGGCGTGGATCAGTTTTCCGGCGCAGTGGCTGATGGTGTACGCCGATGACTTCCTGCTTGAGCCCACTCCAGAGCGAGACCTGCCATGAATAACAAGGTCCAGAACAACAAGGCCTGGTGGCTGGTGCTGCCGGTGTTTCTGCTGGTGGCCTTCAGCGCCATCATTCCGATGATGACCGTGGTCAACTACTCGGTGCAGGACATCTTCGACCAGTCCAGCCGTTACTTTGTCGGCACCGACTGGTTCAGACAGGTCCTGCAGGACCCACGTCTGCACGACTCGCTGCTGCGTCAGTTCATCTATTCGGGCAGTGTGCTGCTGATCGAGATCCCGCTGGGTATCGCGGTCGCGCTGTGCATGCCGACCAAGGGGCGCTGGTCGACGGTCTGCCTGATCCTGATGACCATCCCGCTGCTGATTCCCTGGAACGTGGTCGGCACCATCTGGCAGATCTTCGGCCGTGGTGACATCGGGCTGCTGGGTTATACGCTGAACAACATTCTGCACATCAACTACAACTACGCGGCCAATGCGTCGGATGCCTGGGTCACGGTGCTGGTCATCGATGTCTGGCACTGGACATCCCTGGTGGCGTTGCTGAGCTACTCAGGTTTGCGGGCGATTCCGGACGTCTATTATCAGGCGGCGCGGATCGACCGGGCGTCTAGCTGGGCAATCTTCCGGCACATTCAACTGCCGAAGATGAAAAGCGTGCTGCTGATCGCCGTGATGCTGCGATTCATGGACAGCTTCATGATCTACACCGAGCCGTTCGTGCTCACCGGCGGCGGTCCGGGCAACTCCACCACCTTCCTCAGCCAGACCCTGACGACCATGGCGCTCGGGCAGTTCGACCTGGGTCCGGCGGCCGCTTTCTCGCTGGTGTATTTCCTGATCATTCTGCTGGTGTCATGGGTGTTCTACACCGCCATGACCCACAGTGAAAAGAATTGAGGGCCGGGTCATGAGTCTGCGCAAAGCCATACCGATGTTGATTTACCTGCTCTTTCTGCTGGTGCCGATCTACTGGCTGGTCAACATGTCGTTCAAGACCAACACTGAGATCCTCGGCGGCCTGACCCTGTGGCCGCAGGATTTCACCCTGGCCAACTACAAGGTGATCTTCACCGACGAGAGCTGGTACAGCGGCTACATCAACTCGCTGTACTACGTGTGCCTGAATACCGTGATATCGCTGAGTGTCGCGTTGCCAGCGGCCTACGCGTTTTCACGCTATCGTTTCCTCGGCGACAAGCACCTGTTCTTCTGGCTGCTGACCAACCGCATGGCGCCACCGGCTGTGTTTCTGCTGCCGTTTTTCCAGCTGTATTCGTCGATCGGCCTGTTTGACACGCACATCGCTGTGGCTCTGGCGCATTGCCTGTTCAACGTGCCGCTGGCGGTATGGATTCTGGAAGGCTTCATGTCGGGTGTTCCGAAGGAGATCGATGAAACCGCCTACATCGACGGTTACAGCTTTCCCAAGTTCTTCGGCAAGATTTTCATCCCGCTGATTGGCTCGGGGATTGGTGTCACGGCGTTCTTCTGCTTCATGTTTTCCTGGGTCGAGCTGCTGCTGGCGCGCACCCTGACCTCGGTCAATGCCAAGCCGATTGCTGCGGTCATGACACGTACGGTCTCGGCGTCTGGTATCGATTGGGGCGTGCTGGCTGCGGCCGGTGTGCTGACCATTCTGCCGGGCATGCTGGTGATCTGGTTTGTTCGCAACCACGTGGTCAAGGGCTTTGCCCTTGGCCGTGTCTGAGGAGACGAAAAATGGAGTGGATGTCCTGGACACTGCCCACCGCGGCCTTCTTCGGCAGTATCGCGTTGCTGTTGGTGGGAATGACGGTATGGGAGCTGCGCTCGGCCAGTATCGAGCGTCGCGGATTTCTGCCGATTGCCACCACACGTGGCGACCGGCTGTTCATCGGGCTGTTGGGCAGTGCTTATTTGCATCTGATGGTGATCGGCGCGACCGACTGGAGTATCTGGGTCGCTTCGGGGGCCTCTCTGGTGTGGCTGTTGGTGGTGATGCGTTGGGGTTAGCAGGCGGGCGGGCGTGATTGTCCGCACGACGGCTGGCGGTATTCGAAAAGCGGGACTACATAAGAAGCAACTCTTGAGGTGTCTATGTTCAATAAGAAAAACAAGCTGCAACATAGCGTGACGTTGGCAACCATGATCATGCTCAGCGGGCTGAGCGTTTCAGCCTGGGCGGATCAGTACGAAGATGCGGCAAAGAAGTGGGCGGCCAGCGAATTCAAGCCGACCACGCTTTCCGATGCCGAGCAGTTGAAAGAGCTTGAGTGGTTCATCAAGGCTGCCGAGCCGTTCCGTGGCATGGACATCAAAGTGGTGTCGGAAACCCTGACCACCCACGAATATGAATCCAAGACCCTGGCCAAGGCATTTACCGAAATTACCGGGATCAAGGTCACTCACGACCTGCTTCAGGAAGGCGACGTCATCGAGAAGCTGCAGACCGCCATGCAGTCTGACAAAAGCATCTATGACGGCTGGGTCAACGACTCTGACCTGATCGGTACGCACTTCCGTTACGGTAAAGCGCTGTCTCTGACCGACCTGATGGCCAGTGCCGAGGGTGCCAAAGTCACTTCTCCTACGCTGGACCTGAAGGACTTCATCGGTACTTCCTTCACCACCGCACCGGACGGCAAGCTGTATCAGCTCCCCGACCAGCAATTTGCCAACCTGTACTGGTTCCGCGCCGACTGGTTCGATCGCGCAGACCTGAAAAAGCAGTTCAAGGACAAGTACGGTTACGAGCTGGGCGTTCCGGTGAACTGGTCGGCCTATGAAGACATTGCCAAGTTCTTCAGCGAAGACGTGAAAACCATCGACGGCAAGCGGGTCTATGGCCACATGGATTACGGCAAGAAGGATCCATCGCTGGGCTGGCGCTTCACCGATGCCTGGTTCTCCATGGCCGGCAGTGGCGACAAGGGTCTGCCCAACGGCTTGCCTGTGGATGAATGGGGTATTCGCGTTGAAGCCTGTCATCCGGTCGGCTCCAGCATCACCCGTGGTGGCGACACCAACGGTCCGGCAGCGGTCTTCGCTACCCAGAAATACATTGACTGGCTGAAAGCCTATGCACCGCCGCAAGCGGCAGGCATGACCTTCTCCGAGTCGGGACCTGTTCCGTCGCAGGGCGAGGTTGCGCAGCAGATCTTCTGGTACACCGCATTCACTGCCGACATGACCAAGCCTGGCCTGCCGGTAATGAACGCCGATGGCACGCCGAAATGGCGCATGGCGCCTTCGCCCAAGGGCCCGTACTGGAAAGAAGGCATGAAGCTGGGCTACCAGGACGTGGGTTCATGGACTTTCCTCAAGTCCACCGAAGAGAAAAAGCGTAACGCCGCCTGGCTCTACGCGCAGTTCGTGACCTCCAAGTCGGTGTCGCTGAAGAAAACCATCGTTGGCCTGACGCCGATTCGCGAATCGGACATTAACTCCAAGGAAATGACTGCGCTGGCACCCAAGCTGGGTGGTCTGGTCGAGTTCTATCGCAGCCCGGCCCGCGTGCAGTGGTCGCCAACCGGCACCAACGTTCCGGACTATCCGAAGCTGGCCCAGTTGTGGTGGAGCCATGTGGCTGAAGCTGTAACGGGCGAGAAGACTGCTCAGGCTGCGCTGGACGGACTGGCCAAGGATCAGGATGCGATCATGACGCGCATCGAGCGCTCCAAGGTTCAGGATGCCAGCGGTTGTGCGCCGAAGATGAATCCGGAAACCACGGCTGAAGAGTGGTACAGCAAGGCCGAGAACAGCGGCGGCAAGTTCCTCGCACCTCAGCGCAAGCTGGCCAACGAGAAACCGAAAGGCGAAACCATTGCCTATTCCGACCTGCTGAAAAGCTGGGAAGCCGGGAAAAAATAAGCGTTCTTGAAGTACTAAAAACGGCACCCTCGGGTGCCGTTTTTTTTGCTGCCGAAAAGCGGTATCAGCTGTGCAGCGTCTCGGCTGCGTACAGCGTGTTTTCCAGCAGGCAGGCGCGGGTCATGGGGCCGACGCCGCCCGGCACAGGCGTGATCCAGCCAGCGCGGGACAGGGCGGTTTCATAGACCACATCGCCGACCAGCTTGCCATCGGCCTGACGGTTGATGCCGACGTCGATCACGATGGCGCCAGGCTTGATCCACTCGCCCTTCACAAGACCGGGCTTGCCAGCGGCGACCACGACCAGATCGGCGCGGCCGACATGGCCAGCCAGATCCTTGGTGAAACGGTGAGTCACAGTGACGGTGCAGCCACCCAGCAGCAACTCCATCGCCATCGGACGACCGACGATATTGGAAGCGCCCACGACGACCGCGTCCATCCCGTACAGATCGACGCCGGTACTTTCCAGCAGGGTCATGATGCCTTTCGGCGTGCACGGGCGCAGCAGGGGAATGCGCTGAGCCAGGCGGCCCACGTTATAAGGGTGGAAGCCATCCACGTCCTTGTCCGGGCGGATGCGCTCCAGCAGCAGCGAAGCGTCCAGATGCTCGGGCAGAGGCAATTGCAGCAGGATGCCGTCGACGGCAGCGTCTTCATTGAGGCGATCGATCAGCTCGGCCAGCGCAACCTGAGTGGTGTCTGCGGGCAGGTCGTAGGCCTGGGAGATGAAGCCGACTTCTTCACAGTCCTTGCGCTTGTGGGAGACATACACCTGGGAGGCGGGGTCGCTGCCCACCAGAATCACCGCGAGGCCCGGCGTACGCAGGCCTTGCTGGCTACGTTCGGCGACACGTTTGGCGATCTGCTGGCGCAGGCTGGCGGCGATCGCTTTGCCGTCGATTAGTTTTGCAGTCATGACGCGTGATTAACCATCGAGAGGAAATAAAATGAGCGCGCATTCTCGCATGACATGGCGCGAGGGCAAAGACGCTTGGTCAGCATATTCCGCTAACCCCTTTATCTAACTGAATTTTTTTCAAAAAAGAGTTGACGACCTCAGGGGGCGTCTATAAGATTCGTCGCACTTGCCGGGCAGAGCCCAGCACTGGTTAAGCTAGCACTGGTTGATTAGGTCAGGCAGAGTTGCAAATCAGCTCGGTGTGATTGAAAGCCTTTTAATTTGTGATCGTAAAAGAATACAGATTATATAAGTGCCCGTAGCTCAGCTGGATAGAGCATCCGCCTTCTAAGCGGATGGTCGCAGGTTCGAGTCCTGCCGGGTGCGCCATTCAAGGCAGCTTTGGCACAGCAAGTAAGATGTACTGGTCACATGCAATATGGTGGGCGTAGCTCAGTTGGTAGAGCACAGGATTGTGACTCCTGTTGTCGAGGGTTCGATCCCCTTCGTCCACCCCATATTAAGAAAGGCGCCAGATTTATAATCTGGCGCCTTTGCTTTAAAAGCTTGTAGCGCGGATGTGGTGGAATTGGTAGACACACTGGATTTAGGTTCCAGCGCCGAAAGGTGTGAGAGTTCGAGTCTCTCCGTCCGCACCAAGATACAAACAGCCTGAGTGGAAACGCTTCGGTTGCAACAAAAAAGCCGCCTAGTGCGGCTTTTTTTGTTTCAGCGTATTGGTTTTACCGTTTCGCTGGTCGAAGGCCTGCTGCCGTCGGTCGAGCGAGGCGCGCTACGCGGATGGAGTCGGTAGTGATCCGGTACACAGGCTTCCTTATATAGAAGGCCGTGCCAGACGCATCGCCAGCAGTGCGAGGCCTTTGTGGTTCGTGCTCGTCGGCGGTCCGATTCCTTCCTCTTAAACCGCCCTTTTTCAGTAGGGTGACTTCTTGAGTTTGACCCACTAGAATGCATGCCCTTGATTCTGGGGTCGGAAACGGCCGGCTAACGTCTGTGCAACGAGGAATATCCATGCAAGTTTCTGTTGAAAATACTTCCGCTCTTGAGCGCCGCATGACCATTGGCGTGCCTGCCGAACGCATCGAGACTGAAGTCAACAAGCGTCTGCAGCAGACCGCACGTAAAGCCAAGATCCCGGGCTTCCGCCCTGGCAAAGTGCCTATGAGCGTGATCCGCCAGCGTTACGAAGACGGCGCGCGTCAGGAAGCGCTGGGCGATCTGATTCAGGCTACTTTCTACGAAGCTGTCGTTGAGCAGAAGCTCAACCCGGCTGGCGCACCTGCTGTAGAGCCAAAATCCTTCGAAAAAGGCAAGGATCTGGAGTACGTGGCGACTTTCGAAGTCTTCCCGGAATTCACCGTTGCCGGCTTCGACAGCATCGCTGTAGAGCGTCTGTCTGCCGACGTGGCTGACAGCGATCTGGACAACATGCTGGAAGTGCTGCGCAAGCAGAATGTTCGTTTTGAAGAGACCGATCGTGCCGCTCAGAACGAAGATCAGCTGAACATCGATTTCGTGGGCAAGGTCGACGGCGAAGCATTCGCTGGCGGTTCTGCCACTGGCACCCAGCTGGTTCTGGGTTCCGGCCGCATGATCCCTGGCTTCGAAGACGGTCTGGTTGGCGCCAAGGCAGGTGAAGAGCGCGTTCTGAACGTGACCTTCCCTGAGGATTACCAGAACCTGGAGCTGGCTGGTAAGGCTGCCGAGTTCACTGTCACCGTCAACACCGTTTCCGAGCCAAAGCTGCCTGAGCTGAACGAAGAGTTCTTCAAGCAGTTCGGTATCAAGGAAACCGGCATCGACGGTTTCCGCGCCGAAGTTCGCAAGAACATGGAGCGTGAGCTGCGTCAGGCGATCAAATCCAAGGTCAAGAATCAGGTAATGGACGGTCTGCTGGCCTCCAACCCGATCGAAGTGCCTAAGGCGCTGCTGGAAAACGAAGTCAACCGTCTGCGCGTTCAAGCGGTTCAGCAGTTTGGTGGCAACATCAAGCCTGACCAGCTGCCGGCCGAGCTGTTCGAAGAGCAGGCCAAGCGCCGCGTCGAACTGGGTCTGATCGTTGCTGAAGTGGTCAAGCAGTTCGACCTCAAGCCTGACGATGCCCGCGTTCGTGATCTGATCCAGGAAATGGCCTCGGCCTACCAGGAGCCAGAGCAGGTTGTGGCCTGGTACTACAAGAACGAGCAGCAAATGAACGAAGTACGTTCTGTTGTGCTTGAAGAGCAAGTTGTAGATACTGTTTTGCAGAAAGCTAGCGTGACCGACAAATCGGTCTCCTACGAAGAAGCTGTCAAGCCGGTGGAAGCTCCAAAAGCCGACTGATTTCTCTTTTCGTTCGAAAACACCCACAAGCCAGCCTTCGCGCTGGCTTGTGCGTATTCAAGACTCGACTATTTGGGAGTGAATGCAGGACATGTCCCGCAATTCTTATATTCAGCAGAACTCTGACATCCAGGCCGCTGGCGGCCTGGTCCCGATGGTTATCGAGCAGTCCGCCCGTGGCGAACGCGCCTATGACATCTATTCGCGCCTTCTCAAGGAGCGGGTGATCTTTATGGTTGGTCCGGTAGAGGACTACATGGCCAACCTTATCGCGGCGCAACTGCTCTTCCTTGAAGCGGAAAACCCGGACAAGGATATCCATCTCTACATCAACTCACCGGGCGGTTCGGTGACTGCGGGCATGTCGATCTACGACACCATGCAGTTCATCAAGCCTGACGTGTCGACCATCTGTATCGGTCAGGCGTGCAGCATGGGTGCGTTCCTGCTGGCTGGCGGTGCCGAGGGCAAGCGTCACTGCCTGCCGAACTCGCGCATGATGATTCACCAGCCATTGGGCGGTTTCCAGGGCCAGGCGTCGGACATCGACATCCATGCCAAGGAAATCCTGCACATTCGTCACCGCCTGAACTCGTTGCTGGCGCATCACACCGGCCAGAGCCTTGAGACCATCGAGCGCGACACCGAGCGTGACAACTTCATGAGCGCAGAGCGTGCGGCTGAATACGGCCTGATCGACTCGGTGATCAACAAGCGTCAAATGCCTGCCTAAGCACCTCAAAATGTAGGGGGTCGGTGCAACCGACCGCCTGCGGACTTGAAAAAGCCCGCAATAGCCTTCATCTTGTGTTGCAAGCCTATCGGATTTGGATCGATCGAATGACTGACACCCGCAACGGCGAGGACAACGGCAAACTGCTCTATTGCTCCTTCTGTGGCAAAAGCCAG
>Ga0265798_10002890_pt1 | contig 24906 bp, 26 predicted proteins | sample P3T30metagenome_FD_192430 | JGI IMG/M metagenome (GOLD analysis project Ga0265798, IMG submission 192430) | Plant litter microbial communities from East Loma Ridge, Irvine, California - P3 T30 | ecosystem: Environmental > Terrestrial > Plant litter > Unclassified | place: USA: California...
TCAATGAGGGTAACATAGATATGCATTGAGTGAATATGGTTTGGATAATCGATGCCTGACGCGAGAGGAACATGTGTGCATAGCAAGTAGCTCAGACATTATGCTCCAGCACGCAGTATATTCACAGACAGCAAGGTAACGATCTGTATTCAAAGAAAAAGCTAAGGAGCGTGCGGAAACAAGATACAAAAGAGTGTGCGCAGAACACGATACATGCAGTAGACCAAGGGGGAGGATCCTTCATTTTCTTTCTATCGACAGTAGTACCGCAAACAGCATATACAATTTGGCCGGTAAACCATCTCTCCCCCGTTTTTTCTCGAACAACCCGCCAAAGGCCATTCACAGCCATCCATCACATCCTCAACTCCCCATTTCCCCCATCCCTGCCAAATCGCAGGATCAACTCAACACGGCACAAAAACAATGCGCAAAACCAACCCTCAATCAAAATGACGAGGATTCTTCCAGCCGTACACAAACACAATCTACATCGGCTTTCAACTCAAGAAATACAACACCAACATCCCTCTCCTTCCCGTCCAAAGGAAAAAGAGTTCAAGCAGGCGCGGAGGAAAGCAAAAACGAACGCTTGTTACCAATCAGCAAAAATCACAACTACCCCGCAAAACCTCCCCCAATCAACAGCCAACACACTCAGGGTCGCCGAGAAAACAAGACACATTCGGGTCGTGAGATACATCCAAAGCGCGATGTCATCTGGCGATACATCCATTTTCGGGGCCGGTGGGTTTGATATAGAGGGCGGGGCAGAAGGTGCGAATGAGCGAGAAACATATCCACATATTGCCGGTTCCTTGTCCGCAGCACCGCATACCGATCGACTTTGCGTCCTGAAAATCCGCGTAAAGCCCCCGCACACCGAGGGTCACGATTTATTCCGGTTTACCTGGCGGGCAAGCCGCGGCCAAGTAGGTGGAGAAAAAGGTGATACATGCGCTCTGTTGTGCGGGAGGAGTACGGGGAGAAAGGGAAAAGTCGGGCGGGGGCGCTGGGATAGAGTTCAGGCGTAAGGGACCTCGGGGACAGACGTACCGGAGGAGATTACACGGCCTCATCGGTGGGGAATACGTGAGGTTGTAGTAGTAGGAGAAGAAGGAGAGAGGTTACATGATAGACAGCCCTTTGCGAAAACCAGGGCATGTGGATTTCTTTCTCCTTCGACAAACACAAACAAACAAAACACACACACCCCATCTCCAATGGGAATTAAGATGAGTAGAATCGACCCTCTTTTACGCACACAAGCGCAGAGCATAACACATGCTATAAACAACAGAGAAATAGTAAATCGAGAGGGTATACATTGTTGGGTATTGACAAAAAATGGGCAATGCAACTTCTTTCTCGAAAAAATAAAACACCAAAAAACGCATCAACCCTCAGAGTAAGCGGAGGCGACTCCTAAAGCCGACCGTCAACGCCATAACTTCGGGCGGGGAATAGACGCGCCGTCTCTCCAGAGAGCGTACTCGCATCATCATGAAAAGAGACTAATAAGAAAACTTCAAAATGTGAATCCAAGGTATCAGCACTGAGCAATTACAGCTACAGTCGCAGTAGTACATGAAGCGTCAGGCGCTAGAAACGGGCAGAGAGACACAGAAGAACACGAGAGTTGTGCCAAAAGGTCATGTAGACACCGTTCCTTCGCGCCCTGAACTCCAAATGTCGTAAGAAATAAAATTGTATGGCTCGTTTGCTGGACGATAGTTTGCTCCTTTACTTCTCTCGCGGGAAATTACTATGTCGGTCCGAGAAGGGATTCGTGCGATCGTCGAGTGGGCTCGGATCAGCTAGGTCGCCATAGCTACTTGCGCGCAGGTGTCCGGGGCGCGCAGATGTCGTCGTCGTGTGCGCGGGTACTTGGCCTACTTTTTCGCTGCCGGGCGCGTCGTCGGTTTCGAAGGTCGGGAACGGGCGGTGGCTAAGCGTGTAGGGCGCGGCTTTGTTGACGTGGTAGTCGTTTGCGACGTAGCTGGGCGGGGCGCCTGCGATTCCAGAATCGGTAGTCGCAGCGGCGGTGAGATTTATGTCTTGCTCGATGTTGTATGCGCGCGCGGCGTACGGGTCGCGGCGAAAGAATTGGATGGCCGCGTAGGTGTAGCCGCCGATAGCGACGGCGAGGAAGATGCAAATCAAGACGGTCGAGATGAGCGCTTCGGTGCGGATGCCGTTGCCGATCTTTTCGATGACGAAGGAGATTGCTTCGGTGATTTCGTCTTTGGCTTTGCCGCTTGGGTCGGCGAGGAGCTGGGAGCCGGATTCGGAGCCGCTGTTGTCGGCCATGGCGCCGAGGGTGAAGACGCTACTGTTGACGGCAGGGAAGGACACTTGTGCGTTGTCGTGGGCCCAGGTGAGCGCTTTTTGCACGCTGTTGATCTTGAGGCCGATGGTGCACTTGATGACCTCGCGGACGGGGTCTTCGAGTGGTGTGCCGCCAAAGGCCTTCTCGATGCCTTCGTTGATGCCGTCGACAAGGACGTTGATGGTGCCGTTGATCGCTTCCGTGGTGGTGTCGACCCAGCCAAAAACTTTCTTGTTGAGCTCGTCGTTCTGGGTCTTGATGGCGAGGTTGACCCCAGTCGCCCATGCGAGCGACGAGTTGTCAACGGCTTTGACGACTTGACCGGCGAAATCCGCGACTTGGCTGGTGAGCTCGGGCGCCTTATCCTCAATGGCGTTCAGGACGATCCATTGGCAGAAACATGAGAAAAGGCCGGCGGCTCCCAGGGACAAAACGAAGAGCATCGGCTCGGATGTGGCGTAGGCCCAAGCCCAGCGAATTATATTTTGACGGCGCGCTGAGCCAAATCGCCTACCGAACCACAAGCCGATGCCAGAAGAAGTCGGGCGTGAAGCAAGGTACACAACGTCCACGGTGTCGTGGCCCTCTTTCGAGAGCGCGCAACGTTCGTGCATCTGACGGTGGCGGCGTCGTTCCATCCAGGCCATGGGGAAGCACACTAGAATTGCGGCAGCGATAAGGACACCGATGGCGATGTTCTTGCTGTTGGCAACCATCTTGAGGAGGCCCTCGAAGAATTCGTTGATGGTGTTGCCTTCAGAACAAAAGTTGAGCTGCTCTTTCTGCGGCACGGGCAGGATGTCCCGATCGAAAGTGTAGTTCAGGCCTGTGATGAGCTTCTGGATCTCGTTGAAAGGGATGCGAATCATGTTGTCGGTCTTATTCTGGACCTCCTCGAAGTTCGGGATCTTGCCCTTAAGGTCGTTGATGCCCTTCAGCATGGTATCGGGAAACTTGAAGTTCTTGAGCTGATCGATCTGCTTATTGACGTTGATCTCTGGCTTTTCGACGAAGGGAATATTGACCTTGCCCATGACTGTGTCGATGGCTTTCGTAACGTCGCCAACGGCATCGCCAATCTCGTTGGCGGCTGGGCCAATAGTCTTCTGCAGGAATTCTTCCAGCTCTTTGGCAAGGTCAAGTGCTGCCTTCATGCTGCCGGAAACGACGAGGGTGATGAGGCAGAGATATGTGCTGGTGAACATGTGAATGACGAAGAGAACAATCTCCTCGACACCCTGAACACTCAGGTACAGCATTTTCATGAGGCCTTCGACGGCTTTTTCGATGCTGGATGCGGTCATCTCGTTGACGCCTTTGGACATGTAGTGAGGCATAGAAGCCATGGAGCTGCCGAGTTTCTCGACGGAGGTGCAAGCGCTGAGGGCCTCGCGTTGCGCTGATTTGATGGCCCCGTTGGTGTTTTGCATAGCGAACATTAGTCGGACGAGGACGAGGAGTAGGAGGATCGTCCAGCGGTTGAGCCATATCTGCGAGAGCTTAGCTCGAAGGCCGAGATATGGTTTGAAGTCTGGTGTCTGGTTTATTGTAGGTCGTGGTGCATCTTGCGGTGCGTGGTAGTCTCGCATCTCATGCTCGCCAGCGGACATAGATGGAGGCACAGCCGGGAAGGGTTGCTGTTGGTACGTAGAGGAAGCCATCGCGGAGGTGGATGGGTGTGAAACGCGGTCTGGTCGTTGTATTAGATGCTGCGGAAGCTTGAAGCGATCGTATTGTGAGTCGCGCTGAAAGAGACTCAAGGTGCGAGGTTGAAGTTGTGGGCCAGCTAGTCGCGGATATCTACCAGAGACGAATGTGACGTAGAAAATATTATGGAATTCAAGAAAAAAACACAATAGGAAATACAATAGGAAAGCCCAACGCTCCGTACAATGCAATAAAGAAATTTGCGGTGAAGTTGCGAGGTGAAGATGAGCCACCAGGCAGGCGGGGCACGTTGTGAATATCAACCTTCACAATGACAGTGCTAGTGAACAGGGCTACGTACCGCGAGAAAGCGAGGACCAGTTGCAGGCCGCCTGCAAGGTACCAATGGCACCACGAGGAGGGGCCTGCACGACCTGATCGTTTCAGCGACGCATCCACTCGTTGAGGCTCTGGGTAGAACAGTCGATCTCGGAAGTGGTGGTGGCCCAAATAGGCGCCCTTGGGAAATGGACAAGCCACTCCCGACCAATCATTCGCTAGTCAGATGGTCGGGCTGGGGAGGGCCTAAAACAACGCGCTAGAACACAGCGACGTTATTTTGAGCCTCTTTGTCTTCGAGTGGATGTCAGAAGTTGCCTGAGCGGGCGTCCTTTGTTCCACGGCTTGCGCTCATTGGCCTGCAGTGACTGCGAACGCGCGAAGACTCAGATCTGGCGAACTGAGTACCTCGTGACGTAGCCTGCCGTTGCAGAGTGAGTATTGTCGGGCGCAAGGGAACACAACCTCTGAACGTCGGTCGCTGGCAGAGGAGGTGCTCAAGGCGCGAAAAGATGCGGGACGCATTGGTTTTGTAGGCTGCGCTGTGCCGTCTCGTGTGGCGTCCGTGGGTCAACCTTGATTTTGGCCCAGCTCAACACGTCATTTTGCAGGGTGTTTCACATCTTCAATTCGCAGTCACCGAACGAGGCGCATCTTCCAAAGTGAAGTGCGGCGACTTGCTCTTGTCCGCCACGTCGATGTGTGTATTTGAATCCTGCGCGAATAATGTATGACTAGACTACCTGTCACGCTTGAAAGCCGTTGCTACTTGACCTGTGGCTGCGGCGTAGCGCCCGCTATTCTGGGACGTTGGTCAATGCTCAATCCCTCGTGGCCAATCTCCGCCAAAGCGGTTAGGACCTTGAAAGAGCCTCAATTGCGTGCACGTCTCACAACCATCTCAACATCATCCGCTCAGCTCATAGTCTGAAGCCTACCACCATGCCCGCTTCTTGCCAGCTAGTTTGACAAGACATCTCATTTGGTATACTTAGACATCTTAGCCTGCCTGTTTCAAGTTTCTAGGAAAGTGCACACCCTCACAACGAGCTCTTTTCACAACGTGGAAGAAGTTGACCTCACATCTTCACCGCAAGCACAACGTTAAGGTACTCTGCAGCTTAGCAGCTTAGCAGCTTAGCAGTCTCTCGTATGTTCATCCTGAGAATGGAGATTTCGGATTGACGAAGATATTAACACAAAGTCATTGTCGTAATCCAGGCAATTGCGTCCTGAAAGTCTCCTGCTCAAATTGAGCAAATGCCTGCCAGATCTACTGGAGTGCTCTTGCAACAGCATTGTATCTCTCACACAGTATTAACAGGTCTTTGTCTCCTTCGAATGTCGTCTCACACACACATCATCTCATCCTCAATCCTCGCCAGCCAAAAATTTCCCATCTCTCCCGTCAGTCTTTTCTCTACATAGCAGCGCTGGTAGCTACTTCGACTTTCCTTTCGATCGTACATACAGCAACCTCATATCATTGGGGAAATTGGTGGTGCAGACGCACGAGTCCCGACCTTTTGTGACTGTACTCGGTGAGTCCCAAGCTCGTACGCGACTATTCGCCCGTATATGACCGTGCCCGATCACGATAGCCTCAATTTACCCCACAACGAATTTTTGAGTTTCTCACAAAGTCGCAAACTGCCTCGCTCGCTCTAATGACGATTTTGCCCCACGCTCTTTTCTGAACGGCTCAGCATTGCGTTCATCGCACACCGAGTTTCGCAAGTCGATACCTCCGGCTCGCCTTCGATTAGAGAACTCTACTAGACAGGTTCTCAGCACGCTTCGACGTGTTTTTTTTTGGCTCCGCTCGACCACATCCTCGCCAACGGGCACTACATCACCACCCAAACTCCGCCGTCACGGGGACAGTCTCCTCGCCGCAACCGCACCGCCTACCGCCTTCTATTACGTCGTTTGTCAGTCTACGCTAGAAAGATCAGGCACCTCCCTCACTTAGCCCCACAATAGCGTGCCGAGCTCGCAAGTCTACTATAACAATACCCTGAGGCAGCCACTACTCCTTCTTTCTCTCCTCATCTTCAGTCAATCGCAGGCAGGTCCTACAGCAGAAGCTCATCGACCCCAGGCAGCCATCTTCTATGAAGTGACTTATCTCACCGACGACCTCCTCCGAAGACGCATACACTCGATCACGACTTCACACGTCGTAAGTAGCCACTTAACCAGTTACATACGCTTGTGGCGGGTCTTTCTCATTGCGGTGTTGGATCTTGTAATCCCCCAGCCTGCTCTGGCAGTATATCGGCAACCCAGTAGCGACTTCTTATTGGCACAGGCCCTCGCACTCAGAGCGCCAACCTCATCAGGTACGTGTTCAGTGGTGCGCTGCACTTACTTACATACGGCGTCGGTGTACAGAAGCGGTGAGGAAAACTTGAGGACTTATTGGTCCCTCAAGACTCGTGAAACAGTGGTCGAAGCCGTCAAGAACCTTGCTTCTATTTGCAGCCAACGCCCTTGCGACATATCACTGAAGCCACAAGATTCTTGACGCAGGCTCAGCGATTTTTGCATGACTTGAGCAGTGGCTGATCATCCTCAAGAAAGCACAACCCGTTTGCACACCAGCACCGTCACGATCTCCCCATACCGCTCCTATAGGTACGTTCACCGCTGTCGGGCTCGAACCTATCGCCTTTTCTTTCGTGACCTTTCTCCGATCTACTCTCACACACCTACAATTCTACTATCATCTCTTCTTGTCGCCCACGACTCACACTAAGCCTCGCAAAGCCAATATCTCTTCCCTATCCAAGCTCATCATCGATGGCCGAGAACATCAAAGCACAAGCCGGTCATGTAGGCGGCGGCGGCAACGTCGCCGACATCGCCAACGATAACGAGGCCAACGTGCACTCACCCACTTCCGACACCAGTGGCGACACGTTGCGTGAAGACGGCAGCTCCGATATTCGCTCGGAAGGTACCTCGGCCAACACCTTCAGTAGCCCCGTCAGCCCCGAGAGCATCGACTTCGGCAGCTTGTCCCTCCACGACCTCAGCTCTCGATCGAATAAAGGCGATGGCGGGGCCGGCAAGTACACAACTCCCTTCCAGCGAGGCATCAAGAACTTCAACAATGGCACACGTTTTAGCCACTCACCAGGCGGTTTCGGTCGCGGTCAAGGTGCCTTCCGTAGCGGAAGCCCTTACGGCGGTCGGGGAGGTCACAGCCACCAGAACTCGCGCACGTGGTTGTCTGCAGAGGCTCAAGTCATGCAAGAGTTCATGGTAATCCGCAACTCCATGCGCCGTCAGTTCAAAAACTCCGATGTCGCAAAGTGGAAGTACACTGACTACATGGCTCATCGAGAAGCCATGATCGCTTCCAATGCCAACAAGCTTGCTAGGAAGGCACAGACTAAAGAGGATGAGCTATACATGCCGCCTATCTCGGAAGAGACCCAGCAGAGCCTCGCCAAGTGGGGCATCCTCGGCAACTTCAACCAGGAGGGCAACCTAGGGCGTATCCTAGGCGAGCAGACGATCTGGTGCGACGACTGGCTTGAGGGCAAGGACGAGGTTGCTCCTTGGCCATCGCTGGCCGAGATGAAGTGGGAGGGTGACGACCGCGCGAAGACCGGAGGTACGTGACATGTCTACCGACTGCGTGCGAGACGAACGCTAATCTTGCAATCATAGTTGGTCGCTTCCTGCCTCTTCCTCGCGAAGAGGGCCCTCCAGGCCTATCCTGGAACCAGCTGCCTTGCGTTGAGCAGTACCCCATGGACCAGGTTGCCCGTGTCCCTACCTTGGAGGACATTCTGCTGCCTGTCGACGACCAGATTGAAGAGGACCACGAGTACCTTTGGAGCAAAGACTTGGAGAAAGCCATCGACGAGTTCTTAGAATCCTGAGTCCTCGCGTACCACCAGGCTGTGCACCTCGCCTTCTCTTCGACACAGCCTGCTCACCTTCTACAAATGCCGTTCACTTACGCCTTTCACATCCGTCTTCCACAATCGTTCTCCACATACATCTTCCAAGTCAAAGTCAGCAATCTGCTTCACGGTTCAGCATCGATTGGCACGTCCTTCAACAGCACTACAATGTGACAGGTAGCGCCTGAATTTGTCACTCAGGCTAACTGCGACACCAGCCATCGCCACGGAAGGAGAGACTGAGTTGTACAGGTATGTAAAGCGATAACTCTCACCGAACCTTAGAGTTTCAAAGTATCACCCCGCATCTCCTCTCCAGCAACAACACCAAGTCACAAGAAAATCCCCCCGATTACCACCAATGGGAAAGAGCCATCCGAGCATGCGAGCGTGCGAATAACCATACGAACCACCTAATAGACCCTTGCGACCCTTCACGTTTTGCTTTTCTGCATTTCACACGATACCCCACGGCATGGCGCATGGATGGCGTATGGCGTGGCTTGCACACGACCTCTCAGCAATGACAGGCACTGTATCCGCGAACAATTGGCGTTGCGTTGACATTTTGGATCAACCATCCTTCTTGCATTTCTCACACAAGGGAAGTTTTAGGAGGGACAGTTGGTTCGGACAGGGCGGAGATGAATCATGAGTTCTCAAAGTTTTGGATGGTTTGGATATCTTTTCTTTACTTTTTCTTTCTTAGTCCTTAGTCCCCCACAAAACAAGTGCTTCACAATCTTGGCTTCCTAATGTACGACGTGATGTTTTCCACCATGCAGCTGATTCAGAAGCCGACTTCCACTCCTCCAGTCACGGATCTTAGGTCTGGTTCGAGCAAGACCGACGCTTTCCATGCTCTTGCATCAATTTACTCAACACTCCCTTCCCTTCGTTAAGCACGTCGGCTTCTTCGCACCTGTCCGAGACCGATAAACTTTCGCTGGAGCTGCCATTCTCTCCAGTGGTAATGTAGATAGTTTGACGATGATTCGTTGTGCACTCGTCTTTTTGGACAACCGTGTCTAGTGCTGACGAGTCATGTGGTCGGCACAATGATGACAACTGCGCTCGATAGCGCAGCTGCTTTCGGATCCGACATGGCTGTATGCAGGTGACTTTGGGGTTCGTGAACAGTGGTTCGACCTTCGCTGATGCCGGCTCGACAGTGTGGTAAGCAGTGCTAGCGGCCCGCGGGTAACAGTGTCGCTCAACAAGGAACTGCAGCAGGATGGACAGAATGAATTTCTACACAAGCATCACACTGCGCTTTCAACTACGTTTTATACACCAAATCTACCTGGGAGATACCGAGCCCGCGGCTTTGCACCACGATCTAGCTCCTCACTATCACAACCGTCTTTCCAAAAGGGTTCGCACACAGTAGCGCCCGCCTACACTTCCACGCGATATTCGCCGTTTTGGGAGTCTTGTCGCGAGAGCGCAGAGCACGAGACCTCGATGATCCTCCCACGAACGACGCCTGATTCGTTTGCTATGCTGCCTCGGGACATACCAGTGGGACTGGGCGCCTGAACCTCGAATCTCGTAACAGAGCACTGATCGCTCATCGCCGTCTAGAGATCTTTCGTCATGTGCACGACCCTTATGCCCTCTCCCTTGGGACACTTCACAACATCGACTCTCCCGCTCTTTGCATACCCGCACTTTTCATACAGCGCGACGCCGCCCAGCGTCGAGCCCATTTCCAATCTGGCGAAGCCGCTTACAACGACTTCGCCGTCCGCCGTCGTCTTGCCCGCGCGAGCTGCCGCTTCGCAGTAGCGCATCATCATGGTTCCGAGACCGCGGCGCGCCCAGTCTGGGTGCGTGAAAATTGCGCGAATACTGGCGCGGTCGACGGCTGGGTCGCGCTTTGCTGGCATTCGCAGCATCGAGGGCGCTGAGTCGCCGCCGTAGAGCGTTTTGCGAAAGGACCAGCCGCCGCAGGCGCAGATTGTGTTGGGCTGGTTGTTGGGGTTGATGATGAAGTATGTTCTATTGAGTCCGTTAGTAATTGAGGGTTAGGTTTATGTTTGCGACGTGGGCAAAAGGCTTACTGGTCGTGAATGAGCACTGTATCTGGTCCGAAAAGGTAGCCGATAGAGTCATCAAGCTCTGCTTCTGTGTAGAAGCCTTTACCTAGCGAACGGAGGGAGTTTCCGATCATCTTTTGCAAGGCTGGTATGTCTTCCATGGTAGCGACTCGGAATGTGAAGTTTTCTGTTGCTTCTTGCGCTTTTGCGTCGGCGATTGGGTCGTGCATGATTTCTTCCAGGCCCAAAATGCGACGAACGTGGGAGTATCACGGCTCTTCAGTCTGTACTAGAGCGCCTTTCCCCCCTTTCTTATCTACAGAGCGTGATCTTCAATTTCGTGAATGTCAACTTGCATCGTAGTATGTTCACACGACATGATGATAGTGTCTGGCGGTGTCGAAGAATCTCCCGAAATTACCCGACGGACAACCCATGTCGATATTGATTGTGGCTTGTGGCCCCTCCTCAAGCAATCAGAACAGCACCATAATCTCGGACTGCGTGTACTGTGATTCTCAAATCGGTCACTCCACCTTACTACCAAGAACCGAGGGATCCCGATTAAAAGACCATGCTTAGCGATCTGTTCCTCGGAAGCGAGGCACGTTTACGGCATGAAAATGCTAACTTAATAGTGTCGCCTAAATGTGTTCAAAATACTTAGCTTTCTTGGTACAGGTGGAGCGGTCGATTTGGGGCATCACTGATACGTGTTGGTCGTGGCATGGAGCTCACGACGAGCTGGCGCTCTGAGTTTGCGCGACAAGACTATCTAACCTTTGCAGGCATACCAAACCGCTGTGTAAGTCGAGAAACGCGTCGCAAAATAGCAGAAGCGTGGTTCAAGCTGGCATAGTCAATGGGAATGTTAAAGAGTGGGAAGGCGCACGTGAAGCGCGTGTTAGTCGCGTCTCGGAGCAGGGGCCGTCTGATGTCATTGCGGCCTAACTTCTCCGCACTAAACTATCTTTTGGGTTGTCGTCGCTGCCATCTCTTCATCTTCCACTACGCACGCATCTTCCTCTCCAATGGGCCAGGTATTCTCAATCATGCCCCCCATCAAAGAAGCAGAAGACTGGCGAGAACGAGAGTGTTCCGACTCAGGAGCAGGAACCCGAGTCGTCCACTCCCAACAAGGCCGATTAGGTCAACAAGGATGATTCTTTGGGTACAGGTCGCGATGTATGTAGTTGCAACTGCCGTATTGATCAATTCACTGACTTCACGCAGCAAGATCAAATTCCTCCGCACGAGTACATCTGTATGGTCTATCCCGTTTTCGCCTATAAAGCCGAGAACCGCGAGAGCGAGGACCCGATTGACGACGATGAGTTGCACTAGAAGTACGACGAAGAGTTTGAGGAAAGCAAGAAGCTCCTTCTGGAGCTAGCCGTAGATCACACCGATCACAAGTGGGTGATGACGTGGGAAGCATACAAGTCGTTCCTCAACTTCCGAAGGCGCTCGAATTATGCCGATCCGGACAATTTTCCGCATGCACATCAGCAACGACTTCCATGGATATGGCCTTCAAGAGCTCATGGAGAACCAGGTACTTTTCATGCCGACATTTGCTATATCAAGAAACCGACCGTGTCAGATCGTCGCATTTGACGCAGAGCTCAAGAAGAAGGATGATGATGATGCCCTCAAGAGAACCTGGGCTTGCATCAGTGCACTCGCGCTGTGGCTCAACGAAGTAGACATGGGACCCTTCGTTGGCAATGAAAACGGAGCAAAAGTCAAAGCACTCTCCGGGCTCATGGGCTCTGCCCTCCTACGCGCTCTTGCAGCGGTCGACCACGCAGATGAGCTCAAGGCCGACAGCACGTTCATTGACATACCACTTGTCATCAGTTCCTTCCTGGAGTGGTCGTCCGATCTGCCTGACTATGACATCGACGGAGAAGCAGTGGCCTGGCGCTCACATGCCGCGAGCTACTTCCGAAAAGGCAAATTGGCGGCTGATAAAGGCAGCGCCGGTACTGAGAAGCTCGTCGAGAAAGCGAACCCAAGCGACGAGTCCGGATTGCCAGAGAAGACAGACAAAGATCCTTGGAAGTGGACCGCGAAATTGAGGGCCTATAAAAGCCGCTATGGTCCCAAGATCGGAGGCAGGAAGTACGACATCACGAAGATGACGCGCAAACAGAGGGCAGGCTATTCTTACGCTGGAAAAGATCCTTTGGCGGCCTTTCCTGAGGAAGCTCTCAAAAACGACGGTCTTGAGATGTGAGAAGCTAGACTTCCGCCACCCCCAGCGACAGTCCAAACGGCTGTGCCACACCAGGACTATGTCAGTGATGGATCAGGCATACGCTGTACATTGTTATCAACCGTTCATATCTGTCAATCGCAAAGATTAGGAATTGGTCCCCGATTTGATGCTCGGCTACCTTGAGTATCATCGTTACTCAACAGCAACATGCGAGCGCATGGCGAGAGCTGAATTTCTGATTCTCGAGCGACTGACTGGAAAACGTCTAACCTGTCAAAATTCGTGACACTTCACGACAGAACGCCATGAACGACAACCCGATCATCCGTCTTGCTGTCGCAGCCACGAGTAAGCAGCAGTGTCATGCTCCTTCAAACAGCGATATGCTTGTTTGCGTTTGGCGAAGTGGTGTTTCAGTCTTGGACGTTGCTTTTCGCGCCACACTCGCGCCTGAAACCGCTAGGCATTATGATACTTCACTAATTAGAAACAGTAAAACGCAAATGCGGCCTTGGCGCTTCGATAAACAGATCATCAATCGCGAAAAGGCTTGTCTGCACCTGCCGAAAGTTACTACGTTCCGATCGTACACTGCACCATCCGGACGCAGCAGTGCGCGAGTAGTCAATTTTCTCGGCGACGTTCCACGAACATGTAGGCACCTCAGCGACTCATCAAGTCGCACAGTTGACAAGACGACGAATCTCTGGTCGTTGTCAAGTTCAGACACTGACAGCTCGTCAGTCGACACGTCTAGCCAATGGCTCTCCCCACAGCCGGAGCGCTACCGAGGCAGAGCTACCACAAATCCAGCGTACCGGGTAGAACCTCGTTTATCGAGTTTGAACATGGATCGAAGTGAGCAAGGGCACTCAAAAAGCAAATATGTATCGGTTTGCATGAGCTCGTAGGGCTATGCTGTTAGAGATACCGCGGACACGGCACAACATGACCCCTCGCATGCTGCTTTGTGTCTAGCAGGTCGCAAACCGAACATGCTCAGGCCTGCGTAAGATCGTGGCCAACTGGGATGCTCCATCTGCAAGCCTCGAAATGGGTCCATAAATGATCCAAGGCATGAAAACAACCGTAGGTTTGTTACCGCACAGCAGATGTCGTCCAATGAGCATTCATCGACGATGAGATCTTCCTCGGCTATCTCGCTGGAGTACTCCAGAATTCCGATCCTTCAATCGTACCTGATGTTTTTGCCAACTTGGCGTCGCCTTGGGCAAACTTGGTGTTGCAGGCCGCATGATGTTCTTTTTCACGTCAATGAAGCTGGGCACAGCGGTCCTCGTGATATAAGGAGGTCTGAATGCCTTCTTCTTACATCAACAAGAGCATTCTTTCCTCGAACTACATTCACTTGCCAGGCCGTGCCTGACATTTCACTTCTTCTATCACTCACTGCATTCATTGTAACACTTACCTACTTCTCTACAATCGGTACCTCCCAAACGCACACCTCGGGCAAGATGTACACTCAGACAGTCCTCCTCTCCGTCCTCGCGGCCCTCGCAACGGCTAGTCCCGTCCAGGTTCGCCAGATTGGAGGGACCCGTACTACGTCCAAAGAATTCAGCGAAGGAGGATGTAGAGACATTCTCTTCGCCTGGGCTCGGGGTTCGACCGAGATTGGCAACATGGTATGTTTCCAGGAGCTAGACATGTGTTCCGTATACTGATCCACCTAGGGTACTGTCGTTGGACCACCTACCTCGGACGGCTTGAAGCAGGCCTTCGGCCGTGACGCAGTCGCCACGGAGGGCATCGACTACGCTGCAACTATCGGCACCAACGTCCTTCCCGGTGGCACCGACCGCGCATCCACGCGCCTCATGCAAGATACTCTCACCGCCATGGCAGCTCAGTGCCCCGACTCCGTCATTGTCGCGGGCGGCTACTCCCAGGGCGCGGCTGTTAACCATCGTGCCATCGAGAGCCTCGATGCAGCTGTCCAGGACCAGATCGCCGGTGTCGTGCTCTATGGCGACACCCAGAAGCAGCAGGACAACGACCAGATCCCTAACTTCCCGGCGAACAAGGTCCAGATCATCTGCCAGATTGGCGATGCTGTGTGCCTTGGAACCCTGACGGTTTTGCCTGCGCACTTGACGTATGGTGTTAGGGCGGATGAGGGTGTGGAGTTTTTGACGACGCAAATTAAGGATGCGCAGGCGAAGATTAAGGCTAGGAATGCGAAGCGGGAGGCGGAGAGCCTGGCTGCTGGTGTGGTGGACAAAATGAAGAGGGTGGCGAAGGAGGTTGTTGCTTAGGAGAGCTGTGCGATGTTGAACGACAGTGGCTTTGCTATGACGCCCAATGTAAGTACTTACATGATGGATCGAAAGAGCATATTACAGCCCTGTGATGCAGCTTTGGCGCTGGGCGCCTCCATGTCTTCTTGCGCGTTCGAAGGCTGCGGTCTGTGCGCCACTCTGCCCAATCAAACCCAGGCAATGAAAATTACGCAGTCTGCTGCTACAATCTATTCCATCACCATCACCATACAAGCTTTCTTCATCTTTGGGCACCGAGATGTAGTACACGGCATACGATGTTTTTCAAACGCGTTATAGTGAAAGCTAAAAGACCGCCGCGAGAGCCGATCAAGCGACTAGCGCAGCCAACGTCCTCGAAGCATCGCGTTCAGAGCAGTATCGGTACGTTGGGTTGCTAGCTCCATGACTTCCGATAAATAGCAGCTAACTATGATCCAGATCAGCAACCACCAGGTACACAGCGAGGCGCTCCTTCCCCAAATGCTTCACCCACCCCGAAACCCACCCCAAGATGGTTGAATGAATATATCCGCAAATGGAGCATGGCACGAGTGCCACTTCTGGTGTGGGAACCATTTTCTATGAAACCACCCAAGTGGGATCTCGAGCAGGTTTGTGAATCCAAAGTGCTGGGCTCCTGGAATAAAGACTCAGAATCTCGATATTATTTTCCTGGTAGGCTTCATGAATCATTGCTCGCAGCAATTGCGAGGCTTCTCAGATCCACAACAGTGACGCCTGCCGTGAAGGGGCCCCAGCACGCATGCTTGTGTCCGAGAGAGACACACAGACTACCGCCATTGATAAGACATTTCTCGATGAGCTACGCGAAGCCCGCAGGTCGATCCACAGAACGACGATAGAATCTCAGCTCGAAATGATCCGCTTAGCCATCCGACATTCAACCCCGAACCTCGATCCTACCAAAGAGCTAGATTTTCATGCGAGCACTTGTCACATTGTTGATCTACTTATGTCCGGCACAAGGCAATTTTTAGTCACTAATGTGCCCGGCGAGCCCTTGAGACTTTCCTTCTTCACGGGCAGGGATGGTATAGGGGGGCCTACACCTGTGCTCTCTGTTGCTGAACGATTGGGCGAATTGTTCGAGAAAAAGATCACACAGCAAGAGCATGGGATCCCCGCGGGGTATAAACACTAATGTATCGTACAAAAAGATTTCGGAGGTTTATCACTCGCGCTCCTTGAAGAAGGTGTGTCAGATGGTGCTATGCAATGATGTGACAGTCGATCTATCGTGCATAGACAAGACTGTATTGGCTGACTAGAGATCAAAGTGGACGCCTGGATGCCTACGATAGACGAAGAGCAGAATATATTTGCGTCAAATATCGATAGAGGGAAAGCTCTCGACACATTGCAGGATTCTGTCACTGAAGTAGCAGCCGCTCAGCCTGGTCAAATACTTTACGCAGGGCAGGCAATCCCAAGCTCTGCTCTCGTAGAGATCAAATTCTCTACCAATGACGTGTTACGAAATAGGCGAGCACTTTATGCCAGATCTTGGGTTAGCGGCATTTCTACGATTTGTCTTGGGACAACAACAAACGAAAGCTTCACTTTCACAATCACGTGGAAATATTACCATCAGAACTGCTTGAACTGGGCCAAAAGAAATATTCGCCGGCTTCAGTGGGTCCATGGCCTGCTGTCAGAAATAAAATCCAGCGTGCCTCGCGAGAAGATCGGAGCCTATGTCGCCACTCCCCGAAATCCCGAAGATCCGCTGTCAGCGCATTGACGAACTTTACGAGGTGAATAGAAACGACGCTATGTTGAGCAATCGACAGGACATCTTCAAATCTATGTATCCCTTGCCCGAAACGCGGTCGGTGTAAAGCGATCCAGGGCATTACGCCAGTTGTATTGGAAGACGGTCGCGTTCACTCTCGGCCTACATGCTGCACTCCGCACACAGTCAGCTATGAGCGACTGCATGAACAATGAGAGAATCTATAGTGAGCCAGTATTGTTGATCACTCGAGGCCGCAGTAACGTAGTCCTAGCTTTGACAATCTTGGTCGAAGTTATTCGGCGTGTCTAGCTAAAGCATGAAATGACACGCGAAAAAACGTTGCTGTGCAGGTTCACCTACATATAATGATGCGAATGTAGGTGCATCAGTACGCGGCAATGAGGTGCTCGTATCCAACAACCTTCAAACCACACCGGATGTCAAAGACAGTGACTCGAGGAACACACCCGCTCCTAGCCTTACTACCCAAATGGAGCAAAAAACGCGATACGTGGGCTGTCTGTCGCGATTCTCGTTCCAACTATCTTTAAGGTGTACTTCTCCCGCTCAAACGCTGTATTCCACGCGCCCAAGAATGTTGTTGCGTGGCGTTCCCGCAGATCCCCGCAGATCCCAGGGAAGACAGGGTTTGGAGAGTTTATGAGATGGACAAGGACGATCCTATGATCAAGTATACGGTAAATCGCTTCTGGCCCAAATACCCGTCGCTGAATCGCAATCAGCATACCCGTCTGACCAAAGCATCCACAAAGTGCGCCTACGTGAGCGACTTTGATAGCCAGGAGGTTCGAGGGCTACTAGATGAATATACTGTTACAGCTCCGATATTTGAGCAAGATCACTCAATTCATACAGCACGCACGATCTAACCAAATCTCCCAACGAAACCTATCAATCCATTCGAATCCACAGCGTCCCTCGCTCCAAATCCTACAGCTTCGCCCCCTCCCTCCTCTTCGCCAACACCCTCAAATCCTTCCTCAAAATCTTCCCGGCCGGACTCTTAGGAATAGCATCCATAAACATCACCCCGCCCCTCAACTGCTTATGCCCCGCAACCCTCCCCTTAACCCACTCCACAATCGCCCTGCCACTAATCTTCCTAGCATCCGCGACAACATACGCGCGCGGCACCTCGCTCGTCCCATCCTCAACCGGCACGCCAATGACCGCCGCATCCAAGATATCCTCGTGGGATAGCAGCAGCGCTTCGAGTTCCGCGGGCGCGACTTGCATGCCCTTGTACTTTATGAGTTCCTTCTTGCGGTCGACAATGTAAAACATGCCGTGCCGGAACTCGGCGATGTCGCCTGTGTGGAACCACTCGCCTGTAAAGGCTTCGCTGTTCGCAGCCTCGTTGTTGTAGTACCCTTTGCATACGACGGGGCCTTTGACGAGGACTTCGCCGGGCGTACCGGGCTCGACGTCTTTGCCGTCGTCGTCGACGAGGCGCGCGAGCATGTTGGGTATTAGTGGGGAGACGGAGCCTGTGTCGTCGGATGTGCCGAGCGGCATGATTGTTGAGCTTCCGGTCGTTTCGCTGAGGCCCCATGTTTGGCTGATGAATGTGTCTGGGCCTCCGAGTTTCTGGCTTGCGGCGTACTGCAATTCCTTACCGAGTGGTGCGGCGCCAGAGATGGCGACTTCTAGCGTTTTGAATTGGTCGGTTACGTCTGGTGACTTGGCGATGAGTAGGTAGATGGGCGGCACGGTGAAGAAGAAAGTTATGCGGTATTTGGCGTTGTACGCGAGGAATTGCTGGAAGTCGAAGCGAGGCATCCAGTAGACAGGGCCGCCCATGTAAAAAGGATCTGTGAGAGGTGTAAGCACGACGTTAGTGTATGTCTCACTGCACTTCGTCCATATATACTTACTGATGAGGTAGCCTTGTATGCCGGCGATGTGGGCCGTTGGGAGATGGGCAATCGTACGGTATTCGAAGTCCGGCCTGCTCTCCGCAATCCACGACTTAAACATATCCCCCGGAATCACCGCCTGCGCCACAAGATTCCGATGCGACAACTTAACACCTATTCCCGCCCGTCAGCATCACTATCCCCAATTCATCCATCCCTCCACTCATAACTCACCCTTCGGCAACCCCGTAGTCCCAGAGCTATATATCAGCACAATCAAACTATCCTCCAGCTCCTGCCTATTCGTAATCCTCTGCCACGCCAACTTGTCATTCTCATTAATGATATTGTCTCCAGGCTCGCCGTCGTTCCCAATGATTCTCAATTCCCAATTTCGTCCTTCGCTCATTAATAATACGCGCCCGCCACCACATGTTCCCCATCCCGCTTCTTCAGCTGCTTTCACAGCGACATCCCGCGTACCCTCGACAGTGACTAGAATCTTTGACCCAGCGCCCTCGAGCTGTTTCGCAAGCTCGCTCGCCGTGCTGGTCGAACTCGCAGCGGAAAGTACGCCCCCGGCACCGATGATACCGTAGGATAGAACGGGAAGTAAGTAGTGCCCAGTTGAAATGGTCGAGCAAATGTCCTTGCCATTGCCGTTCGCGCCGATGCTGAAATGCTTGCGCAGCGCGGCGGAGGTTGCTTGAGTGAGATCACGAGTTTTTGAGACTGTTAAGACGAGACTGGGATCTGCGGCGGAGATGTGGATTTGCGTGTCTTGTTTTGCACGGCAGTGTGAGGAGTCTGGGAAGCGTTAGCATTGCTTGGTGATGCACGTGATCACAGGTTTTCAGGGTTTGAATGATTGTACGTACCGAAGAGGAGCGAGAGTAGGTCCAAGTCGGGAACTGGATAGGTTTTTGCTGCGCGGTAGATTGTGCCATTGGGGGTGTTCTCTAATATGGTAGACATGATCGACAAGAGGTGCGGAGATCTAACAGTCGTCCACGCTTGTCAGAAAAATTGTAGTGTTGATAAGAAGTGAGGTGAATGGTCAATTGGTAATGTGTCGAATTGCTGTCTGCATCTAGAGGCTATGTGCGAGATAATGCCCGATAACGCCGCGGCGTCCCTCGTCCAGACCGCCATCCTCGGTCCACCATCTGACTAGACGACATGCAGCAAAAACTCCGGCCTGCCAGTCGGTTTTGTGGCTGTCGAAGGAGTCTGCTTGAGCGAGTCATTACGCTAGTGTAAGAGCGGGGTAAGCTGGGGAAATCCAACTTTGGATTCTGGGTTTTGAAGCACGCCAATTGTGCGCTACGATGCGGCTCAAGAGCATGTAGATGCTCGTTTCCCGGTTGCTGGTACACTTATTTGTGCTTCATCGGTGACGATATGACAACCCGGGGGAGTCTTCAGCCACGCCGCTTGCTGCACGGCTCTTCGTCGTCTACCACATCAGCACTACAAGCTCCAGCGTCGGCGTCGGCGTCCGCTTTCGTCCCCTTCTTCCGATTGCGTTTTCGTTTCGCCTTGGGCTGTGCAGGTGCTTCTTTGTACTCCGGGACGACTTCCACAGCCGGCGCCAAAACAGCAGGCCTCGCAACAGGCGGAAGAGGGGCACTATCCACGTCCACATTCTTGCGCGCAGCCCTCGGGTTGTTCATCTCAAGCAAAGCGACATACTCAGCGGTGCGCCTAGTGTGCTCGACCTTGGTCATGATCTTCCAGTTCTCGGGTTTACCGAATGCCCTCCACTTCTCCCACGTTTCCTCGTGCATGACACTCCCACCAAGAACAACAAACGCGCAGCTATTATACAGCATGTGGACTGCCTGAACAGGTAACCATCTTGGGCGCAATGCGCCATGCTCAACCAGCCAATGAGCCACCTTGGCGGGCGTCTTACATATATTGCGCAAATGCGGCTCGACGTATATGGTGCGTTGGTCCCAGAACGAGACGCCGTCGTCATTGACGACTTTGAAAGAGTTGTGCGGGAGGTATTTGGGTGGGTAGGTGGAGGGCTTGCGGCGGACGTGGTAGTTGTTGCTGGAGAGCTCGAGGAGTGCGGAAGGGTGGTCTCGTAAGGCTTGTTGGAGCAGAACTTGAGTGGCTTCGGGTTTTAGGGTTGAGATATGGGTGTTTTCGAGGAGGGCCGTAAGGTGTACGACTGCGATATATGCTTAGTACGCTTCGGGTATGAGTGTGGAATAAGTACATTTCTCCTCCCCATCCACGGTTCTGTAGTGCTCCTGTAGCCATTTTGAGCGTAAGGCTTCTTGGTGTGCGTAGTCGGAGAAGATCAGTTCAATCCCAGCAGCTAGTTGTGCAATGTATTCTGGTGTGACGGGCCTGGTTGTGAATTTCGATCCACCACGAGCGGAGGGTGTCTGGTCAGTCTTCTGTAGCTGTGGCTCTGGAGAATTAGTGGATATGCCTTCCATAGCATCCACAAGCTCGTCATCCTTGCTGAGGACGGACGGCCCTGCTGGTGGAGGCTTAGAGGCTTTGGGTCGCTGCTTTTCGTGAACGCCTCTGAGCCTGAGAGCTCGTGGGATGAACATGGTGTAGTACACGCTGCATCTATAGCAATTGCTCGTCTGTGAAGAGTAGAGCAATTGAGGTTAGGTGTTCAACACCTTTTTATCGCGTCAAAGTGAAAGAGTCGACGCGTCGTGCGCTTGGACCGCAACGTCATCGCCGACTTTCTGGAGATTCGAACTTCGCACCAACTTCACAGTTAGACACTACACGCCCGTACCCACAGTTTATATACTCTAAACCGCCATCATGCCCAAAGAAAAGAATTATAACCCCGTGCAAGACCACAAAAAGGCCGAAAAGCAAAAGGCCATAAAAAAGCAAAAAGCCACCCTCCAAGCCCAGCGCAACGAGAAACTCGCGCGCCGCAACCCAAATCGCATACAGCGCGACATCGATGCTCTTAAGGACTCACAGCTACGACCACATGAGCGCCAACGGCTAGCAGAGCTAGAGAAGGATCTTGCGGCGGTCAACAAGGCGCGCGAAGCACTCGGGGACAAAGCACCGCAATTCAAGCCAGAGCGAAGACACGATGATCGCGGTGATCGAGGAGGCCATGGAGGCGATAGAGGTGGTAGAGGTGGAATCAATGTCCTAGGCAAGCGCACGCGCGACGGCCAGCGAAAAGACGACAACGACAGCAGCGACTCCGATCCAGATGTACGCAACATCCCCATGCCGCGCGATACACCGCCACCAATACCGCGCCAACGCCCACACAACCAATCCCACACACAAACACCCGCCAACGAAGCACCACCCGAGCCCAAGAAAGCCCAGATCGTGTACGAAGCTGCGCCCCAGGTCCGCGACTTCATCAAGGAAGTCACTGGGAAATTCATGCCGACTGCTGTTGCGAATAAAATGAAGCTGGCGAAGGGGGAGGGCAGGCTGTTGGAGCCGGAGGAGTTTGATAAGTTGAAGGATGAGGGATACATGGCTGCGAAGGAGCGGGAAGCCGAAGGGGAGAAGAAGGTAGGAGGAGAGCCTGAGGTGGAGGGAAAAGAAAGAGATGAGGAGTTGGAGGAGTTCCTACGTAGTCAGGGTACGTCCACGATGGTGGAGGCTGAACAAGCGGCCGAGGCGATGGTGCAAGAGGCAGAGTACGACATGATGGCTGAGGAGGTGAAGGGTGGGATGAGTGGTGTTAGTAGGGAGGCGGAGGTTGCGGAGAATAAGCTGAAGCATGTTGAGATGGAAGAGGTGGAAGATGAGGATTTGTAGATACCCGGACAGTACATACTACATCAATGGCACTGAAGTATCTTCCGTCATTGACGCGAATGGGAGCGGGTCACATGGTGGGCCAAAAGGGCACGGAACAATGTGGAACACACACTGTAGAGCCCACGATTCGAGTCACATCACAGCAGTCGTGTCAACAAGAGAACCCAAAGTTCAGATGTGAATCTCATTCATTCATAAGGTTGTCGGGTATAAAGTATATGACTAACCACCAGATGCCCCCGCACCCAGTCACACGAAGAGACCATCATTCATCCCCAGCACTCGCAACGAAGCATTTACTTCTTGTTGCCAGTAGCCTGGTTGAAGGTGTCAGAAACGGCCTGGCCAGCGTTGCTGAGACCCTGCTGAGCAGACTCCATCATGCTGCCGCCCTCCTTCTGGGCTGAGTCGCCGCCGCTACGGGTCGAGTCGCCGAGCTTCTGGGTGGTGGACTTGTTACCCTCTGTTGTCATGTCAGTATGCGTGTAGAGAGGGAGTGGAAGCGGGGAGAGAGACGTACCGGGCTGGACAGCAGATGCGGCCTTGTCGCCGAGACCAGATGCGGACTCGCTGACCTTGTCGCCAGTAGATTTCTGGGACTGGGGAGTGACTGGCGTAGGTTAGTCCCATGTTGTACGATAGGAAAGCGAGAGTATGGCTTACGCTTCTCCTGGGCTTGCTCGCCGAGACCCTTGCGACCAGCGTCAGACATGTTGATGGTTTGTTGGTTGGTTTGTTGGTTTGGGTTGGAAAAGTTGCAGTTGCGTGTTCGAGTTGAATTGAGCAGATGTGTGAAGAGGGTCAGAGCAAAGTCCCAGGTGCCTTATAAGCACCCTGGTGAGAGCGCTTTCCAAATGACGTGCCTCACAAATACCACCCACGTACGTCACAAGTAATATACACGAACAGGCAGCCGTGTTGCGTTGCGTTTGCAGGAGCAACCCACACCTCTCACCTGCTGCATTGGAGCAACATATGTGGGGTCCAGCGAACCACTAGAACCGTACGCCCCGCCACGATTGGGTAGATCAGTACATACAGTGGGTTGCAAGCATGGGATTCAGCGCCTTTTCCATGGCAATCGCGTCATGTCAACGGTCGACGGTGGCTTGCAGCCCGTCTTTCCTGCAAGTTGCCCCGCTAAAGGACCCCGCTGACGTTGGGCTAGAACGCGACTATTCCGCGCGCCACGTGATGAGCGTCATTGCTTCGTTTGATATCGAATGTGGTGGAACGGGCTCAACGTGGCAGGAGTGCACAAGACATCTGATGCTTGAGCAAGTCTTGAGGCTTGACGTGATGATTTGCCTCGGCTTCAAATTTGTCCGTTTCGTCATTATGGCTTGGCGGAAATGGTTATCGATACCTTACATCAGAGAATTCGCCTTCGCGAAATGCAAGTTTGCAGATTGATGCGAACAGCCCGCTTTTACACCTCATCGACGATGGCTGTTTCCATGCCCGGATGATCACAACAGCACATCGTTCCTGCGAGCAATTTGACTTGCTCAACTGTCCTGCCGTAGGTAGCCGACCGAGCACTGCCTCGCTGTAGATCTTCACAGCAAGGCTGTGACTTCCCGAGAACTAGAGAGGCAGACTGGTAAAGTACACCTATTATCTTCGGGCGTGCCTCCTGTAAGACGACTACCAGAGTAACAAGGACTTCGAAGGTCTTTTTGATGGCTGGGGATAGCTCTCTGTTCACTTCGTTCCTGTGCTATCGATTTGTCCGACCTCGCAACCAGATGGTCCGCACGATTTCCAGCAGTGGCAATCAAGCGTGACGCCGGACAGAGTCGTGGTCCTCGAACAGCTTGAACAGCATGAACAGCATGTCCGTCGCTCGTTCTCTCACGTGTCCCACTCATGCGTACTCAACTCTGGTACTGGCAGATAGAATTGCCCTCGTTGCAGCACTTACCAGATGGCGGACGATCTCGCGCAAACGATGTCAACGATAGCACATCGCCATGTGCGTTGTCTCATAGCATTTCGACGAGCGTTTCTCAAGGCCCTCCTACATTTCACGCATCTACAAAGGTAGGATGGAGCAGTCCTGGTGATCTCGCTAGCAATGTTTCCAACCTTACAGAACAAATCCTAACTACAGCAGCCAATGAGCGTTGCGACATTTTTGCAAATCTGGCCAATCACCATTTTCGACTAAAAATGCTGCGATCCGCTCATTTCCCTCGACCTGTTTCAGAACAACTCCACCACGCGCCACATCCTTGACGCGCATCCGACGGTCGCACGCGGTTGGATCCACGTTCCTCAGGCTTGACGCTGCCGAGCTTGTTTCCAGTACAACGCCCCTGGCAATTTGTCTGAGCAGGCGTCCACGCTGGAGCATCAACTCGCCAGAGATCAACGCTGCCGTGAAGCCGCCTTGCCGGCCATGCCACGAGTCTTATGTCACACTGGTAAGGCCCGGATAACATGGATAGTCCTGTACTGTGATAGGCAGATCGAACTCCCTTGACAGGTTTTCAGATTCAATGTACGGTGTATTGGCCAGGTACTAGGGCCTTCAGTAATCAAGCTTTGAGTCTCAGACACGTCAAAGTCTGACTGTGGAGTCAGCGGTTGCTGGCGCGATTGCCATGACTTGAAGTTTCCTAAGTTTGTGAAGTCAGTGCGGTTGAAACAAACATATAGGTAGGGCAGTCTGTCTTGTTCCAATGTTCCGATGTCACGGACCGAGATAGCATAT
>Ga0265798_10002891_pt1 | contig 24900 bp, 20 predicted proteins | sample P3T30metagenome_FD_192430 | JGI IMG/M metagenome (GOLD analysis project Ga0265798, IMG submission 192430) | Plant litter microbial communities from East Loma Ridge, Irvine, California - P3 T30 | ecosystem: Environmental > Terrestrial > Plant litter > Unclassified | place: USA: California...
AGGAGACAACCTTGGTAATTATTGCCCACCGCCTGAATACAATAGAAAATGCCGATGAGATCTTCTTTGTGAATGCCGGTGAACTTGTTCGTGCAGGCACAATGCAACATGCTTTAGACTTGTTGCTGGAGGAAAAGCGAAGCAGTTAAGCTTTTTTCCGAAGTTCGATGACGGTAATTTCCGGCCATATACCAACACGGCCGGAAAAGCCAAGAAATCCAAAACCCCGGTTGATGTTTAGATAGCGGCCATTTTCTTCTTTAATGCCCGCCCAATGCGCATAGCGGTATTTAACCGGGCTCCACTTAATACCGAAGGCCTCCATTCCGAACTGCATACCATGGGTGTGGCCTGCAAGCGTGAGGTGTATCTTAGCTGGTAAAATTTTTATTTCCGATTCCCAATGCGTAGGATCGTGCGACAATAATATTTTAAAATCATCTGACTTTACCCCACGGAGCGACTTCTGAAGATCGCCACGTTGGCCAAAGCCCAGTCCCCAATTTTCTACCCCTGCAAGAATAATCCGTTGACCATCTTTATTGATCACCACATGTTCATCCAGCAACAAACGATAACCCATTTGTTTGTGAAAGGACTTTAACTGCTCCAGGTTCGCGCGTTTGTTTGCTTCAGTTTCCCACTTCACGTAATCGCCATAATCGTGATTACCCAATACCGAGAATTGGCCATACGGCGCCCGGATTGTTGAAAATAGATCTATCCAGGGTTCAATCTCTGAAGCTTTGTTGTTCACCAGATCACCTGTGAAGACGAATAAGTCTGACTGCTGTTTAATGATCATTTCAATGCCTTTTCGCACCGCTTTGCGGTTGTGAAAACTACCTGCATGCACATCGGAAATTTGTGTGATGGTAAAGCCGTTAAATGCCGTTGGCAGATCCTCAAACTCCAGTACGTGCCTGATCACGCGGTAGGCATATTTGCCACGTATCATACCGTATATAAAGGTAAGGATGCTGATTGCGAGCATGGCTGAAGCAAACACCACCCAGGAATAATTTCTTGGTTGATGCAGGATCAGGCGGTATACATCACCCGGTGCGAGGGTCAAAATGAAAATAAGTTCGCTAACCAGCAGGATTAGAAAAGCGTGTGAGATGATCTTGAAAAAGCCATCCATACCCCATTTCGGTATTCGTCTGAATGCGATGATCAAAGCAGCACAGAGCAGCAGTACAAATGTCCAAAAGAGCAGCGGTAGCAGGGGGTTTCCTGTGAAAAACTGCAAACCAGATAGTGTATAGGTATTTAGGATGAAGAATATAAGGAGAAAGAGTATAAAGGGGAGAATCGGGTTTTTTCTTTTCATGGAACCTGCATTGCTTATTGTCTGAAATGTAAACTATCTACCATTAACAATGTTTAATTATAATCAGAATTAAATTATGCAAAAACATATAGTGGTAATTGGTGGCGGGTTTGCTGGTATAAATCTGGCAAAAAGTTTAGGCCGTCATCCCAATTTCAAAGTAACATTAGTAGACAAGAACAATTATAATTTTTTTCCGCCACTTGTATATCAAGTTGCGACAGCATTTTTGGAGCCTTCGAGTATAAGTTATCCTTTTCGCAAGCTTTTCGCAGGTAAAAAGAACCTGTTTTTTAGACTTGGGCGGCTAAAACGCGTTGTACCTGAGGGCAATAAGATTATTTTGGATAATGGTGAGCTGAGTTATGACTACTTGGTTTTTGCGACTGGTGCGGAAACTAACTTCTTCGGAAATGAGAATATAAAAAAGCATGCCATACCGATGAAGACTTTAAGTGATGCAATTGCGATGCGAAATGTACTGCTGATGCGCATGGAACAGGCTTCTATAACCGAGGATGTCCAGGAGGCGAACAGATTACTGACGATGGTCATTGCAGGAGGCGGTCCAACCGGGGTTGAAATATCCGGTATGTTTGCGGAGATGAAAAAAGGTATACTCCGCAAAGACTATCCGGAACTAATAGGCAGCAATGGACATGTTTATCTTGTTGATGGTGGCAAGTCGGTATTATCACCGATGAGCGAAAAATCGCAGACGGATACCATGAAGGTGCTTACTCGATTAGGAGTGAAGCTCATTATGAGCACACATGTAAATGACTTTGATGGCGACACCGTAACGCTGTCGGACGGCATGCAGATCCAGTCAAAAAATCTGATCTGGGCGGCCGGAGTAACAGCCAAGATCTTTGATGGCGTCCCGGAAACGTGGTATGGTCGTGGAAAGCGGTTACTTGTGGATGAATACAACAAGGTTATTGGTTCAGAAAACATCTACGCAATTGGGGATACAGCACTGATGCTCTCTGACCCCGCCTTCCCGACTGGACATCCCCAAGTAGCGCAGGCAGCAATACAACAAGGAAAGCTGCTGGCAAAGAACTTCAAAAACATGGTTGATGGGAAGACTTTGGAAGTATTTCGCTATAAAGATCAGGGTTCGATGGCGATCATTGGCAGTGCTAAAGCCGTGGTAGATCTCCCCAAACCAAAGTTGCATATGAATGGTTTAATTGCTTGGCTGGTTTGGCTGTTTATTCACCTGATGTCTTTGATCACCTACCGCAATCGAGCAAGGACATTTTGGAACTGGATGGTCGCTTACCTATCCCGTGATCAATCGCTACGTATGATTATTAAGCCACCGGACCAGGAAGATATCATCTAATTCCTGTCGTCATATTGTTGCTTAAATTGTACCAATGATATAAAAGTATTTCTGGAAAAACCTGCTATATTCAATTTTTCAAATATTTACTCCTAATTTGATGAGCGGATTACATACATACGATTACATCGTATTTCTCATTTACTTCCTGATCGTATCCAGTTATGGGTTCTGGATCTACTACAAAAAGAAATCAGCAACTAAAGACTCGAAAGACTATTTTCTAGCAGAGGGATCACTAACTTGGTGGGCTATAGGGGCTTCGCTGATTGCGTCCAACATCTCTGCCGAGCAAATGATTGGTATGAGTGGCTCCGGATTTAAACTCGGTTTGGCCATCTCTGCATATGAATGGATGGCAGCAGCGACGCTAATTATTGTTGCAATCTTTTTCATGCCGGTTTACCTCAAGAACAAGATCTTCACCATGCCGCAGTTCCTCAGCCAGCGGTACAATGAGCAAGTTGCTATGATTATGGCGGTTTTCTGGCTGATGTTGTATATTGTTGTGAACCTGATGTCCATCTTGTACCTGGGGGCACTGGCTGTAAGCGGTATTTCAGGACTTGATATCACCATGTGCATCTTTGCTTTGGCAGTGTTTGCCATTTTCATCACCCTGGGGGGAATGAAAGTAATTGGATACACCGACGTGATCCAGGTGTTCTTCCTGATACTTGGGGGATTGGTGGCAACTTATCTTGCACTCAACCTGATCTCCGACAATCAAGGTATTACCAAAGGATTCGCCATGCTTACCGACGGCGCTTCAGAACACTTCCACCTGATCTTCGATAAAGATAATCCGAATTACATGGACCTGCCTGGTTTAAGCGTGCTTATAGGTGGTATGTGGATTGCTAACCTAAGTTATTGGGGTTGTAATCAGTACATCACCCAACGTGCTTTAGGTGCTTCCTTACCTGTGGCGCGTTCAGGACTCTTGTTTGCGGCTTTTCTTAAAATGTTAATGCCAGTTATTGTTGTGATTCCTGGTATTGCCGTCTACTACATTGTTAAAGAAGACCTTGGGGGCATTAGCGGCGAGAACTTGTTAACATCTTCTGGCGTTCAGGACCCGAATAAAGCCTACCCAGCATTGCTAGGCTTGCTTCCGATAGGCCTAAAAGGCTTGTCATTTGCTGCCCTCACCGCTGCAATCGTAGCTTCGCTGGCAGGGAAAGCAAACAGCATTGCAACCATCTTTACCTTAGACATCTACCAGAAAGCCTTTAATAAAGGTGCTTCCGAGCGTAATCTGGTGAATGTTGGTAAAGTTGCAGTAGTGGTGTCAATGTTGTTGGCGGTTGTTCTTTCGTTAATTGTTGGTGATGCACTGATGGGTGAAGGTAAACAAGGGTTTCAATACATTCAGGAGTACACGGGATTTGTCTCTCCAGGTATTTTCGCCATGTTTATCTTGGGTTTTTTCTGGAAGAAGACGACCTCCAATGCTGCGTTGTTTGCAACAATCGGCGGATTTATCTTTTCAGTGGTACTTAAGTTTTTACCAGGCTGGATCGACCTTTCTCCTTTATACAGCATTGGTTGGGCAGTAGCAAATGCAAGTGGCGTTTACGAGATTCCTTTTATGGACAGGATGGTTATTGTATTTGCTTTGTGTATTCTGGGGATGTACCTTATTAGTATCTACGAGAACAAAAAAGGTGTGGTAACTAAAGGTTTGGAGATTGATTCCAAGATGTTTAAAGTATCAACCTCCTTTGCTGTGGGATCATTAATTATTTTCGCTCTGATCGTCGCCCTATATTCTGCGTTCTGGTAGGCTATTCAGGTAGCCGGGTTTGTTTAACGACCTCTTTAATCAGAGTATCCAGCTCTTCCGCACTTAATGCAAGCAACTTGATTAGGTTTTCTCCCTCATCAGGCATTTTAATATCTTTAAGAATTGCAAGGAGGCCCAGCATGTTTGCTAAGGGCCTCCTTATCATATGGGACTGGTTCATCGCAATTTTTATGAATTGCTCGTTATTCTCATCAATGATTTTTTTGGCTGAGTTCAAGCTTTCTTCAGCCATGCGTTTAGCCAGCAATAACTCTGCTTCGTATTTTTTACGGTCAATGATTTTTAGGAGATAGGCATTAATGAGGATGATCTTTCCGTGTTCATCTTTATATGCCTTAGCGTTAAATAGTGCGTCAAAATTTTCTTCATCTGAGATAAAGGTCAGGTTGATTTCGTTGCTATAACTTCGAAGGTTTAAAAGTGGGGTGATCACCATTTGAAAATAGAGGCTACTTCCTTTGCTCAACAATTTGAAAAAGTTCTCGGAAGATAGTTCCGCTTCTGTTTTCTGAAACCAGCTGTAAAACGTGTTATTGCCTTTCACAATATTGCCAGTCGGTTCAAAGGAGATGAATCCTATGGGTGCTTCATTAAAGATGAATGCTGTATTAACATAGTCGTCGAATTGGGTCATGGGCTAAGTTTAAGCTTAGAAGCTTTGAAGAAATGATTTTAACGCCTTGATGACGCTGTCTGGATCACTTAAATGTGGACAGTGGCCACTTGAATCTAGAAAGCTAATCTGATTTCCAGGTGTAATCTTTTGAATATAGGTTGCAATGTCATCGTTAGTTAGGAAATCTTCCTTGCATTGGATTGTAAGGCTGGGTACCTTAAGTTTTGGGAGATCTTCCCGATTGTCCGAAAGGAAGGTTACTCTTGCGAATTTCTTCGCAATTTCAGGGTTCGTGCTGCAAAAGCTAGTAGCTAAGCCATCAGCAAGCTCGGGGCGGTCATGGTTGCCCATGATGTGGCCGGCCATAGTACTTGACCATCCCAAATAGTTGCTATCCATTATCTCTAGCAGCTCTTCTAATTCAGCCCGTTCCAATCCTCCGGGGTAGTTTACATCATTTAGATATCTAGGTGATGGGCCAATAAACACGATGCTGCTAAACGTTTCAGCTGCTCGATTTACGGCGAGGAGCCCAATCATACTGCTTACAGAATGACCAACGAAGACAACATCCTGAAGGTTTAATGCTTCACAAATATCTAGTACATCGGAAGCATATCCTTCAAGACTGCTGTAACGGTTATTGTCGTAGGCACTAAGATCTGAATGTCCTGCACCTACATAGTCGAAGAGCACAATTTTGTATTCCGATATGAAAGCAGGCGTAATTAATCTCCAGGTGTTTTGGTCACAGCCAAATCCATGTCCAAACATGAGTACTTTGGAACCGTGTCCGAGTACCTTTACATTGTTTCTAAGACATACTGGAGAATTAAGAGCTGTGTTCATGGTTTACCTTTAGCTGTATCAAAATTAGAGAATATTGTGTAAAATAGTTCATCGGTTGTGAAATGTCAAGCAATTAGATGCTATCACCGTCAATTACTAACCTGCTGATTCGTTTTCTGAATATAAAAGTTGTGCCGAAGCTGCATGGTTATGCTTCCGACAAGCGGGGATTTGGGTATTAAGTAAGGCGAAATTGTACAGTGACAGAAAGAATTTTGAAAACCGGGACAAAGATCTATATTTGCGGCCGTATACCCGGGTGGCGAAATTGGTAGACGCACCATCTTGAGGGGGTGGCGCTTGAAAAGGCGTGGCAGTTCGAATCTGCTTCCGGGTACATTTCTCTTTCTGCCAGTTTGCTGCTCTTAATCCAAAGCAACCTGCCCTCTAACTGCCGCGCTCGAAATGTATAAAAACCACTACTTCTAGGTATTGAGTTATCCAAAGTTATTACTCAATTTTATACAACAATTCTTTTCTCGTCCAGCTATACTGGCTACGAACTGCTCCTTTTTCAATTAGCGCGGTTTACTTTCAAAATCTTAAACTTATGTCTATTACAGCATTAGGTCCAACAATGGCTGGCGGATTGCAGCCCATTGTTGAAGACGGGTATGAATTAATCTATTACCCAGACGTCAATAATGATAGCCTGCAAAACGAAGGGAAGCCTCCGGTTTTCTATTGGCTACCGAACTACGTGCATATTGCCCGCAAGGATGGTTTATCCACGGGCGATTACATGTTCATGATGATGCGTTTTGCAGGTAAGCAAACGAGTGAGGGCAATATTGGCGTTACTGAAGGTGAAAGCCGGGAGGTAGCTGGGGGTGTTCTAGCACTAACGACTACCGCAGCGCCGCCGGACCATGTGCTAACGCAAAGTCAGAATAAAATAATCGAAATGTTTCAGGGTAAAAAGGACTTTTTTTGGGGGATAAGAACCAGTGTTCCTCCAATTTTCCGGCCGGTTATTATCATGAGCAATTACACCAGTATTTCCAGTCTATCACCAAATCCCGACGGATCAGTGGTCGTACCTGCAGAGCAACCAACACCACTTCCTGCACCTGCACCAGCACCGTCTAATGGTGAACCAGCCGGACCTCCAAATCGAAGTGTTGCCAACCGCCAGATTAAATACGTTACAGTTCCGGTGCCGCCAATGATAACAAAAAGGGGGTTTTCAGTCCGGGATCTCGGAAAGAAAAGAGATAGTCAAGGCAACTTAGATCCCTGGTACTTCAATATGCAAGGACAGGGCAATGGCTCTATCGATCCGATGGGGCAAAGTGCTTTCACGGGTTTGATGGGTGTGTATCCTGCAAGTATACTTTATCAGGCCTTTAAGGCAGCCTACACGCCAGTTCGAGTTTGCCAAGCGCTCAAAATGAAATTTTGGCTTCCGAGCATAGAAATCACGATAAAAGGCAACTGGGATCGAGTGTTTACACACTTTTCAGCCAATGCAAAAGGAAGGTATCTATGGTTCTCTGCCGACGTAAAAGCGGAGTTTAATAACCTGAGGATGAGCGGTGGAATTGAAGTAGACATTAAAGTAGATCCAACCATTCCGGGAGGTGACAAGATCCAGGAGTATGTGGATAAGAAAACTGATTTGATCTCTCAGAAGTTTATGGATCTTGCCAAACAGCAGATATTTGATCCACCTATGCCACAGGTTGCCGCTGCAGAAGCTTCTTCCGGGGGCGGTTTGTTTGGATTGTGGGGAGGAGGGGTCGCTCTAAAAGTGCGGCGCGACAGCACCAACATCGACCTCTACTATCATGAGAAACGACAAATGGCTTATCTGCAGGATCACGTAATCTCTTCAAACATGGAGGGCATGTACGAAGAAATCAAGAAGGATCCTGAAGCTGAAAAGAAATACTTTATTACCGTGTATATGGACGATTGGCCACGTAAGCTGGCAAGAATCGTAAAGCCAGTTGTAAACTGGCCTAAGCCAGAACAGAATTGGGCAGGTGAGCCAGTTGCATTCCTTTCCGTGCAAGTAGGTTATCCAAATACGTCGGGCGAAATAAACTGGGTGGGGCATACCTTTGACAAGAACGACAACGAAACCGCTGTATGGAAAGTTGAAACTACCCAGAAGCTAGCGACTGATGTTAACAATCCGCCTGCAAGTTGGGAGCCTGATAAAACGTTTATAAAGCGGAAGGTACACATGCTTGAGCCGCCTGATGCAACTGAAAACCCATATGTACGTGTACAAATTGCTGATAATGAAATTGACATAGATCCAGGCGAAAATGGATCATTGCTTAATGATATTACAGTAGAGGTACGTGCAGATGATGCAGGTAGAATCCGATTAGGTCCATTAAGCATAAATGTTCAACTCGAAGACACCAAACAGAAGGTGGAGGTTATTTTTCAGGCAACGGATGCTGATGGCAATGACCTTTTACAATTCCCGCCGCAAAAGTTCCTGTGGAACGATGATGACCAGGAAAAACCTAGGTTTTGGGCCGTATTCACTTCTGATGCAACCGTACGATCTTTTTACAAATACCAAGTGCGCGTAATTGTGAAAGGTAGTTTGTTTACTAAAGGCATGGAATGGACAGGTCCTTGGGTTAAAACAATCGGCAATGGGCCGTTGATCATTTCTGTACCAACGATGGAAGATGAAGGGGTAGTGGTAAAACGGGAGATCAGTATGGTACGTTCAGATGTTGTTGTTCCGCCACCAGCAAAAAAGGCAATCACGAATAATGATGCTCAAGACGAAGAAAGCTTCTATTTCATAGAAGAAAGTAACGGACACGCAGATCGTAGACCACCATCAGCCAAAATCGCGAAGAAATCAATTAAGAAAACTGGTGTTGATGGTTGGGTAATACTCTAAAACGCATAATCTTTCTCAGATGCTTAGCAAAACAACAGATGTACTTGAGCCCCAAGACATCGGAGAAGAGGTAATTGTCTGGTCCTTTTCGGACCAGACAATTCCAATGGGTAACGATCAAGTAATTGAGTGTCTATATGTCCGGGATCCCGTTAAAAATGGGAGTGGAAGAAATCTTTATTGCCTTCCAATCTACCCGATATTATATGGGACAAGTAGCGCACTAACTTTGTTTCTAGCAAGTATGGGTGATTTAAAGGAAGAGACCACGAGAAGACAGATTGATCGTGGTTTCTTCTCTTTAAATATGAGATATGATGTACCAAAGCGCTTTGTTGAAAAAGATGCCAAGCGATTTTCCAACTTAGATATCACAACGAACCTCATTCAGAAAAACGGGAATGCTGAGGTTTGCCTTCATACCGTTCAACATCACGGGAGTGAAAGTTTTACCTTTGCCTTGCCATTGTCGGCAGTTCTAAGTAGGCATTTTCTAGAGACAATAGATGGAAGCAATTGCAATTTATTTTTTCAATCCAAAATTGCTATCCGGTTTAAGCGAGCAGGAATCGTAAAGTACATTACAAGCTATTTATCTCTCACTAAGTTTTTCAAGCTTATAGATACAGTTGGAAAACCAGCAAGTTTAAGTATTTCTTACAGATACTTCGACAGTCCTTCAGGACAATACCTCAATGCCCCAGATTTGATTTCTACACGTAACCTAACGCGAGAAGTCGAAAAGAAAAGTGTAAGTGTTTTGATGGAGAACAGGCTTGTAAGCAGACAGATGAACATGGCGGCAGATAAAATTACTGTGGTCTCGCCTTGGAACTTAACACATGCAGGCAATTTCGATAGTCGAATTAACTTGTTTATGCTTGATCATTGGCTGATCAATTTAAATGATCCAATTTTTAATTTGCCTTTAGTAGATGACAGTTCTGCAACGTTTTGGGTGAGCAGAAAGAATAGTACCACATTTCTCTGTATTCCTGAGTTTAGCATCGTTGCTCCCGAGCTGAACAGCCCTTTCGAAGCTTCACCGTTTTCTTTCAAGTTCTACAATACTGGTCAGTTAGATTTGAATGGTAAAATCGTTTTAGAGGGAGAACTCAAACTGACCATAAACCATCGGATTAGTGAGGCGGCAATTACGGCTCAAGAAGAGGTTGCCGCTGATGGTGTAACACAAGAAGTTGAAACTGAGCAGATCGTCTATAATCTGAAGATACCCTTTGCTGATGACCAGGGTCAGGATCAGTTTTTAACAATTAGTACGCAAGAAATTAAATTGATTAGTGCTGAGCTGACCGAGATAACATTCCGTTTTGGAAATGATTCTGTACGGTTGTGTTATGCGATGATGGCTTCAGACAATAACCTGAACTTAATAAGGAAGGCTGAACTCTTTTTAACACTTTATTTCAAAGGTTATACCCAGGTGAGAAAACATCGTTTTGACTTTACGCAAATCGTGGGTGCCAAGTTATCCGCAATACCTTTTATAAAATCCAGGGCAAGTCTCAGTCGCGACAAAGACTACTTCGATGCAGCCAAAAATAAGCTTGTGAAAACAAATGGACAGGAGATACTTTTCAAAGATGCTGTAGCAAAGCTGAGCCGAAGTCGGCAAGTTCGACCAGCTTTTGTCGCCAGCAACTTCAACAATTCCTCGATACAAGCAGAAAAATTACAAGCAACAGCACTGAACTTTGTTCGGCCAACAAAGTTGGAGCCCTTAATTGAAAAAGCAACCTACCTCGTCCAGACCTTCGTGAGAAATATTTCTTTGGAGTGTTACTTTCCCTGCAACGTCTTTGGAAACTTTTATCAGGAGGCCAGTGGTAGTAATTGGGCAGTTGTGGGCTGCAGGCCGGCATATCAGCTCGGGGAGCCGCCAGACACTTTGTATACGGAGATTGAGGCGCTTCGCCACCTCAAATATTCATTATACAGATCCAGATTGTCTCCTAATAACTTTTTGATCGTTCCCACTAGTTATATAATTGCCCGGTATGAACCCACTATAGATGGTAAAAAATTCAAGCCATGTATATTTCTGTACTCTACAATCAATGAAGTTGATAATACCAGCTCTTGGGTGCTTGACATGACACTTGTGCCAAACCTGACGCTTGCGGAGAGAAGCGAGCTTGAACAAGCACTGAAGGCTTATACACCATATCCACCGGAGCTCAATTACATTACAGAAATCCAGACGAAAAACGCAGCAGGCAGCTTGTCGATCTCTAAAATGCCGGGTACTCAGGTGTTAGCATTTCCGCTTCAAAAGGACATCAGGGTCACTATTCAAACCAATATTGAATCCATATTGATTCTGTTGGAAATGCTGAAGAATAATGCGATGATCGGCAGCTTTGAATTTACCCAGTCTGATAATATTAAGCATACGGTGGAACTTAAACCAGTCTTGAATGATGTAGCCGGTACATGGACCTCCGGCCATTTTGAAATCAAAGCAACAGGCAATGTTTTATCATTTACAAACCTCACTGAAGCCAGGATAAAGATGGAAAAAGTTCGCATTTATCTTGATGGTAATCAGGAATTTGAGGATGTGATACGGACAGATGTTGTTGAAGCTGGAGCAGCGTTGACGCTTGACATGAACTCGATTCCAGGCTACCGACAAGTTGTGCCCTACTATGTAGTTGAACAGACAAATATTACCATCGAGGAAATTAACAAATATATTGAAGATGTCACCTGTCAGCTGATTTTTATAGCATCCTGTGATTTTGATACATTGGAAATCAAAAAACTAAATCTAAAATACAGGCTTAGAAATAGTACAACCGAGTATTCAGTTGTATTAAGTAAGCAAGACAACAATGCAGAAGCTGCATTCGTATTGCCACTTACCGTGTTTCTAATTGATCGTGTCATCGAATACAAGATTGAATCCTTTGAAAAGATCAACAACGAAGTGATCAGCCTGCCTGATCATTGGACGGTACAGGATATCTCCACAGAAGGCAATATCATTAATATTACATCTAACCAATTATAAACCCTTAAAACTTAAAGTCATGTCAAGAGGAATTTCGCTTCACATAGGTTTAAACCATGTTGACACTTCAGCATATCCGGACTTTGTCATTCCGGAACTAGCAGGCTGCATCAACGATGCAAATGCAATGAAGAATATTGCAAGTTCCGCTGGATTTACGACAACAGAATGTTTGATTGATGAGCAAGCAACGGCGATGACCGTAAAAACAAAAATAATCGCGGCAGCTGAACAGCTTACTGCCGGGGACATTTTCTTCCTTACTTATTCAGGGCATGGAGATCAAATGCCGGATGAAACCGGAACTGAGGAGGATGGATCAAATGAAACCTGGATCTTATATGATCGCCAGTTGATTGATGATGAGTTATATGCTATTTGGCCAAAGTTCCAGAAAGGTGTACGAATATTTGTACTCTCAGACAGCTGCCATAGCGGTACTATGGTGAAATTCATTATTTTGAATACGCTTGCAGCCAAACGTGGCACCAAGAAGAGAGGCATCAGCTCGGCTTTGAATCTACAAGATGTGGAGCACATTGATAAACTTGCCAAGGCAAAGAATAAACGAGCTGCATTAAGTGAATCCCCACGAAATCGTGCCTTTCCTGTGATTGCAGGGTTGAAAAATTACTTGCGGAATAAAGACCTCTATCAGAACATTCAGCAAATCACCAAATTAAGCAAGGATATAGATTCAATTAGTGCTTCATTAATCTTTATGTCGGGTTGCCAGGATAATCAGCTGAGCGGCGACGGAGCGGACAACGGGAAGTTTACAGGAGAACTTTTAAGCATTTGGAATAACGGGAACTTCAACGGTAATTATATCAGTTTCCATGAGCAAATTTTGGCAAACATGCCTTCAGACCAAACACCCAACTATATGACCTTAGGCATTGACCTTCCTGTATTCGAAGGCCAGAAGCCATTTACATTGATCAGTCCAACTTCTAGTGAAAACCCAGGTAATAACAACAGTTCAGACCTTGATCCTTCTGTTTCTGCCCCGGCATCTTGGAACGATTCAGCTACTGCACCCACGTTCAATGTTAATCGAGGAAGTAATCCATTGTACTACGTTGAAGTTGCCACGGATCACAATCTTTTTAATTATGAAGTATCTGGGAGCTTGAGAAATGATAGCAACTTCTACGCAACATGGAATGATGCATCCATCAACTATATGTTGTTTAGCAGTCCCCAATACCAGCTTCCACAACAGATATGGGAAAAATTGAAAACTGCTGATTATCTATACTATCGTATTGGAACAACAATCGACACACAGTGGAATGGCTGGAAAATAACAATTACAGATACTGATAGTAGTTCGGCGCCATATATTGAGATTGCGAAGGTTGCAGTTGATCCAAATGGGCCTGAGCAACCTGTAGAGCCAGAACCGGATGTCACTGACCCTATTGAAGATCCGGACGAAAATGAAGGCGGACGGATAACAGGTTCGGTTGGCGCTTCTGGGGAAAATCAGCAGTCAGATGTTGAAATTATTCAAGGCCTCTTATCTCAATTAGATCCAGTTGATGGAGGTACTTCCGATGTAATCGTTGATGGGATTTGCGGTTCAGGAACCATATCTGCAATCAAAACATTTCAAAAAGCAAATGAACTTAATCAAAGCGGATTATTCAGGCCTGACAAAGGATCAGTGATATTGTTGTACATCAAATCGGGTATTGCAAGGATGGAATATGCGTAGCGATCGTTACAGCATACAACGAGCCACGATCAGCTGGCTCGTTGTATTATTGTTTACATAGCTATTGCTCTACGTAACTGAGATATCGTATTCGTTTTTTAAGGATATCCTTATATTTGTAGGAAATTAGTACAATATGGATAACCTCCGCCCGGATATTCTTGCAGATATCAACGCCATTCAAAACATCCCCGCAATCCCCAACATTCTTGAAGTAATTTGTAAGAGTACCGGTATGGGCTTTGCTGCAGTGGCAAGAGTAACTTCGGAGCAATGGATTGCCTGCAGTGTTCTCGACAAGATCAATTTTGGTCTGCAGCCAGGCGGAGCGTTGGTGCTAGAAACAACGATATGTAATGAGATCCGCCAGAGCGACAAGGCAGTCATCATAAATCATGTTTCGGAGGATCCTGAATTTTGCGGGCATCATACGCCGAAAATGTACGGCTTTGAGAGTTATGTATCCGTACCCATTTATAGAAAAGACGGCGCATTTTTTGGTACACTCTGCGCCATTGATCCTAAGCCTGCAAAGCTAGACAAGTCACAGGTACTTGAAATGTTCAGCCTCTATGCCGATTTAATATCCTTTTACCTAAGTGCCGCTCAGCAGGTTGATACCTCACAGAAAGAGCTTGCCGAAGAAAGGAAGATTGCCGAATTACGAGATCAGTTTATTGCAATTCTTGGTCATGACTTACGAAATCCGCTTGGGGCAATCAGTAGCAGTGCACAGATAATGCTAAAAATGCCCCTGGATGATAGACTAACAAAGCTAACCAGGATTATAAAAAACAGCTCCTATCGCATAAACGGGCTGATTGAAAACGTACTTGACTTTGCTAGAGGAAGACTTGGAGAAGGAATTACGGTGGATTTAAACGACGAGTACCTTAAAGATCCATTGGTTCAGGTAATCACCGAATTGCAAACCAGCTGGCCTGACTGTGAAATAAACTTTGAGGCACATCTTGATGCACCCGTAAATTGCGATGCTCGACGCATTTCACAGCTATTTTCAAATCTTCTTGGTAACGCACTAACACACGGGGATAAAAGTGCCCCGATAGATGTTCTTGCTGATAGTAGAAATGGTGTATTTACATTGTCTGTGACGAACCGAGGAACGAAGATCCCGGAGGTAGCATTGAGTCAGTTGTTCCAACCATTCTCCAGGGGGAAGGTTCAAAAGGATCAACAAGGACTTGGCTTGGGACTTTATATTGCTTCTCAGATTGCGCTTGCACACGGTGGTAAACTAACCGTAGATTCAACGGATGACTTTACCCGTTTTAGCTTTAAACTACCGGCTTAATCCTGTCAATTTGGTGCAAATATTTGTTCGTAGGCAATAATAAACATGATTTTCAGTTATTAAGGAAACATTAGATACGAGCCTATGAAATGCCCTTCTTGTAATGAAACCTTGTTGATGAGTGAGAAAACCGGTGTCGAAATCGATTATTGTCCGAATTGTCGAGGCATTTGGCTAGACCGCGGGGAGCTGGAGAAGATCATTGATCGATCTGCCGATCACTATTCTAAAAAAGAGAATTATGATAAAGATTACGACAAGTACCAGCGAGGCAATAGGGACAACGAATATGAGAAGCGTCATGGATATAAAAAGAAATCCTTTTTAGGCGATATCTTTGATTTTTAAATCTTATCCAGCGCTTGTCGCTCTATTTTGCGCCCTTGTTTGTAAGTGCTCGGTGACATACGAGTCACATTCTTGAACTGCGTGGACAAATGAGCGCTGCTACTATAGCCCATTTGCAATGCAATTTCATTCATGTTCAGTTCACCATACTCAAGTAGTTCTTTTACCTTTTCAATCTTTTGTTGTATTATAAACTTCTCAATTGTCCTATTCTCATGTTCTGAAAACAAGCGGCTTAAGTAACTATAATCCTTATGCAGTCGCTGAGTGAGTAGCTCAGAATAGTTCATGTTAATTTCAGATCCTTCGTTGTTGTGGTGTACCGTCTCAATGATGATGTTTCGTATCTGCGCCACAAGCTTGTCTTTTTCCTTATCGATAAGTTCAAAGCCTAGAAGACCAAGTGATGCGCCAATGTCCAGCAACTGTTTTTCGCCAGGCTCAGGCTCAATTTCAACATGCCCGAGCCCGATATCCTTTACGTTGAAACCTCTTTGTACAAGTTGCTGCTGGACAACCATAATACATCGGTCACATACCATATTCTTGATGTGTAAGATCATGATCTTCTAAAGGATTGTTTCAGCTTGGTAGCCTGCTTTGTTCAGCTCCGCAATAACCTTTGATGCTTCAACAGGTGCGGTACTATTTATTGTAAGCGTTTTATCAGGGCTCTTGGTGTCAACTTCCCAGTCTTCAACTTCAGCAATGCCATTAAGAAAAGGCGTTATCGTAGCCACACAGTTTCCGCACTTGATGTTTGTTTTAAATTTATATGTTTCCATTTTATCGAATTTAATATTAGAATTTTAGGATTTTAAGTCGCAAGCTATTACCTACAACTGAGACCGAACTTAGTGCCATGGCTGCCCCTGCAATCATCGGGTTCAGTAAAAAGCCATATGCAGGATAGAGTATTCCAGCCGCAATAGGGATGCCAATCAGGTTGTAAATAAAAGCCCAGAACAGGTTTTGTCGGATTGTTTTTACGGTGTTCCTGGAAAGTTCTAAAGCTCGAGGCACCAGCGTTAAATCTGAACCGACTAAGGTAATATCTGCTACATCAATGGCAATATCAGAACCTTTACCCATGGCAATCGAAAAGTCTGCTAACGCTAATGCCTGACTGTCATTTATGCCATCTCCGATCATTGCTACTGTTTTGCCTTGAGCCTGAAGTGCCTGCACAAAGGCAGCCTTGTCTTCTGGAAGCATATCTGCCTTGAAATGCTCCAAGCCGACTTGTTTTGCTACAGCTGCGGCAGTTTGTTCATTATCTCCAGTCAGCATGTACAATTCAATGTTTTTGCGCTTCAATTTTGCAATTGCAGTGGCCGAATGTTGCTTTATTTTATCTCCTATGGTTATTACCGCCAGGAGGCGCTGCTGATCGGCAAAATAAATTAACGTCTGAGCACCATCCTGTAATAATGCTTCTTGCTCAGCCATATGGTCATCCAAGTTGATCTTGTTGTCATCCAGCAATCTGCGGTTTCCAGCGTAGTACTGAACGCCATTGTAGCTTCCCGAGACACCTTTGCCAGTAATACTCCGAAAATCTTCAAGTTGTATGTTGCCTGGGCTTGCAGGCTGCAAGAACTGTACGATAGCACTTGCAAGTGGATGTTCTGACTGTTTTTCGAGCGCAAGTAACACTCCATTAAGTTCCTGTGCATGCGGCTTTGAATGGTCAAAATAATGAAGCATAGAAACCACTGGTGCACCTTGTGTAATCGTTCCGGTTTTATCAAAAATTAGCGCGTTCACTTTAAGTCCAAGTTCAAGCGCTTCAGCATTCTTGATCAGGATGCCATGTTCAGCACCTTTACCGATGCCGACCATTAAAGCTGTCGGTGTAGCGAGGCCAAGTGCACAAGGACATGCAATAACCAACACGGTTACCATTGCAAGCAGGCCCTGAGTAAAGGCATTGTCTCCCGCCAATGATATCCATAGCAGCAAGGTGAGGAGAGCGATCCCCAACACGACAGGAACGAAAATGCCCGCTATCTTATCGACAAGTTTCTGAATCGGTGCTTTTGAACCTTGTGCTTCCTGCACGAGTTTGATTATCTGCGCCAGCATCGTTTCTGAACCGACTTTGGCGGCAATCATCCTAAAGCTGCCCTTCTGATTTATGGTGCCGGCGAAAACCGGATCGTCGTTTTGCTTTGCTACAGCTATAGGCTCGCCGGTGATCATGCTTTCATCAACATAGGAGCTGCCAGCAAGTAAATGACCGTCTACCGGAACCTGTTGACCAGGACGAACAAGCACGACATCTCCAGATTTTACCTGATCAATGGAAATTTCCTTTTCAACACCTGCTTCAAACAAAATCAATGTTTTTGGCTGTAGGCCCATCAATTTCTTGATCGCCGAAGATGTGTTGGCCTTTGCGCCAGATTCAAGCACCTTGCCCAGCATGATGAAAACAATAATAACCGCTGCGGCTTCAAAATACACATGTGGATGTAAGCCTCTTGAATGCCAGAACGATGGATAAAACGTGTTGAAAGCACTAAACAAGTAGGCTGTTCCGGTGCTTAGGGCAACAAGCGTGTCCATATTTGCGCGGCTGTGCAAGGCCTGTTTGTAGGCATTTTTGAAGAATGATCGCCCGAAAAGGAACAATACAGGCGTCGATAGGGTAAACATGATGAAGTTCGCGTAAGGCAAATTCATCATAAACATTCCAAGTATAACGATAGGTATGGTGAGTACAGCTGAGAAAATCAACCGTCTTTTTAGACTCAAATATTCTTGTTCTTGAACTTCTTCCTGTTTCTGAGCGCCATTAACATTATCCAGGATTACGTCGTATCCTGCATCCTGAACTGCCTTTTGAAGCAACTCCAGCTGCAAACTTTTAGGTTGATAACTGAGCTTAAGTGTCTGACTGGCGTAGTTAACCGATGCTTCTTCTACGCCTGGGAGTGTCGCTACACGCTCTTCCACGCTGTGTGCACATCCTGCACATGACATGCCTAAAACTGGTAAATTAAGCGTAGTTGTATTTGTACTAGATCCCATAACATTCTCTTTCTACAAAGTTAGCCATACTATAGTGGCTTAGTCTTACAGGATTATGAGGATTTTCTTTGAAATTTTGGTAATTCCAACTTATAAGTAGACAAAACATTTAAGCCCGCTTTCATGAAAGGATAATTCAATGCAACTTCATGACAGTGTTGAAAGCCTAAATTTTCATAGAAGATCTTCGCTTTACTTTCCTCCATAACTTGGAGCCAAAGCAGACGCTTGTGCTTAGCTTGGGCAATATCATAAACAAACAGCAACGTACTGCTTCCAATACCTCTGCCAGTATGGGCCTTTAGAATATAGATCTTATTCAATTCCAGGCAATCTTCAAGGCTGTAGGGTGGAAGCGCGTTTTCGCGAAGCTTGAAAAAGCCAACGGGCGTCTCCAAGTGAAAGATTAAATAATACTGACATGCTTTATCTTCAAGCTCCCGCTTAAAGGTTTCTTTGGCATAGAACCGCTCCAGATAAGCTTGCCCATGATCATGCCAAATATCGGTGTAGTGCTCTTTATAGGTCTTTAACGCTATTTCGTGTAGTACATCGCAGTGATTAATGCTGCACTGCTCAAATTTTAGGAATTCTGCTACGGGCATATGGGCTAAAGATACAGAAAAAGCAAATTGGAATTCGAGTTGAACAACTTTGGTGAAAATACAGCATTTGAATGGAAATATACCTGTTAATTACTGTATATTAAGTCATTCGAAATGGAAGGTGTAAATTTGTGAAAAGGATATTCGCGCTATTAAGCGTCAACTTTCTCATAAAAGTGCAAATGCTACTTCCATTTGATGGAATGTATTTTATAGTATAGATTTAGAATTGCATGACGGGGGATCTATTTAATTTTTAACACCATCACATTGGACAGGAATATAAATAACAGGGAACAGGTTATTGAACTCTTAAATAAGCGAGTTGAAACGTCCAAAGGCACATCCGAGGTGGCAGAAACAAATATTTCCGACCATGAGATATCTGTGTTGCTGAATGAGTTGCAGATCTTTCAGCTCGAATTAGAAATGCAGAATGAAGAGCTAAAAGTGTCCTATCAGTTGCTTGAGGCAGAGCGTGCAAAACTCGCGGGTTTTTTCAATCATGCTCCAGTTGGGTTTTTTATCCTAGATAGCATTGGTTTTATAAACGAGGTCAATCAAACCGGAGCCGACTTGCTGAAGGTTCAACGGAAAGCTTTGTTCAACAAAAGATTTCACGGTTTTTTCGAAGGTAATAATCTAACTGCATTTAGCAATTTCCTGGACAAAGTTGCAGGTTCTCAGCAGCGTCATTATATTGAAATTAGCATGTTTCCTGAACAGGCGGATGCATTTTATGCTCGAATTGAGGGAGTAGCTATTTTTGATCAGGTAACTGAAAAGCTTCAGTTTTATATTACAATTGCCGATATCACAGAAAGCAGGGACGCTCAGCAAAAACTTTTAGATACCAGTCACCGATTGGCTATGACCCTTAACGCATCTGACACGGGTACATGGACGATGAACTTCAAGCGTCAGCGAATCTTTCTAGACGAGTATAGTAATTCTATATTTGAAATTGAGCCTGGGACTTTCGATGGGCGAATCCGCAATTTTCTGTCGTTCATACATCCAAAAGACCGGGCGCGGGTTACCCAGGTTTTTGATTTCAGCGCAGCGCCTTTTGGCAAACTTGATCTGGAGTTTGAGATTATCACCCGAAGCGGAAAGCAAAAAGTGATCTATGCACAGGGTAACGAAATCCAAGGCCTGGATGAGCAAACATATTTCGCCGGGATTATCATGGATATAACCGAGAAAACTAACCTCGCAAGGGAGGCCGTTAGGCTTCAAGAGGAAAGCCAGCGGAATATTCTTTCTGCTACCTTCAACGCTCAGGAAAAGGAACGCCTACAGATCAGCAGTGCATTGCACGATAGTATCTGCCAAATTCTTTATGGCATCAAGATAAATCTGCAAAGCGTGCAGCGAAATCATAATATGACAACCGAATTTAAGAATGTTAACTTATTGTTGGATCAGGTGATTCGGGAAACCCGTGAGATGTCGTACGAATTGACACCATCGGTATTGCGGGATTTTGGCTTTGCTGCCGGCATACAGGAACTCGGAAATCGATTAAGCGTCCCGGGGTTTAAAATTGTTACTGATATTGATGCCGATTTCAGCGTGCTCAACGAAGAGAAACAGTTATACTTGTTCCGGATTATCCAAGAGTTGATCAACAACTGTATGAAACATGCTGAAGCGAGCGTGGCCAAGATAAAAATGTTTGAAAAAGACGGATGGTTGAATCTCACGTTCAAAGACAATGGTAAAGGCTTTGGGGTGAAAGTAGAACGCTCACTGTTAACAGGTTCCGGACTTAGGAGTATTAAGAACCGGATCTTTCTTCTAAATGGAGCAATGGATCTTCAGAGCTCAAGTTTAGGAACAATTATAGAAATTAGAATAAAATATGATAATTTACCGCACAATTAACGATTTTCTTTGTTATACAGGCGTTAATTAATGCTCAGCAGGGAAACTAAAGAATAAATTAAACAAGAATGATACAAGTTTTATTAGCAGAAGATCACAACATAGTTCGTAACGGCATTAAAATGTTACTGGGTTCCGACAAGGAAATTCATGTAGCCGGAGAAGCCACCAATGGAAAAGAGGCTTTAGACTTCATTTCCAACAACGAAGGAATAGATGTGATTCTTGCTGATATTAATATGCCGGAACTGGATGGCATTTCGCTGATTAAAGAGGCTTATAATATAAAACCCGATATTAAAGTGGTTATCTTGTCCATGCACGATAATGACAAATATGTTTCTCAAGCTTTCCAGGAAGGTGCTTCGGGCTACCTGCTTAAAAGTGTTAGTGCTGACGAGATGATCTTTTCGTTAAAACATGTAAAAGCAGGCGGAAAATATCTTTGCTCAGAACTATCCATCAAGATGCTCGAAAAGTTGAGCCAGAAGAATGTTAATTCAGTTTCAGAAAACGTTTCCAATATCGAATTCTCTATGCGGGAAATCGAAGTTTTACATCTTATTGCAGACGGGCTGACCAACAGTGAAATGTCTGAAAAACTATTCTTAAGCAAACGCACCATTGAAGGTCACAGACAAAGTTTGATTGAGAAAACCGGATCAAAGAATACTGCTGCACTAATCCGCTATGCAGTGCTAAACGGAATAATCAATTAAATGGCTGATTTCAAGTAAATACCGCTTTATATTATCGTACAATTACTGTTAAGTCTTTAGCCGAACAGCCGTAATTTTGTAATATAATCATTCTAGAAATCATATCTATGAGTAGAATCTTAGTTCTTGATGACGACCACCATCTTCTTGGCGTTATGAAAGAAATCCTAACCCTCAACGGGTTCGATGTCGTAACCTCAGCGCCTACCTATGACATTAATGAATTGATATCAATTCACCACCCTGACCTGATCATCATGGATTACCTGATGAATGATGTCAATGGTGGTGAATTATGCTCGGTGTTGAAAAATGACCTGACGACACAGCACATTCCTGTGATTCTATTGTCAGCTTATGAGCGGATCATACAGTCTCTGGGGAATTATGGGTGTGACTTGTTTGTAGCCAAACCGATAGACTTTTCGTCACTGGTTTATCACATCAACAACCTGCTGCCGAAGGGGAAAGATTATGAATATCACTAAAGCTCTTGAAAGATGGCTTGCATATTCATATCAAAAGATTTGGGATAACGGAAAAATAGCAAAGCGGCCAGTTTGGCTATTTTGGCTGCTGCCGCTTGTGCTGTGTGCATTAGCCGCATGGTTCAAGTTTAGTGTACTTGGTTCCGGATCCCCGCCTTTTCTTATCTTTTTTGTAGTCGTCACACTTAACGCCTGTTACGGAGGTATTCGTGGTGCATTCATCGGCAGTGTTGTAACAACCGCATCTGCCTTACTGCTGCACTTCTTCTCACTTAAAGATGACGAAATCGTAAGGGTTTTCAGTTTTTTGCAGGTATTGCTTTACTTCTGCGAATGCATCTTTCTTACCGCCCTGTTGCACCGCTTCCACCGTAACGAGCAGCGTTGTGCCATTCAGTACAACGAAGCTTTAAAAGCCAAGCAGGAAATCCAGGAACGTGAAAAGCTTCATGAAGACTTCGTACATATGGCTACCCACGAGCTTAAAGCACCGGTAACCGTTCTGAAGGCTTATCTCCAGCTTGCAGAAATGAAAATAAAAATGCCTGTAACGGGTACAGCAGATTCCAGCGGTAATGCACTACCACAGTTTATGGAGCTCGTTTCCAAGATGAACTTTCAACTGGATAAGCTAGTCTCTTTGATCAATGACTTGCTCGAATCAACACGGATCAAGGCAGGTGCGCTAAATTGCCAGATGGCTCCATTTGATATCGTTAGTTGTCTCCGGGATTGTGTTGAAGGGTTCAAGGCCGCTGAGCCCGAAGCATTTATTGATTATAGTTTGCCGCTGCAGAAGATTATCGTTCATGGTGATGAAACACGTATTGAACAAGTGATCTTAAATCTTTTGAGTAACGCAGTTAAGTATTCACCAGGGAATGTTGCTGTCCACATCAGCTGTGAACAAATTGAAGGGCAGGTGTTCGTCAGGGTAGAGGATAAGGGTATGGGTATACCGGATGACATGCGAAAGTCGATATTCACCCGCTTTGTTCGGGTTAAATCTCCAGAAATGTCCAAGTATCCCGGACTAGGGCTTGGACTTTATATCTGTGCCGAAATCATTGATGTTCATGGGGGCAAGATTGATGTAGAAAGTGTGCTTGGGAAAGGTTCAACCTTCTGGTTTGTCCTTCCTATACATAATTTATGATAATATGATTTTTTTCATATCTTTCTTTAATTTACATCATAATCACTTAAACGCTTCATATCAGTTACATGAAAAAGATTACGCTCCTTTTATTATTCGTTACCATCAGCCTGTCTGGCTTTTCGCAGGCTAAAGATGCTATTGTTGGCCGGTGGTTGAACTCCTCCGGTGAGGCCCATGTTGACATCTACAAGAAGAATGAGAAATTCTATGGTAAGATCGTCTGGCTAAAAAATCCCAGGGATGAAAAGGGAAATGCTAAAACTGACCTTCGTAATCCAGACGAGAGCATGCGTACAAAACCTATGCTGGGTCTCGAGATTTTAAAGGACTTTGTCTATGAAGATGGCAAATGGACCGATGGAAAGATCTACGATCCCAAGTCTGGTAAAACCTATAGTTGCAACATTAGCCAAAAAGGTAACGGTGTCCTTAATATCCGTGGGTACATTGGTATATCAATCATCGGTAGAACTGACGTTTGGAAAAAAGTTAAATCATGAGAGTATTATTAGTCCTTCTTTTATTCCCCTTTATCTCTACAGCACAACAATTCACTTTGCTGCCCTTAAATAGCGGTACAAACACGAGCATTCGCGGGCTGGCCGTTGTAGATGATCAGGTGGCCTGGGTAAGTGGCAGTAATGGGCATGTAGGAAAGACGCTGGATGGTGGTAAGAGTTGGACTTGGACCAAACCCCTGGGCTTTGACAGTCTTGACTTCCGGGACATCGAAGCTTTTGATGCGCAGAAAGCAGTAATTGTAAATGCGGGCTCGCCTGCTTTCGTGCTGCTTACAGATGATGGTGGCAAGAACTGGCGACAATCTTATGTGAATAGAGATTCTGCCATTTTCCTGGACGGTATGGACTTCTGGAATGCAGACCGTGGCATCATATTCGGTGATCCGATCCAAGGAAAACTACAGCTTCTCTACACGAATACAGGTGGTGCGCACTGGGAAGACATATCTTCAAAATTAAAACATAAAATTGGGATGGGTGAAGCCGGCTTTGCCGCCAGTGGTTCAACCATCAAGACCTTGGATAATGGTAAAGTTTGGATCGCAACAGGTGGCGCAAAAGCCAACATCTACTATTCTAAGAATTATGGTAAGCGTTGGAAGCGCTACGCAAACCCGATTATCCAGGGATTGAACAGTACCGGCGCCTTCTCAATCGACTTCGTTGATGCAAACCATGGAGTGGTAGTAGGTGGGGATTATCTGAAAGATCAGGAAAGTACAAACAATGCGCTGTATACCACAGACGGTGGCAAGTCCTGGTCGAAGCCACAGACATCTGTTGCTGGTTATCGCTCTGCAGTGATCTATGTAAACCAAACCACTTGTATTGCCGCGGGCTCTTCAGGTGTAGATGCCTCTACCGACGGTGGTAAGACCTGGAGAAAAATCTCTGACCTGAATATCAACGCGGTTACCAAGGCAAAATCTGGCAACCTGATCCTTCTGGCAGGGAATAAAGGCAACATCTACAGACTCGATATACAGCAATAAATACCCATAAAGGGCACAAATATGAAATTTAATACCATATTCTTCGTAAGGAGCTTACTTGCTGCCGCTATTTTCACGATTTTTCATCTGTCTGTACGAGCTCAAACACCTGTATCCACACACGGTCAACTTAAAGTATATAACGGCCAAATGGTAAATAGTAAGAATGAAGCACCTCAACTGCGTGGTATGAGCCTATCGTGGAGCGTCTGGGCTGGACGAAAGTACTATAACCCTGATGTCGTGAATTG
>Ga0265798_10002893_pt1 | contig 24893 bp, 17 predicted proteins | sample P3T30metagenome_FD_192430 | JGI IMG/M metagenome (GOLD analysis project Ga0265798, IMG submission 192430) | Plant litter microbial communities from East Loma Ridge, Irvine, California - P3 T30 | ecosystem: Environmental > Terrestrial > Plant litter > Unclassified | place: USA: California...
GACGGTAGCAGACGTTTCCTGAAAAAATCCCTGGCTGTGTCGGCCACCCTCGCCGCTGCTGGCAGCATCACCCTGCCCCGCATCGCCAGTGCAGTGGAACCGCTTAGCCAGCGTTACCCGGACCCTCTGATTCACATCCTCGACGACAGCTTTCTCGAACTGCGCGTGTTCAATGCCGGCGTCGAAAAACTCGCCACCGGCATGCGCTGGGCGGAAGGCCCGGTATGGGTCGGCGACGGACGCTATCTACTGGTCAGCGACATCCCCAACAACCGCATCATGCGTTGGGACGAAATCACCGACACCTTTACGGTATATCGCCAGAACTCAAACTTCTCCAACGGCATGTGCCGTGATCGCCAAGGGCGTTTGATCGTGTGTGAGGGGTCGACCACTACCAACGAAGGTCGTCGGATCACCCGCACCGAGCCCAACGGCAGGATCACCGTGCTAGCGGACAGCTTCGACGGCAAACCCTTCAACTCGCCAAATGACATCGTCTGCAAGCGCGACGGCTCGATCTGGTTCACTGATCCGCCTTTCCAGACCGGCAACAACTACGAAGGGCACAAGATCACCCCAACGCAGCCTCATGCCGTGTACCGGATCGATGGTGAGAGCGGCAAGGTCACCCGGGTCATCGACGATATGAAAGGCCCGAACGGCCTGTGCTTTTCGCCGGACGAGAAAACCCTGTATGTGGTCGAAGGCCGTGCGACGCCCAATCGCCTGATCTGGGCGCTAACGGTGAACGAAGACGGCTCGCTGGGTGCGCGACGCAAGCACATTGAAGGGCTGGACTATGCCGCTATCGACGGCATGAAATGCGACGAAGCCGGCAACCTGTGGTGCGGTTGGGGCGGCAACGGCGACCCGAAAGCCGACCTGGAGAAGCTGGACGGTGTGCGGGTGTTCAACCCGCAAGGCAAGGCGATCGGGCATATTTCCCTGCCAGAACGCTGCCCGAATCTGTGCTTTGGCGGCCGCGAAGGCAACCGGTTGTTCATGGCCAGCAGCCACTCGATCTACTCGCTGTTCGTCAACACGCGGGGCGCCACTTTCGAATGAGGGTGAACGCCGCCCCATAGCCGTTTGGGTCAGGGTCAAAGAAAAAAGGGCAGCCGGTTTACACCGCTGCCCCTCTTCATGAACCAACCAGCTGACCTTTCCAGTCAACCCCTCACGCCATTTCAGCCTTGGCCATCGCGATCTTGGTCTTGACCTCTTGCTCAGCGATTTGCTGCTCTTGCTTCTGCTTCTGCAAATCGGCCACTTTCTTGTCGACCGCCGCTTGCTGCTCCGGCGACATGCTGTCGTACTCTTCCTTGCTCACGCCGGTCAGTTGCTGACGCACTTTTTCGGCATCGGTCTGATTCATGTACGCCAAGAACTGCTCTTTGGCCGACGAAGTCACCGACGTATCAGAATCGCTGCTATCCACCGCAGCCATTTCGTTGTCGACGGTTTTGGTCACGCTGTCCGTCGCCGCGACTTGCTTGTCAGCGCTGGATGAAAACGCAGCCGCTGCGGCCGCTTTGTCGTCATCCGACACTGAAGCGGTGGTGTTGGCCATGGCTGCCTTGAGGTTCACCATCATTTTGGCGAAAGACTCGTTGTAGCCCTGATCAGTGCTGCTTCCGGTCGAACTGTCGTTGCTACCGGCAATCGCCGCGACAGGCGCAGACGCCCCTGCCATCGCGCTGACGGTGTACGCATCCTTCTCCGTTGGGTCGAAGTGCGTGTGTGCCACGGCTTTCGACGCAAAGTGCTGGATGGCACTGTTACCAATGATCATCTCTCACCTCCTCATTCAGGTTATCGATGTATCACAGGTCACAGCAAAACCGGTGCCACATGCCGTTACATCTGACGCAAGCCCCGTGCTGCAAGGGTTTCCGGCCACGTTCACCCGGCAACCGGTGCGGCAATACCGGCCCCGATTTGCCGTCGGCGGCAGCCGCTCGCCACAGGGTCACTACGCGCGTCTCTCATTCAAGGAACGCTTTCACCGTCTGGTCGACCTTTTTCATTTCGCAGACCGGCGCCATGTGGCCGCAATCGTTGTCCAGCACCAGCAGTTTCGTCGTGCGTTTCTGCGAGGCCAGCGCTTTGGAAGGCGCCGGGTCCACCAATCGATCCTGCTCGGAAGTAATGATGAGCAAGCGGGCCTTGATCTTGCGGGACAAGGTTGCCATGTCACCGTCCCGCACCAGATCAAAAGTGGTCATGGCCTGCAACTGTCGATACCAGTCCACTGCGCTGAAGCTCTGGCTGGTCTGCGTGCCGTGCAAACGGTCTTCCGTCGGACGCTTGGCTGCTACGGCCTTCGCAGCGGCATGGTCCGGCGTCCACAGTGACTCAGTGTGCAGCGCGGCGAGGTTTTTAAAGGGTGTGCCCGGTAAATAGTTACCGCCGTTCCATCCAGGGTTGCGCTCGATGGCGGTCAACTCGGCGTTCCAGATCTGCAGATCGCTGGCCGTCGGTTGCGGCGTGCCGACGATGGTCACGATGTTGCTGGCGTAATCGGGGTACATCACGGCCCATTGCAACGCCTGCATGCCGCCCATCGAAATGCCGACGATGGCATGGGCGTGATCGATGCCCAGGGTCAATGCCAGCAACCGATGCTGCGCCTTGACCATGTCGCGAATCCCGAACTGAGGGAACTTCAAGCGCGGGTCGGTCTTGCTGTTGGAGGGCGAGCACGACACGCCATTCCCTACCGCATCCAGCGCGATGACATACCAGCGATCGGTGTCGATGAGCTTGCCAGGGCCGATCATGTCGACCTGATCCGCCGTTCGCCCGGTGAGCCAGGTCGGCACCAGCACCACATTGCTCTGATCGGCAGCCAACGTGCCGTAGGTGCGATAGCCGATTGAGCATTGTTTGATCTTGCCGCCGACCATCGTCAGTGAGCCGATACTCGCCAGCTGTTGTTCAGACGCATTGGACACACAGGCACTCGTCACCGCCAGCAGCGCACAGAGCACATGGCCCGTTATTCGAAACAGATTCATGGCCTTCCCCCAAGAAGATCAGACTTCAGTGATGCGGCCGAGGAAAACCATGTACGTCACAGACCATGCCGTCGCGCTGCAGGGTCAGCGTAGACGGTTGTATCGCGGAGAATGAACGAAGGGATGAACTGCAGTTATCGAGCGTTACAGCGGCAACTGTGAATCGGGGTCTTCTGCCTGCAACTGCAAGCCCCAGTCACGCAGCGACGCGACCACCGGCCCGACCGCTCTCCCCTTGACTGTCAGCAGGTATTCCAGCCGCGGCGGGTGCTGTTCGTATAGACGGCGCTCGATCAAACCGTGGGCTTCAAGCGCTTTGAGCCGCGTCGACAACGTGCTGGGCGCGCACCCCTTGAGCGAGTCCTGCAAGTCCTGAAAACGCCGAGTGGGATTGCGCAGCAAATCACGCAGGATGAGGATCACCCACCGCTCCCCGATGACCTCAAGCGCGGTAATCACCGGGCAAAAGGCGTAGGTCGGCATGGCCTTGAAGTCTGTTTTCTTGCTAGGGATGTCTGACATGGGCGGGAGTCTAGCAAGGGCATACCGCACTGGAAAGCGCCCATTCCCAAGGTCAATCCGACCCCAGCAAGCAATCGCCGTGCGTTTCACTGGGCCGAACGGCACCACCACGATTGCGCGTACCAGCGCTCGCCGTCGAACTCTATGCCGCTCAGCGTAAAGCCCTCTCTAGCCATCGCCGAAACCGTCGCGTCGTAGAGTTCTGGCAATAACAACGCACCTGCCCCGTAGACCGGTCGCAGGCTCGCCACGTTGGAATGCCGGTTCAGCGAATCGCATACGCGGTGGGCGATGGTCAGGTCGCCGAGGATGGCAGCGGTGCGTTTTGCAGGCACCGACTGGAGTGCGACGCCTTTGCTGCGTCGAGGGGTGATGACAAATTGCATGGTGGGGTTGCTCGGTTAACTGTACGTATATACAGTTAACGCAACAAGGCGCGCAGGGTCAACGGCGCCGAACCTCATTCCGACAAGGTGACTGCTCATGTGCGGCGGAATCGAAGCAAAAGACAAGAATCGGGCGTACCAGCCCGTGCGGGTGTATTTCCCGAATCCCAAAGCGGCATTTCCGGTCATGCTGGAAGACGGTACGGAGCTGGGTTGGTTGCCCTGGGGACGCCGTAAGGAACAACCGGGCAGCGGGCCGCAAGGCGGCTGGGCACGACGGGAGAGTGTAGAAAACGGCAGCTGGGCGAAATACCGTCCCCAGCGCGCGTTCGGGCTGATCAGCCGCTACATGGAGAAAGACGCAGAGCGCGTGTCTCACTGGTTCGACGTGGAAGATGGGCAAGCGCTGGAATGCGTGGTAACCGGTGAGTCGGGCGACCAACGCGTGTATGTCGTGACCGCCTCAGCGCCGCCGCAGTTTTCAGCCATTCACGACCGCTGGCCGCTAATCGCGCACATTCCGGGTGATGGGCTCATTGCAGCGTACTGAGGTCCAGTTTGTCCTGCGGCACCGGCATCGAAAAATAATAGCCCTGCGCCTGCCCTGCACCCATCTCCCTCAACAGCTCCAAGGTCGCTGCATCTTCGACCCCTTCCGCGACGACCGTCAGCCCCAGAGACTCGGCCATGCGCACAATAGCGCGGACGATGGCGCGGCTGCGCGAACTGGTGGTCAGCTCCAGGGTGAACGACTTGTCGATCTTCAAACCGCTGAAATGGTACTGGTGCACGTAACTGAGCGAGGAGAAACCCGCGCCGAAATCGTCGAGCACCACGGAAACACCGTTGTCGGCCAGGTGCTTCATGGCCTGACGGGCCAACTCGGGCTCTGCCACCAGCGCACCTTCGGTCAGCTCGAGGCAAATTCGCCCCGGCGCCACGCCGTGTTGGCTGAGCAAACCCAGCACCTCACTGGCGAACTCTGGCCGGCTGATGCTGTAGCTTGAGCAATTCACGTGCACCGTGGGCCAATGCGCATGCTCGGGCTGGGCGAGCATCGCCACGACCTGCTGCAGCATGTAGAAATCCAGCCTGCCGATCAGGCGCAAACCCTCCAGCGCGGGCAGGAATTGCCCAGGCGCGATCACACGGCCATCGGCCTGGCGCCACCGAATGAGCGCTTCCAGCGCGAGAATCTTGCCAGTGGCGACATCAATGATCGGCTGAAAATACGGCAGCAATTCGTCGGTGCGCTTGAGCGCATTGCGCAGCGCTCCTTCCTGTTCCATCTGGTCGGACACCTCGCGACGTACTTCCTGGTTGAACACCGCATAACTGTCGCGCCCCGCATTCTTGACGCGGTACATGGCCGTGTCGGCATCGCGCAGCAGATCCGCAGGCTCTTTATGGAACTGCAAATCGGCCCCAACCACACCGATGCTGCACGAGGAAAACACCGCGTGCCCGTCGATGTAAAACGGCACGTCGAACGCCAGCAGAATGCGCTCCGCAATCGCGACCGTGATGTCGGGCGGCGCGGCATAGGCCAGCACCGCAAACTCGTCGCCACCCAGCCGCGCCAACAGGTCGCTCTCACGCATGCAGCTGCGCAAACGGTCGGCGGCCTGAATCAGCAACAGGTCCCCCGAATGATGCCCCAAGCTGTCATTAACCATCTTGAAGCGGTCGAGGTCGATGAACATGACCGCCAGTTCCTGACCCTTGTCGCGGAAATTGTCCCACGCCACCTGCAGGCGCTGTTGCAAATGGCTGCGGTTAGGCAGGCCGGTCAGCGAGTCGTGGGCGTTTTCATGCTGCAGCTTGGCGTTGGCGTAATCCAGTTCACGGGTACGGTCTTGCACGCGGGCTTCAAGGCGTAGATTGGCGGAATGAATCGCCTCGGCGGCGCTGCGTCGGGACAACGCGGTGTCAATGTGCCGGGAAACGAAGGTCAGCAGATCCTGATCGCGAAGCGAATAACTGACCTGCGGCGAATAACTCTGCACCGCCAGCACCCCGCGCACGACATTGCCGTCGAACAGGGGAATTCCGAGCCAGGAGCAGGAACGGTTGATTTCGTTCTGGATCGTGATCTCACCCGAGTTTTCCAGGCGTCGCGCCTCGGCACTGTCGATCAGGCACGGACGTCGCTGGCGAATCACGTACTCCGTGAACCCACGCTCGCCCCGTCGAGGGTCGGGACGCCGGGTCAGGCGCTCGTCGACGTAGTACGGGAAGGTCACCTCCCCCGTCGCGTCGTCGAACAGCGCAATGTAGAAGTTCAGGGCAAACAGCAGCTCGCCCACGATGCCGTGCAGGCTTCTGAACAAGTCGGCCATATCGCCCGGCTGACTGGACAGCTCGGTGATCTGGAACAGCGCACTCTGCAAGTGTTCGGCGCGCTCGCGGTCGGCGACTTCACTGCGCAAGGCGTCGTTGAGGCGTGAGAGTTCAAGGGTCCGGCGGGCCACGGTCTCTTCGAGCTGAGCGCGGTGCAGGATGCGGTCCAACGCCATGGCCACATGACGCGCGACGACCAGAAACAGCTCCTGATCCTCAACGCTGTAGACCCGTGAAACGTCATAAACCTGCATCGCGAGCATGCCGAACACATCGTCGGAGGCATTCTTCAGCGGCGCCCCCATCCAGAACTCAGGGCGGTGCCCGACGCAATGAAAATGTTCCAGCGCCTGCGCCCGCTCGATATCGGCTGCATCAACGAACAGCGGTTGCTCGGTAGTCAGGACATACCCGGTCATGGACAGCCGCTGCAGGTCAAGAAACTCTTGGGTTTCGGCCTCCAGCGCGTCCACATCGGTGATGTCGATGTAATACGGATACGTGACCTTGCCGCTGTGGCTTTCGTACAGTGCCAGGTAAAAGTTCTCGGCGTCGATCAGCGTCGACAGTTGTTCATGAACGCCCTGAAGAAACGCCGAACGGTCACGGGTCGAACTCGCCAGGTAGGTGATCTCGTACAGCACTCGCTGAGTGGCCTGGGCGCGCGCCAGCGCATCGGTCTGCAAACGCATCCCCAGCTTGCTGGCCAACGCCACGAGAAACGGATTCCCCGACTCGCGCTCAGGCGTCAGTAGCCAGCCCAGCGCTGATTCGCCGTGCCCCGTTACCCAGCGCTGCACCCCATGATCGCGACAGAATGAGTCGAAGCCTTCCCGCGGAATCAGCCGGGGCCATTCGGTCGACGCATTGCCCTGCCCCATAAGATGCATGTGCTGCCCGGCACGGTAGGCCGCCCAGCTCAAGTCAGGCGCGGCCAGCTTCGCTGCGCGCAGCAACGATTCAAGGGTGGTTTCGTCGATCATCGAAGACACTTCTTCCAGCCCGTCGTCGCGCGATCGCGCCGCCTGTTCATCGGCGCCTGGCGAGCGCTGGGTAGGGTTCGAGACACGGGAATTCATTGGCGCTCCATTGCCAGCGTGGGACTGGGCTATCTTCATGGGGTCTGACAGATGGTTGCAAGCGCCATATTCGCTTTTGCTGCCTATAAACGACGGAAAATTGGGAATTTCACGACATTTCAAGTGACTCTCGGTTATTTGTCGGCAGGCCGGCATTGAAATGAAAGATTTTCCTGAAACGCTGGTCGGGTGAAGCGTCTGCGACGTCGCGCGGCCAGAGATTGACCTTTGGCACTCTTTCCCGGTCTCAGAACCCCGAAGCACCGTCCTTTTTTGCCCAACTGGAGATGATCGCAAAATGATCAAGACTTACAGCTATGCCGCGCAAAAACCCACCGACAAACTCGCGCCCTTTCAAATTGAGCGCCGTGATCCGGGCGCCGATGACGTGCAGATCGATATTCTCTTTTGCGGCGTCTGCCACTCCGACCTGCACACCGCGCGCAACGAATGGAACAACACCCTGTATCCGTCGGTTCCGGGCCACGAGATCGTCGGCAAGGTCACGGCCGTCGGCGCCAACGTCAAACAGTTCAAGGTAGGCGATCTGGCGGGTGTCGGCTGCATGGTCGACAGCTGCCAGCATTGCGCCTCCTGCGCTGAAGGCGACGAGCAGTACTGTGAAAACGGCTTCACCGGCACGTACAACGGTCCTGTGTTCGGCGGTGAAAACACCTTTGGTGGCTATTCCGACACGATTGTGGTGAAGGAGAAGTTCGTTCTGAAGATTTCTCACAGCGACAACCTTGCCGCTGTGGCGCCGCTGCTGTGCGCCGGGATCACCACCTATTCCCCGCTGCATCACTGGAAAGTCGGCCCGGGCAAAAAAGTCGGCGTGGTCGGACTTGGCGGTTTGGGGCACATGGCTGTGAAGATCGCGCATGCAATGGGCGCACACGTGGTGCTGTTCACCACGTCGCCCAACAAGCGTGAGGACGGCTTGCGCCTGGGCGCCGACGAAGTCGTGGTCTCCAAAAACCCGGACGAGATGGCGAAGCAGGCCAACCAGCTCGACTTCATCCTCAACACCGTCGCCGCACCTCACGATCTTGACGCGTTCCTCAACCTGCTCAAGCGTGACGGCACCATGACGCTGGTGGGTGCACCGGACCATCCACACCCATCGCCTTCGGTGTTCAACTTGATCTTCAAGCGCCGCAGCCTGGCTGGCTCGCTGATTGGCGGTATCAAGGAAACCCAGGAAATGCTGGATTTCTGCGCCAAACACGGGATCGTCTCGGACATCGAGATGATTCACATGAAGGACATCAACGAGGCCTACGAACGCATGGTCAAGGGCGACGTGAAGTACCGTTTCGTGATCGACATGGCCACCCTGAAAGAAGAAGCATCAGCCGCCTGATGCTTTTCAGGTCCGGGGCTGATCAGTTTCAACTGATCAACCCTGCACCTTTAGTTGCATTCGGTATTTCCCCTCTACGAAATTCCCGCAACCATTCCCGTCGGCACAGGTCACAAACCCTGCGTCCCTTGCTCCGCAGGCCCTGCCTTCCCTCGTTCCGCCCACGCTGCCAAAGGCGCTCTTCATACCGGTGGCATGGATTAGAGAGAACCCTTCAAAAGCGTATGTACTTATTCAAATGAAGGCGCAGACCATTCGTTGATTAGGGTGGGTGGCGTGACGCATCAACTGCCGTACATGCCTGTGCGCCGCCCACCGTCGGAGCCAGGCTTGACTCAACGCTGACGAGGAACCTGTCCATGACCGATCAGCCTGATGAAAAAGAACCGCAATCCGACCTCACGGCCTTCACCGTACCGTCGCGCAGAAACTTCCTCAAATCCATAGGCGTTTCCAGCCTCGCCGCAGCGACGGCGCCGATCTGGACCCAGGCACTGGAAGCGCAGGCTGCCGTGCCAGACGACACTGACCCACCGGCCAAAGATGAGCGGCGCATGACCCTCAAAGTCAATGGCCAGGCCCATACCCTCAACCTACCCGCCAACGCCGCGCTGCTGGATGTGCTGCGCGACCGTCTGCAACTCACGGGCACCAAGAAAGGCTGCGACCACGGCCAGTGCGGGGCCTGTACCGTTCACGTCAACGGCGTTGCAATCAACTCGTGCCTGTCCCTGGCCGCCATGCACGAAGGCGACGAGATCACCACCGTTGAAGGCTTGGCGAAAAACGGAACACTGCACCCGGTCCAGGAAGCCTTCTGGGAGCACGACGCCTATCAATGCGGTTACTGCACCAGCGGTCAGATCATGAGCGCCGTGGCCATGCTTCAGGACAAGAACATCGGCAGTGACGACCACAGCGTGCGCGAGGCCATGAGCGGCAATATTTGCCGCTGCGGCGCCTACAAGAACATTCTGGCGGCGATTCAAAGCGCGAGAATCAAGCTGCAGGAGGTGACCTGATGAGAGCTTTTGATTACGTGCGCGCGGGCAGCGTCGAACAGGCCGTCGCGACCCATGCCAAAAGCGACACGGCATTTTTTCTCGCCGGTGGCACCACCCTCCTCGACCTGGTGAAACTCGACGTGATGCCAGCCGATCAGGTGATCGACGTCAATCACCTGTCCCTCAAGCAGATCGACGTGCAGAAAGACGGCAGCGTGCGCATCGGGGCGCTGGTGACCAACAGCGATCTGGCGCATCACGCCTACATTGTCGAACACTACCCGGTGCTGTCTCAGGCGCTGCTGTCCGGCGCGACCACCCAGTTGCGCAACAAGGCGACCACGGCGGGCAATGTCATGCAGCGGGTGCGGTGCAACTACTTCCGCGACGGCTATTCGCCGTGCAACAAACGCCAACCCGGCTCAGGCTGCGCGGCCATCGACGGCCATAACCGCAGCGTGCACGCGGTCCTGGGCACCAGTGAGCAGTGCATCGCGACGCATCCGTCGGACATGTGCGTGGCGATGGCGGCGATTGGCGCAACCGTCGACGTGCAGGGGCCTAAAGGCAAACGCAGCATCGACTTCCTCGACTTCCATCTGTTGCCCGGTTCGACGCCCTGGAAAGAGCACGCCCTGCAGGACGACGAACTGATCACCCACGTGGTGCTGGAGGCCCCGCTGGCCGGGAGCACATCGGGTTACCTGAAGCTCCGTGACCGGGCCTCGTATCAGTTTGCCCTGGCGTCCAGCGCGGTGATTCTGGTGATGGATGGCAACACCGTGCGCGAGGCGCGTATCGCCATGGGCGGCGTCGGCACCAAACCGTGGCGGGCGATGGAAGCCGAACGTGCGCTCAAAGGTGCGACGCTGACCCCGCAAAACATGGAGAAGGCGGCCGCGATCGCCATGCAAGGCGCCAAACCCTATCGCCATAACGCTTACAAGATCGCCCTTGGGCAACAGGCGATCGTGCGCAACCTCAGCACCCTGACGGCATGACCGGGAGGACACGAACATGACGGACTCAACCATGATCGGCTCGGCGCCAAGCCGGATCGACGGGCGCCGCAAGGTGACCGGCGCGGCCATGTACGCCTCTGATCACCACCTGCAAAACATGGCTTACGGCTACGGCGTTTTCAGCACCGTCGCCAGCGGCAAGATCACCGCCCTGGACCTCGACGCGGCACGCAAATCCCCAGGCGTGCTGGAGGTTTTCCACCACGGCAACTTCCCGTCGCTGTACCACAACTCGGCGCTGCCGATGTCCTTCGCGCAGATCCTCAAGGCAGCCAAGTCCGACGAAAGCCGCCTGCCGTTCGAGGACGACACGGTGCACTACGCCGGGCAGTTCGTCGCTCTGGTGGTGGCCGATACGTTCGAGCACGCCCGCGCGGCGGCGTACAAGATCAAGGTCAGCTATAGCAAAACCGACGCCGTCGCCAACCTTGAGCAGGGCCTGAAAGCCGGCAGGCTGCAGGACGGCAGCCCGAACCACACGCGAGGGGATGCGGCATCGGCCTTTGACAGCGCCGCGCACAGCATCGACGCGACGTATTCGACGCCGGTGGAAACCCACAACCCGATGGAAATGCACGCCACCGTCGCCAGTTGGGAAGACGGCCGACTGATTGTCTATGAGGCCTCCCAAGGCGTGGTTGCCCATCGCAACTCGCTGGCGAAAATCTTCGGGTTGATGCCTGAAAAGGTCGAGGTTCGCGCGCCGTTCATTGGCTCGGGGTTCGGCAGCAAACTGTGGATCTGGCCGCATTCGGTCGCGGCCTGTGGCGCAGCCAAAGTCCTCAATCGCCCCGTGCAACTGGTCGTTCCGCGGCAACAGATGTTTACCACCACCGGTCATCGGCCTGAAACCCGGCAGCGTCTGCGCCTGGCCACGGACGACAGGGGCAAGCTGGTGTCGGTCCGTCACGAGTCGATCAACACCACCTCGTTCACCGACCCATACAAGGAAAATTGCGGCACCTCGACCAAAAGCCTGTACAGCTGTGCGAATGTGCTGGTGACCCACAAGACCATCGAGGTCAATCGCGGCACACCGACCTCTATGAGAGCGCCTGGCGCTGCGCCCGGGCTGTTCGCGCTGGAATCAGCGATGGACGAAATGGCCGACAAGATCGGCATGGACCCGCTGCAGTTCCGCAAGCTTAATGTCTCGGAGCGTGACGAGAGCCAGAACCTGCCATGGTCCAGCAACCATTTGCAGGATTGCATCGATCAGGCGGCCGAACGCTTTGGCTGGAGCAAGCGCGATCCCACGCCTGGCTCGATGAAAGACGGCACGGAGATCATCGGCTATGGCATGGCGGCCTGTAACTGGGACGCCTATCGCACCCCCGCCGAGGCGCAGGTGTCATTGCGTGCAGACGGCACGGCGTACGCGATCTGCGGTGTACAGGACATCGGCACCGGCACCTACACCATTGTGGCGCAAGTGGTCAGCAGCATCACCGGCATACCGCTGGATAAAATCGACGTCGAACTCGGCAACTCCTCGTTCCCGCCCGCGCCCGTATCGGGCGGCTCATGGGCGACGGCCAGCGTGTTGCCTGCAATTGCCGAAGCGACGCGTCAGGCCATCGAGCAACTGAAAGCCTTCTCCGCAGCGCCCAAAGGCGTGTTTGCAGGGACCAAGGCCGATCAGATCAGCTTTGAACAGGGCCAGTTGAAAAGCGGCGAGAAAGCCTTTGCCATCGCCGACGTGCTCAAGGCGCAGAAGCAGTCCAGCGCCTTCGGTGAAGCGAAAACCGGGATGAACGACACCAGCAAGCATTCATTCCGCTCGTTCGGCGTGCACTTCGTAGAAGTTCGCTGGGACCCGGGCATCTCGCGGCTGCGCGTCGCGCGAGTGGTCAGCGCCATCGACGTCGGCAAGGTGATCAACCACAAGACTTCGCTCAATCAGGTCGAAGGCGCCATCGTCATGGGCGTCGGAATGGCGCTGTTCGAAGCCACTGATTTCGACGAACGCAACGGCATGCCGGTCAATAACAACTACGCCGAGTACGTGGTGCCCGTGCACGCGGACCAGCCGGAAATTGACGTGATCCTGCTCGATTATCCCGATTACGAGCTCAACGAATTCGGGGCACGCGGGATTGGCGAGATCGGCATCACCGGCCTGGCCGCTGCCGTCGCCAACGCCGTCTCGCACGCCACCGGCAAACGCATCCGAGACCTGCCGATCACCCTCGACAAATTGATGGAGTTACCGCCGACGATGAGTGCCTGAGTGCTTCTGCCCGCAGGGCGTAGGAGCGAGCCTCGCTACGCCCTGCGGGCAGAATCAAGAGCCTCTCACCCGCCGCTGCGCCGCTGCCGAAGGCGTAGGAGCGCGCTCGCCCTGCGGCCAGAATCAAGGCAGCGGATCACGGCAGCTCCGGCTCGATCCGGTCCCGCCCTCCCATCTTCGCGGCATAGACACCCGAATCCGCGCGCAGCAGCAAGGCATCGCCGCCCTCGCCTTTACGCCAACTGGCGATCCCGAAACTCGCGGTGACCCGACCAACGCCGTCCACCGGCTCAGCACGCAACGCCGCCCATAACTCACTGGCGAGTGCAAACGCCTGATCGCCATCGGTGTCCGGGCACAGCACCATGAATTCCTCGCCTCCCAGGCGGCAGAACACATCGCTGCGGCGCAAACGGTGACACAAGCGCTTGCAGATCGCCTGCAACACATGGTCACCCACCGCGTGCCCTAGCTGATCGTTGATGCACTTGAAATGATCGATGTCGAGCATGACCACCGAGAAAATCCCGCCGTGGCGGTCGACGCGCAGCAACTCCGCCTGCAGACGCTCCTGGAAATAGCGGCGGTTGTAGACACCGGTCAACGCGTCGGTCACTGACATGGTGCGCAGCTCTTCCTCAACACGCTTACGCTCGGTGATGTCCAGACACACCGCCAGGTAGCCGATCCACTGATCGTGCTCATCCAGCACCGGACTGACCTGCATGTTGACGCGCAGATGGCTGCCATCCTGGCGCACCAATGTCCAGTCGTGTGCCTGATGGCCATGCTCCTCCACCGACTCCACGAGCATGGCCTCCCCGGTCTTGATCGAGCGTCCATATCGCTGGCTCAGCTCGCAGACATGCTCGGCCAGTTCGGACGACAGGTGCAGCTGACGCAGCGTCAGTTGCCCGCACACCTGCGCACTGCTGTAACCCAGCATCCTTTCCGCGCCAATGTTAAAGGTGGTGATCACCCCTTCCAGATCGGTGGCGATGATCGCCACCTGCGTCGCGGCGTCCAGCACGTTACGCAACTGCCCATGGGCACCGCGCAATTGCTGCTCTCGCTCACGTAACTGCAGCGTGCGCTGCTCCACCAGCTGTACGGCGCGCTGACGCTGGCTGATCAAGGCGTACAGCAAGGCGCTGAGCATGAAACTGAGCAGCGCGCCGAGGATCACGACGCTGTCGTTCCCGGACGGGTTGGCGGTGATGAACACCGCGGTCGGACGAACCTGCAAGCGATAGCTGCGGCCAGCAAAATCAACCGTTTTGGTGAGTTTCAGGTCGCTGATCGCTGGCTTGGCATCCGAACCGTACAGCACCTCGGGCGTCTGCTGAGAGGTAATGTCTTCAAGGCCCACCGCCAGATTGTCCTCATCAGCGGGGGGCAGACCTTCGGTCATCAACTTGCGCAGGCTGATCACCGCCAGCAAGAATCCCTGAAACGGCCCCGCCTCGGCCGCGGCGGCGTGAGAGCGAGCCGTTACGGGTGCGACCAACAGCACGCCTTTGCGGTCTTCCGTTTCCAGGCCGACCAGTTCCATGAGCGGCGAAGCCGCCATATCGTCTGACTGAAGCGCGCGCTCAAGCGTTGCGCGCCGTACGGGTTCAGAGTTCACGTCGAAACCCAACGGCAAGGCCAGGGTGCTACGGCTCAGGGTATATCGGACCGGGAAGTAATACGGGCGTGTGTCGGCGACCTTTAGCCTGCTGTCGGGGCCAAGCTCTCGCACGGAATAATCCGTCACACCGGCTTCGCGCACGCGACGCTCGTACGACTCCCGCTCGGCGTCGGCTACTTTTGGCGTCCACGAGTAGGCCTGGGTGTACACCAGCAAAGGGTGGGCGAATCCGTTGAATTCGTCTTCCGATACGTCATCGGAATACACGAAAAAACGACGCAGACTGTCCAGCCGTCGGACCTGTCCCTCGAGGCGGTCCTCGATCCGGCTGACGCGCTCACTGGCCAGCAATTCGAACCGCTGACGCAATTGGCGCTGATACAACTCGACGTTGGCCAGGGCCAGCAAGGCAGTCAGCACCGCGCCCGCCGAAAACACGAGCGTGCCCACAACCCATGAGGAGCTGTCTTCGCTGATGAGGCCAAGGATCTTGGCGCTTGCCTTGTTTGACGACATACGCAGAACTCATGACGCCACAGTGTTGCCGCGACACGTGGCCAGAATTCACTTATAGCTATTCGCCATTAGTTTGCATAGTGCTGTGCGTCGCGCGGCTTATAACGCGTCGAAGCACCAGCCCGTGCGGACTGGCGCTTGAGGCAGCGCGGTAGCGGTTCAGCGCGCAGTAATCTTCCAGGCGCGGTGGATCTTGCCGTTACGGGCGAAATCCGGGTCGATGGTCTGCTGGGTGATTTCCTCGACGGCATAACGCTCGGCCAGGTTTTCTTCCAGCTGGAACTTGCGGAAGTTGTTCGAGAAATACAGCACCCCGCCGCTGGCCAGACGCGCCATCGCCAGGTCAATCAGTTGCACCTGATCGCGCTGCACGTCGAACACACCCTCCATGCGCTTCGAGTTCGAGAAGGTCGGCGGGTCGATGAAGATCAAGTCGTACTCGTCCCGACTGGACTCAAGCCAGGCCATGACATCGCCTTGCTCCAGACGATTCTTGTCCGAAAAACCGTTGAGCGACAGGTTGCGGCGCGCCCAGTCCAGATAGGTTTTCGACAGATCGACACTGGTGGTGCTCCGTGCCCCACCTTTGGCCGCATGGACGCTGGCCGTTGCGGTGTAGCAGAACAGGTTAAGGAAACGCTTGCCCGCCGCTTCACGCTGAATGCGCATCCGCATGGGACGATGATCGAGGAACAGACCGGTATCCAGATAGTCGGTCAGGTTGACCAGCAGCCTGATGCCGCCCTCGTTCACCTCGTTGAACTTGCCCTGTGCGCTCTGACGTTCGTATTGCTTGGTGCCGCTCTGGCGCTCACGGCGCTTGACCACAACGCGGCTCTTGTCGATGTTCAGCGCCTGCGGAATCGCGGCCAGCGCGTCGAACATGCGAATCGAGGCCTTTTCAGGGTCGATGGACTTCGGTGCCGCGTACTCCTGAACGTGGACCCAGTCGTGGTACAGATCGATGGCCATCGCGTATTCAGGCATGTCCGCATCGTAGACGCGATAGCAGTCGATCCCTTCGCGCTTGACCCACTTGCTCATTGCCTTGAGGTTCTTCTGCAGGCGGTTGGCAAACATCTGACCGCCTTCACTCAGGCGTGGCTGCTCGATGACCGGGGCCGGTGCGGGTTTGATCGGGTTGCCGTTCTTGTTGAATTGACGCGCTTGCGGCTCGTCCGGTGTCTGGTCGTACGCGGCCTGCTCACGCTCAGCCTGCCGCTGTTCCGGGGTACGCCGCTCGCCGGTGACGAACTGGTCTGGCTGGACCTTGATCAGCAACAGCTTGCAGGGCAATGCACCGTTCCAGAACGCATACTGCTTGTGGCTGCGGATGCCCATGCGCTTGCCCAGGTCGGGTGCGCCGGTAAACACAGCCGCTTCCCAGTTCAGGCATGCCTGACGCAGACGCTCGCCGAGGTTCTGATACAGGTACAACAGGCTCGCCTCATCACCCAGCCGTTCGCCGTACGGAGGGTTACAGATGACCAGACCTTTCTGGTTCTGGTCCGGACGTGGCTCGAAGGTCGCAACCTCACCCTGGTAGATCTTGATCCAGTCGGACAGACCAGCACGCTCGACGTTGTTGCGGCCCGGCTGAATCAATCGCGGATCGGCTTCGTAGCCCCGGATCCATGACGGTGTCTTGGCAAGGCCCGCCTCGGCCCGTGCCAGCGCTTCGTCGTGCAATTTGCGCCACAGGGCTGGTACATGACCCAGCCAGGCAGAAAAGCCCCAACGCTCACGTTTAAGGTTCGGGGCGATGTCGGCGGCAATCATGGCAGCTTCGACCAGGAACGTGCCCACACCGCACATCGGGTCAGCCAGTGCGCCGCCTTCTGCGGCGATGCGCGGCCAGCCGGAACGGATGAGGATGGCGGCTGCCAGGTTTTCCTTCAACGGCGCCGCCCCCTGCTGCAAGCGATACCCACGCTGGTGCAGGCTATGGCCGGACAGGTCCAGGGAGAGAATGGCTTCGCCACGGTCCAGCCGCAGATGAACGCGCAGGTCGGGGTTGAGCTTGTCGATCGAAGGGCGTGAACCATCCGCGGTGCGCAGGCGGTCCACGATGGCGTCCTTGACCTTCAGGGCGCCGAAATGGGTGTTGTCGATGCCCGAGCCGTGACCGCTGAACTCCACCGCCAGCGTGCCTTCGGGCTCCAGATGATCGGCCCATTCGATGTCATGGACGCCATGGTAGAGGTCTTCGGCGTCCTTCATCGGGAAGCGCTTGAGTACCAGCAACACACGGTTGGCCAGACGCGACCACAGACACAGCCGATAGGCAGTTTCCATGTCGGCGCTGCCACGGATGGTCGATGTGTGTTCGCGGATTTCCTGGAGGCCAAGTGCAGTGGCTTCCTCAACAAGCAGCCCTTCAAGGCCTTTGGGACAGGTGAGGAAAAGTTCGTAACGGTCCGACATGAGTATTCCAGAGCCTTGGCTATGAGTGGCTGGACAACGCATTGTCCAGCCCGATTCAAACAGGCGCCTTTCATGGAGAACGCCTGCGTGGCGCACACATTGCGCCGATCCACCACACCGATACATTTCGAGTGAGGCAGCGATGCCCGCCCGCGATGCGGGCCGACGTCCTGATATTAAAACCACTATTCAGCCCGACGCCGGCAGTAATAAAAAGTCACGCCACTGACCCTTCGTCGTTTTAAATCTGACGTCAATCAGCCATCAGACGTGCATGCGAACCACTCGCGAATTTGATCAAGACCCCCGAATCAGGGCGCCTCGCGAAAAAATCAGCTGTCGAGCCACTCATCGCTTATGGTCTTAACGCCTCAATAGTTACGTTCTTATGACAAAACGATCATTCACAGCGTCTTATGCATTGGTTAGAAATCAACTCAGGTTGTCGTCGCAACGGCGACAGCACCTGGCCCGCGACGCCGGCAGCGGGCCTGCAAAGGCAGAACATTTCTGCCTGACCTCGACACGAGGTCTCCAAGGACATAACAGTCAACAAACGAGGGCAACACCCTATGAGAAGACTTAAGCGTGATCCGTTGGAAAGAGCTTTTTCGCGCGGATATCAATACGGCGTAACTGGTAAATCCCGTGAGCTTTGCCCATTTACTCTACCGTCGGTACGTCAAGCCTGGATCAATGGCTGGCGAGAAGGACGAGGCGACAACTGGGACGGTATGACCGGCACTGCGGGTATACACAGGCTCAACGAACTTCACGCGGTCGGCTGACGCTTAACGACCAAAGGGACATTCCGACTTTTTAAGGTTTCCTCAGGAAATTCGACAATCAGATTCGTTTCATCCTTACCATGCACGTCCCATCCGGACGGCGGGCTAAAGCCCAAGAGGGGTTCCAGTCGGAACCCCTCTTTTTGTTTCGGCATTCAGGCGCGTCAGCGTCATCTATTTCGGCATCGCAGCGATGGCGTCAACCGACTCGCGAATCAGCGCCGGACCTTTGTAGATGAACCCTGAATAAATCTGCACCAGACTCGCACCGGCGGCGATTTTTTCCGCTGCGTGCCTGCCCTCGGTGATGCCGCCCGCCGCGATGATCGGCAGCTTGCCGCCCAGCTCACTGGCCAGCACTTTTACGATGTGCGTGCTTTGCTCACGCACGGGGGCACCCGACAGACCGCCCGCTTCGTCGCCGTGAGGCAGCCCTTCGACACCCACGCGGCTCAATGTGGTGTTGGTGGCGATCACCGCGTCCATGCCCGACTCCAGCAGCGCACTGGCGACCAGTACCGTTTCTTCATCGCTCATGTCCGGGGCGATCTTGATGGCCAGCGGCACGCGTTTGCCATGGGCCTGCGTCAACGCTTCCTGGCGTACACGCAGCGCTTCGAGCAACTGTTTGAGCGAATCACCGAATTGCAGACTGCGCAGGCCAGGGGTGTTCGGCGAACTGACGTTAACGGTGATGTAGCTGGCGTGGGTATAAACCTTGTCGAGGCAGATCAGGTAGTCGTCGACCGCGCGCTCGACCGGGGTGTCGAAGTTCTTGCCGATATTGATGCCCAGCACGCCGTTGTATTTGGCGGCCTGCACACGACTGATCAGGTTGTCGACGCCCAGGTTGTTGAACCCCATGCGGTTGATGATGCCTTCGGCATGGGGCAGTCGGAAAATCCGCGGCTTGGGATTGCCCGGCTGCGGACGTGGCGTGACGGTGCCGATTTCAACGAAGCCGAAACCCAACTGAGCAAACCCGTCGATGGCCGCACCGTTCTTGTCCAGACCCGCGGCAAGCCCGACCGGGTTTGGAAACTGCAAGCCCATGACCGTCACCGGCAACCGCGCGGGCGCCTTGTTGAGCAGGCCATTGAGCCCCAGACGACCGCCCGCACCAATCAGGTCGATGGACAGATCGTGGGAGGTTTCCGGGGAAAGTTTGAACAGTAACTGGCGGGCCAGGTTATACATGGGCGGGCGCGGCTCGTTTGAGGCTGAAGTCAGCGGCGGATTATAGACGCGCACAGGGGTGCAGCGCGAGGCATGTCGAGCACTTTGCTCAACGTTCGACCGCTCACTGGCATATCGCTTGCTTGAACAGGTTATCGAGCTCCCTCCAACGGCGGAGAGAGTGATCGGACAATGGCGTCGTTTTCGTCCCGGTTAAGGCCCGGACGTGGCGACGTTTTTTTATGGAAGACCGGCAGCGCCTGCGGGCGCGTCGATCTTCAGGCGGAACCGAAAACCATGAACGACACCCTTGATACACCACTGGCCTGGGTCAACGGCAGCGACGCTCCGGAACTGACCACCATCGACGTTGGCTTCATGGCGCTCACCGACGCCGCTTCGCTGATCATTGCCGCGACGCAGGGTTTCGCTCAACCGTACGGCCTGAACATCAACCTGCACCGGCAATCGTCCTGGGCGAGCCTGCGCGACAACCTGGTCAATGGCGAACTGCACGCCGCCCACAGCCTTTACGGTCTGGTGTACGCCGCCCAACTGGGGATTGGCGGCCCCGCGAAAGACATGGCGGTTTTGATGGGGCTGAATCAAAACGGCCAAAGCATCAATCTCTCCCGGGCCCTCCAGGCACAGGGGGTGATCACTCCTGAGGCGCTGGACCGTCACACGCACCAAAGCGGAACAAAACTCACCTTTGCGCAGACCTTTCCGACAGGCAATCACGCCATGTGGTTGTACTACTGGCTGGCCAGTCAGGGGATTCACCCGTTGCAGGACGTCGACAGCGTGGTCGTCCCACCGCCGCAGATGGTCGAACACCTCAAGGCGCAACGTATTGACGGTTTTTGTGTCGGTGAGCCCTGGGGTGCGAGGGCCGTCAGCCAGAACCTGGGCTTCACCCTGGCGACCACGCAGGCCATCTGGCCGGATCATCCCGAAAAGGTGCTTGGCTGCAGCCTGGAGTTCGTCGAGCGATACCCCAATACCGCGCGCGTCCTGGTCATGGCCGTGCTGGAGGCCAGCCGATTCATCGAACAAAGCCCGGAAAATCGCCGCAGTACCGCGCATATGCTCAGCGGCAGCGATTACGTGAACGCCCCCGTCGAGGACATAGAAGGTCGTCTGCTCGGCCAGTACGGCGACGGTCTCGGCAACCACTGGCAGGACCAGCATGCCGTGAGTTTCCATCGCAACGGAGAGGTGAACATGCCTTATCTGTCGGACGGCATGTGGTTCATGACCCAGTTTCGCCGCTGGGGCTTGCTGCGCGAGGACCCGGATTATCGTGACATCGCCCGGAGGGTGCAGCAGCTCGCGCTCTATCGACAGGCTGCCGAGGCATTGAACATCCCCGTGCCCGCATCAGCGATGCGTAGCAGCCAGCTCATCGACGGCAAGGTCTGGGACGGCAGCGATCCGGTGGGTTATGCCCATGGTTTCAAACTGCACGCGCTGGCCCATGCCGCGCCTGCCTCCATTGATCATTGAAGGGAGACGCAATCATGCTGCGAATCCTGTTGATCAACGACACCCCCAAGAAAGTTGGACGCTTGAAGGCTGCGCTCATCGAGGCCGGTTTCGAGGTGATTGACGAGTCCGGGCTGATTATCGATCTGCCCGGGCGCGTGCAGGCGGTGCGTCCGGATGTCATTTTGATTGACACCGAATCGCCGGGACGCGACGTGCTGGAGCAAGTCGTGCTGATTACCCGCGACCTGCCCCGCCCAATCGTGATGTTCACCGACGAGCACGACCCGGGCGTCATGCGCCAGGCCATCAAGTCCGGGGTCAGCGCCTACATCGTTGAAGGCATTCACGCTCAACGCCTGCAACCCATTCTCGACGTGGCCATGGCGCGCTTTGAGAGCGATCAGGACCTTCGCGCGCAGCTCCACGCCCGTGACCAGCAACTGGCCGAGCGCAAGCGCATTGAAACCGCTAAAGGCCTGCTGATGAAGATGAAGAGCTGCACCGAGGATGAGGCCTATACGCTCATGCGCCGCCAGGCCATGAGCCGGCAGCAGAAGCTGGTGCAAGTCGCGGAGCAGATTATCGCCATGAGCGAGCTACTGGGTTAGCGATTGGCCCACGTTTTGCTAGATAGTTCGTACAGGTAGCCAACGGCGGTTGCCCACTTTCGACAAAGACGTCGCACACCCCTTCGCACAGCGCGAACAGGGTTGCGACGTTTTTTCGTTTTGGCCCCAGACAACGGGCCAGGTGGAGCGCCGGACGAGTGCTTCACCTGCAAGGCCTGACCCGTGACGGTGCGAGCGACAGCCGCTCCCGCAACGATTTCCTGCAGATGAGGTGTTAGATGAATACAAGCTTCTGGAAAGCCGGACATAAACCCACGCTGTTCGCAGCCTTCCTCTACTTCGACCTGAGCTTCATGGTCTGGTACCTGCTCGGCCCACTGGCCGTTCAGATCGCCACAGACCTGCACCTCACCACGCAACAACGCGGACTGATGGTCGCCACACCCATCCTGGCGGGTGCGCTCCTGCGTTTTGTGATGGGCATGCTCGCCGATCAGTTGTCACCCAAAACAGCCGGCATCATCGGCCAGATCATCGTCATCGTCGCCCTGCTTTGCGCCTGGCAACTGGGCATTCACAGCTATGAACACGCGCTGTTGCTGGGCGTGTTCCTGGGCATGGCGGGCGCCTCGTTTGCCGTCGCCCTGCCGCTGGCGTCGCAGTGGTATCCGCCGCAGCACCAAGGCAAGGCGATGGGCATCGCGGGTGCCGGTAACTCCGGAACGGTGTTCGCCGCCCTGATCGCACCGGTATTGGCCGCAAGCTTTGGCTGGAGCAATGTATTCGGCTTCGCGGTCGTGCCGTTGGTGCTGACGCTGATTGCCTTCTCGCTGATGGCCCGCAATGCGCCGGAGCGCCCGAAAGCCAAGTCCATGAGCGATTATTTCAAGGCACTGGGCGACCGTGACAGCTGGTGGTTCATGTTCTTCTACAGCGTCACATTCGGTGGTTTCATCGGCCTGGCCAGCGCCCTGCCCGGCTACTTCAACGATCAGTATGGCCTGAGCCCGGTGACCGCAGGTTACTACACCGCAGCCTGCGTGTTCGGCGGCAGCATGATGCGCCCTCTCGGCGGCGCGCTGGCAGACCGCTTCGGTGGCATTCGCACCTTGTCCGGGATGTACGCGGTTGCAGCGATCTGCATCGCTGCGGTCGGTTTCAACCTGCCAAGTTCATGGGCCGCGCTGGCCCTGTTCGTTGCCGCCATGCTGGGCCTGGGTGCAGGCAATGGCGCGGTGTTCCAGTTGGTGCCACAGCGCTTTCGTAAAGAAATCGGCGTGATGACCGGCCTGATCGGCATGGCGGGCGGCATCGGCGGATTCCTCCTCGCCGCGGGTCTGGGTGCGATCAAGCAAAATACCGGCGACTATCAGTTGGGTCTGTGGCTGTTCGCCATGCTCGGTGTGCTGGCATGGTTCGGCCTGATGAACGTCAAGCGCCGCTGGAGAACCACTTGGGGGTCAGCTGCCGTCACCGCTGCTCGTGTCTGAGCCTGACGGAGAGTGGCGATGAATCAGCCGTTGACGTTGAACCCGGCCAAGGCAGTCGGCTTGCAGGTGCGCTTTGCCGAGTTCAGCGCCAGTGGACCACGGCCTGAGAACCAGGACGCCACGCGTCTGGTCACCCCCGCGCCAGCACTCGCCGCCAGCAAGGGATACCTGTTCGGGCTGGCGGACGGTGTCAGCCACTGTTCGGACGGCGGCCTGGCGTCCCGCTCGACCCTTCAAGCCCTGGCAATGGATTACTACTCAACACCGGAAACCTGGGGCGTCGCTCAAGCGCTGGACCGCCTGCTGCTCGCACAAAACCGCTGGCTGCTGGCGAACGGCCTTTTGACCACGCTCAGCGCGCTGGTCCTGCGAGGCCGTCGCTTCACCCTCGCCCATGTCGGTGACTGCCGGGTGTACCGCTGGCATGAAGGGGTGTTACAGCGCATCAGTGAGGATCATGTCTGGGAGCAACCGGACATGCAGCACGTACTCAAACGCGCACTGGGCCTGGATCAATACGTCGTCATGGATTATCTGGACGGTGAGCTGCGTCAGGGCGAACGTCTGCTGCTGATCAGCGATGGCGTCTGGTCGACTCTGAACGATACGCGGATCCGCACGATCCTCAGCGAACAGCAGGATCTGGATGCCGCCGTGCGGACGCTGGTGAACGCCGCGCACCTGTCCGGGAGCCAGGACAACGCCAGCGCCGTGCTCATCCAGATCGATCAGTTAGGCACCGATACGCTGGCCGATACGCTCATTCAGTTACAGCAATGGCCGTTGCCGCCGTCACTCAAGCCTGGCCAATCCTTTGAGGGCTGGCAGATCGAGCAGCGCCTAGGCGATTCAAGACAATCATTGCTGTATTGGGTCTTCGACACCGAGCGACAACCCTGGCTGCTCAAAACGCTCCCGGACGCCCGCCACGACGAGCCCGGAGCCGGTCAGGCATTGCTGCTTGAAGAGTGGTTTTTGCGCCGGGTTGCCGGACGTTTCTTCCCTCAGGTTCATCCGCTGCCCCATCGCCAGCACCTGTACTACGTCATGCGCCAGTACCCGGGCCAGACGTTGGCGCACACCTTCCAGAAACAGGGACCGATGGAACTGGCGCGATGGCCAAGCCTCGCGCGTGACCTGATAGGGGCCGTCGGTTTACTGCACCGACGCAACATCGTGCATCGCGACATCAAGCCGGAGAACGTACTGATCGACGACAACGGCGAGCTACGCGTGCTGGATTTCGGACTCGCCTTCTGCCCCGGTCTGTCTGCCGACGGTGACGGTGAGGTGCCCGGCACGCCAAGCTATATCGCCCCGGAAGCGTTCGAAGGCGCCGACCCCGCGCCAGCGCTCGACCTGTACGCCGCCAGCGTCACGCTGTATTTCTTGCTGACCGGGCACTATCCGTACGGAGAAATCGAAGCCTTTCAACACCGACGCTTCGGCAACCCCATTCCCGTCAGCCGCTACCGTCCAGACGTCCCCGAATGGATCGAGCACCATCTGGATCAGGCACTTCAAGCCGACCCGGCAAAGCGCTTCGAAACGGCCGAACAATGGCTGCTGCAGCTCCAGCACGGCGAACTTGCAACATTGAATACGCGGACCAGACCCTTGCTGGAGCGCGAACCGCTCAAAGTCTGGCAAACCGTGGCACTGCTGTCGCTGGCGCTTAACCTGTTGTTGTGGATCGTGTTACTTAAACACTGACGCTGCCAACCCTGCGTGAATCCATCGCTGCTCATCACGGGGTGCGCGAATACTTCCAAAGAAGAATGCATCGCAACGCAGATTATTTTTACAAACGGCAGAAAAAGAAAAACCCGGCCGAGGCCGGGTTTTT
>Ga0265798_10002894_pt1 | contig 24891 bp, 18 predicted proteins | sample P3T30metagenome_FD_192430 | JGI IMG/M metagenome (GOLD analysis project Ga0265798, IMG submission 192430) | Plant litter microbial communities from East Loma Ridge, Irvine, California - P3 T30 | ecosystem: Environmental > Terrestrial > Plant litter > Unclassified | place: USA: California...
CACAGGAAGATTGCTTTCGAACAAGGATTGAGACATGCTGACCGCCAGGCTCTTGCCTTGATCTCAAAAGACGACTCTTTCATGAACCCGCAACTTGCCCGGTTCCTCGCGGACGACAATGATGACCTACCGTCACTTCGCTCGGCGAACGACATCCGAGAGCAACCAGTGGAGAATGCGAAGCAGCAAACAGCTACATTAAGAAGACGTCTCATTCGCAAGAAGGTGCAAGCACAACGGGTCGATATTGAAGCTAGAGAATTTCGGCAGCCGAGCGAGCCAGCGGTTCAAGATGTTATGATTAGCCACGGTGCGGATCAACACGAAGGAGTGGTCACCGTCGAGAATGACAATGTACTGCAAGGACTTGGTCCGTACAGCACTCGTTATCCGACGACATTCGACGTGACTTCGCTCCAGCCTGGGACATACTTCCACGCGTCAACGCTCATTGGATCGGAGGGTTTGAACTGGGCCTTATCTATGGGTCAGCCTGGTGCTAGAGATCTGGATGAGGCAGCCGGGTACTTCTCGATCATCCAAGACTCAGCGAGCATCAGATGCGGACCATGGAATGACGAAACGAGCTCAAGCTTGATCAAGCTGGTCAGCGACATTACAGCACCATTAGACGACGAGCCGAAACGCTGCGAGACAGATGTGGTACTCGAGTCGCTGGCAGGCCTCACACAACTCTCCAGATCAGTCATACAGTACTTTCATGGCCACCTTAGCTTCTCCGATCCGATTGACCGCAAAGCGTTTGCTGCCAAGATGCATCAATTCACCTTTTCCGTGTTTGATCAGCTTTCCGTCGTGTATGCCCAGAGCGACCAGGCTATGTCTTCTATAATAGCGCGCAGCTGCATCCAAAGCATCACCAGTGTACTTGCGTTGAGCGTGCAGACGTCTCTAATCGCCAGAAGCTCTGTCGTCGAGGAGAACATACAGAACGAATTCCAAGGGTTGATTCGCAACATCGTCAAGTTCATCATGGCGCACGTGGTCCGCAAAGGCATACCTGAGCTTGGCGAATTTCTTGAGCAGAACAAAAGACATGCGGCAAGGCAGAATGGCGTACAGGGTTCTGACGTGCTGGTCGAAGGCGTCGTCGTGTGTATGCATGCTGCCGAGAGCATGGGACAGCCTGGAAATGTCTTTTGGGACCTGGTCAATCAGGAAATATTGTTGTCCATTGCAGGCGCTACGACCGTCCACATCCTCGAGGCCGCTTGGGCTACACTGTTCACTCTCGTTCCCTTCAGCGAGATTGACGTCTCCGGTATACCTTCTCGAGATAGGAGGGAGAGCTTTGCGCATGACGACTGGACCTGTATCAGCGCCATGTTGAGACGCATCTTCGAGCTATACCCCAGCACGCACAAGAAACATGGTAGCTCTCTGAACGATTACGTTCGAGCGAATCTAGCGAGGTGCCATCGTTTGATCAAATACTGGCACTGGCAACGGCCAGAGTCAATGCTCAACGCCGCCTTTGACTTTTTTGGGAAGAACGGTCTCAGACAACTACAACGAGAATCTGCCACCGGATCCGTTTCACTTTTCGAAGACCCTACGGCGGAACAACCATTGAATCTGGAACAGAACGACTGCTCGTTCCATGTCGCCTTGAAGTGCCTTGCTTTAGGCCTGAGCAACATGGGGCAGACATACGCAGAAAAGAAAGTGCGCAGCTTTGTGTTTCGGCTCATCCCTAACCATGGGCGAAGCTATCCGAAAGATCAATCGCTCGATGAGGAGAGTCTTGCTGCGCTTCGAAACCACCATGACCTGTTGTGCACGCTCTACTGGGCTGCTCCACCTAACTGCAGACCCAAACTCAATCATATCCGCTGCTTGGTGAGCCATGAGACCTCTCATCGCGAAGCCTGCAGAGTCAATGTCCGTGCCTGGACCAACCTCACGACTTTCCAATTGTCGACCGACGAACCTTATGCGGCCGCCGAACCGTTTGCGCTTTGGCACAAAGACATCATCCACCAGACGCTCAAGCAATACCGACTTGCCAAAGTCGAGGCCGACGACTATCTTCATTCCGGGGTCTTGGATGGGACAACAGACGTCTCTGCACTCATGGTGAAAACTGCCATGGAGAAAAACCAAGAGCAAGTAATTGCGACGCTTCGTGACTGCATTGCAGGCATGAGGAAAGCCATGCGATCTGCATCAACGGCAACGCCGCTTGACCGGTTCATCACCGATTCGGATATCGTTAACATGCTAGAGCTACCACACCTCGAGGATCGCCGGCTTGTCACCGTCATCAGGGAAGCGTTAGCAATAGCCCAAGAATATGCCAAGCTATACAAGAACTCCATAGTGAGCAAGGAAAGCCAGCGAACAAGCGAGGATAGTCAAGACTACGGTGACTTCCCAAATATGGATGATTTGGATGACTCTGGGCCGCGGCCGGTCGCAGCAGCACAGCACAATGCTGGCCTTGATTTCATTCAAAAACCGCTTTGGCACTTGATGTCCAACGCCTTCGGAGCTGAGACTGCTCCGGATGACGATTTGTTGATGGACTGTGTTGATACCTGGGTTCTCATTGCAGATGTGCAAGTAGCCGCAGGAACTCGATCGTGGTCCTTCTACATCGACCCCTTCAGCCAGGCGTCGTGGCAACAGCTACGTGATACGGAACAATCACGCAAGTTTGGCCCATACTTTCTGTCTGCCGCAGCCAACTGCAGTGGTACATCGTATGATGAGCATCGCCCTGAGTATATGACAGCCTTATTACTGGCGTTGGCAGATCGAGAGTCAATGCTTCGGTTCCAACATCGCTTACTGTCTGCTATCATACGCATTAACCAAAGGCATCCGCTTTTGAAGAACCTGCCCTTCTTCCACAACCCGCACGACGACGAGTGGGATATCAATGCCGACACGGTCCGCTTGCGTCGTCTCGCGCTCATCTCCAGCATCTTGTCCAACATGCGAGACGATCTATACGCCACCAGGAACACTTCCGAAGTTAGGAGGACGTATGCAACCATGCTCACGGACTTCATGACCAGGTTGAAGAGCAACTTCCTCCAACTGCATCAAGGCACAAAAGTCACGGGAGCGTACGTCGAGTTCGTCCAGAAGATCGTCCAGTTCCTGAAGCAGTACACCGGCGATATATGCCCAGTGCTCAGCTTCTTTACGGACTCGGTTGCGTTTCCACTACCATCCACCGACCCGACGTACGTTGTGGCTCGTCTCTGCGGCTACGCGCCAAAACTGACAGATACGGGCACGGCGAAGCAACTGTCTGTCTTCGTACAAACCGTCGCTCAACAAGCCGCGGCCGACAACCAGCAAGCGTACCTTGTCCACCAACTTACAACCGCAATTTGTTCAAACGAGGCACCAGCTGCTGATCGGGCAATGCTTCGCTCTGTACTCTTGCAAGGCATCTTCCCCGAGTACATCGAACAGGCGTTCTCTTCAAGTGCAACCTTCCTGATCGCACGACCACTGCTGCAAGCGCTGCGGCCGATACTAGATACGATGATTTTTGACCTGCGCGTCACTCAGCCAGAAAGCCTTTCCTCGATTGTGGGATGCATCCTTGCCGTTTCACATGCCTTCATTCGCGGCACCGAGCACTTCAAAACGAGCCCGACGCTCTTCGAACAATCGCACAACCTCGCCGGTATTACATTCATGCTCGAATCAATGGCATCTCTTGCACCTCTCATGGACTACATCTGCAATCAGTCTTCCTTCGAAGGTCGCAGGCGCACACCCCCGATTGTCGCATATATGCAGGACTTTGGCGCGTTCGTCGCAGAAATGCTGGACGACACGGTGCCGCACGAAATACCATATTACCAAGGCAACGCACACGCGCCACCTACGGACAAGCAGCACAGCAACCTACTCGCCTTTTGCAAGCGGGGCCTAGACGAGAGCATTAAGACGAATTGGAGCGAGGATGCAGATGGGATATGGTTCGGTCAGGGTCAGGCGAAGAGAGCGGTTGTGTTTGATGTTGGCAGTCTGGAAAAACAGAGGATGAAGGTGATCAGGGCTGTTGCAAGGTTCGATGAAGTTTTGAGCGATATTGAAGGGAAAGAAGGGGGAATGGTAGGAAGGAGAGATGCTGGAGATGATGTTGTTGTGTAGCGTTTTGCGATTGTGTTTAGCGGCATGGGTGGCGTTTTTGAGTATATTTCGCGTTTTCGGTTTAGCGATAGCATGGCAATATTCAACTGGTGTGATCAGAAAAGCCCTGTGCCGTTTCTTTTGGACCGAACTGCCTTCGCAGTGCACAGCTACTAAACGACCAGCGATGTCTCTAATGAGAATGCCAGAAGCGCAACCTGCCCGATCTGCAACCCAGCTTCTGTCCGCACGTTGCACACCATATGCGCAATACGACATATGGCGCCGTAGATGTTCGCCGTTGAGCATAAATACCGTCTGTGCGTTGTACTGTTACGCTCGCCATGTCCTTCGCACCAAATCATAAGGTGAAAGAAGCAAGCGCCTGTCCGTAAGCCCAAGATTTCAAACTACAATGCACAACATGCCGGCTAAATTACACTACTGGTTGGCTCTCGCTCATTGCATTATTGCTGCCTCTAACGTTATGTTTTCACACAGACAAGAATGAACCTGACCCTGACGTCATTGCATTGGTTCGCTTGTATTCTACCGACACCGGGATATGAACGCTCCTTCTCGCGCAACAATGCAGGCCGACCAAGACTCACCTCCGCATCATTCAAGGAATATTTGGTAACAAAGACTCGAATTGTCGCTGGGCCGCGCCCATCACCATCCTGACGACGCGTATCTAGCCTTGATGAGTACACCTTCCGGTCCCTGCTCACCCATCTACTTTTGCCGGCCTCGGTACTCTCGGTGGGAAAGAGCCCGTTCAGCCATTCTCAGGATTCCAACCATCTGCGGGCCTCCATGCACTCCACCTTTCCCCAGATTAGCGTGCCTGTCGTAATTTCAAGTGCGTGGGGAAAGTCCAAGCTTGAACCAGGTCGCTACAAGATGTCCGACCCAACGGCCACAACGTTCATTGGCGTTCCTGTCAAACTTTTCGAACCATCATGAAGACCTTCCAGAGGTTCTCGTGTCTTTCTGCCCTGTCACTCATATCATCCTTCTCCAATAGCGTCGGGGTCAACGCTCAGAACAACTCTCTAGGACAATGGCCATTACACGACAATGGTTTAAACGAAGTTGTTCAATGGGATCACTACAGCTTCAAAGTCAATGGAAAACGACTTTTCGTCTTCTCTGGAGAAATCCACTACTGGCGCATACCTGTTCCAGAGGTCTGGGAGGATCTTCTTGAGAAGATTAAAGCAGCCGGGTTCACGGCCTTTGCTTTTTACGGAAATTGGGGTTTCCACAGCGCCAACAACCACACGACTGATTTCGAGACCGGGGCACACAACTTCACGAAGCTCTTTGAGATCGCGGACCGGGTCGGCCTATATGTCATTACACGTCCTGGACCTTATGTCAATGCCGAAGCCAATGCCGGCGGCTTCCCCCTATGGGTCACCACAGGAGCTTACGGTGCACTACGAAACAACGACAGCCGTTACCTGAATGCTTTGGATCCGTACTTCTCCGAGTATTCAAAACTCACAAGCAAGTTCCAGGTAACCAAGGGCGGGAAAGCCATCGTCTATCAGATTGAAAACGAGTATGGCGAGCAATGGCGAGACCGGAAACTAAAAATTCCCAATGATGCTGCCGGTCAATACATGGCTGCTCTGGAAGACTTGGCACGCGAAAGTGGCATCGACATTCCCCTAATCAGCAACGATCCAAACATGAACACCAGATCTTGGTCGAAAGACTATGCCCCAGGAGCGGTCGGTAATGTCGATGTTGCTGGATTAGACAGCTACCCGTCCTGTTGGTCTTGTAATCTGGACGAATGCACAAGCACCAATGGGAAGTATGTCCCATATCAGACGATCGACTACTATGATCACTTTGTGGAAGTCTCAGACACACAACCGAGGTTCTTTCCGGAGTTCCAGGGAGGATCTTACAATCCGTGGGGCGGTCCAAAGGGCGGATGTCCAGCTGATATCGGTGCAGACTTTGCCAACTTGTAAATGCTCTTACAACGCCATGCTCCAATTTCTGACCTTTGCAGATTCTATCGCGACCTCATTGCGCAGCGTTCGACGGCCATCTCGCTGTATATGGTTTTCGGTGGAACCAATTGGGGTGCATTTGCAGCCCCGGTTGTTGCGACTTCATACGACTACAGCAGCCCAATAAGCGAATCCCGCAGGATCGACAGCAAGTTCTACGAAACTAAGAACTTGGCTCTGTTCACTCGCGTCGCTGAGGACTTGACGGTGACCAATCGACTGGGCAACAACACTGGATACTCCACCAATCCGGCGATCGAGGCTAGCGAATTACGCAATCCGCTCACAAAAGGTGCTTTTTATGTGACGCGACACACCGAGTCATCATCTGGGACCGTGGAGTCGTTCAAACTACATGTCAGTACCTCGGTCGGCAACTTGACGATTCCACAGCACGCTGGCTCGATCGTCATCAACGGCCACCAGTCGAAGATCTTGGTCACGGATTTCGCCATCGGCGATGAGACACTTGCCTACTCCACAGCCGAAGTACTGACCTACGCAATGGTGGATAGCAAGCCTGTTGTTGTACTCTCTACGGGTGTCGGCGAGTCGGTCGAGTTCCACGTGAAGGATGCCAGGAATGGCTCTGCTACCAGTCCTGGGGGACGCACAAATGCTACTTTCCACTCCGAGGCGGGGGGCATCACGGCAAACATTGCGGGTGTATATGGAATGGGCGTCTATGCGTTCGACAATGGCGTCAAGATTGTCGTCGTGGATAAACCAACGGCGTACCTCTTCTGGGCTCCTAATCTGTCCAACGACCCATTCGCGCCCGTGGACCAATCTAGTAAGTCGTATGGTACTATAGTGATGAGAACGAGTTTAACATATCGTAGTCCTGGTTCAAGGTCCATACCTTGTTCGCAGCGTCAGCGACGAGGACGACTGCCTAGCGCTGAAGGGCGACATTTTGAACGCCACCACAGTCGAAGTCTTCGCAAGCTCCAACGTGGCATCACTCTCATGGAACGGCAAGCAACTGCACACTACTCGTACAGCATACGGCAGCTTGAAAGCAACGGTCGCCGCTTTCAGTGGCACCATCCAGCTCCCCTCATTGAGCACTTGGAAAGTTCAAGACACCCTACCGGAGAAGCTACCCTCGTACGATGACAGTGGCGCCGCTTGGGTTGTAGCTGACCATCTCACTACACCCAATCCTAGAAAGCCGGATACGCTCCCCGTGCTATACGTTGATGAGTACGGCTTCCATAACAGCTTCCATCTCTTCCGTGGATATTTCGAAGGTCCAGCGACTGGCGTCAATCTCTCCGTACAGGGCGGGCAGGCCTTTGGATGGAGCGCCTGGCTGAACGGCGGACTCGTCGGTTCCTACCTTGGTAATTCTTCCGTCGGAGTCGGTAACATGACGCTCTCCTTCTCAAACGCAACTATCAACGCGAACGGCACCAATGTCCTACTCATCGCCCAAGACAACACTGGCCACGATCTAAGAGCCGATGCAGTCAAGCCTCGTGGCATACTCAAGGCAACTCTACAAGGCGCAAGCTTCACGAAATGGAAGATAGCTGGCGAGGCAGGTGGCGAAGAATCTCTACTAGATCCTGTCCGGGGCCCGTTGAGCGAAGGCGGTTTGACCGCCGAACGTCTCGGCTGGCACCTTCCGGGCTTCGACGACTCAGCGTGGAACACCACCGCGCCGTCCACGGGCTTCTATGGTGCTGGTATCTACTTCTACCGCACTGTTGTGCCGCTCGACGTCCCTGCCGAGCTTGATGCTTCGTTTGCATTTGTGCTGAATGCGCCGGCATCTCAGCATATCAGGGTGCAGTTGTTCGTCAATGGATACCAATACGGGCGCTTTAACCCGCACGTCGGAAACGAGAGGAAGTTCCCTGTCCCACCTGGTGTTTTGAACTATGCGGGAGACAATATTATTGGACTGAGCGTCTGGGCACAATCTGAGGAGGGTGCGAGGGTCGATGTGCAGCTTGTTCAGGAGTATGCGGTTGAGAGCAGCTGGAGCTCTACATTTGACTCGGAGTACTTGAGGCCTGGGTGGACGGAGGAGAGGCTGGTATACGTTTAGCAGACTGGTCCTGGCCATTGTGACACTAAAAAAATAGAGACGAGTGATGATGGAAATTTTGTAGCTATAATACTACGCACGGGGACAAACCTTATGTACAAATGGGTATAAGTTAAGAACCAATGTGAAGATGAGACATGACTGAAGTCGCAAGTCTCAAGGAAGGAAGGGCAACAAAGTACAGCAAATATCTATAGCTTGAAACATTGCCGCTATGGCCCATCTCACCCACACCCGAAGATACTGTTGGCAAAGCCTGGCGGTCCTGCAGTTGGCGCTTGAGAGCTTTCCGAAGCTTGTGATGGCGCGTAAATCTCCACCGCGAGAGATGTGCGAATTGTAACTTCAGTATCCGTATCATTCGTCTTTGCTTTTCCTTTCTTGCCAGCCTTGGCTCTGTTGTCACCCGTTTTCGCCTTCTTCCTAGGCTTGTCCTGTGTCTTTGACTCCGTCGTTCCATAGCGGTGATATTTCTGTCGACCAGGTCTCCCAAACACTTGCTGCGGTCTCTCGAGCTTTGCAAACATGCCCTCACACTCTTCTTCTTCTGGTAATATCGGTAGTACCTGTGCGTTCTGTATGATCTCAGTGATACCAACATCGTCTTCAAGTTCTTTCGCCTCCAAATGCTGCGTGCGGGACATTTTCTTTGCCTGATCGAAGATGGCGTGTTCGATGGTGTTCTCCAAGACCAACGTCTCGACTTGTACAGGGCGTGTTTGACCGATGCGGTGCGCACGCTTGATGGCTTGGGCTTCGATGCCAGGACGGTTGATGGGGTTGACAATCAGGACCACGCTAGCTGCGTTGAGGTTGAGGCCTAGGGCACCACAAGCCACGTCTATCAAAAGCACGCGTACGTCTGGATCCTCGTTGAAGAGCGCAACGTACTCCGACCTTTTTGTATTGTCCAGAGTCCGAGCATAAATGCGATGGTTGATGTACAGCATTTCGAGACATTGCGCGATGTAGTATGCGGCGTTGTCGCCGTCGTAGAACACGATGATCTTCTCTGTAGCCTGGTGTCGCATGATCTTGTCGACCAGGTACGTTAGCTTGGCTGAAGTCGAACCGATAACCCGGGTGTTGCGGAGTGGTGATTCTGCCTTCAGATCTGCCTGCTCTTCTGCTAAAGTAAGCTTGCGCTTTCGGACACGTACAGGCGACGCTGCTTCAGCAGATGCTTCTGCTAACTCAGTCTTAGAAGCCTTTTGCGGAGAGGCTTTGTTTGCCGACGCTAAAGCGCGACGGCTTGTCAGAGGCTGCGAACCACCTATGCAAGAAGATGGCACACCGGTCTTGCTTAGTTGTGGATCACCAGCGTTCCGTTCCTTGGCTTCTGTCGTACCATCTTCAGCCTCTATTATGGCAGCGATTCTGGCTTTGCCGGCGTGTCCTACCACGTCGAGACCCCCAGCCGGTTCCGCCAAAAGCAGATTGCTGTCGACATGCAATTGGCCGTCGAGTAATTGAGTTACACCGATCATGGCGGGTTTCGCAGGGTGGGACAGAGAGAAAGCTTCTTCAGAGTCTGTTGGCCAAGCTTCGACAGCTAATCCCACTTCATGTGCTTTGCTGAGTGCTATCCATGCTTCGGACTGGGTCAGCCTGGAAATGACTTGGCTGCTTTCCAGTAGTGCAGCTGCATCCGCTGGTACACACTTCTTGTCCTCCTTACTGAGATACTTTTCTGTGGTCTCTAATGTTCCAAGAACATCCTCAAGTCGGAAACCAGTCCAAGTGAAGTTCGACTGACGCAAGTTCTTGATCAGACTATGTCGAGCTTTGGCACTGTTCTTGTGGAAGAGATAGTCCACGTCGCTGCGCTCACTGGTAATGGCATTCGCTCGCAAAACCTGCACAAATAAGTTTGCAGTCATCTTGTCGTACCAGCAGGGCTTGAGATATACTACGTGATGGGTCATTGGTGGTAAGACGATGTCCTTCTCCACATCTTCCGGCCTCGTCTTGACCACTAAGCCTCCAAGCGTGCGTAGAAAACAGGACGAGAATCCAGAATAGGTTCGCTTATACTGGTGCTCGTGGCGATAGACATAGTCATCCCACTCGAGCTTGCCCTCGACTGATGCATCGCACCACGGGCGAACCGTGAGGAAATTTGAGGCTAGTGATCCGAGAGCCTTTGCAGCTTTGGCACCATCGATGTCTTCAAGACTGAAAAGCTTCCGCTGCTCTATGGCCGCCTCGCGAAAGGTAATGGTATCGTCATGACTTGTGTCAAGTGTGGACATTTCAAGCTCTACACCGACCAGGTTCTTTGCGGGTGCTAACAGTATTTTTAGTGCGCGAAAGTACAGCGAGATCATTCGTGACTTACTTCCAGAGACAACCCAGCGTCTTTCGGCTTGTATCTGCATCGCTACCAACACAGCATTGGACATGGAGGACGAAAAGCTGTGGCCTTCATCGATGATGATCCGCAGCCAGTGTAGCTTGCGCAACGGTGACTCGTAGACACTCCCGTTTCCCACACAATTGCAATCAGGCAGCCTCGTAGCTCCAATATATGGGCATTCGCATGTACGAACAGCACCCGCGACCGCTCGTCGACCATACTCGTCAGCACCGTCTTGGATTTCTTGTTCGAATCTGTTACGCGTAAAGAGAACCACATCGAACTTCATAAGCTCGGTAGGTGCTGGTAGATCGCTGACAAACTTCATGCGGTCGGTATCCTGCTGCTGTTTGGCTTTCGGTCCTCGTTTCGGCACTGAATCAACTACGAGGATGTTCAAGCCTCCTTCAAGCACATGCTTCCGTATCTCAGACTGCCACTGATGCAGTAAATTTCTTGGCACAACAATGATGGTACCGGAGCACAGCACGAGCTGCCGCGGAGGAGGCACCCTGGTGTTTCTGTTCATCCGCGGTAAGTCGGGTGGAATTTCATAGAATGGTAGATTGCCGTTCAGAGCGTCCTTCAGGTTGGAGTAGTCTGCGTCGTACGTTCGCTCGTGCTGTTCGACCAAATTCCTTGCTGGAATAGAGAAACGTCCAATCGTGGCTGCAGCCATATCCAACATTCTTCCTACTTTTGGTCTCACCGGCGCGGGAGGAAGATAAGCAGCCGGTATTTGTGGGAGATGACCTTTGGTTGCCAGGATGACAGACAAGCTAATGAGTGTTTTACCAAGACCCATTGTCTCTGCAAGAATGCCGCCTCTGTTGGCTTCGTAGTATTTCGGCTCTTGCAAGAAAGATCCATCACGTGCGCCGAAGAAAAATTGCTTTCTATTCGGAGATGTTCGCACCTCCAACCTCGGGTCCAGCTGTAGCTGCGGTGCCGCCTCGCGCTGTATCATGAGACTTGCTGACCTTGCTTGATACGGATAGAGCCGTGTTCGAAGGCCAGTAAGTGGTTGTTCGCCATATTCCTCCCATTCTGAGTATTTCGCAGATCGTAGCAGCTCGCGCACTGCTATCCTTGCATACCGATTCTTGATTTTCTCCGGATCTGGCGCGGGAGACGGAAGCTTGTTGAAGAGGTAATAGAGGCTGACATTCTCCGCACTTGCCCAGGGATCGAAGTGGCGTACTTCGCCTTCACGGTAATCACCCGCCCAAGCGCTGGGTGATACGTCGATTCGAGCGAGTAGTTCGCGTAGAGCAGTTTTTAAGCTTCGACTATTGCGGTCGACAAACCGCCGGTTCCAGTCTTCTGGTAAGAGGTAGACCCGGACTATGCTGCGAAGCTTGGGACTGTCTGAGCTTGTTTGATGCCAAAAGAGCCTGATCCAGTGCGCGTCCAGCAATCGCGTTGCCTCAGTACCAATGATCAGCTTCACCTCATCTGATAGGCTCAGCATCTCAGTCCATTGGCCTTCCAACGTCGGTCCATGACTAGATGCAATCTCCGCATTGAAATGCAGGCATCCGAGAGCGATGTAGCGATCGATGTCGCCAGCATTGTACGCTGTGTCCACGTTGACGACGGAGTCGCTTGCTGTTGAAGTCGATGTCACACCAATTGAAGCTGTTTGCTGCAGGCCAGGGCATTCAGAGGTATCACAGCCTGATCTTGAAGGCTGCTTTTGATATACGGAATCATGTTGTGATGTTGATGTCGCACGATGCGCGACCTCGGTGTGGCGCCAGGGAGCGGGCATATCGGCAACCAGCGTCGATCCACTCATATCCAGAACGTAGATTCCGCGCAGCACATTAGGCTTTTGAGAACTGGGTTCGCAATGATGGCATGGTAAGACGTTGAGGGCATTGTCAGCGTAAAAGAGGTGAAGAGAAGAGAAAAGAAGAGAAGGCAGCTGCCTAGCGCAGAAGCTCGGATGTGGTTTCGCGCTAACCGCTTCTGTCCGAAAGGTGAAGCTCGATTGCGTCCAGTTTCTACGCGCAGCAGTATTGCTCTACGTGGTTGGGAAGCCCCTCGCGACATGGAGAGCTGCGAGAAGACTGAAGTATGGGCATTGAACCCCATCTTCGGATGATTTTCGCGTCTTAGGTTAGTGAAGAAAAGGTGCTTGATGATGTGTTGGCATCAGCAGTGGCACGAGTAACAGATGCAGGCATGTACTTGCAGTATCTACTTGTACTTTGGTGTATCGCTTAAATACATGTCGATTGTTCCCAAAACGCCATGCTAATTTTCACATCCGGCTTGCTACTACACAACTGCCTTCGCCGCGCTATCGGTATTTCATCTCCTGCTGGCCGGGCGTACCCTCAACCTCTTCGCCTTTCCGCCACACGTTGTCCATCGCCGAGCCCAGAATCTGCATGCCCTCTTCGATCTCTGCCTCTGTGATGACAAGTGGCGGCACGAACCTTAGCGTATTGGTCCCGCACGAGATGACTAGCAGTCCCCGCTCGCGAGCGGCTGTAATGATTGGCGTAGGATCCGTGTCAAGCTGGAGACCCAGGATCAACCCCTTGCCACGTACCTCCTTGATCTGGTCTGGGAAGCGCTCTCTCAGAGCATCAAAGTGCTTGCGGAACGCCGCTTCCTTGGCCGGTATCGAGTCGAGGATCTCTGGTGACGAGAGGCGAGAGAGGATATAAGACGCCACACGGCTACCGAGGGGGTTACCACCGAATGTCGTACCGTGATCACCAGTCTTAATATGGTCGCAAACGAAGTCGTTGACGATGGTGGCGCCGATTGGAAAGCCATTTCCAAGAGCTTTGGCAGTGGTGACAATGTCTGGGTGGCACTCCTTCGGGTAGTTTGAATGTGCCCAGAACTTTCCTGTTCGACCGAGACCGCACTGGATTTCGTCGTGTATCAGGACAGCTCCGACTTCTGTGCAGCGCTTCCGCAACGCCAGAAGAAATTCGGGTGTTGCAACATTGACGCCGCCCTCGCCCTGAATAGGCTCGATGATCACTCCACATGTCGATTCTGTGACCAAGTCGTTGATGCCCTCGATGTCGTTGAATGTGCCGTACTTGAACCCAGGCACCATCGGTGAAAAGGGCTTCTGGTACTTCGGGTTTGGAGTCGCGCTCAGACTCCCCATGGTTCGGCCATGGAAAGAGTTATGGAAGGAGACCAGCTCGTACTTGTCTTTGTCCGGCGACATCGACTTGCCGACCTTGCGAGCGAACTTTATGGCGGCCTCGTTGGCCTCGGAGCCGCTGTTGCAGATGAAGGTGCGGGTGGCGCTCTCAAAGCCCCCGGTCGCGTGCGTGAGCTGGATGAGCTGCTTAGACAGCAGACCGGTGTGTGGATTGTGGTACAGATTCGACGTGTGCATGAGTTGTCTGGACTTGCAGAGATGTCAGCATTTTTCTTCATTTTCCTTCTACTGTATATTACCTGCTCAAACAGCACCTGTGACACGCCTGGGTCGCAATGTCCCAGCGCATTGACAGCAATACCAGCTGTAAGGTCCAGGTATTTTCGGTTCTCGATGTCCCACATGTAGCATCCCTCACCCTTCTCGAACATTGGCGGTGGGCGCACATAGGTCGGGACCATGTACGGAAGCTGCTGGTTCACGAGGCCGGCGGTCTTGGAGCTGGAGTGCGGATCGGGTGTGGGCAAGGTCGATTCATACTTTTACACATTAGCAAGGTAATCCATCGACAGACGTGTGGCTGTCCTCACTTCTATAGAGTCCTTAATGTGTTGTGGTAGATTAGAGCCCTTCAGAGCAGCTGCAGCCGCTGATGCGAAGCGTGTAGACACGCAATTGATGCGAGGAGCGCGCAATGCAGCGCATACCCGCTTGGGAGGAAGTCGCAATGCCATAGTGAGGTTGTGAGGATTCAGCGCATCCAGAGTGCGTCCTTTTATTAAGCATGTCTATGACTGCGCGTGTGACGTGACTCCAAAATTTCGAGCCCTATCGATAAGCGTCGCGAAGGCCGAGGTCGGCTATCAGGGTCTTTTGTTTCGTCCCACGCCTGTTCAGCACGTGGGGCATATTTCCGCGGTTGGAACCATGTAGTTGATGAGTGCCTCTACACTATACTCTTTTGCTGATGAGTTAGGTAGAGCAAAGAAAGTTTCCATTGACACGGCGAGCCTTCAGTGCACACTACCAGCACTCCACATGATTTCTATCACGTACGTCCGCCCCACTTTCTTGAGTTAGACGTGCAGCGGATGTATGTTAAATACTACTTTAGAGTTTATTCAATTTTCAAAGCGACAAATCATTAGTTCAGATCTCTCCATCTGAAACGCCTCCTTGGTCTAGTTGGTTATGACGTGGGTCTCATAGAGACTATGACTGCTCTCAAAAGCAGGTTATCCCGAGGTCGGCAGTAAGTAAAATCTCAACCCCTAAACTTCCATCAATTAACATTCGATCCAGGTTCGATCCTGCCAGGGGGCAATTTCTTTTTGCGTTTTTTTGCATCTTTTAGGCTTCTGTCTCGCGTATTGTTAATCTTATTGCGTCCATGAGCATACGAAAGTGCCGAGGCCTCCCTCAAAACAAAAGCAGCCTATTTTAGCTACAATTGTAGTTGCTCAGGTAGGTTTTCGTGTTGCGATTTGACAGCGCACTCATTGGAGTAATTTTGAATTTCTTTCGTAAGTGACAGCATGCAGTATGTCGATGTGGTAGATTGGCGCGTGCGAGTCTTTTTCACTGCGACTCACCATCCCGCCGGTGTAGTGTATGGGAAACTGGTGATTGGTATGTTTTTAATGACACCATCACCTTGTTCTGTACAAGCGCGTTCATATCTCGAATTGAGGAAGATCACAGTGATTTCATCACCAACAACTGTGTATAACGCGTGCTGCACAACGAGCTGAAGAGCCATTTGCTTTCATCGGAATTCCCGAAGAGCGATAAAAAGATCTCAATGCTTCTTCGCGTCCTTCTCTCTCCTTTTCTGTGCCACCAATCCATCCAGCCTCCACTTCGCTGTCACACCCTCGACAAAAGTACTACCAACCCAAGCCCACCACACTGCATCCAGTGGTGTCAATCCATGCTTGACTCTGAGTCTCCTCGCCGTGATGCCAGCTTCGACGGAGTGGATAGGTATCATGATGACTACCACAATATACCAACCCCAAACCGCCATAATGTTGGCCAGAGCCGGCAGACGGTACAAGATCGAGTCGTATATGAGCGAGCCAGGCTGCCAGAGCGACGGGAACGGTAGCAAGGTGTACGCCAGAATGCATTGCGTGAAGTTCCAGAGATGGCCGATTTTGATTGTCGGTGGAACGTACTTGTCGACTGAGACGTCGCTGCGGCCTAGAATCTCCAGTGCTTCCTTGTCGAGTTGCACAACTCGCTCACGTGCGTCGCGAAGGGACTTCATGGGCGGATCGAAGGCGATGATATGTTGCTGGCCATTGCAGCTGAACTTCATCTCGGTGAGGCTGATGTCCGTCATCTGCGCATCCCCCGTCTTTAGAATCGATTTTTGGCAGTACGCCTCAAGGTATCGCCGAACCTGATGTTCTATAAGTCGCTATCAAGTAATTACAGCTCATGGCTCGCATACCGAATCGTGGTGATCCGCGTTCATGTGCTTGATGATGCGCTGCCTTGCAGCATCTTCCTGCGCTTCTGATAATGCCATAGCGTTCTCTATCGTTTCGAAACTTTTCAACGATAGATCAGGTCTGGTGGTGCTGTTGCTATCACTGGATGGTGGCGTCACGAAGTGTTGACACTCATTGGGTGGGCGGTAGCGCATCGGAGAAACTTCCGCCGTCCATTGCGTGACTGCCACAACAACGCTTGCAATCTTAGCACAACGCTCGTTAGACTAGCCCAACGTCTTTCAAACGTCAGACGTCTACTCTGTTGGTATGGGCATAAATATTACTTGACATGCTTTGGAATCTCAAAAGAATCCACACAAACTGCGGTGCGAATCTGGCCATCAATATGGGGATAGTATGAACTGGATCATGACGCAATCAAAAACCTGAGACACGCCAACATGGCCGGATAGGGGTGGCTGCGCCGCAAAATGGACAAGGCACCCGAAAAGTCAATGTCAATTTTAGTCTCTGCTCGATCTGTGAATAACGAGCTCGCGCACGCGATGCGCTCCAATGACGGCTAACGGAGTATCTCTGGCGAGGCTGGGAGACGGGACGCCGGGGACGGTAACGTGGATGCTCGTTGTGCGGCTCCGGAATTTTTGCCATCCTCCTTATGACAAGGTTAGTGACAGGTTTTAGCGATTCGAGCCCATGGTTATGGTGGGGAAGAAGAGCTGGTGCCGAACGTTGCGTCAGACTGCATGAAGGGTGGCTCGTGTCCGCAGGGATGCAAGCACCTCTGCAGCTTCAAACCGGTTACTGTTCTTTGCAGCTTTCCTCTTAACAAATTCCGTCGTCTCGAATTCTTCTCCCATTTCAGGTCACCACTCAGCGCACTACATTTTGCGACACCAGTTCCCACCCTTCTAACTCAACATCAATCGACACCATGGCGGACACCGTAGAGGAAACTAAGAGCTCCATTGCCGGAGAGGGACAGGCTGATGCCAATGCTTCTCTCGGAGCAAAAGGCAGCGCAGAATCATCGAGTAAGAAAACCGAAAAGAAGACGCCGAAGAAGCTGGGTGGAAAGAAGCCTCAACAGCAGCCCACTCCTGAAGCCACTCCTGCCCCCGAAAGCGATGGTGAAGGAGAGGCTGAGCAAGCGGACGCAGGGCGCAAGCAAACTACCAGCGGCGATGCCGACGACTCGGAACCCGAGCCTCAACAACAAAAGTCGAAATCGCAATCGCGACGCCGACAGTCGCGCGGACGTGGAAGGCGGGGCGGCGACTCGGATGCTGAGTCCGCTACCCGTTCTGATGTCTCTACTTCTGGCGGCCGCCGCAATCGCCAACGCCAGAAGAAGGGCGGAAAGGGAGGAGGTCCCCTGGACGACATCACCGAGAACGTCCCTGGAGGCGAGCTGGTCGGTGGAGCCGGCGACATGGTTCAGAACACCGCCGGCAACGCTGTCAACCAAGTAGGCGACACCGCTGGTAAAGCTCTTGGAGGCCTGACTGGCGGCGGTGGACAGAAGGAGGAGGGTAAGGATGAGGGTGGTGGTGAACAGCTCCGTCTGCGCCTCGAGCTCAACCTGGACATCGAAATTCAACTGAAGGCTAAGATCCACGGAGATCTGACTCTCGGTTTACTGTAAGTGATCTATACTGCGACCCATCGAGATGCGTGTCATGCTAATGTTGTGCAGCAATTAAGGGCCCCACGAAGGAAATGCATCATCTGTCGCGCGAGCAAGTTATGAAGCTTTCGCTATTCGGTCTTGGGTGGCGTTTATATGGATTCTATGTAGTGTAATCAAATGACTTAAAACAATCGGTTCCTATGTAGGCATCGTGTTAAGCATTCGACAGTCTTCGTGATAAATTCACACTGGTCCGCAACTCGATGAACCAAACATATTTTCTGTCGCAATTCGGAGGGGCAGCTCAGCTTTCGAAGGAGCATGCAGGAAGCTATGGCCTTCCAAAGCGCCACGCATGCAACTTCCATGGATCTCCTCAATCCGTAACACGCGTTCTGCCAACTTCCACCAGAACCGTCGTCAGCCGCAAGACAATCTGCAGCGATATCCTTGCGACACGTCTCCATCTTCGTGTCAGGCGCGGCGCATTCTATTATCATCTCATGGCTCCATAGTGACGTCAGAAAATCTGGAACGCTCGCTTGAACGGGCATGGAAATGGCGCTCTGAACGGCAGCATGCTCCGCATAGAAGATCCCAGCCGCATTGCATCAATCTTGTTTTTGGACTGGCTTACTGGTGCCGCCTGTACCTCTGCCCCGACCGTTGACTAGAGCTCCGCCAATTCACTGGTATCTCCTGCTTCATAAATTGAATTTTCGAGCCACTCTCTACAAGATTGTACCGGACTTTGAATGATTGCGAAGCTTCCGCCCGACATGGCCGACAAAGATCAAAACTCTGGTTCGGACTCAGAGCCGCACGAGAGGTCCACGCTCGCGCAACAAAAGGCCGTCAACAAGAAGAAGCAAGACAAGCGTGAAGCCGGACTACAGACTGCCCGTTCGCGGTCTTCCTCGCGTCGCGCTCGTCGTCAACGGTTGGAGAAGGACCTAAAGGACGGCAAATACATGCACACGACGTCATTAGAGACACTCGAAGAAGCAGACGCCAACGGCGACCTGCAGAAGATGGGCATGTTCGAGCGCATCGGACCCGACAGCACATCGATGGACGGCCCTGTCACTCATGCTCGCGCCATGCGAGGCGAAATCCCAATGCGAGGCACCCACCCCGACGAGCCGAAGTACATGGAGAAGCAGGGCAAGAGCAGTGATCTGAAGGACCAGGACGGCCTGAAGTTGACACTGGAGGCGAATCTGGAGATTGAGATTGAGCTCAAAGCGAGTATTCGCGGCGACCTCACCCTAAGTTTATAGTAAGTCTTCCCGGTTCCCTTGCTTTGCTAATGTGCGTTCCGTACGGGCACTAAGGTATTCCAAAGTCAGTAAATAATAACGGGTCTTAACAGCGAATAGTGCCTAATGAGTCGTTGATCGCCCCCGTACCCGGCAACGAACGAACGAACGAACGGTCGGATGCCGGAACATTTTCTTAGTCGTCTACGAATCGAGCACTGTTACGAGCGTTGGGAGTCTATCTACTTGCGTTATTTAGGATCATCTTGTGGTCAGCTTATGGAAAGAAGGAGATAACAATATTACGATATTACGTCCGCCTGGCTGGTTTTAGTTGCGATGTTTGGGGCGTACCCACCCTTCTAATGGGTGCACGCAACGCCATGGTCAAAAATCATCCCTTAGAGAGAAGGTATACCTCGTGGTTTAACAGTACAGTGTCGACGTGTCGTCAATTTTGAGACTTTGTCGGATCGACCTTCGGCCCCAACGACCTTGCAGCAAACTACTCGCCCTCTACCAAATACCCGTTTCCTAGTACTTATAGTACGTACTGCTAACACCGCTAGTGTCCAGAATCCCTTGGGACCTAGCGCACAACGACCAAAGTATACTCGAGCCGTAGGTATTTGTACCGGTATAATACAAATTGCTTCGGGAAAAATCTTGAACGTGAATCTAGAAATTCGTACTTCTTCCTTACACAACACCAACACTCCAACGCGCGCGAAAACACCATGGACGCGAATGTAACTTCTGAAAACGCTCGACATAAGGGAGTACGCACCTTTATCAGAACCAAGCTGCATCTTAATGCTGTGGAGCACATCAGGCTGCGAAGGTTGTGCAACTGTGTTCAGTCTTGCTTCAACCTTGATCATGCACCAACCTCCCCGGATCACGACTCAAACGAGCCCCCCACGACATCAACACAACCACAATGCGCAAACGAACAACGTACCCAGACGCCTCGAAAGACTCGCCTCCTTCGGTCACTGAAGAAATTCTGGCAAAAAGTGGCCAGGAAACACAAGCACAAGCAGCCTCAAAACGAAGACGGGCCCCAGGACACACAAGAACCAGAGACCGTCGCCATCGCAAATGAGCCACAGATCCAAATCCCAGACTTCCTACCCGTCACCGAACCCGTTCAAATCCCCGGCTTCCCGTCTCCCAGTCCCCAAGTCCGGCGGCGCCCTGAATCCTCCCAACCGCGTAACACTAACACACACGCCGCACCAAAAGAAACCACCACGACCATGACCACCCTCGAGACTAATCCGCCCGCCAACGATGCCCCCAAACAACCTACCATAACCCTAACCCCCCTCCCCACCCACAACACTCAACGCTCAACCCTCGCCTCACTAATCAGCTACTTCCAAAAGTCGACCACGCGCTCCGAACTCGATCGCTGCCTGGCCGAGCACAAGCGCTTGTGCATTATTAGTGAGGGGAAACCTAGGGTTCGTGGCGGGATTCCGAGGGAGTGGATGAGTGCGGAGGGTAGGTGTGGTGAGGCTAGGGCGTGTCCGAGGGTGGTGCCGGTTGCGACGGTGCCGGTTGCGAGGGGGAGGGTGGGGAGAGGGGGAAAGTTTGGGACGTAGGTTGATTTTGGAGGGGGGATGGGGGTGGGGTTGAGTTCGAGGTTTGAAGAGGCGAATGTGTGGCGAGGAATAGATGGGGTGGATTCAGGGTCTGAGTTGGATGCTGGGATGTAACACGGGTGTTGGAATGCTGGAACGTGCTCTTCGCGGTCTTTGGGATAGGCGCTGGTGGATTACTTACCAGACGTGTTCATTTGCCTTTATTTGTGCTAAGAACGTGCTTCGCATCACCCAATGACGTAAAGATATGAACAACACTTTCGTCTAATTACTAGCTAATGCGCAAGGAATGGAGGAATACACTACGATTACGTGTATGCAGTAGCGTCTAGCAGGTAAAGCCGCACGCGTCGTGAGACACCTGTATATATCTAGGGTAGTGCCCGAGAACGCCTCCATGTCTTCTCGTACAAGCAATGTCCCCGTTCAACGCCTGTTGGTCATGTGTCGTGATGGTCGTGAGATGATGATACACGGTGCGCTTAAAGTGATGCGCCGCCAGCCGTGGCTGGTTCTGTAGACTCTATGCTCTCTGCCACAAGTGTTGCTGCGCTGGATTCTTCCGTCGGTGACTTAGTCAATACCTCAGGCTCTTGGTGTTCCTCAGATGGCTGCGGCAGTGTGGGCGACTCCGCGCTGTCCAGGTAGTTATCGACGCTGTTCTCGCGTCCACGAGCTGCGATGCGCTGGTCTAGCATCGTCACCAGCCGCTCTGAGTACTGATCCAGTAGCTTGACCATGATCGTCTCGTCGAACTCCTTCGACTTGACGCGCTCACCAATCGCCCTCGCGGTCGTTGCAAGCTCTCTTTCGACCTCTCTTGCTAGCTCAGATGTGAGGGTATCGCTGCTGGTAGCGAGCCGCTTTCGATAGGCACGCATCGTCCGGCACAAACTCTCGGTAGAGGCGCCAAGGCTGCCGAACTCATTCACAGGAGCTTTTGTTCGCGGTCGCACGTCCATCGAAGCTCGCCTCTTCGCGATCTGTGGGTTGCGAGGGCTAGGCGGTGATGGAGAGCGGTTCTTGTTCCGACGGATTGTCCCCTGCCAGCCACTTGCTCGACCCTCTCGCGCGCTTCCTGGCATTGGCGAAGGGTCCAATTTTGGTGCCTGGGCCAGAGAGAATTTCGAGACTTTCTTCCGAAGCTTCGGCGATCTGTTGGCGGTGGGTGTGGTGTTGTCCTCGTCTGGTGATCGTTGAAACCGTGCAAGCTCCGACTGTGAGAAGACGCGCCGGAGTGGAGGTTTGCTAGCGAGCAGGTCAGGCGTTACCGTGCTCGGCCCAAGAAGGTCCATCGAACGAGAGAGGTCGTGCCGATTTTGAGGCAGCAAAGCCAGATCCCAAATGAAGATTGTGCCATCTACTGCGACCGTCACAAGCGATTTGGTAGTGTCGTCTCCGTCCACCTTTTGTATGAGCGAGATGTCAGATACGCCTTCGGTGTGTCCCCAATCGCGAGCGAGGAGGGAACCGCTTTCGTCGTAGATTCGAATGGACTTGTCGGTGCTAGATACTCCGGCAATGAGAGGTGAGCCAAAGCCGCGTGATACATGCACGAGAGAGGACAAGACAACAGCGTCGCCACCGTCTGTATCACATGCTCGAAAGCTGCCAAGACAATGACCAGTTCGAAGGTCGTATCTGTGCAGCTGGCGATCTATCGAAGACACGAGAAGGATGTCATCCTGGTCAAGATCCCATGATAATGACACAGGTGTGGCCTTGAGCATAATGGCACGAAGCATGACAAATGCACGTACCGTCCCGCATCCCTCCTCGTCGCGAGACAGAAGCTCGCGAACCACAATGCTACGATCGCTAGAGGACGAAACAAGCCGCTTGCCGTCGCGTGAGAAGTGGATGCCATTGACAGCTCCCACATGCTCGTCGAGGGTCTGGAGGAGATCCCACGTATCGGCCGTGCGCGTGAAGATCTGAACTGTCCGATCACGGCTGGCACAAGCAACGAAAGTACATTGATCTTCTTCGTACACTGAGATGCTGGTGATCTCGCTCGCGTGTGCTTTAAAGCCATAGACGCTGGTCTTTGACTTCGAATCGACAATCCTGAGTATGCCATACTTGTCGCCAGTGACCAGGAAGCTGGCATCGGCAGAAGCACGCACCGTGCGTAGCTCATTCGGCATCGGATCTGGGCCGTCGAGTTGTTCGAGGGCGACATGTAGTGAGTCCTTGCAACTGCCATCCGCATTCCAGAACAGGATTGTGCCGTCCGCAGCCCAGGTATAATATGAGGCGCCCATCGCGTTGGATTGAGAAGCAAGCGCCGCGACTCCGAGTACAGAACCTCCGTGTGCAGGAAGTGTATGAGCGACGTCGCCGATGATTGCCTCGTCGTCGTCCGCGGAGAGATGCGAGAGACGGATGGCTCGTTGAGAGTCTACCGTGACTACGTAATCAGCCAAGGCACCAATAGCACCGATCTGGTTGTGGTCTGTCACAGGCACTGTCGGCGATTCGACTCGCGGAGGGGGTGAAGGTGGTGGCGTGAGGCTGCCGCTGAAGTCGCTGATGTTGACGGTCTTCAGCCCACCGTGGCTGCTTGCAATGTGGAGTCTGCCCTTCACGTCGACGGCCATTGAGCTGACAGCGAAACCGGCTTCGAAGACCCTTAGAAAGCGTTGGTCGGAGCTGGAGTCGTCGACCAGGCATATGTCGCCCCTGTCGGATGCCACTATTGCCTTGTTCGGTGCCACTGCAACCACGCTTGTGAAGGTTGCCTCCCTGAGACTGTCCAGAATGCAGTTGCGGCCTGGGAGCGTCTTGTATGCCGAGCCACTGAGGAAAGACAGGTCACTCTGGCGAGCTTTGGATATGCGGATAGACGAAGTGGGTTCGTCGACTCTCCACACCTTGACGTGGCGTGTGCCGACGGTGACCACTTTGTTGCCCATCCATGCTATCCGGTTGATGTTGCTCACGCACTTGTTGCTGGCGTAGAGCGTAGCGGCCCCAGTACGCGAGTTGATGCTCCAGATGTACAGGAAGCCATCGTTCGAGGAGCCGAGGCTGGCCAGGTAGCGCGAGTCGGGGCTGAAGGCCAGGCAGTTGACGCCGAACGTGTGGTCTGGCAGCGATGTGAGGGGCGTGTCGGAGGGGGCGTCAGGGGAAGTGGAGAAGATGAGGACTCGCGGCTTGTAACCGGTCTCTCCCACAGCCAGGTACTTCCCGTCTGGACTGAAGCTGACACAAGTGGCTGCTTTGATCTTCTCCTTCATCGTCCACGCCAGGCTGCTGGGGGAGTCTGCCCACTCGCTGACGGCGGGCGAGGCCAGGGGGGAGCCGCCGAAGCCCGCATCGCGCAAGGAGGCGGCGGTGCGGTTGCGGCTCTCGTTCTGGGTGGGCGTCGAGGGGCCGCCATAGATGGAAGTCGAGGCGTTGATGGGGTTGGTGGTGGGGCGTGCGCGGTAGAAGCGCTGCGAGACGTGGTGCTCGTCGTCAACGGTCGCAATGACGGCGGCTGCACCCGCCGTGTACGCAAAGGAGCGGCCCGAGGGCAGGCTGTCGAAGGCATTGGCCGTGTTTGCCGTGGTCCCAACGACCTGGCGCAGCGCAAGACTGACGTCGGCGCGGTGTGGCTTGACGGGCGAGCGCAATGGCGTGTTCTTGAAGAATGGCGATGGAGATGGGTTCAGCTTGATGCCGGGACCGAGCGCAGGGCTCATCATCCTGGGGTTACTGGGAGTAAGCGACATGGCGTCCTCCAAGACGGTCGCGGGAGATGATGGCAGAGGCGCAGACACATTTCAACGCAGCATGGCAAGCGCGAGGTGGCCGGAATGTGGGCGGTTGGTGAGGGGACTACGGCGCGTGGTGAAGCTTGGATACAGACATGATCATGCAATTGCGCCGCGTGACTGCGAGATTGTAAGGTGAGAATGGAGGGTGAGGTGTTCTGAGGTATTCTCCAGCTTCGACAGCGATAGTGAAGGTGCAATTCAGCGTGAGATGCGCCGACATGCGAGCACAAGCACAAGCACGAGCACGAGCACGAGCAGTTTGTTTTCCAAGACATTGTTCGGCTGCGACGATCAGAACCATGCGGAGAGCCGCCCGCTGGCCACTCAGAAGCCGATCGCTTATGCACTCCGAGCCTCCATCACACTCCATCTCATCATGCTAAGTCTGCGCCTGCGATAGCATCACCACCACGTTGATAGGAGTCATGATCGGAATGCAGGTGCCCATCTGTCGTGTTAACGGTGCACAACATTCGCTTAT
>Ga0265798_10002896_pt1 | contig 24870 bp, 22 predicted proteins | sample P3T30metagenome_FD_192430 | JGI IMG/M metagenome (GOLD analysis project Ga0265798, IMG submission 192430) | Plant litter microbial communities from East Loma Ridge, Irvine, California - P3 T30 | ecosystem: Environmental > Terrestrial > Plant litter > Unclassified | place: USA: California...
ATGCCAAAGAAAACCTTCTCAACAAATGCATTCCGGGCGACATATTCGGGCTCCGGCCTTTTTTTGCGCGCAACAACTATATGATGACGGCCAAAGCACGGGAAGAAAGCATCGTCTATGCCCTTCCGATCGCAACGTTCAGACCGTTCGTGGCGCAAAACGCGGAAGTACTCGATTTTCTGCTCGAGAGTTTCGCCACCAACAGCCGCAATCCGGCCGATCAGGAAGTGCGGGGCAAATTACTGTCCGACAGCCATCACACCCCCGAGCCACAGCCGGAAATGCAATTCTTTCAGTCACTCAATTACAGCAAATCGCCGGTTAAGACGTCAACGGCCGTTCTCGTCAAAGATGTAGCGATCCAGATGTCGGAACAGTTTACGGACTGCGCGGTCGTGACACAAGGCGAGATTCCGATTGGGATCCTAACCGATGCAGACCTTCGGTCCAAAATCGCGACAGGCCGCTTCCCCATTACGATTGCCGTCGACCGCATCATGTCTTCGCCTGTAATTTCAGTACCAGAAAACGTGTCGCTGGCCGAAGCCCAACTTTTGCTCCTTAAAAATAATGTGACGCACTTGGTTGTCACTTCGGACGGATCCGATAAATCACCCGTAAAAGGAATCATTTCCCAACACGATCTCATTGCCGCCCAGGCCAACAATCCCGGCGTGCTCATAAAAGAAATCAAACGCGCCCAGCATCCGCGGGAACTGCGAGCCGTCCGCGACAAATTGTCGGAGCTCATCCGGGCGTCCCTGGCCAAGAACATCCCGATGACGCACGTGACCAATATCGCCAGCGAAATCAATATCGGCATCATCAAGCGGTCGGTAGAAATCGCCATTCTCGATCTGGGCTCGCCTCCTGCCCGCTTTGCCTGGCTGGCCATCGGAAGCCAGGGCCGCAAAGAGCAACTGCTTCACACAGATCAGGACAGCATGCTCCTTTTTGAGGACGTCGCCGCGGAAAAACACAAAGAAGTCAAGGATTATTTCCTCCGATTGGCCAAACGCGCCGTGGCCGTGCTCGAAAAAGTGGGTTATCCTGCTTGTCCTGACGGACATGTTGCGAGCAATATGATCTGGTGCAAATCGGTTACCGACTGGATCAAGCAATATCAGAACTGGATGACGGCACCGGGAGAAAAGTCCAACGAGATCAGTCCGGTTTTTTTCGATTTCGACCTGGCTTTCGGCGAGTCCCGTCTCGAAGAAGCACTGCTCGACGCCATCTTTACGGACACAAGACGCAATTCTTTCTTCGATTATTTAGGAAACGATGCGCTCCGGAAGCCGCCGGCGCTGAGTTTTTTCAAGAAATTCAATGTGGAGGAAGACGGCGAACACCGCAATAAATTCGACATTAAGCTCAAAGGAATAATGCCGCTTACAGATGGTGCCCGCCTGCTTGCCCTGGGCCAGAATCTCAGGGGCATCACCAATACGTATATGCGCTTTAAGCAGTTGGCGATGATCGAACCCAAGTTTTCAGAAACCTATCTGAGTTGTGCGGAGGCTTTCCTGACATTGTCAAAATACCGCGCACTCGAAGGCATGAAATCCGACACGGATGGACGTTTCGTCAACCTGGACGAGCTGTCGCGCATCGATAAGGAAAAACTCAAAGCTGCGCTGGAACCCATGCGCGACCTTGAAGAAATCATTAAAGACAAATTTCGATTAACACAATTTTCATGATGTTCGACTGGATCAAACATATAAATAAGGAATATCCGGAATTCTGGAAGAAATACCTTTCCAAATTCGATCACCGCTCCAAAAGATTTGTAGCGTTAAGCCTGGAATCATCGGGAACGAACCCTGAAAAAGACGTTATTTTCGCATTTGGGGCACTCGGCGTTTCCAACAATGCAGTCGCGGTGGGCGATCACTTCGAGGTGGTTGTTCCTCAGTATAAATATCTGCATGACAACGGGATGGACAATGAATTCCTGATTGAATCGAAGCAGTATAAGATGTCTGAAAACGAGGCAATTGAAGCTTTTGTAAATTACATCGGGAATGCCGTTTTGGTCGGACATCGGATACATCACGACGTCGACCTGATCAATGAAGCGCTCGAAAAACTCGGCTGCGGCCGACTCAAGAACGAGGCGCTTGATATCGAAATCATGCACCGAAAGCTAAAAGACATAACCGACAGGCAATTTTCGCTCGACGAACTTGCCGCCGCTTACAAAATCCCGGTTTCCGATCGCATGACCGCCATGGACGACGCCTACATCATGTCGTTGCTATTCTTAAAATTGAAATCACGCTTAGGCATAAACTGACCATCATGTCCAATATTCAACTTATAATCGAAGAACGTCCGGCCGATATCGGCAACTTCATGGTAGGACGCCTGCTGCCGTTCCGCGAAAAGCGCATGGTTGGGCCTTTCGCTTTCATCGACCACATGGGCCCGGCGAAGCTCAGCGACCATCAAAACATGGATGTGCCGCCGCATCCGCATATCGGTTTGTCCACGCTCACCTATCTTTTCGAAGGGGCGATCATGCACAAGGACAGCCTCGGAAACGAGATCGAGATCGCGCCAGGGCAGGTGAACTGGATGACGGCCGGAAACGGTATCGTGCATTCCGAGCGCACTCCCGAGCGGTTGCGTCATTCGGAAAAATACCTGCACGGCCTTCAGATCTGGGTAGCGCTGCCCAAACATCTCGAGCAGGGAGAACCGTCGTTTCATCACGTTGAAGCAAGCGATATTCCGCATTGGGAAAACGATGGCGTCCAGTTTCGACTGATCGCCGGCGAAGCGTTCGGACGAAAATCGGCGGTTCCCGTATACAGTCCATTGTTTCTTGTCGAAATCAAATCGGAATCACGAAAAACGATTAGTATCGGAAACGAACTTTTCGGCGAAAGCGGTATGTACATCCTCGAAGGAAGCGTTTCCAGCGAAGGACATCTTTTCGGTCCGAAACAACTGTTGGTTGCAAAAAGCGCCACCTTGTGTGAATTCGAAATATGTGAAAACACAACCGTTTATATTTTCGGAGGTGAGCCTTTTCCGGAGGAACGGTTTATTTTCTGGAATTTCGTCGCCTCCTCCAAAGAACTTATCGAAGACGCAAAACAGCGCTGGATCGATCAGCGTTTCGACCGCGTTCCCGGAGAAACCGAATTTGTCCCACTTCCCAAACCTAAAATCTGATGGCGGATACGACCACTAAAATCGGACGCGAAAAATACAAAATGACGATCACGTCCTCGAAAGGAAATACGCTGATCTCGGATGAGCCTCAAAACCTGGGTGGAAAAGACCTCGGCTTCTCCCCTTTCGAACTGCTCGCTTCTTCACTTGGCGCCTGCACTTCGGCCACGTTGCGCATGTACGCCGACAGGAAAAAATGGAATCTCGAAGAAGTCAGCACACGAGTCAGCGTCGAGCGTGATGAAAAAGCCGACCGGACGTTGTTCATCCGACACATCGCGCTTGTAGGAAATTTATCTCAGGAGGAATGTTCCCGATTATTCGAAATTGCCGAGAAATGTCCCGTTCATCGAATTCTGCAAGGAAAAATCGACATCGAGACCGTCGTCGATTAACGCAAGGCATTGAACTGATTTTCCATGATGGCTGGCCGTTGCAATGAATTTGTGTCCGGCCTGTTCAAAGAAAGGCAATCCGTCGATTTTTGAGAGCTGGCGATATTCAACAGGAAAAATTCTGGAAAAATTGTCCTTCTTTTCAGAAGCGACCGTATGGATAATGCCGTCTGAAAGTTCCGTTCTGCAAAAAACGAAATCACTCCCAAAACGGATCCTACTGTTTGGTTCCCGATCGATGCATTCGAAAAAAAGAGGATTGAACGTGCGGATGCCCGTTTTCCTGTTGAAGATTTTGTAGGCGGCTTCCTTCCTGCTCCACAGATTCCAAACTGAAAATTCGGGATTCCGGCTCATTTCGATCCATCCGATCTCGACATCGCTGAAGATTTTTTGCAGGAATCCGCTACGCCTCCAATCGCTTTCGGCCGCAGCCAGATTGAGATCGACGACGTCATTGCCGATCATTTTTCAGATAATTTGACTTCGATGATTTCCAGGGCTGCTTTTACGTTCAGCATTTTTTCCATGGATGCATTGTCGATCGTGATATCGAAGGCTTCTTCCACGTCGAGCGCCACATCGACGAGATTCGCGGAATTGATCTGAAGATCGCGGATAAAGTCGGTTTCCTCGCTCAAATTCCCGTAAGCCTCCTCGTTTTTTACGTAAGGCTTGACAATGGTTTTCAGTTGCTCTATAATTTCGGCTTTGTTCATTTTCTGGGTTTATTCGGTCAAAAATCGACTAAATATAACACATCCGTTCACATCGCCAAAACCGAAACTCGCTTTGGCCACATGGTTGAGTTGGGTTTCAATCATTTGTACCGGAATTTTTTCGGATGCGACCATTTCGGAAATCTCCGGATGAAGATCCTCGCAGTTTTTATTCGGAAAGACGAACTGATGCTTAATCTGGAGAATGGCGGCCACGCTTTCGATGCTACCGGCTCCCGAAAGACAATGTCCGACCGTGGATTTAAGCGAATTGATGTACGGAAAATCCGACCCGCTTCTGCCAATCGCCTTCACCCAATTGGCGATTTCGAGGCTGTCCTTCGATGTGGCCGTCAGATGCCCGTTGATTGCGTCGACATCTCCCGCTTCTATCCCCGCGTTTTTAAGCGCATCCGATATGCAGCGCTGCACGGCTACAGGATTAGGCGCCGTCATGGAACCCTCTCCCCTTTGCCCTCCGGAATTGACGTTTCCGCCAAGTACTTCGGCATAAATCGTCGCCCCTCTTGCGAGTGCGGAATCAAGGTCTTCCAGCAAAATGGCTCCGGCTCCGGCTCCGGGAACGAAACCTGAAGCCGTGGCGCTCATCGGACGGGAACCGTTTTCCGGATCTTCATTGTGTTTGAACGTGCAGACGCGCATCGCATCGAAACCGCCCCAGATGTACGGACCGGAATCGCTCGTCGAACCCGCGAGCATACGCTTTGCCTGGCCTGAAACGATCCGGTCGTAAGCAGAAAGTATCGCTTCCGTGCCCGTCGTGCATGCCGATGAATTTGTGGTCGTAAGGTTCCCCAATGCCAATTTTCCGCCGAGATACGCCGTAATTCCGCTGGCCATCGTCTGGACAACTGCCGTACTGCCCAACCGCCTGACGTTTTTGTCGTCGATTTTGTAAATGCTTTCACGGAATTTCCCGATTCCCGATGTCCCGCTGCCGAAAAAAGTGCCGCTGTCGAAATCGGGTTCGTCACTGTCTGTGGGCAAACCCGCGTCTTTCCAGGCCTGTATGCCTGCGATAACGCCGTACATAATGCCGTCCGCGTCAAAATTGCGCAGTTCCAGTTCTGTGAAATAGTCGCGCTTGAGTGCTTCGGAAACTTGTGGCTTAGCCGATATCTGACAGGAAAAATGAAGATCGGCCAATTCCTGATCGAAACGTATACCTGATTTTCCTGACCTTAGAGCATCTAGAAATTCCGGAATTCCGATTCCGTTCGGAGCGCAGACGCCCAATCCCGTGATGACTACTCTTTTCTTCATTTGCCTTGGGTTAAAATTCCCGCTATCGTTCCGCTGCAGACGGTTTCGCCTTTAGAATCCGTCATCACGACATCACATTTCAACTTGCCGAATCTGAAGTATTTTTTCGTTGAGACAACCGTGACCTTTTCATTTGGATACACCGGCTTCAAAAATTCCATTTCACTGGAAGTCAGTGCGATTGTAGCTGCCGATCTCAAGTCATCATCCAACAGGAAAAGACCCAGGCAAACCAGCCCGATCTGAGCCATGCATTCCGTCAGGATGACGCCCGGCGTTACCGGATTTTCTTTAAAATGACCGCGGTAAAAGTCGAGAGTCTCTTTAAAAACGAAGGTTCCTTTTGCGCCCGACTCGGTAACTTCGAGAAGTTCGTCCACGAAAAGGAATGGTTCGGAATATGGTAAAAGCGATACTATTTGTTGTGTATTCATTGCAGATGTTCACCTCCGTTAACCGGGATCACGGCCCCGTTTATCCAGGCCGCTTCGTCTTTATTGAGCAAATATACCACATTGGCGACATCTTCGGGCGTCGTCAACCGACGGAACGGATTTCTGGAAACGGAGTGATCGGCCAGTTGGTCGCTTCCCGGGATCATTCGCAGAGCCGCCGTATCGGTCACGCCCGCCTGTATGCAGTTGGAACGGATGCCGAACGGTGCGAATTCAAGCGCAATGCTGCGCGATATGGCCTCTAATGCGGCTTTCGCCGATGAAACCGCAGCATAGTGTTTCCATGCCTTTGTACTTCCTTCACTTGTAAAAGCAAGGATCCGGGCATCGTCGGAGAAAAGCCCAGAGTTGAAAATCAGTTTGGTCCAATCGTATAAGCTCACTGCCATGGCATCAAATGTCGTCGTGAAATCGTCGTGGGAAAGGCTGTTTTCGCCTTGCATCGGTTTGAGGTTTCCCTTGGCGATGCTGTGCAGGAGGCAACGAACCTTGCCGTTCCCGATAATAGATTTGAGTTTGGACAGGATCTCGATCTGCTTATCGGAATTCAGCGCATCGGCATTGAATTCCAGGAATTGGACGCCCGTTTTCCGAATCTGGTAAAAGTTGGTTTCGATTATTTCCGCTTCCGACCTCGAACTCCTGTAAATGACGCAGACGTTCATGCCATGCTCGGCGAGTTTTCGTGCCGATGCGAACCCGAGGCCGCTGCTCCCGCCGAGAACGACGGCCCAATATCCGGTGCGTGAAAATTCCTGCATCAGAAACGGAGCAATACGCGTTGAGCAGAAAATCCGGGACCGAAGCTCAGCATGAGGCCGTATTCTCCTTTCTTGGGATTGTCCTCCATGATTTCTTCGAGAACATATAAAACCGTGGCGCTGGACATATTGCCGTAATTGCGCAGGATAGCTTTTGTCATGTCGATGTTTTTGCCCAATCCGGCGAAAAGCTCCTCGACCGTCTGGATGATCTTGCGACCTCCGGGATGGAAGATCAGATGGTGGACGTCTTCGATCTTGAGGCCTTGTTTTTCGAGGAACGGATGCACGATTTTCGGGAAGTGGGCCGCGATCGTATCGGGAACTTCCACGTCAAGCACCATCTGAAGCCCGCCGTTTGTCAGCTTGAATCCCATCATGTGCTCGTTGTCGTAAAAGTGGTACATTTCTTCCGAAACCACCTCAGGCCCTTTGTCGGATTCATCCGAAGAAAGCAAAACGCAGGCGGCTCCATCTCCGAAAATTGCAGCGCTCACCACGTTCGGCATCGAATAATCGTCGAGCTGGAATGTCGCCGTCGGGCTTTCAACCGCAATTACGGCTGCTCGCTTGCCAGGATTTGCCTTGAGGAAATTTTTGGCGTAAATAATGCCTGAAACTCCCGCCGCACAACCCATTTCCGTAACCGGCAGTCGCACGATATCCTGCCGCAGCCCGACGAGGTTGATGAGATACGCATCCAAAGACGGGATCATGATGCCCGTGCAGCTCACCGTAATTATAAAATCGAGCGAAAGCGGATCCCAGGCCGCCTTAAGCAATGCTTTCCGGAGCACTTTTTCGCCAAGATCAATGACTTCGCGGGTGTAAATGTCGTTCTTTTCCTCAAATGTCGCCGCGGTGAAAACTTCCTGAGGCTCCATGATCGAATATCGTTTTTCGACTGCCGCTCCTTCGAAAATTTTTTTGACCTTGCGGACGAAACGGTCGTCCTGTCCGTGGAGCCAACCGTCGAGAAAGCCAATGATTTCAGGCGTTTCCTTGCTGTAATTGGGTAATTCTTTGGCAACCGCCTTAATTTTTACACTCATGTCGTATAGATGATCCATTGGTAGCGGAACGCCCATTTCCAACGGATACTGAATTTTTTAAATTTTAACTTGTCCGAAAATTTTTGCAGGTCGCTCCTCTTGAAACCTCTGAGAATGGAAACCAGGCCATCGCTTTTCGACATGTGCCCGAGTCCAAAGACGAAGCAAACCAAATGGAACAACCTGTAGGCGATCGCCGACCGGTGCAGATCGTTGATGACGATTCCGATGCTGGCCTGACGGGAAAATGTTTCCATCATTTCTACTATTTCGTTGTCCGAAAAATGGTGCATCGTCAGCGTGCTAAGCACAATATCGCAGGAATGCGTCCTGAAATCCGCGTCAAAAATATTTTCCCTCTTAAAGGAAATATCCGGGTAATGGAGCGACATTTTGGTGGCATAGGCGATCGTATCGGCATTGGCGTCGATTCCGATGAGCGAAAACTTGCGCCCGCAGGAATCTGCATAATCGGCAAGATCGCGCAACATATCGCCATTTCCGCATCCGACGTCGATAATTTTAATTTTTTTGTCCGCCGGGACATCGCGGATCAGTTTTCTGACTCCTTCCAACGTCACCCGGTTTCCACCTAAGCGACGGTTAATGCTGGCAATTTTATCGAGCGTATCCCGCAATTGTTCTCCTTTCAGATCGAAATCGTCCATGAGTTCAGGCAATTCGCTGCGGTATGTGGTATCTACAGTCAGGTTCATGCTGCAATTTTTATTGGTTTACCGTGTGTCATTTTTATGATTTCGGGCAAAAGAAACGGAAATAGGGCCAACGTCCTGAGCAACAGTTGCGAAATCGAACGCTGGCGCAAAAGTGAGGCAAGCATCCTTCCCGTCTTCAGCCTTTTTTTAAAGTGCCTTTTCCAGATAATGGTATAATTTTCCTCCAGGCCCGATCGGGAAATTTCAGAATCAAGGAATCGCCCGACGCATTCCGAGGCCAGTTTCGCGCTGTGTATCGCCATAGCCATGCCGTTGCCGCAAAGCGGATGGATAAGCCCGGCCGTGTCGCCTATCATGAGGATGTGGCCTTCAACAGGACTTTTTTCCTCGAATGATATCTGGCTGATCGTCAGCGGCTGGTCGAAAAGCGGACGCGCATCTTTCAGAAAATCGCATAAATGAGGGTTTTTGTACAAAACCGAGACCTGATATTCGTTGATGTTCCGATACTTTTTGAACGACTCGAAGTCAGCGAGGTAGCAAACGTTGACTGCGCCGGTTTCCACTTTGGAAATCCCGCAATAGCCACCCTCGAAATTGTGCAGGCTAACAAGGTTTTCAGGGAAAGTTCCGGCATAATGCATCTTCACGGCAAGCCAGGGTGACTTTTTCTTCATGAATTCCCGGTCGAGCTTCTGGTCGATGTTGGACCTTTTTCCGAAAGCGCCCAAAACAACGGGAGCGTTGAGATTTTGTCCGGACGATAAGGTAACGCTGAAGATATCGTCTCCAAACGAGACGTCGGTAACCGTGTCCCGGATAAGTTCGCATCCGTAAAGCAAGGCTTCCTGATATAAAAGATTGTCCAGTGCGAAACGACTGATCCCGATGCCGCCCAATGGCAGGTCGCACCGGATTTCCTTCCCGTCGGAAGTGGAAAAAACCGCTTTTTCGATCCGGACCGGCTCCAGTTCTTCCACATGTACGCCAAGCCATTCGAGATACGGCAGGATTTCATTGGAAACATATTCGCCGCAAACCTTGTGCTTGGGGTATTCCTGCTTTTCGACAAGCGTCACCTGCCTGCCTTCACGGCAAAGATGAATAGCGGCAGTAAGGCCTGAGAGCCCGCCTCCAACGATGATGACACGTCTGTTCAGCATATGGCAAATTTATGGAATAGGCACGGATGCGGCTTGCAAGCCAAAATGATTTTCTTACACTATTTACGGATTCCGATTTGTAGGATTTTGCTGCCTTTCGGCCTGTTTCAAATCCTTATTCGATGCGCCCGGATTTGATTTCGTCTACGATTTCGGGATTCAGCAAGGTGGAAGTGTCCCCGAAATTGCTATAGTCGCCCTCCGCAATCTTTCGTAAGATACGACGCATGATTTTACCCGAACGCGTCTTGGGAAGCCCGGAAACGAACTGGATTTTATCCAGTTTTGCAATAGGCCCCACCTGGTCTGAAATCAGCTTGTTGATCTCATTCCTCAAATTGGTCTGGTCGCGGGTTTCCCCATGTTCCTTCAGAATAATGTATCCGTAAAGGGCGTTTCCTTTAATATCATGCGGAAATCCGACAATGGCACTCTCGGCTACGGCCTGGTGCTCGTTGATCGCGTCTTCTATCGGAGCCGTACCCAGATTGTGGCCGGACACGATGATCACGTCATCCACGCGGCCCGTGATGCGGTAATAGCCGACTTCATCCCGGAGCGCGCCGTCTCCCGTAAAATATTTGCCGGGAAATGTAGAGAAATAGGTGTCTTTGTACCGTTGATGATCGCCCCAGATCGTTCGTGCGATGGCCGGCCACGGGAATTTGATGCATAAACTGCCGACTACCTGGTTGCCTTCGATCTCATTGCGTTTGTCGTCCATCAGTACCGGTTGGATTCCCGGCAACGGAAGCGTCGCATACGTAGGTTTGGTAGGGGTTACGAACGGAATCGGTGAAATCATGATACCTCCGGTTTCGGTTTGCCACCAGGTGTCGACGAGCGGGCAGCGCTTCCCTCCTACGTGATCGTTGTACCAGTTCCAGGCTTCCTCATTGATGGGTTCGCCTACGGATCCGATCACTTTCAGTGATTTCAGCGGATGGCCCTGTACGTAGTCGATGCTTTCCTTTGCAAGCGATCGGATAGCCGTCGGAGCCGTATAAAACTGGCTGACTTTGTGCTTTTCGATGACTTCCCAGAACCGGCTGTAATCAGGATACGACGGGACACCTTCGAAAATGACGGTCGTCGCCCCGTTCAATAGCGGTCCGTATAAAATATAAGAATGTCCGGTGATCCAGCCGATATCGGCCGTGCACCAATATACATCGTTTTCCTCATAAGCGAAAATATTCTTGAACGTGTACGCCGTGTAGACCATATATCCCGCCGTCGTGTGCAGCATTCCTTTGGGTTTGCCGGTCGAGCCGGATGTGTACAGGATAAAAAGAGGATCTTCCGCGTCCATGATTTCGGCTACGTTGTTGTCCGATGCCTCGTCTAGCAAGGCCTGAAGCCACATATCGCGTCCGTAGACCATATCGACTTCTTCGCCTGTCCTTTCCACGACAAGCACTTTGTGGACGGTCGGGCAATGCGTGAGCGCTTCGTCGATGATGCTTTTCAGATGGACGGTCTTGTCGCCGCGGAAGCCTCCGTCGGAGGTGATCACAACCGAACATTCGCAGTCGTTGATGCGAGCCGCGACCGCCGAAGCGGAAAATCCGGCGAAAACCACCGAATGTATTGCCCCTATCCTCGCACATGCCAGGACTGCGACCGCCAGTTCCGGGATCATCGGAAGATAAATACACACGCGATCGCCTTTTTTGACTCCCTGGTCCCGCAACACATTGGCCATTCTGCAGACACGCTGATGCAAATCGTTGTACGTAATATGCTGGGCCGGCTCGTCCGGATTGTTGGGTTCGAAGATAATCGCGGTTTTGTTGCCGCGCCGGGCCAGGTGCCGGTCCACACAATTCTTTACGATGTTAACTTTGGCGTTTACAAACCATTTTACATCGGCTTCCGCCATGTCGAATTCCATCACTTTGTCCCACATCTGGTACCAGGTGAAATTTTCCTCGGCGATCTTGCTCCAGAACTTACGGGGCTCGCGGATCGATTTGTTGTAATGCTTAAAGTATTGTTCGAGGTTGGCGATCTTGTAATAGCTCATCGATTGATTTTTTACAAATTTACCGATTATTGAAACGCAAAGAAACATTTGGCGGCGCCTGTTCACAAAAAACCGCGTCGTGGTGCGAGCTGTTTAAACGACGCTACATTTTTTTGCCGTCGTATTCGCCTTTCAGCGCAAACCATCCGAAAGCAGCCAGTCCGGCCACGATCAAAGGCGTCAGGACGAAAAGGATGATGATCCCAAAAACCAGATCCTCCTGCCTGCCGGTTGAAAGTTTGGGCAATCCGAAAACAAAAATGCAAAACCACGCTGCGGCCAGAGCAAGCCCGATCCAGATGATGCCGAGAAACTTTTTGATTATGTCCATATCAGTCGTTTTGGGTCATGTCTTTTTTCGTCAGATAAACGAGCCCGATCACGAAACTCACGGACGCGATAATGATCGGATACCATAAGCCTTCAAGATAATAGTCCACATCGCCGGCTTCCTTGGCATTCGTGACGAGATACGTCGAGATCGCCGGGAGCAGCCCTCCGAAAATGCCGTTTCCGACGTGATACGGCAGCGACATCGACGTATACCGGATTTTAAGCGGAAACATTTCAACGAGAAAGGCGGCGATGGGACCGTAAACCATCGTGACGAAGATGACTTGTATCCAGACCAGGAAGATAAGCGTCCATTTATCGGCGGAATTCAGGGATATCGTTGCCTTGCTATCCTTGAGCGCGCCTCTTCCCAGCGTTTGCGATTCGTCGATTTCGTATGTCGACCTGACGGATGCCGACGTTCCATCCGCGTAAGCCGTAGAAGATACGAAGTACAGTTCTTCCTTGTCCAGATTGGCGCCTGCCGGAAGTCCGTCCGTTTCAAGCCGGACCTTGTTTTCGAGATTGACCGTGTCGTACATCGTTTTATATATCGGCCGATAAAGCAGAATGGCGAACAACATGCCGGCGAGCATGATCGTCTTGCGCCCGATCTTATCGCTGAGCCATCCGAAAACCACAAAAAATGGCGTTCCCAGCAGCAAGGCGATCCCGAGCAACATATCGACCTGGTTGGAATCGACGTTCATGACTGTTTTGAGGAAGCTCATCGCATAAAACTGGCCGGTGTACCATACGACGCCTTGTCCCATCGTGGCTCCGAACAGCGCGAGCAGAACGAATTTGAGGTTATATTTGTTCCCGAAGCTTTCCCTTAGCGGATTCGTGCTTGTTTTGCCTTCCGACTTGGCTTTGGCAAAGGCGGGCGATTCGTGCATTTTTTTTCGGATCTGGTACGAGACCAAAACCATGAGGATCGAGATCCAGAACGGGATTCTCCAGCCCCATTCTTCGAATTGCTCGGCGGATAGAATTGTTCTGGTGGCTAAAATGACGACCAATGAAACGAATAATCCTGCGGTTGCAGTTGTCTGTATCCAGGACGTCCAGTAACCGCGTTGTCCTTTCGGGGCGTGTTCGGCCACGTAGGTCGCGGCGCCGCCATATTCGCCTCCGAGCGCAAGACCTTGCAGCAATCGCAGGATCAGCACCAGGACAGGAGCAGCGTATCCGATGGTGGCGAAACTCGGAACGCATCCGATAAGGAACGTCGCGCCGCCCATCAGCAGCAGCGTGACCATAAACGTGTATTTGCGCCCGATGATATCGCCCAGCCTCCCGAAGAACAAAGCTCCGAAAGGACGTACCACGAAACCTGCCGCGAATGTTGCTAAGGTAGACAGGAAGGCCGCGGTGGGATTGGCGTCCGGAAAGAATTTCGTGGAAATCACGACGGCAAGGCTTCCGAAGATATAAAAGTCGTACCATTCGATCAGGGTGCCCATAGAGGAAGCCGAAATGACTTTCCAGATGCCGCGCGTCGATTTATCGCTCATAGTATTGGTTTGGTTCCGAAATGTAGCAAAAAATTCAACAGGTGGTAATTATATCGGCTTATCACAAAAAAATCCGAAAAAATACGATCGATTTTTATTTAATTTGTGAAAACAACCAACTATGCATTTCGACCCCGAAACGCTCGAGCATTCGGCCGTTTACAAACTTTTGTCGGGAGCCGTCATCCCGCGCCCCATCGGATGGGTCTCCACGACCAGCGAAGACGGCATTAACAACCTGGCACCCTTTTCTTTTTTTAACGTCGTCGGTGAAGATCCGCCGCACGTCATGTTTTCGACGGGACGAACCGGGGACAAAAACAAAGATACGCTAAACAATGTCCTGGCCACCAGGCAATTCGTCGTCAACATGGTTACCGAAGATACGGTTGAAAAGATGAACCTTACGGCCTCGCTGGTTCCACACGATATAGACGAGTTCGACCTTGCCGGACTGACGGCTCTCCCGTCCGAAAAAGTCAGGCCGCCCCGCGTCGGCGAAAGCCCGATCCATTTCGAATGCGAGCTCGTGCATCATTTTGCGCTTGAAAACCACAAGTACGGAGGCGCCGTCATGATCGTCGGGCGCATTGTCATGATGCACTTCGACGACAGTGTCCTGATGGAAAATTACAAGGTCAATATGGAAACGTACAGGCCGGTGGCGCGTCTGGCAGGCGCGAATTATGCGAAGATGGGTGAAATTTTTTCGATAAAAAGAGGATAAGTTTAAACACAAATTAAATGAAAGTCACGGTAATCGGCGGCGGACCAGGCGGCCTCTATTTTTCCATATTGCTGAAAAAAGCGCTTCCGCAGACGCAGGTCGATCTTTACGAACGCAACAAATCGGATGACGCTTTTGGCTTCGGGGTCGTATTTTCAGATGAAACACTTAGCGAATTTCTGTCCCGCGACCCGAAATCCTACGACCTGATCCGGTCCCATTTTGCCTATTGGGACGAGCTCGACGTGGCCCGGGACGGAGAAATCGTCAGGATCACAGGAAACGGATTCTGCGGCTGTTCGCGAAAGACACTATTGCAATTGTTGCAGCAGCGTTGCCGGGAAGAAGGCGTCAATCTGCATTATGAGGCCAACGTTTCCGATCTGTCCCGTTTTTCCGATTCCGATTATATCGTGGCATCGGACGGCATCAACAGCCAGGTCCGCGAACGTTTGCAGGAGGATTTTGGGAGGGAGATCAAGCTACAGCGCAATAAATTCGTCTGGCTCGGATCGACGAAGCCACTGGATGCTTTCACTTACTTTTTCCGCACAACCGAATTCGGGACATTCGTCGCGCACACCTATCAGTACGAGCAGGGAAAAAGTACCTGGATCTTCGAATGCACGCCGGAAACGTGGGAGAAAGCAGGATTTTCTACGGAGGACGAAACTTCGACCATCGAAAAATTAACTGAAATATTTAAGGAAGAGCTTGACGGCCACGGCCTGGTCTCCAACCGATCGCACTGGCGTCAGTTTCCTACTATTACCAACACAAAATGGCATTCCGGCAACATCGTTTTGCTGGGAGATGCCAAAGCTACTGCCCACTACTCTATCGGTTCGGGCACTAAACTGGCCATGGAATGCGCTATCGGTCTTGCCGATTCCATAATCAGATTCGGTCCGGATAAGGAAAAGGCATTTGCCCATTACGAATCATCGAGGCGCAACCGTGTGGAGCAAATCCAGCATGCGGCGGGCGTTTCCCTGGAATGGTTCGAAAATATGGACCGCCATATCCGGCATGATTTCCATCAATTCGCTTTCGGGGTAATGACGCGCGCTAAAAAAGTGACTTTCGAGAATCTGCAGCTGCGCGATCCGTCGTTTACGCAAAAGGTCCTGACCGAATTCAATTGTGCGATCGGGAATTTCAAGGTGAGCGTACCCGCCGCTTTTACAAGGTTTTCATTGCGTGGGATGCAGCTCCGGAACCGCATCGTCATGCCCGCCATGAGCCAATATTCCGCTGAAAACGGCGTGGTTTCAGACTGGCATCTCGTCCATTACGGAGCGCGTGCCACCGGAGGCGTCGGACTCATCATAGCTGAAGTGACGGCGGTTTCCGAACAAGCGAGGATTACTTTAGGTGACGCAGGTATTTACAATGAGCATCAGGTAAATGCGTGGAAAAGGATCGTAGATTTCGTCCATCGGAATTCGAGATCCAGGATCGGGATTCAACTTGGCCACTGCGGACGAAAAGGCTCGTGTAAGTTGCCGCAAAACGGTCGATTCACAGATCCGCTGGACGAAAACGGCTGGGACATCATGTCGGCGTCGCCAATTCCGTTCAGCGAAATCATGCCGACGCCACGGGAGATGACGGAAACGGACATGCAGAAAGTCATCGCGGAATTCGTCAATGCCACCATCAATGCGGATGCTGCCGGTTTCGATATGGTCGAACTTCAGGCGCATCACGGTTTTTTGATCGCCTCGTTTTTGTCCCCGCTCACGAATATCCGGAGCGATGAATTCGGCGGAAGCATCGAAAACAGGCTTCGTTTCCCTCTACAGGTTTTTTCCGCGATGCGCGAAGTTTTGCACAAGGACAAGCCGATGTCGGTGCGCATTACGGCGTCCGATTGGGCTGAAAACGGCATTACGGACGCCGAGGTCCTGGCAGTCGCCCAAGCGTTTAAGGAAGCCGGCGCGGACATTATCGACGTGTCTTCGGGAAATACCGTGCCTCACCAAAAACCCGGAACCGGCCGGATGTGGATGACGCCTTTTTCGGATGCGATCCGCAACACGGTCCATATTCCCACGATTACGGTGGGCCAGATCCAGGACATCGATCAGGTCAATACCATCCTGCTGAACGGTCGGGCCGATCTGGTCGCGCTCGGAAAACCGTTGCTGCTCGATCCGAATTTCGTCAGGCATGCACAGGCTTACGAGCAATTCCAGCCTGACGATATCCCGAATCAGTATGTTCAGGCGACCGGTTCGTTTTTCGGTCAGAAGAAGGTGGAAAGACGGGAAAAGGAAGGGATGAAAAAGGCTTTGAAGCCGGATTCGCATAAGCGTGGTTAATTTTTGCTGCCACTTTCAGACTTGGCGCGGATCTTAATATTTTAATTATTAAAGTATAAGCCACGAATGCACGAATCTCGATTTGATTTGTACTTGTGGTAGCACTATGCAGGGTTCGTCCGGGTATCCGTGGCTAATAATAATGATGTATCTAAAATTTAAAAAATGTCGTACCTCGACCATTTCGCCCAGGACAATCTTCCGCATCCGGAATTGATGGCTGAAATTCTGGCCAATCCTGATATTCAGTTACCCGATGACCTGAATTGCGTTGACTATTTGCTCGACCGCCACATCCGCGAAGGGAATTCCGATAAGATCGCCATTCGCACTTTTGACGGAAACTGGACTTTCGGGCAACTTTACGAAAAAGCGAACCAGATTGCGCACGTTCTAACGGACGATCCCGGTTTCGTTTCCGGAAACCGGGTCCTGATCCGTTCGGCTAATAATCCTATGTTCGTAGCATGTTGGTTCGGGATCCTGAAAGCCGGAGGAATCGTCGTGGCGACCATGCCGCTTTTGCGCGAAAAGGAACTCACGGTGATGTGCGACAGGGCCGAAATTTCGCATGCGTTTTGCGATGCGCGCCTGCTTGATGAGATGGCCTTGGTGAAATCCGGTTTTTTAAAGACGGTTTTTGCCTTCGATTCTATCGGGAATGCGTCCGATTTTGAAAACCTGATGCATGGAAAGCCTGCGGATTTTAAAAATTTTGATACGTCGGCTACCGATATCGCCCTTATCGGATTTACGTCCGGAACGACCGGAAAACCAAAGATGACCGCCCATTTACATCGTGACGTATTGCTGATCTGCGAAGCGTTCCCGGAATATTCGCTCCAGGTCTCACAGGACGATATTTTTACGGGAAGCCCGCCGCTCGGCTTTACGTTCGGCCTCGGCGGAATGGTGTTGTTCCCGTTCTATTACGGCGCCTCGACATTCCTTATCGAAAAGCCAGGCCCGGACCAACTGTTGAAAGCCATCTCTGAACACGGCATCACGATTTGCTTTACGGCGCCTACCGCCTACCGCGTGCTGACGAATACGGTTCGGGATTTCGATATTTCATCTTTGCGCAAATGCGTGTCTGCCGGGGAAACCCTGCCGCTTAAAGTCTGGAACGACTGGTATGGAGCGACGGGACTGAAGATTATCGACGGCATCGGCTCGACCGAAATTCTTCATATCTTCATCGCATCCAATGACAGAAACATAAAACCCGGAGCCACGGGCCTGGCCGTTACGGGTTATGAAGCGAAAATCATCGATCACCTGGGGAAGGATTTGCCGGCGAATCAGGCCGGACGCCTTGCGGTTCGCGGCATAACCGGTTGCAAATACCTGAACGATCCCGACAAACAGCGGGAATACGTCGAAAACGGCTGGAATATAACCGGCGACATTTTCAAGCAGGACGAAGACGGTTATTTCTGGTTTGTGGCCAGAGGAGACGATATGATCATTTCGTCTGGATATAATATTTCAGCGATTGAAGTGGAAAACGTGTTGCTCGGGCATCCGGAAGTCGCGGAATGCGCGGTCACGTCAGCTCCGGATGAAGAACGCGGCATGCTGGTATGCGCTCACATTGTCCTCAGGGATATGAGCCTGGCTTGCGCCGACAAGGGAAAAGAAATACAGGAATGGTTTAAATCGGCTGCCGCACCTTATAAGTATCCCAGAATCGTTAACTTTATGGACCAGCTTCCCAAAACGGAAACCGGCAAGATCCAACGGTTCAAACTCAGGCAACCATGAGAAAAGTTTTCTTCGTTTTTACGGTCACGGCCCTGACCTTTACAGCCATCCTGACGTATATCCACTGGAAATTCGTTTTCCTTTTGCTGTTTTTCCTGCCGCTGATCGCGATGGGACTTTTTGACATGTACCAGTCCCGCCATGCCATCAGGCGCAATTTTCCTTTGGTGGGACGCCTGCGTTACCTGTTGGAGGCAATAGGTCCGGAGATCCGCCAGTATTTTGTCGAAACAGATATAGCCGGGCGACCCTTTGACCGGCTTCAGCGCGGCCTTGTCTACGCAAGGAGTAAAAAGGAACTCGACACCAGGCCTTTCGGGACGCAGCTCAACGTGTATGACGAGGGCTATCAATGGATCAACCACAGCATCAATGCGATCGCTTTCGCGGATATAGACGAAGATCCCAGGGTACTGATCGGATCGTCCCAATGCGAAAAGCCGTATATGGCGAGTCTATTCAACATCAGCGCCATGAGTTACGGGTCGCTGAGCAAGAACGCGATCGTGGCGCTCAACCAAGGTGCCAAAAAGGGCGGGTTTTTCCACAATACCGGGGAAGGTGGATTGTCGCCCTATCACCTGGAAAACGGAGGAGACATCGTATGGAACATCGGAACCGGATATTTCAGCTGCCGTGACGAATACGGAAATTTTTCACCGACGCATTTTTCCGAACGCGCCCACAAGGACAGCGTCAAAATGATCGAGATCAAGTTTTCCCAGGGCGCGAAACCTGGCCACGGCGGCATACTTCCCAAGGAAAAGGTCACCGATGAAATTGCGGCCATCCGCCTCGTGAAAAAAGGGGACGACATTATTTCGCCTCCGAAACACTCCGCGTTCAAGACGCCTCTGGAACTTATCGATTTCTTGAAGACGTTGCGCCATCTTTCGGGTGGAAAGCCGGTCGGAATGAAGATTTGCATCGGAAACAAGTCTGAATTTATTGCGATTTGCAAGGCGATGGTAGATACCGGAACCTATTTCGATTTCATAACGGTCGACGGAGGCGAGGGCGGAACCGGCGCGGCCCCAATCGAATATTCCGACCATGTGGGCATGCCGTTGCGCGATGCATTGGCGTTCGTTTACGACTGCCTCAACGGCTTCGGGATCAAGGACCAGATCAAGATTATCGCAAGCGGAAAGGTCATCAGCGGATTCGATATTATTCGTGCCTTGTCGATGGGTGCCGACGTTTGCAATTCAGCACGGGGAATGATGTTCGCACTAGGCTGCATTCAGGCGCTGCAATGCCATTCCAACACGTGTCCGACGGGCGTGGCGACACAGGACCCGAAATTGGTGGGCGGATTGGATCCGGCGTTGAAGAGCATCCGCGTTTTCAGGTATCACCATGAAACGGTAAAATCGGCGATGGAACTGATGGCTTCCGCAGGGATCGACCATCCGGATAAAGTGGGACGCGACCTCGTCAGCATGAGGGTTGACAAGACCAATATCAGGACGTTCTCCGAATTGTTCCCTGAAGTAAAACCGGGTTGCATGTTGTCCTCGGAAACTGTGCCGGACAAGTATTTTCACGATTGGAAACGGGCAACAAGCGCTCACTTTTAAACTGAATATTGAATTTAACCAATTGCAGCCCGGGCCGCAGCGGTTATCCTTTTGGGCGCCGAAGCTGAATTTGCGCAAGATGGGAGCGCCCAACGGAAGCTCCCGGCGACGCTGCAAATTCGCGAGGCGGCCGAAAGATAAAAGCGGAGGACCGGAAATTGCTGCCCTGATAAAGAAATGAAAAAATTTGAAAAACAAGAAGCGGTAAGGTTTCGCCACGTGGATTTTGCGGGCATCGTTTTTTATCCGCGATTTCTCGAAATGCTGAATGATTTGGTTGAAGACTGGTTTGGAGAGGAATTAGATCGATCTTTCGCTAAAATTCACGAAACCAATGGTATTCCAACCGTAGACTTAAAGATCAGGTTTAAGAATCCGGCGCGTATAGGCGATGAATTGACGAAGTCGCTTTGGGTGAAAAATCTGGGCGGTTCCTCTGTCAATTGCGGTTTCGAGTTCAGCCATTCCGACGGAAATGTTTGTCTCGAAGGCGAGGTTACGTTGGTGAACGTCGGACTCGACAAAGCGACGAATGCAATAAAAGCCGTTGCGTTTACGGACGAAACCAGAAACAAGATTTCCCCGTTTTTAATGTCTAATTCCTAATACTTTCCTGTGGACTTTCCAAAACTCAAGGCGGCGACCGTTCAGACATCGCCCGTATTTTTAAATGTAGAAAAGACCGTCGACAAAGCAATTTCGATAATTGCCGAAGCGGCTTCGAACGGTGCCAGACTCATTGCGTTTCCCGAAGTTTTCGTGGCGGGTTACCCGTATTGGAACTGGATTATGACTCCCATACAGGGCAGTTCGTGGTATGAAAAACTGTATCGGAATTCCGTTGATGTGTTCGGTGCGGATATGCAAAAAATCTATGATGCCGCCCGGGAATACGATATTCACGTCGTTATCGGGATCAATGAAAGAGGCGAAAGTTTCGGTGAGATCTACAATACGAACCTGATTATCGATAACCTCGGAAACCTGATCGGCAAACACCGGAAGCTGGTGCCCACCTGGGCCGAGAAGCTGACCTGGACGTCCGGCGACGGATCTTCGCTAAAAGTGTACAAGACGGCGGTGGGGCCTGTTGGCACGCTGGCCTGTGGCGAAAACACGAATACGCTGGCGCGCTTTACGTTGCTTTCCCAGGGCGAGCTGGTGCACATCGCCAATTATATATCGCTTCCGGTCGCGCCTCCGGATTATGATATGGCCGAAGCGATCAAAATTCGCGCGGCGGCCCACTCTTTTGAAGGGAAATTGTTTACGATCGTTTCCTGTTCAACTGTTTCCAGGGAAATTATCGACGCGATGAAAGTGGATGTGCCGGATGCAGAGGAACTGCTGACCCGGAAGAATTCGGCGTTTTCCGGGTTTATCGGCCCGAATGGCGCGGTAATCGGCGAGCCGTTGATTGATGTCGAGGGCATCGCTTATGCTGAAATCGATCTGGGAAAATGCATACAGCCGAAACAGATGCACGACATATTGGGGCATTACAACAGGTTCGACATATTCGATTTGAGAGTGAATGTGGCGCCTGTTAAGAAGATTACTTTTGTGGATGGATTTAACAAATGAGTTACCTTTCAACAGAATAAAAACAAATATCAAATGCGTCGACCGGAAAATCAACTCAAAAAAGTACTTGGCCTCGGTTTCGGCATCGCCATTTTTGTCGGCGGGACGATCGGCGTTGGCATTTTGCGCACTCCGGGCGAAATCGCTGCGTATCTCGACAGCGACTGGCTGATCGTGACGTGCTGGCTCCTCGGCGGTCTCTATATTTTACTCGGATGCGGGGCCTATGCCGAACTCGCCACTTCAATCCCAAAAGCAGGCGGGTCGTACAATTACATCAAGCGCGCCTTTGGTGACTACGCCGGTTTCATTTCCGGATGGTTCGATTACATAACCAATGCCATCGCGCCTTCGTTCTTTTGCATCGTGATCAGCGAATATGTCGTCATTTTGTTTCCGCAGCTCCAACATCTGACAACCGTTATAGCCGTGGCTTTCCTTGTCGGATTCACGTTACTGCACCTGAGCGGGATCAAAAGCGGCAGCATCGTCCAGCAACTGACAAGTATCGTAAAAGTATTGTTTTTCGTGGGCCTGATCATCGCCTGTTTCCTGTATTCCGGACTGAAAACCGATGCTGTCGAAGTCAGCCCCGATGTCGTATCGGCAGGCATCGTTATCGGAATTCTGAAATCCCTTCAAATGGTACTCGGTGCATACGACGGATGGTATGCCATGTGCTTTTTTGCCGAAGAAGATGAAAATCCCGCCAAAAACATTCCACGGTCGCTCTACACAGGAGCCGTCATTGTTATCGCAATTTACGCATTGATCAACATGGCGTTCCTTCATGTTTTACCTGCGTCAGCTATGGCAAATTCCCCGTTGGCGGCTTCCGAGGTAACCAAAACCGTCTTCGGCCCCAAAGGATCCGCGATCGTAACGGTTATCGCCATATTTTCAATAATCGGAATTCTCAATGCCTATCTCATGATCCCGCCCAGAATCCTGTATGGACTGAGCCGCGACGGCTTCTTTATTAAATCGGGAAACCGCGTCAATAGCGGCGGAACTCCTATTGTGGCTCTTTTATGCTCTTCCGTTTTCACCCTGGTGCTCGTCCTGATTGGATCGTTTGAAATACTTTTTGCGCTGGCCACATTCATGGCAGTCATCGTTTGGGGACTGGCCTACTGCTCGCTCATCAAACTGCGCATTTCCGAACCTGGTCTTGAACGTCCTTTTAAAGCCTGGGGATATCCGTTCACGCCTATCCTGCTCGTCGCTGTTTCCACTGCTCTTCTTGTCGGATTTGCGATAAGCGATCGGTTCAGCGTCCTTGTCATTGCCGTGATCGCGATACTTTCTTATCCGATTTTCCGGTTGATAAAATCAAACACCAATAAAGCCGGTGACTGAAAGTTAAAAGGAAGAAGCATGCGCTTTTGCCGTGAAACTTTCGAACGAATTATAACACGCAGCAGTCAGAAAACGATTGCGTAATCGATTCAGGAATCGTAAGTTTGAAATCAAACCTTATTTCATGGATGCAAAACATTCCGATGACGTTTTAGGCCGTGCCCGCGTTCAGGACACACCCGAACTCGAAGCCTATTACAAAGAGCTTGAAACCCTCGGGGCGGGAGCATTATGGACGGTGGCCAACGACATCGAGCCCTGGGAGCCTCGCAGCAGTTCAGTTCCGATGTTGTGGAAATACGAAGACCTGCGCGGGCTTGTGCTCAAATCCTCCGAACTCGTCACGCCGGAGCAAGCCGGTCGCCGCGTCGTATACCTTGTCAACGATAAGCGTCGGGATGTTTCGGCCGCCGTCGGATGGCTGTACACCGGGATACAGGTAACGCGGCCAGGGGAAAGTACTTCAGCACATCGGCACAAAGCCTCGGCGTTGCGGTTTATAATGGAAGGAAGTGGCGGTTATACTGTCGTCGATGGAAATAAAGTAACGTTTGAGGTAAATGATTTCGTCATTACGCCTAATTCAGCCTGGCACGAACACGGCTGCGATGAAAACGGACAGACGTGTATCTGGCAGGACGGACTCGACATTCCACTTGTGAATGCACTGGAGGCCAATGACTACGCGGTTTTCGACGGAAAGCAACCGATAACCGCTCCGACGAATTTTCTCCCGGTTTCCTATTCCGGAGCCGGTTTGCGTCCGTCGGGTCACAATTGGGACAAGCCGTATTCCCCATTGTTCAAATATGCCTGGAAGGACGTGTATCCGACCTTGACCGAAGCCGCGATGGTCACTTCAGATTGTCCGTTCGACGGCATCCACATGCACTATGTGAATCCGTTGACGGGCGGCCACGTCATGCAAACCATGGGCGCTTCGATGCAATTGCTGCGACCGGGATTTAAGGGAAAAGCGCACCGGCATACGGGATCTTTCGTCTACCAATGCGCCAAAGGGCAAGGCTATTCCATCATCGCAGGCAAAAGGTTCGATTGGAAGGAACGCGATATTTTTTGCGTGCCGAGCTGGGCCTGGCACGAACACGTAAATTTGTCCGGGAGCGAAGATGCCTGCCTGTTTTCGTTCAACGACCTTCCTACTATCGAGAAGCTCGGATTGTACCAGGAAAAAGAATTCCCCGAAAATGACGGATTTCAATCTATCTGAAACCGCGCCAAGACAAAATCAGCCAAAATAAACAGCAACACTTTGAAATTACTTACTTATCAAAACGAAAAATCTGAAGTAAAACTCGGCGTTCAACTCAAAGACGCGATCATCGACCTTGAAACGCTCGGCTTCAAAAACAATACGCGTTTTCCGAATTCGATGCTTGATCTGATCGATTCGGGAACGGAAGAGTTAAAACGGATCGAAGCGACGATCAGGACGTCAAGCGAAAACATGATCGCCTCGAGTTCCATTCCGTTGAACGAAGCGACATTGCTGGCGCCGATTCCCCGGCCTCGCAAGAACATCATTGGGATCGGCCTCAATTATACCGAACATGTCGCCGAGAGCGCGCGGACGCTGGATACCGATAACGCACTGCCTCAAAAGCCTGTGATTTTCTCGAAGCCGCCGACGACGGTAACCGCTACCAAGACCGACATCATTCACAACGAAGACCTGACCAGGCAACTCGATTGGGAAGTCGAACTCGCCGTGGTAATCGGGAAAAAAGGGAAATTCGTTTCGAAGGAATCGGCGATGGATTACGTTTTCGGATATACGGTAATCAACGATATTTCGGCCCGGGATTGCCGTCGTGCGGGACAATGGATCGTATCGAAAGGACAGGATACGTTTGCGCCGATGGGGCCTTTTTTGGTGACGAAAGACGAAATCGAAGATCCGCACAACCTGAATCTTTCGCTGAAGGTGAACGGAATAGAAAAACAGA
>Ga0265798_10002897_pt1 | contig 24868 bp, 20 predicted proteins | sample P3T30metagenome_FD_192430 | JGI IMG/M metagenome (GOLD analysis project Ga0265798, IMG submission 192430) | Plant litter microbial communities from East Loma Ridge, Irvine, California - P3 T30 | ecosystem: Environmental > Terrestrial > Plant litter > Unclassified | place: USA: California...
CGCCGCCGCCCGGCCCCGAGAGCTGCGCCAGCTGCTGTGGGTGGGCCAGCGGGTGGTGGCCGTGCCGCTGCTGCTGGTGGTGGCCTTCGTGCTGTTTCGGGGTGAGGTGCTGTTCTGGCAGTTCGGCCGCAGTACCGGCCCTGAACTAGCGCACATGACCCTGTGCCTGAAGATATTATTTCTCAACGTGCTGGTCAACGCCTTCTTCGCCATCTACAGCACCCTGCTCACGGGCACCCGCTACCAAAAGCCCGTAAGCTGGCTCGTGGCCCTGAGCATCGGCCTCAACCTCACCCTCAATCTGCTGCTGCTGCCCCGCTACGGCGCCGTGGCCGCCGCCCTCAACACCCTAGTCAGCGGCGTGCTCGTGTCGGGCGGCTACGTGTGGCTGGTGGCGCGCCGCATGGGCGTGCCCGTGCCCTGGCACCTGCTGGCCCGGCTGGCGCTGGCCTTCGGGCTGCTGTGCGGCGGCTGGTACCTGGCCCGCACCCAGCTGGCCCTAGCGTGGTGGCTGGAAGCCGGGCTGATGAGCGTATTCTTCGCCGGCCTGCTGCTACTCACCGGCCTGGTGCAAATCCAGGAACTCCGCCAGCTGCGCCGTAGCAGGGAATTATGAATTATGAATTATGAATTATGAATTATGAATTATGAATTATGAATTATGAATTATGAATTATGAATTATGAATTATGAATTATGAATTATTTTCGCTGAATCCCTTGTGCTCTCCCTGCAACTCATAATTCATAATTAAAAAAGATGCACATTGCCGTCACCACGCGTTTCCTGCTGCCGGGTGGCCACTTGGAGGGGCTGGGGCGCTACACGTTTGAAGCCCTGCGCTGCCTGGTGCAGCAGCAGCCGGACTGCACTTTTCACTTCCTCTTCGACCGCGCCTACGACCCGCGCTACCTGCTGGGCCCCAACGTAGTGCCGCACGTGCTGCTGCCGCCCGCCCGCCACCCGCTGCTGATGCTGGCCTGGTACGAAGGCGCGGTGGGCCAGTGGCTGCGCCGGCACCGGCCAGCCGTGCTGCTCTCGCCCGAGGGCTTCACGGTGCTCGGCACCGCCGTGCCCCGCGTGATGGTGCTGCACGACCTCGCCTACCTGCACCGCCCCCAGGATGTGGGCTGGTTGATGGGGCGCTACTACGCCTATTTCCTGCCCCGTTTCGCGCGCGCCGTCGAGCAGCTCGTAACCGTGTCCGACGCGACCCGGCAGGACGTGGCCCGGCAATACGGCCTGCCCGCCGGCCAACTGCTGGTGGCGCACAACGCGCCGGCCCGGCACTTTGCCCCGCAGCCCGCCGCCGCGCAAGTGGCCACGCGCCAGCGTTTCAGCCAGGGCCAGCCGTATTTTCTGTTCGTGGGCGCGTTGCAGCCGCGCAAAAATCTGCTCCACCTCCTCCAGGCCTTTGCCTGGTTTAAGGCGGAAGGCGGTGCGGTGGTTGGCCCGGTGCGCCTGCTATTGGTGGGGCGTACCGCCTGGAAAGCGGGGCCGGTATTTGAGCTGTTTCGGAGCCTGCCGCCCGCCGTGCAGGCCGCCGTGGATTTTACCGGCCGCGTGAGCGAGGCCGACCTGGCCAGCCTTTATGCGGCGGCGCTGGCTACGGTGTACGTGCCGTTCTTTGAGGGGTTTGGCTTGCCAGTGGTAGAGGCCCAGGCCAGCGGCTGCCCGGTGCTCACCTCCAATGTATCGTCGTTGCCCGAGGCGGCCGGCGGCCCGGTGGCGGCCGTGCTCTGCGACCCGCACCAGCCGGCCGCCATTGCCCAGGGCCTGCGCCAGCTGGCCACCGATGAGCCGCTGCGCGCCCGCCTGCGCACCGCCGGGCTGGCCAACGCCGCCCGCTTCACCTGGGAGCACACGGCCCAGGTGCTGTGGCAGGCCGTGCAGCAGGTGCTGGCTAGCCCGCCTGCTTAAACCTGCGCACCCGCTGCGGCCGTTACCTTTGCCAGCGGCCATCGGCTTAGCCAGTTGCCCGGTTATTGTTGTTAGTAGTTGTCCGTTTGTTGCATGGCCCGCCCGCATCCCCACCATTTTGCCTACCTGATGCTGCCTCAGCTCATAGGGCGCCGGCCCGCCGCCGTGCGCCGCGAGCTGGCCGACCCGCTGCTGGCCCGCGAGCTGCTGCTCTACATGTGGGATAAGGCGGCCGAAAGCCTGCCCCCGCGCGAGCGGGTGTCGCCCCGGGGCCTGCACCTGAGCTGGCACCAGGTAGCCAGCCGCCCCACGGCGCTGCTCCAGCTGCCTGCCCCGCAGGCCACCGGCGAGGCGCACCTCGTCGCCATCGTGTACGAAGGCCCCGAGGCCGGCCCCGACGACCAGCCGCACCTCAACCCCGATGACGATGAGGAAGAGGAGGAGGCCGACGACTTCACCCCCGACGAGGCCCCGCCGCGCTACTTCCTGCTCGAAGCTGCCCTGGGCCGCAGCCCCGAAGAAGCCGGCACGCCCACCCTGCTCGGCGAGCTGCGCGGCGAGCAGCACCGCCACCACGCGCCGGGCCCGCCCGCCGGCCGGCCCGATACGGCCGGCCGCTTCCTGCAAGCACTGGCCGAGCTGCTCGGCCCGCTGCCCGATGCGGTGCCCTTTATGCGCGTGGTGCGGGGCTAGCTAGCGCTTGGCGGCGTCCAGCACGGTGATGTCGTTGCCCGTTTCGGGGAAGTTGAAGAAGCCGCCCACGGCTTTTTTACCATTTACCCGGCACTCCCAGAGGTAGCGGCCCGGCGTGGGCTGCGCCGCCAGGCCCGCCATATTCTTGAAATACTCGGGGTCGCTGGGCTCGGTGGGGAAGAAAACATCCGCCCCGTTCTCACCCTTCGGCACTTGCTTGGTGAGCATAAATTCCTGGCCGGTTTTCTCGTTCTTCACAATGAAGACCGCGCTGTACCCACCCAAGGCGTTGTACTTGTCCAGTATCCCCAGCTTGATGTGTGGCGTGGTCGAAACCATCCAGGTTTGGGCGTGCGCGCCCGAAGCGCACAGGCTACCAATCAGTAGGGTAGCCGCCGCAGCCCCGCGCCGCACCCAAGCACTTTGAAAAAGAGTAGAATAGTGTACCATTTAGAGAAAAAAAGAGAGAAAAAAGAGATGAAAGCGTTGCAAAAAATTAATAATGCGTAAATGCCTCAAACGGCGGTCAATATAGGGGGCTAGTGTGGCACCGCGCAACTCTTGGCGCCTAATTAGGGTTAAATTCAACAGGTAGTTTATCTTATCCAGTCGTCCTTCCCGTGACTCGCCGTCAGCAACTTGCCCAGGCCGCCGCTGAGGCGACGGCCCGCGCCCAGCGGCCCACCGACCTCCGTTGCGGCCTCTGCGAGCGGGCGGTGCAGCACACCAGCCGCCACCACCTCGTGCCCCGCGAAGAGGGCGGCCGCCACGGCGAAACCGTGGACCTGTGCCAGCCCTGCCACAGCAGCGTGCACCGCTTCCTCACCAACCGCGCCCTGGCCCGCCAGTACCACACGGTGGAGGCGCTGCGCGCCGCCGAAGAATTGCAAGGCTACCTCGGCTGGGTTCGAAAAAACCGGGTGGAGAAAATTCGTAATCGCTGGGGCGGCAAGTAATCAAGTAGTGCCTAATGACTAAGGAATCAGGAGCCATACGCGGCGGGCCAGCCCGGTATTTTGTGCCGTTTGGGCAGTTGCGGCGGCAGCCCACCATTGTAGTGGACAGCACGGGGCTGGGCGCGGCTCTCACGCTGGCACATTGGCGGGGGGCCGCCACGCCCGCCGCCCTGCGCGATGACACCAGCGCCGGCTCGTGCCTGCGTGCCCTGCACGCACCCGCCACGCCCGGCCTCGATGCCCGCGCCGTCACGGCCAACCACTTCGATATCGACGGCTTTATCGGTGTGTGGACCTTGCTGAACCCTGAGCTGGCGCTGGCCCACGAGGCGCTGCTGCGCCTCACCGCCACGCTGGGCGACTTCCGCGAAATCGACTGGCAGCATCCGCTGGCCGTTCACGCCCTGCAACTCGTCTGCTGGCTTAATGCCGAGGAGAAGGCCCGCTTTTACGAGCCCTTCGGTGCGCCCGCCCGCCGCCAGCGCGAAGACGAGGCGTCGGCCGAGAAATTTGCCTGGTTTCTGCCGCGCTTCGCCGAAATCCTGCGTAATCCCGAGGCCGGCCGCGCCGCCTGGGAGCCTGAGTACACGCGCGTGCGGCAGGCCGCTGCCCGGCTGCAAGGGCCGCTCACGCAGCGCACCGACTACCCCGAAATTGGCCTGGTTGTGCTGCGTACGCCGGAGCCAGGGCCCTACTATGCCCTATTTGGTCCCACGGCGGGCTTTGATTGGATATTAAGCCTTTATGATGGCCAGCGCTACGAGCTGGAATGCAAGTATACTACCTGGATAGACCTCGAAAGCCGCCCCACACTGCCGCGCCTGCCGCTGGCCCCGCTGGCCGCTCGCCTCAACGAGATGGAAAAAGGCGCCTACCGCTGGGCCGCCGACCCGCTCACCGACACCGGCCCGCTGCTGCGCCTGGCCGGCCAGCCGTTGCCCAAAGCCGAGCGCTACGCCGACCCCGACGGCCGCCCCATCTACGCCTCTTCGCTGGCCCCCGGTACGCTAGAAGCCGAGGTAGTCGCCTTTCTTCAAAAAGGTTACGCGAATATTCAACCCAAAAAATACTGGACCTGGGCCGAAGTGAGATTAGCAATGAACAATGAACAATGAACAATGAACAATGAACAATGAACAATGAACAATGAACAATTTTCTGCTCATTGCTAACTGTTCATTGCTCATTACTAATTAGCCATTGCACTCGGTTTCAGTGCCGACTACGTCAACTACGCGCACGGTGCTGTTGCCGCCCGCGCCGGGCTGCACCCGTATCTGGGTGCCGATGCGTTCCTTCAAATCGGCGACGTGCGAGATGATGCCAATCATCTTGCCCGAGTGCTGGAGACGCTCCAGCGCATCGAGCGCCGTGTTGAGCGATTCGGGGTCGAGCGTGCCGAAGCCCTCGTCGATAAACAACGACTCAATGCGCGCCTTGTAGCCGGCTAGCTCGCTCAGGCCCAGCGCCAGGGCCAGGCTCACCAGGAAGCTTTCGCCGCCCGAGAGCGACGCCATCGGCCGCACGGTATCGGCCTGGTCGTGGTCGATGATTTGCAGTTCCAGGTTGCGGTTGGGCGTTTTGAGAATGGTGTAGCGGCTCGTGAGCTGCTTCAGACGCAGGTTGGCCAGCCGCGCCAGGTGGCTGAGCGTCAGGCCCTGGGCAAACTGGCTGAACTTGTCGCCCTTGGCCGAGCCGATTTGCTCGGCCAGGTCTTGCCAGCGCTGCTGCTCCTGCTGGCGCAGCTGCAACTCGCGTAAGCCCTCGGCCAATAATTGGCGGGCGGCATCATCCTGCACCAGTTGATTACTAGCGGCCCCCAGCTTTTGCTGCAAAATATCATCGGCTGCCGATAGGGTACTTAGCTGGGCCGTGAGCGCGGCGACGCTCAGCGGCGTAAGGCCCGCCTCGGCGTGGCGCTGGTGCTCAGCGGTAAGGTCGGCCAGGCGGCGGGCGGCGGCGGCACTTGCCGTCACATGTTCCTGGCGGCGTAGGCGTAGGCGCTCGGCCTCGGCGGGGAGCAGCAAGAGCGCCTGAGCCTCGGCCGCATTGGCAAAGCCAGCGGTAGCCAGGGCGGCGGCTAGCTCCGCTTGGCGCTCGGTGTGCGCAGCGCGCAGGGCCGCTAGCTGGCCTTGCAGCGTGGCAAAGTTATGTTGCTTAATGGCCAGCGCTTGCTGCTGCTGGGCATGCTGGCGCTGAGCGTGCTGGGCGGCGGTGGCTAGCTGCTCGGTGTGGCGGCGCAGTTGCGCACTCTCGGCGGCGGGGTCGGCCCCGGCGTAGTGCGCCAGGCGAGTGGCCTGCTGCTGCTCCAGGGCTAGCTGCTCGGCGGCGAGGAGGGCAGCGTCGGTAGCTAGCTGCGTTTGCTTACGGGCTAACTCTTCGCCCTGGGCCTGCTGCTTGGTCGTGCTTTCCAGCAATTTATCATGCCCCGCCGCCAAGGTAGCGCGCCGGGCTTCGTAATGAGCGGCCCGGTCTTCCAGTTCAGCCAATACGCCATTGTAAGGCGGGCGGGCGGGTAGCGTCAAGGTGTGCGGCCGCAGGATATCCTGGATGGTACTTCGGTAAACAGCCGCCTGCTCGCGCCAATGGGCCAGCTCGGCGGCCAGCTTCCGGATTTCGAGGTCGGTAGCCTCCTGGCGCTGCCCCAGCAGGCGAATTTCTGCTTGCGCATCGGTCGCAGCCTTGCTGGCGGCCAGATACTTTTCGCGCAGAATGGCCAGCTTTTCATCTAGCGTGGCCAGCCGGCGGCGGTTGGCTACGGCAGTGTTTTGGGCGGCCACAGCGGTGGTTAGCAAGGCGCGTACGGTGGTGGGGTTGGCGGGCTCGGAGGGGGGCGGGGCAAGCGTCGCGGCCAGTGTCTGCGCCTGGTAGTGCGCAGTGGCGGCGGCGGCGGCGGCTTCCTGGTGCAGGCGCTGGCGCTGGTGCTGCTCGGTTTGGCGGCGCGTCAGGTCCTGGGTCAGGGCACGCAGCTCGGCATCCAGGCTGGCCAGGGCTTGCTGCTGGGTGGTCACGCGTAGTTCCTGCGCATTGGCATCAGCGGCAAAGTCGGCGGCAAACGCGTGTTCCAGCGCGCCGCACAGCGGGCACGGCTGGCCAGCCTGCAAATACTGGCGGTGGGTGTTGAGGTCGGCTACTGCCTGCTGCGTACGTAGCTCGCGGCGCAGGCTTTCGAGCAGGAGCTGCCCATCGGCGCGGCGCGTTTCGAGGTGGTTCACCGCCGTTTCGGCCGTCGTTAGGCCTGGGGTTTCCTGCTGAAGCTGGCTAGCCAGCTCCTGGGCGCGGGTATGCTGCTCTTGGGCGGCCACGGCTTGCGGCAGTAGCAGCTGGAGACCTTGCAGGTAGGTAGTAAGGTCATCGGCACGCTGGGCCAGTTCGGCGGGCGTAGTACCGAGGAGCAGCGCATCGCGCTCGGTGCGGCACGGCTGCCCTTCGTCCTTGATGGCTTGCTGCTGGGTTGCAGCGGCGGCCTCCAGTCGTTGTTGACGGTGGAGGTCAGTGCCTACTGCCTGCTGGTTTTTAAGTAGCTCGGCCCGGCGGGCCTCACGCATAGCCACTTCCTGCTGCGCCTCTTGCAGGTCGATAATCTCCCGACTCAGCACGTTGAGCTGGCTCTTCAAATCGGCCTCGTGGCTGTGGGCGATGAGCCAGCTTTCGAGGGTGATTTGCTGCTCGGCCAGCCCATGTAGCGCCTGCGCTTGCTGGTGCCACGCAGCCTGGGCCTGCTGGTGCGCGCCCACGCTTTGGGTGTGCGTGGCGAGGCTCTTTTGCAATTGCTGGCGGGTGGTGGCAATGGCCGTATCCTGCGTGCGGGCGGCTTCCAAAAGTGGCCGCAAGCGGTTTTCCTCCTCTTGAGCGGCCAGGTGCGCCACCGTGGCCGCCGTTAAGACGGTTTCGGCCGTAGCCGTGGCGGTGGCCAGGCCCGGCAGGTCCTGCTGCAATTGGGCTAGCTGCCCAGTGCCCGTAGCCAGCGCCTGCTGCGCTACCTCGGCCAGGGCGAGGGGCGTGGCCAGCTCTTTGGCATTGGCGCGCAAGTGGCCTTCGAGGCGCGCAAACTCGGGCTGCAAAGCTTCGTCGGCCAGGCGCAGGGTTTCTACTTCGCCGGTGGTATCGCGCAGCTGTTTGTCGAGCTGGTCCAGGATGGTGCGCCAGGTAAGATTTACGGTCAGCTCCTGCTCCTCCTCATGGTGCTGCTCGGCCTGTTCGCTCAAGGCATGGAGGCGAGCCTCCAGGGCGGCGCGTTCCTCCTCCGATAGGAGCCTAGTCGCATCGAGGCGGGCCGCTAGCAGCTTGGTTTTCTGCTCTTCCTCGCGGGCTTTCTCAAAGGCGGCCACCGACAGCCGGGAGTAGATGCCCACGTTGGTCATTTTTTCGAGCAGGGCGCTGCGCTCCTTCTCGGGCGCGTGCAGGAAGCGCGCAAACTTGCCCTGGCTCAGCAACACGGCCTGCTCGAACTGTCCAAAGTCCAGGCCCGATAGCTCGCTTACCTTGGTTGGCACGGCCTCCTTGCCGCTTATTACGGCCTCGCCTGAGGGGCTGAAAACCAAGGTCATGGCATCCTGGCCGAGGCCGCCCTTATCGTCGCCGCGCGTTTTGCGCTTCACTTCCCAGCGCGAGCGGTAGCGCACGCGTCGTGTGAGGCCGGTGTCGGCGTTGGTTTCGTGCACTTCAAACTCAACCTCCGAAAACGCGCTGGGGGCCTGGCGGCTCACCATCTCGCCCACCTGGCGGTCGTGGCGCGGCACGCGGCCGTAGAGGCCCACCGCAATAGCGTCGAGCAGCGTGCTTTTGCCCGCGCCGGTGGGGCCGGTAATGGCAAAGAGCCCCGTATCAGCCAGCGGCGCGGCATCGAACCGGATGTGGTACGGGCCGGGCAGCGAGTTGAGGTTGGCGAAGCGCAGGCTGATAATCTTCATACCCTAAAATTACGCCCCAGCCCGCGCGGTGGCGAACTGGGGCAGCTTTTTTGGGCCAGTCAGCGGACTTAGTTGGCGGGTGCGGGGGCTGCGGCGGCCTGCTGGCGGCGCGCATCCTCGGCCAGGTAAAAAGTGGCTTCCTGCTGATAGGCCGCCAGGTTTTTGCTGGACTGCGCCCGGGCCAGGTTCACGACGGCCGTCTGGATGGCCGTGCGCTGCTCGGGCGTGCAAATGGGGCCGGTGGGGCTGGCCAGCAGGGTGGCGTGGCAGCGGTCAAGCTCGGTTTCCATCGCCACTATCTGCTCGGCGCCTTTTTTGGGCAGCTGGTCGGTGGGGGTGCGCACCATCGGGAAGGTTTTGCCCTCGTAGGTGCCGGTGGTTGAGGCCGCGGTGCGCACGGGTACCGCCGTTGCGGCACCATCGGCGGCGGCGGCTTCCTTGTTCTTGCTCAGGCGCCTAGCCAGCATGGCGCTGTTCACGCCCAGCCGTATCAGGTTTGCCTGCGCGTGGGCGGCTGACGTGGCCCCCAATAGAGAGGCAAGGACAACTAACGGAAGTACTATTTTTTTCATCAGAAAGATTTTGGTGCTAAGATACTAGCGTAGCCAGAAAAGACTAGCTTATCTACGCGCTGCCCTCGCCGCCCCAGGCCAGCGGGTCGGCCTCGGCCAATAGCTGGCGCAGCTCCTGGAAGGTGGCGCTGAGGGCGGCGGCGCGCTCGGGCGGCAGGCCCGCCACCCGGCGGCGAAATACTTCTTCCACCGTCAATTCGTGCAGGTGCTCGGTGGGCGTGGTGGCGGCGGCCCCGGCCAGGTCAGGCAGTTCGGTGAGGCGGTTTTGGCGGGCCCCGCGTGGAGCCAGCACGTGGGCGCGGCGCTCCTTGAGCACCGCCTGGATGCGGCGCTGCACCTCCGAGTTGGGCTCGTCGGAGCGCACCAGCACGTCGGCCCAGGCCACGAGGCTAAAGGCTTCGTTATCAAAAGCCAGGATGGCGGCCTCTACCTCATCGAGGCTGCCGTGGAAGCGCTGGAGGCGGCGCGCCACGGGCACGGCCAGCGGCGTGATGCGCGGCGGCCCGGCCCCCGCAAAGTCGAGCAGCAGCACCTGCTGCCTGTCGTCGGCCTCGGTGAAGGACAGCGGCACCGGCGAGCCCGAGTAGCGGATGTGCGCCCGCCCGCCTACCACCTGCGGGCGGTGCAGGTGGCCCAGCGCCACGTAGTCGAAGCTGGCCGGGAAGTGCTCGGCGCCCACCACGCCCAGCCCGCCGATGTGCACGTCGCGCTCGGCGCCCTCGCGGGCCTCGCCGCCGGCCGCGTAGAGGTGGCCGGTGGCCAGTACCGGCACGTCGTGCTCGCGCAGATTGCGCAGAAAGTCGTGCTCGCTCAGCGTTTTATAATGACCGGCGATGCTGTCGCGGATGCGCAGCTGGCGCTCGTCGGGCGTTTCGCCGGCCACGGCCAGGCGCAGGTCACGGTCGCGCAAAAAGGGCACGGCAGCCACCACCAGGCCCGGCTGGCCCCGGTCATTTGCCAGCGAAATGAGCTGCTCGCCGGCCTCGGCCGGCACGCCGCCGATGACGTGGATGCGCAGTGCCCGCAGCAGCCGGCGGCTGGCATTGAGTAGGGTGGGGGAGTCGTGGTTGCCGCCCACCACCACCACGTCGCGGCATCCGGTGCCCTGCATCCGCACCAGAAAATCGTAGTACAGCTCCTGCGCCGCGTGCGAGGGCGTGGTGGTGTCGAAGACGTCGCCGGCCAGCACCAGCGCCTCCACGCCTTCGGCCTGCACGGTGGTAATGAGCCAGTTGAGAAAAGCCTTTTGCTCGGTGAGGCGCTCCTGGCCAGTGAGAAAGTGCTGGCCCAGGTGCCAGTCGGCGGTGTGCAGTACGCGCATCAAGTCAGTTGGAATGTTCCCAAATTTACAACCGCCCGCCTAGCCGTTAGCGGGAACTAAGCAGCCCATCTTGTACTAAAATCGGAGTATAAAAAGCGCTTTAGCCCTTTTTAGGCCGCCTGTCGGCCCGGCAGGCGCAGCTTGCCTAAAGCGTCGGTGGCGGGGTTACCCCGCTATACGCTACGAATGACCGCGCCCCGGGGTAAGCCACCCGGATGAGCCCGTCGTTCAGCCGCAGGCGCACCTTTCCCAGTCGAAAGGGCGTGTAGGAACGCCGTGCCAGGGGCTGAAAAAAGTAGTTGTCGTAAAGCTCCACCCCCCGCGCCGAGTAGCGGATGTACAGCAAGTCGAAGGCGTAGTACAGGGGCCAGTCCGTTCGGGCCACCACGTAAAACGGCGACTTGCTCGCCGCCCGGTGCCGAAACGTGATGCCGGGCCGGCGCTGCCGCAGAGCCTGCTGCACATCGGGGCGGCGTAGGAGCGGCCGGGCATCAAAGCGCAGCGTATCGCCCTTGCCCGCGCAATAGTAAGCAGGTGCGCCGCCTGCGGGTAGGCCACCCGGCCGCCCAGTTGCAGGCCGCCGTAGAGCAGGCGCAGGCCTAGCTGGTCGGCCCAGGTGCTGCGGCCAGCCAATGCCCGGCGCTCGGCCCCGTTAAGCAGCTGCTGGGCAAGCCCGCCATCCCCCAGCACGTTGACTATCAGCGCCAGCGCTGCCAGGCAAGTGGCTAGGCCCAAGGCACTAATGCGCAGAAACAGGCGAAAACGAGAACAACGCATCGATAAGTAGCTAAGCTAGCAAAGCTATGCCAGGCCAGCCACGAACTGCGACGGGCTGGCGGCATTTAGGTGAGATTTTTAAGACTGTGCGCTAGGTGAGTTAAGTCCTTGTTAATAAGAAAGTTATTAATAACAGCTAGCAAGCATGTTGTTGCTGCCCGGGGCAAAATAGCCCGCTACTTTCAGCTTTTCAACCCGCAGCTGCGTAAGATGAAGAAATTCTGACGCCCCCGGCACTTAGGATTAACTTCTAGTAACTTCCTTTTCCACAAGTAATTATGAAAACGACCAGTTTCTTCGCCGCCGCCCTGCTGGGCCTGGCCACTAGCTTCGCAGCCCACGCCCAAACGCCCGTAGTGGGCGCGCCGGGTACCATGAGTACGCCGGGCGCCCCGGCTACGCCGGCGGCTGGGGCTGGCACCATCGTACCGGGTCAGCCGGGCACGATGGCCCCCGGCACCATGGGCGCGGGCACGGGCGTGACAACGCCCGGCGTTACCGCCCCCATTGGTAGCACGGGCGGCACACTTTCGCCCAATGGCAGCGTACCAGCCGGCAGCCTGAATGGCGGCACGCTCGGCACCGGCCAGCCCATGACCAACCCCACCGTGCCGGGTTCGCAGTCTTCGCGCAGCATCAACCGCAGCCGGACTACGACGCCCAGCCGTAGCCGCACGACCACCCGCCCGTAATTAGCGCGGCCTATAAGTAAAAAGCCCCGGCTACTTCTAGAAGTAGCCGGGGCTTTTTGGTGAGTATAAAGCGAGCTAGCCAATCTTTTTGCCGCTCATGGCCTGCTTGATGGAGATGTTCATCACGCGCTCGGCGAAGGGCTTGGTTAGCTCATCCAGCTCGTCCATGCGCTTGAGAATGAGGTCGCGCTCGTTGCCAGTGAGGGCCTGGCGCAGCTCGTCGGTCTTGGCGGTGGTGCTGCTTACTTCGGCGGCTTCGAGATGCTCGGCGTTCTTTTTGAGGAAGCGCTCAACCTGGTAGAGCAGCTGCTCGGCGGCGGTGCGGGCCTCGATGAGTAGGCGGGCGGCCACGTCCTGCTTGGCGTTGGTGAGCGAGTCCATCAGCATCTGCTCCACCTGGCTGTCGGTGAGGCCATACTGGGGCTTGATATCGACCTGCTGGCGGGTGCCGGAGCGCAGCTCCACGGCCTCCACGCGCAGGATGCCGTCGGCGTTGAGGAAGAAGTTGACGTCGATTTTGGGCAGGCCCGCCGGCATGGCCGGGATACCAGTCAGCACGAATTCACCCAGCTTGCGGTTTTCGCCCACTAGGTCGCGCTCGCCTTGGTACACGCCGATTTTGAGGTTCACCTGCCCGTCCACGCTCGTGGTGTACTGGCGGCCGGCCTTGGTCGGAATCTTGGAATTGCGCGGGATAATGGCGTCCATGAGGCCGCCCAGCGTTTCGATGCCCAGCGTGAGCGGCGTCACGTCGAGCAGCAGCACGTCGCGGCGGTTGCCGGCCAGGATATCGGCCTGAATGGCCGCGCCCAGCGCCACCACCTCGTCGGGGTTGAGCGAGTTATTAGCCGGCTGGCCAAAGAACTGCGACACTTCGTCGTACACCAGCGGCACGCGCGTGGAGCCGCCCACCAGCAGCACCGCGTTGATGGCCGAGGCAGCCAGCCCGGCATCGCCCAGCGCCTGGCGGCAGGCGGCGATGGTACGGGCCACGAGCGGCCGGATGAGGCCGTCGAATTCGGCGCGGGTGAGCGTTACGGTCGTCACGTCCTCGTCGCCGTCGATGAGCTGGGTCGTAAAATCGTCGTGCTGGCTGAGGTAGCGCTTGGCCATTTCGGCGGCCAGCCGCAGCTGCTGCTGCAAGGCGGGCACCACTTGAAAATCGCGGCCAAGCTGAAATTTCTCCTGCCAGTATTCTACCACGGCGCGGTCCATGTCGTCGCCGCCCAGCCAGGTATCGCCGTGCGTGCTCAATACCTCAAAAATGCCCTGGTGCAGGCGCAAGATGCTGATATCGAAGGTGCCGCCGCCGAGGTCGTACACGGCCACCGTCTTTTCCTCGCTGGGGTCGAGGCCGATGCCGTAGGCCAGGGCGGCGGCGGTGGGCTCGTTCACGATGCGCAGTACCTCCAGGCCGGCGAGGCGGCCGGCGTCGCGGGTGGCCTGGCGCTGCGAGTCGTTGAAGTAGGCCGGCACCGTGATAACGGCGCGGCGCACGGGCGTTTTAAGGGCGTGCTCGGCGCGGTGGCGCAGCTCGCGCAGGATGTCGGCCGAGAGCTCGATGGGGGAGTAGAAGCGGTCGCCCACGCGCACTTTCACCAGGCCCTCGGTGTCGTCGTCGATGACCTTGTAGCCCAGCTGGCCGGCGTGCTGGCCGAGGTCGCGGTAGCTTTTGCCCAGCAGGCGCTTCACCGAATAAATAGTGTTGGCGGGGTCGGAGAGCAGGAAATCGCGGGCCTCATTGCCCACCAGTGGGGTGCTGCCATCGGCCGGAAAATGCACCACCGAGGGCACGATAGTGCCCCGACCCAGGTCGTTGATGGCCGCCGGCTGGCGGGTTTCGGGGTGCACGTAGGCCACGAGGCTGTTGGTGGTGCCCAGGTCGATGCCCACAATCAGCTCTTCCTGCTGAATGGCGCCGGTGGCGAGGTTGATGGCAACTTTAGCCATAAGAAAACAGAGCGGCCGCGCGTGCGCAGCCTGGCAAAAAACGAGTAAGAAAAACTGCCGCCCGGCCCGCAAAAGTACACCCGGCGGCCGGGCGGTGCCCGGGGCGACAACCGGTGTCTTGTGTAAGTCTGGCCAGCCCAAAAAGTTGGGCTGCGCCTAGCCAGGCAGCTAAGTGCGCCAGCGGGCGCGTTGGTTGCCTATAAGGCCGCTTTAGCCATGCTTTACGCAGATATTATCTGATTGTCAGTGGTTGAGGTAGTTTGCCAGTTGGTAAAAAAAAGCCCGGTTTATAGCCGCCTGTCCGTTGCGCAGCGAAATCACATCGGCAAACAAGCTGAACTTTACGCCCGATACGTTCTTTAATGGACCAAGCGGAGCGCCGACGCAATTTTTTAGCTCGGCTGGCTAGTACTGGCCGGTGGGTGCGGTACTTTTGAGAGAATGAGACGGTTTGCCATGCCCCGGTTAGGAAGTAAAATACTGCTGCTGGGCTTGCTGCCGGTAGTGGCTGCGCTCAGCGGCTGCTCGCGCGGCACGCCGGCCGAAGCGGCGCTGGCCAGCCGCCGGGTAGCCGCCCATCCCGCCGCTCCCGTGCCGCTGCCCGACTCCCTGCGGCCCACGCCCGTGCTGCCCGTGGCCGGCGTGCCCGACACCCTGCACCAGGCCATTGCGCAGCTGCGCCGGGCGCTGGGCCCCGCCGCCGCCGCGCTGCGCCCCGAAGTGCTGGAGCAGGCCTGCGTGGGCTACCTCACGCTGCACCCCACCGGCCGCATCGAGCGCACGGGCGTGCTGGCCGTGGCCGACATGGACCTGCCCAACACCACCGAGCGCCTGTGGGTTATCGACCTGGAAAAGGCCAAAGTGCTGCACCGCAGCCTAGTAGCCCACGGCGAAGGTTCGGGCCACCTGCGCGCCCAGCGCTTCTCCAACGTGCCCAGCTCGGAATGCACCTCGCTGGGCTTTTACCGCACCTCGGGTACCTACAGCGGCATTCACGGCTACTCGCGCCGGCTGTGGGGGCTGGATAAGGGTCAGAATTCCAATGTATTCGACCGCTACATTGTGTTGCACGCTGCCGACTACGCCAGCCCCGATTACGTGCAGCAGCACGGCCACCTGGGCTACAGCCGGGGCTGCCCGGCGCTGCCCCCGGCGCAGTACAAGGCCATTATCAGCACCGTGCGCGCCGGTAGCCTGCTGCTGGTCAGCGGTCCGGGGCTGGCCTCGCGCTGGCTCGACGGCCCGGCCGCCGGCCGCCGGTTTGGGCGCCGCGGCTGGCACTAGTAAGGAATTTTTTTGGCCCTAATAAGGTTTGTAGTACCCCAAGCAGTTCGGGGCTACGTATAGTATCTTTGAGACAGCTAGTTCGTGTAGTGGCGGACGCTTTCTACTTCCATTTCAGGTTGAAATTGTTATGAAAAAGCATCATTCCAGTGTAGTTCAGCGTCAGCGCGATGGCCGTCGTCGTTCGCAGCGCATGATGCGCCGCGTTTTGCCGTTCGTTGCCTCGCTGTTTCTGGCCACGCCCCTGGCTGGCCCGCTGATGAAATCTTCGGCCCACGCGCCCGCTGCTACTACGGCGGCCAAGGCCAAAGCCACTGCGGCCCTGTCGCCGCTGGCCCGCTTCGACGCCACCCTGCGCGAAACCTACGACCGCTTGGGGGCCGAGCAACAGGGCCTGCGCTTCGAGGTGTTTGAGAAAGCCATGACCGGCTACCTCAACCTGCGCGAAACTGGCCACCTCGCCGCTAGCCAGCAGCACCTGACGGTGGTTGACTTCGACCTGCCTTCGACCGAAAAGCGCCTCTGGGTGCTTGACTTGGCCAAGGATAAAATCCTGTTTCACACCCTCGTGGCTCACGGCCACAATTCGGGGGAGAACGGTGCGCAGCAGTTTTCAAACACCAACGAAAGCAACATGAGCAGCCTGGGCTTCTACGTGACGGGCCAGGAGTACGAAGGCAAACACGGGCACTCACTGCGCCTGCAAGGAGTAGATGAAGGCTTCAATACCAACGCCTTCGCCCGTGCCATCGTGATGCACGGGGCCGACTACGTGAGCGAGCAGTTTATCAAGCAAAACGGCCGCCTGGGCCGCAGCCTCGGCTGCCCAGCCCTGCCACTCGACCAGTATTCGCAGATTATCGACGCGGTGCAGGGTGGTAGCTGCCTGTTTCTGAGCAAGTCAAACGCAGGTTATACCTCCAAGTATCTCAACCAGAATATTGCGCTGGCGGCGCTTTCCCCTAAGCCTGCCACCAATTCTTAACTCGGTCTACTGCCAACAGAAAGGGCCTCCTCACTTGGTGTGAGGGGGCCCTTTCTGTTGGCTTGTACTATGGGTGGTGTAAGGTATTGGCCCAGAGAGATGAGGTAGAAATGCGCTGGGGTGTTTGCCCGAATTTTTTGCTTGCCACAACCCGGCTGAAACCGACCTTTGTGGCCTACGCTCTTTGCATACCGTTCAGCAAATCAGTCAGTTGAATGGATGCGCCTTCTTATCTACCAATAATGTCAACCCACGCTACTTTTTCGGCGGCTCCACCTGCCGCCGCAGCATCACCGTATGCCGCGGTGTTCATTGATTTTGAGAATGTTTATTACTTTCTCAAGAACCATTACCTCGACCCCCAGGACCCCCACGACTATGCCCTGGACTTAGTGCGCGCCCTGCGCGACGCGCTCAAGCGTGAGCTGGGCCTTGACTCGCTAGTGCTCAACGCCTACGCCGACTTTGATAAAATACCCACCGGCCCGCAGGGCCCGCTCTACCTCATGGGCGTGAGCACGCGCAACGTGCTGGGCACCGACCACAAAAATGCGGCCGATATGCAGCTCTGCATCGATGCGCTGGAGGTGCTGTATACGCGGCCCGCCATTGGCACATTTGTACTAGTGGCGGGCGACCGCGACTACATCCCGGTGCTCCAGCACCTGCGCCGCCAGGCCCGGCAGGTGAAAGTGGTGGGCTTCCGCGAAAGCGTATCCGGCGATTTGCTCCAGATGCTGGGTCAGGAGCACTTCATCGATGCCCGCGAGCTGATGCCCGCCGAGCGCTTGCAAGCGCTGGAAGACCACCGCACAGCCCGCTTGCAAAAGGGGGAGGATATCCGCCGCCTGCGTGAGCACGGTATGGTGGGCGTGCAGTCGGCCGCCGCCCGGCAGGCCGCGCAAGATGCGGCCGGCCTCGCCGGCAGCACCCAGGCCGAAGGCGTAGCCAGCCCGGCGGCCGCGCCGCCGCGCCCCAGCGCGCCCGCCCGGCCCGGCATGCTGGAGCAGCTTTTGCAGGAGGTGCCGGCCACGTTTGCGCCCATCCGTCGCATCACGCGCACCGACGAGCGCCGCTGCCTGGAGTTCTTGCTGGAGCAGGTGCAGCGCTTTGGTAGCCAGCAGGCTACGCCCGAAATATGGGCCAGCCCCTTCCTGCGCCGCCTCACCGATGTGCTGCCCGAGCTACCCGACTGGGAGCGCCGCCAGCTCCTCAACCAGCTGCGCGATGCCGGTGCCGTGCGCCTCGAAAAGCGCGAGGGCGAGCCGCATCCGTTCTCCGTTATTCTTGTCAACTACCAGCATCCCGACGTACGCGAGCTAAACCCCGGCCCGCCCGAGGAGTAATCAGCCTAAAGCTATAGCGAAGAGGGCAGCGATAAAGTGAAAAGCAAAAGGGTAAGCATATGCTCACCCTTTTGCTTAAGCCAGCAACTTGCCTACCTACCTGTTTCCGCCAGTGGTGGTGGGGGCAGAAGTAGTGCCGGTGCCGCACCAACCCACGCGGGGCTTGGGGTCGTCCTTCTTCTTGGCGAAGCAGGAGGTGAGTGCCACGCTCGCGAGCAGGGCCAGCAGCGGCAGGCGCAGGTGGGTAAAAAGTGGACGCATATGGGGAGGGGATTAGGGGTGAAAAGGGGCAAATACTACCTCTCAGAGCCCGGCTGGCCGGTTAGGGTTGCAAGGCAGCAAAAAGATACCCGATTTCTGATAAATCCCAATATAGTCAGGCTATTGGCTCAGTTCGAAGAGGGGCAGGGGTGCCAGATTAGCATACTTGCTGCCGAGCTTATTAAGCTCGTCGCGGTGTACTTGTAGATAGTTATTATAGGCCTTGGCGGCGGCATCGTAGTGGGCGCGGTAGCCCACCACGTTGGCATCGGCCAGCTGGATGGCCTCCACGTAGTCGCGCACGCGCTCGGAGGGCGCATTGCCGTCGGGCGCGGCCAGGGGTAGCACAATTTTGAGCACCGAATCCTGGGCCGCATCGTAGCGGTCGATGAGCGGCGACGAGGCCATCGTGCTGCGGGTGTAGCGCTGCTTGGTGAGGCGGGCGCGGGCGGTGCGCAAGCCTTCGAGCTGGGGCTGGTTGGCACCGGGGTACTTGCTGAGGTCTTGCAGCAGCTCGCGCAGGTCGGCGAGCTTTTTGTCGTCGCTGGTCATCATGCGCGCCCACTGCACATCGGCCGAGTCGCGCAGGATGTCGAACTGGGCGCGCACGGCGGCTGGCGAGGCTGGGCTGGTGGCCGTGGCGGTGCGGTTGGTGGCGTCGGGCTTGCACATCGGCAACACCGCGAGCGTGAGGAGGCTGGCGAAAAGAACGGCTTTCATGAAAACCAAACGAACACCCGGCGGTAATAATGCACCGCGGGGGCCGTCAAATTTACGGCCCTGAACGCGACGCCGCTACGGGCCGTACTTTTGGGGTCCGGTTTTAGCATTTCTTTTTCTTATGGCTGATTTAACGCCCCTTTCCCAACTCGGCGAGTTTGGCCTCATTCGCCGCTTGCAGCGCGACATTACCCTCACGCAGGCTTCGACCGTCCTGGGCATCGGCGACGACGCGGCCATCCTGGCGCCGCCCGCCGGGCAGGAAGTCGTCGTCACTACCGACCTGCTGGTGGAGGGCGTGCACTTCGACCTGTCGTTTTCGCCGCTGCGCCACCTGGGCTACAAAGCCGTGGCCGTCAACGTCTCCGACGTGGCCGCGATGTTTGCTACGCCCACCCAGATAGTGGTGGGCCTGAGCCTGCCCAGCCGCTTCACCGTGGAAGCGGTGGAAGAATTATACGCCGGCATGCGGCTGGCCTGCGAGGCCTACGGCGTCGATTTGGTGGGCGGCGACACCACCGGCAGCCGCGGCGGGCTGGTTATCAGCGTCACGGCCTTGGGGCAGGTGGCGGCCGGGCAGGCCGTGCGCCGCTCGGGCGGCAAGCCCACCGATATCCTGTGCGTGACCGGCGACCTCGGCGGGGCCTACCTGGGCCTGCAAGTGCTGGAGCGCGAAAAGCAAGCCTTCCTGGCCGACCCCGAAACCCAGCCCGAACTCGAAAACTACAACTACGTGGTGCAGCGCCAGCTCAAGCCCGAGGCGCGCCTCGACGTGGTGCACGAGCTGCGCGAGCTGGGCGTGCACCCCACCGCCATGCTCGATATCTCCGACGGGCTGGCCTCCGAAGTGCTGCACCTGTGCGCGGCCAGCGGTACCGGCGCCCGGGTATTCAGCGAGTACCTGCCGCTGGCCAACCCCACGCTCGAAGCGGCGGCCGAATTCAACCTCGACCCCATCACGGCGGCCCTCAACGGGGGCGAGGACTACGAACTGCTCTTCACCATCCCGGTGGCCGACCACGCCAAGATTAAAAACCACCCCGACATCACCGTTATCGGCCATCTCACCGAGCACGACGACGCGGTGAATCTGATTACCAAGTCGGGCCAGGCCGTGCCGTTGCGGGCCCAGGGCTTCCATCACTTTTAAAGCCGGCTACCTGGGCCATTGCCCAGGTAAGCGGTTGTCAGATAAATGGCACGAAGTTGGGAGGGAGCGCCCATCCGTTTTTTAGCTTGAATACGTAGCTCTCTTTTTGGTGCGCTTCCCACCCATTTCTTCGACTGCCTTATGAATGTATCTATACGCCTGACCGGCCTCCTGTTGCTGGGGGCCGTGGCTAGCCATTGGCCCGCCCACGGCCAGTGCCTGCCCCTCCAAACCCTCACCCAGGACCTCGCCGCCGGCCGCCTCACGCCCCAAACGATGGCTACTGCCCTGCCCGACAGCGAGTGGGAAAAACACCAGCCGCCCACCGGTGCCGTCTACTGGGCATTTATGGAGCCCGCTGCTACGCCCGCTACCCCTGATACCCGCGTGGAGCTGCGTCGCAGCAACCAGCAAACGCAGTACGACGTGGTGTATAAAACCTCCCGCAAAAACTGCCTTAGCGACCTGCGCGCCGAGCTGCGCCACGCCAAGTTCAAGGCCGAGCCCGTGACCTGCGTGCAGTGTGAGGGCGAGCGCTTTACCGCGCCTACCTACACCGTCACGATTTACAACCAGCAGGAGAATTTCAATCAGGGCAAGGCGCCCTATCCATTCGTGGTGGTGGTGCATTCGCTGGCCGCCGGCCCGGCTCCGACCAACTAAGAATCCTGCTTGTGCCAGCAGACGGCTTTGCTCGGAAATAAATAAGTAGTTGTGCTCAGTGACCTTGGTAAAAGCCAAGTTGCTGAGCACGACTGTTTGTAAGCCCAATCTGCTTCTGCAATAGGATAAAACGCAGGCTAATTTCAGGTAGTATGCATGCAGCATACCGCAGTTGGTAGTACCTTTGTCGGTTCCTACCAATCCCGATTATTTGCGGGGCTTTACGTTTTTATGTTAAAACACTACTCTCTAACTGCCTGCTGCGTCCTCATTTCGTCGGTGGGCTGGGCCCAAAGTCAGGCTAGTCTGGCCGGCGTGGTTCAAACGGAGGCCGGCGCGCCGCTGCCGGGTGCCACCGTTTTCTTGAAAGGTACTTACTTGGGGGGCAGCACCAACCAGGAAGGCCGCTTTGAAGTAAAAGGGGTTCAGGGTCGCTTCCCGACCACGCTTATCGTCTCATTTATTGGCTATGAAAATCAGGAATTAATCCTGAACCAGGCCGACAATAACATCGAGGTGACGCTGCGACCCACCACGCTGCTTACGCAGCGCGTAGTAGCCGCCTCGCGTGTGGAGGAGAACATCGGCCAGGTGCCGGTGACTATCGAGAAAATCGACTTCCGCCAGCTGGGGCAGCTCACCACGCCCGACCTCGTGGCGGGGCTGGCCCGCTACAAAGCGGTGGACGTCAGCAGCTCCAGCATGCTCACCACCAGCTTCAGCACCCGGGGCTTCAACTCGAGCCGCTCGGAGCGCGTGATTCAGCTGGCTGACTATATGGATACGCAGCTGCCTAGCCTGAGCAGCTACTTCGGTAACCTGCTGGGCACGCCGATACTCGACATTGCCAGCGTCGAGCTGGTGCACGGCCCGGCCTCGGCCCTCTACGGCGCCAATGCCTTCAACGGCGTATTGCTCACCAACTCCCGCGACCCCTTCCTCGACCCCGGCCTGACGGTGCGCCTGCGCGGCGGCAACCGCAACCTGCTCGATGGCCAGCTCCGCTACGCGGTGAAGCTGGGCGAGCGCGTGGCGTTCAAAATCTCGGGCGGCGCTACCGTCGCCGACGATTTCCTGGCTGATAGCCAGGACCCCACGGCCGCTATTATCGACCCCACCAACAACCCGGCTACCTCCGGCCTGGGCTACGATGCCGTGAACCGCTACGGCGATTTCGGCAACACCTTCACCAATGCTAACGGCGCGCTGCAAAGCAAAACGGTGTTTCTGCCCGGCTACTCGGAGCGCGACCTCGTGGCTAATGACAACAAGGCCAAGTCGTTTAAGGTAGCGCCCAGCCTCTCGGTGCTGCTCAGCAACAGCGTGAAGGCTACCCTCGACTACCGCTACGCCAACGCTACTACTTCGTACCAAAGCGCCAGCCGCTACCGCTTTGTCAACAGCGGGGCCCAGCAGGCCCGCGTGCAGGTGGAGGGCCGCAACTGGTTTGTGCGCGCGTTCTCGACGCAGGACTTTTCGGGCAAGCGCGACCCGCAGTCGGATGGCTCGTACAGCCTGGGCTCGCTCGGTACGTTCTTGCAGCAGCAGTCGGTGCTGAACGCCGCCGGCCAGCCGGTAGTCGATGCCAACGGCCGGCCCGTAACCTACGCCCAGCGGTATTTCAACGCCTACAGCGTGGCCTACAATGCGGCGTTTACCGCCAACGGCGGCAATGCCGACGCGGCGGCCCTCGCCGCCCGCGACGCAGCCAACACTAATGCCCCGCTGCTTCAGCCGGGCACCGAGGCGTTCAACAATGCCCGCAACACGATTATTCACAACGCCGACCCCAGCCAGGGCGCGCGCCTGCTCATTCGCTCGATGCTGAACGAAGGCAGCGCGCAGTACACGTTCAAAAACAGCTTTGCCGACCTCACGGTGGGCGGCGCCTACCGCCAGTTTTTGCTGGGCTCCGATGGCAGCTTCTTCGCCGATACCAAGGACGGCGACCGCATCCGCAACTACGAATACGGCGGCTACGCCCAGGCCAGCAAAGCCCTGCTCAACGACCACCTGAAGCTGGCCCTGGCCGGGCGTTTCGACGAATTCAAGAACTTCGGACCGGCCTTCTCGCCCCGCGCCTCGGCCGTGTACTCGCTGGGGGCTGATAAGCAGCAGAACTTCCGCGCCAGCTACAGCAGCGCCTTCCGCGCACCGACGCAGAACGACCAATACATCAAGCTCGACGTGGGCCGCGCCGTGGTGCTCGGCAACGTGGGCAATGGCTTCCAGGGCTACACCACGGCCCTGGGTGGTGCGCTCATTCGCACGCCCCAACTGCTGCTGGGCGGCGACCTTAGCGCCTACGCCTACAAGAGCGACGCGCTGAAGCTCGAAAAAGTGAACACCGTGGAGGCTGGCTACCGTGCCCAGCTTAGCAAGCAGCTATATGTAGATGCGGATTATTTCTTCAACACCTACAACAACTTCATCGTCACGCAGAACTTCATCGGCAACACCGATGGCACGGCCATCACGCAAACGCAGCTGCTAACCGCCGGCCTCGCCCGCTTCCAGAATCCGGCGCTGCTCACCCGCGTTATCCAGATTGCGACCAACGTGAACAAGCGCGTGCAAAGCCACGGCGCCGGCATCACGGTCAACTATACCGTTTCGCCCGCCCTCACGCTGGCTGGCAACTACAGCTTCAACAAGCTGCTGACTACCTTCGATGAAGGCACGCAGTCGTACTTCAACACGCCGCGCCACAAGTTCAACCTTGGCCTCGACGGCCGGGCCCTGGACAATGCCCTGAGCTACAACGTAAACTACCGCTGGGCCGATAGCTTCCTCTACGAATCGACCTTCGCCACCGGCAACGTGCCCGCCGCCCACACCGTGGATGCCCAGTTGGGCTACACCATCAAGTCGGCCCACACCACCGTGCAGGCTGGCGTCACCAACCTGTTTGACAACTACAACCTGCAAGTGTACGGCTCGCCGGGCTACGGCCGGCTGGGCTACTTCGGCCTGCTGTTCGACATCAAGTAGGCCCGCGGATTTCGCGAGCTGCGCGTTGTTTAAGCGTACTAAAAAGGCTACCCAACTGGGTAGCCTTTTTGCATTTTCGCGCGGGTTATCTTCGTGTGGGAGCTTATTAGCGGCTTATACCCGCGCCAGCCCTGGTCGCCAACCACTGCAACACCAGCGTCGCATCTGCGTGCCAGGTGGGCTGGCCCAGCATGGCGTGGCTCCGGCCGGGTAGCTCGTGGTAGTCGGTGATGGAGCCGGTGTGGCGGTAGCGCCGGTAGTTGGCGCAGTTGAGGGCAGCGGGCATAAGGCGGTCGGCACCCCCGGCCAGAAACAGCAGTGGCGCGTGCGGCCGCCGGAAATCGACGCGGGCATGGCGGCTAAGCGCCTGCCGAACTAACTTTTTTGACTCCGGCGCGGCCAGCCGCTCGTAGGCCGACTGCTGGTCGGCTAGCGGCAGGCCGTTGGCAATGGCATATTGCCACTGCGCGAAATTGGGTAGAAACGTGGTCTTTAGCGACGAAAACAGGCCCAGCATCGGCAGCACTGAGCAAAAAAGCGACCAGTTCCACACCACCACGCCCCGCGGTGGGGCCGACTCGATGGCCACACCCGCCGCCACGGCACCTTGCTGAAGCAGCAGCTGCACGATGAGCCCGCCATAAGAATGCCCGATGACGATGGGCTTGGTCGGCAGCTGCGCGATGAAATCCGTGTACACTTTCAGCACCTCCGGCAGGCCATTTTGAGCGATGGGCGAGTGCGGATGCTGGCTCCGCAGCTCCGCCGCCGGCGCATCCTTGTGGGGCCAGGCGGGGGCGTGGCAAGTGTAGCCCGCCCCCTCGAAGAACGCTTTCCAGTCGTCCCAGCAGGTAGCGGTGACCACGGCACCCGTGATAAAAACGATGGCGGGCGCAGGAGGAATGAACGTCATGGACTAAAAACAAAGAATTGGATTGAATTATTTATTGTTGATTAGTAGGTTTTTAACTGTTAAAAAGCCAATGTTTTGTGGCAGTTCAACAAATGTAGACGATGGTCTGTTTGTTTTAAAAACACTGTTCACTACATTTGCAGTGTTATCAATCAACTCCTTCTGCCGTGGCCATTGCCGACCGTAAACTGCGCGAAAAAAACGAACGCCGCCAAGCCATCCTGGAGGCAGCCCTGCGCCTGTTTACCGAGCAAGGATTTGAGAAGGTGAGCATGCGCAACATTGCCGATGCCATCGAGTACAGCCCAGCCACTATCTATCTGTACTTCAAGGATAAGAACGTCTTGTTATTTGATTTGCAAACCCAAGGCTTTGAGCTGCTGGCGCAGGAGTTGCAGACCATTGATACCAGCGCGCAACCGGCCGAGCAGCTGCGGGCCGTGGGCGAGCAGTTTCTCGGGTTTGCCCTGCGGCACCCCGAACTGTTTGAATTGATGTTCATTATGAACGGGCCGATGGTGGCGGCGCAAGCCTGCGCGGGGGAGGTGGTCTGGCCGGGCGGCTGCTCCGCCTTCAAGCAGGTAGTGGCCATCGTGCAGCGCGGCATCGATAGCGGCGTTTTTCGGCCTCAAAACGCCGAGAATACGGCCCTGATGGTGTGGGCGCAAGTACACGGCCTGGCCGCGCTTTATCTGCGGCAGCGGCTGGTAGTACTCTCCGAGGAGCGACGCTTGCCGGCCATGCGCGAAGCCCTGACCCAG